>ERZ772877.20-NODE-20-length-320678-cov-78.0114_pt1 | contig 320678 bp, 239 predicted proteins | sample MGYA00580583_ERZ772877 | MGnify/ENA primary metagenome ERZ772877 (study PRJEB29015, sample SAMEA2737661) | human gut metagenome | biome: human gut; feature: human-associated habitat; material: faeces | place: China | collected 2012 ... | reverse complement strand
AGCGAAACGGCTGCAAATTTAGTTATTTATTTCTTTCCCGCAAAATATTTGCGATATTTTTATTTATTTCGTTGCTTTTCCTTGTATTTAACCAACTGTTTTTCCAATGCTTCCACACACAAGTCGACTGCTTCCTCAAAAGTATCGCATATTTTACTTGCATGAAAATCATTATTCGGAACCAGCACTGTAATGCCGGCTTCTTTATTCTCCGCAGTTTCTGGTTTAACTACCTTTAATGACACCTCCACTTTCTTTATATCTTCGTAATATTTTTCCAACTTAGACACTTTCTTCTGAATGAAAGCCTGCAATTGTTCTGTTGCATCAAAGTGAATCGATTGAATTCTAATTTCCATACTTACCTCCTTTTTTAGGCTCGTGGATGAGCTTGTTTATACACTTTTTTAAGTTCTTCAAAAGTGGTATGCGTATAAATCTCCGTAGTCGCCAGACTACTGTGACCCAAAAGCTCTTTCACCGCACCCAACTCCGCATCATTATTCAGCATCGTTGTGGCAAAAGTATGTCTCAACACGTGAGGACTACGCTTTTTAAGCGTTACCACCTTCGAAAGGTTCCGTTTCACTAAATTATAGACCAGATTCTTATAAAGCCGCTCACCATTCTCTCTTACAAAAAAGGCATCCGACCTTCCGGAAATCATTTCGTTTCTTATATCAACATACTCAAGCATCGTCTCTTTCAACTCATCGCCAAAAGGTATCAAACGCTGCTTATTCCTCTTCCCCGTTACTTTCAGAAGAGAAGCAGAGAAATCCACATCCTTATCATCCAGACCGATCAACTCAGAGAGACGCATGCCCGTAGCATAAAACATCTCAATAATCAGACGATCCCGACAACCTTTAAACCCTTCACCAAAATCTGTATCATCCAGCAATTTATTCATTTCACTCTCTTTCAAGAAAGAGGGAAGTGGCTTTTTATTTTTCGGTCCTGTTATTTTACGCAATGGATCGACGCTCACCTCTCCCTGTCTGAGAAGATATTTATAAAATGACCGGAGAGAACTTAGCTTACGGTTTACCGAAGTTGAAGTATACCCCTGATCCATCAGTGAAACAATCCACTCACGAACCAGTTCTGGCTTCACCTCCGCCGGATCAAACTTCTCCATCCTTTCCTGAGCAAACTCCCGCAACTGCGAAATATCCTCGCCGTAAGCCAGTACGGTTTTCTCAGAATAATTCCGCTCGTACCGGAGATAATCAAGAAAAGAATCTGTTAACATAATATCGCTACATCTATAATTCTGCAACGAATGTATGAAAAGAATTCAATAATTCAAAGGAAATTACGAATTATTAATCTTCTACTTGCTGAAGTTGTTGTACGTAAACTGCGCGTTCTTTCTTAAGTCTCTTAGTTACAGACGGTTTATCAAACTGCTGTCTGCTTCTCAATTCTTTTACGATGCCAGTTTTCTCAAATTTTCTTTTGAACTTCTTCAGCGCTTTTTCAATGTTTTCGCCTTCTTTTACAGGTACTACAATCATTTTGTTATTATTAATATGTTATGATTAAAAAAATTCCGCAGTCAAATTGCGCCGCAAAATTACACATACTTTCTTTATTCACAAAACTTTCGGCAATTATTTCTCAAAATCAATGCAAAAGGTACAGAAAGTAGTTATCTTTGGAGAGTATAACGATATAATATATATATGTATGAAACAGTCTATCAGTGAACGGATACATGCATTACGCATGTGGTTTAAACCCAACATTCAAGCATTCATCATTCCCAGCACAGATCCTCACCTCAGCGAATACGTAGCACCACACTGGAAATCAAGAGAGTGGATATCAGGATTTACCGGCTCGGCAGGTACGGTAGTGATTACTGAAAAAAAAGCCGGACTTTGGACTGACTCAAGATATTTTCTACAGGCAGCAGAGCAATTGCAGGGAAGCGGTATCGATCTATACAAAGAGATGTTACCGGAAACTCCAAGTATCACAAAATTCCTTTCCGACGAGCTACAGCCGGGCGAATCCGTAGGTATCGATGGAAAAATGTTCTCTGTTGAACAAGTAGAAAGTATGCAAGCGGAACTTTCAGCAAAGAACATTCAGATTGTGTTCTGTCCCGACCCCATGGACGAGCTTTGGGAAAACCGACCGCCCATGCCGGAGTCTCCCGCTTTTGTATACGATATCAAATACGCCGGCAAAAGTTGCTCTGAAAAGATTGCAGCCATTCGTACAGAGTTGAAAAAGAAAAGCGCAGAAAGCGTGATGCTGTCAGCTTTAGACGAAATAGCCTGGACTTTGAATCTGCGTGGCAATGATGTACATTGCAATCCGGTAGTAGTGAGCTATCTGCTTATAACAGAAAAAAAAGCAGTATTATTCATTGCACCGGAGAAAGTGACAGAAGAGGTACGGAATTATTTAGAAGAGCAACAGATAGAGATACAAAACTATTCAGATACAGAGATTTACTTATCTGATCTCAATAGTTCAAGTATCTTAATGAATCCTGCAAAAACCAACTATTCTGTTTTCTCTTCGGTAAATCCCCGATGCCGGATTATACGGGGAGAAGCGCCGGTAGCTCTATTGAAAGCCATACGTAACGACCAAGAAATCAAAGGCATTCATGCAGCCATGCAACGTGATGGCGTAGCATTAGTCAAGTTTCTGAGATGGCTGGAGTCGGCTGTTCCCTCCGGAACAGAAACAGAATTAAGCATTGACCGTAAATTGCACGCATTTCGTGCGACACAAGATTTATATGTAGGCGAAAGCTTCGATACCATCGCAGGCTACAAAGAACATGGAGCTATTGTACACTATTCGGCAACCGAGGAAAGCAACGCAACATTGCACCCGAAAGGTTTTCTTCTCCTCGACTCAGGAGCTCAATACCTGGATGGTACTACGGACATTACACGTACCATTGCATTAGGCGAACTGACTACAGAAGAAAAAACAGATTATACATTGGTTCTGAAAGGACATATCGCACTGGCGATGGCCGTATTCCCTTCAGGTACCAGAGGGGCACAGCTGGATGTCCTCGCACGCATGCCGTTATGGAGTCATAAAATGAACTTCCTACATGGTACAGGTCATGGTGTAGGTCATTTCTTAAGTGTACACGAAGGACCGCAAAGCATTCGCATGAACGAAAACCCCATTGTATTGCAACCCGGAATGGTCACCTCAAATGAACCGGGAGTGTACAAAGGCGGTAGTCATGGAATCCGTACGGAAAACCTGACACTGGTATGCAGCGCCGATGAAGGCCTGTTCGGTGAATACCTGAAGTTCGAAACAATTACGCTCTGCCCTATCTGCAAGAAGGGAATCATCAAAGAGTTATTAACTGCCGATGAGGTCGACTGGTTGAATAATTACCACCAGCAGGTATACGAAAAGCTGTCTCCCAAGCTGAACGAAGAAGAAAAGGCATGGCTGAAAGAAGCTACAGCAGTAATCTGACAAATCGGAAAAATAGCTCAGTCCTTACTGGCTGCAAAATAGTTATTTATGCAAGTCAGCGGCTGAATTTGAAATAAGTATAAAACAACAATCTATGGCTTTAATAAAATCAGTAAGAGGTTTTACTCCCGAATTTGGAGAAAACTGTTTTCTGGCCGATAACGCCACCATCATCGGCGATGTAAAAATGGGACAGAATTGTAGCATTTGGTTCAACACCGTGTTGAGAGGAGATGTAAACTCAATCCGCATGGGTGATGGAGTGAACATACAGGACGGAAGTGTCTTACACACTCTTTATGAAAAATCAACCATCGAAATAGGCAACTATGTATCGGTAGGGCACAATGTGACAATCCATGGTGCAACAGTAAAGGACTATGCTTTGATCGGCATGGGATCGACCTTGCTCGATCATGCAGTCATTGGCGAAGGCGCAATCGTTGCCGCAGGCTCACTTGTACTGAGCAATACCATCATCGAACCGGGAAGTATTTGGGGAGGTGTACCGGCCAAGTTCATAAAGAAGGTAGATCCGGAACAAGCTAAAGAACTGAACCAGAAAATAGCTCACAACTACCTGATGTATTCTGACTGGTATAAATAATTTATACAAAATAGAGGGTGTTCAAAACTCGTATTCACCACAGACTGCACGGATTTACACAGATAAATATTATCGGTTATCAGCAGATTAAAAATCGTTTTGTGTAAATCTGTGTAATCTGTAGTGAGTGATGAAACACCCTCTATTTTATTTATCTCCTTTCGAACAGGAAACTTAAAAGTTTATCATATGCAGCACTTTCTCTGTTGCTCCGGAATTACCAATGACATAATTACCGGCATTCGTGCCAGTCTTCTTCAGGAATGCTTCATCGGTTAAAAGTCTGTCGAGCAATGTTTTCAGTTCATTGTAATCCTTAATGGAATAGGCTCCCCCGGCTTCGATTAGTTGCATAGCTTCCATAAATTTCTGGTATTTGGGTCCGAAAATTACCGGAATGCCATATACAGCCGCTTCAAGCGTATTGTGAATCCCGACTCCAAAACCACCACCGATATAAGCAATTTCCCCATAACGATAGATCGAAGAGAGCAAACCGAAACAATCGATTATCAAGCAGTCCGCCTTCCGGACATTCTTTTCATCTGCACGGGTATAGCGTACAGAAGGACGTTTCAATTTACCTATAATCTCTACCAGATGATTTTCATCGATTACGTGAGGAGCTATAATCAACTTCATCTCAGGGTGACTATTAAAATATTCGATGAAAAGATCTTCGTCCGGCCCCCATGAACTTCCTGCCACAAAAGTAAATGCACCGTTTTTAAACTGCTCCACCAACGGCAACTCTTTTGCCTGCTCCCGAATCTGCAGGACGCGGTCGAAGCGGGTATCTCCCACTACCGTTACCCTTGTGATACCGATCTTGGCAAGAAAACGCTTTGAAGCCTCATTCTGCACAAACAGATGATCAAAATCTTTCAGTACATTTCGATAAGTCCCTCCGTACCATTTGAAAAAAATCTGATCTTTGCGGAAAATAGACGAAACACTGTAGACGGGAATACGACGTTTGTGCAATTCGTCCAGATAGTTCTTCCAGAATTCATATTTAATGAAGAAAGCCATACAAGGATTCACGATATCCAGAAACTTCTTCACATTACGAGGTTTATCAAACGGCAAATAGCAAACAATATCTGCTCCTCTATAGTTCTTCCGGACTTCATATCCCGAAGGAGAAAAGAACGTTTGCAGTATTTTATAATCGGGATATCGCTCCCGTATACTCTCAATTAAAGGACGTCCCTGCTCAAACTCCCCCAGAGAAGCGGCGTGAAACCAAATGTAACGCTCGTCTTTCTCTACCTGTTGGCGAAGAAGATCGTACACCACCCAGTGCCCCTTCATCATCTTCCGGGGTTTGCGACTGAATGGTGCAGCCAAATGCACCAGAAGGTCGTAAATTCCTATTGCCAGATCGTAAAACATACCTCCGGATCCTTATTTCAAAACCTCTACGGCACGTTTCATGCGAGCCAATGTTTCTTCTTTTCCCAACACCCAGGAAATATCGAACATATGAGGACCTTTGCCCTCACCTACCAGTGTCAGGCGGAAAGCATTCATAATATTACCTGTATGATACCCCTTCTCGGCAATCCAGTCCATTACTATTTTTTCTTGACCTTCAATGCTGAAATCTTCAATTCCGGCCAATACCTCCGCCAGTTCGGTCATACATTTAGCCGAATCCTCTTTCCAGCGTTTCTTAACCGTCTTTTCGTCATATTCCGTCGGAGCCACAAAGAAGAAACTGCATACCTCCCATAGTTCTTTAACAAAGCTGACACGGTCTTTCATCATACCAACCACCGTCACCACCTTTTCGAAAGGAGCTTCTACTCCATGCTCTTTCAGCACCGGTACAAACAGCTCGGCTATCTCTTTGTCAGATTTCTGCTGAATGTAAGTATGATTGAACCAGATACCTTTTTTATAATCAAATTTTGCACCCGACTTGCTGCAACGATGCAGGTCGAACAGACGGATCAGCTCGTCCATAGACATTACTTCCTGGTCGTTACCCGGATTCCATCCCAGCAGAGCAAGGAAATTGATAACAGCCTCGGGCAGATAACCTGATTCACGATAACCGGAAGAAATCTCACCGCTCTTCGGGTCATGCCACTCAAGAGGGAATACAGGGAATCCCAAACGATCACCGTCACGTTTACTCAGTTTTCCATTGCCTTCAGGTTTCAGCAGCAAAGGCAAGTGGGCAAAAGCCGGCATAGTATCTTCCCAGCCGAATGCACGATACAGCAGCACGTGCAGCGGAGCGGAAGGCAGCCACTCTTCACCACGAATCACGTGTGACACCTCCATTAAATGGTCATCTACGATATTGGCCAGGTGATAAGTAGGCAGTTCGTCGGCCGATTTATATAAAACTTTATCATCAAGGATAGACGAATTGATAACCACTTCGCCACGAATCAAGTCGTTCACATGGATATCCTCGTTCGGTTCTATTTTGAAACGTACCACATATTGTTTTCCGTCAGTGATCAGCGCTTCCACTTCTTCTTTCGGGAGCGTCAACGAATTGCGCATTCCCACACGGGTAGACGCATCATACTGGAAATTAGCTATTTCAGCACGCTTGGCATCCAGTTCTTCCGGAGTATCGAAAGCGATGTAGGCCTTTCCGTTATCAAGTAACACTTGTACATACTTCTTGTATATTTCACGACGTTCCGACTGGCGGTACGGTCCGTATTCTCCTCCGAAGCTTACACCTTCATCAAACTGTATTCCTAACCATTTGAAAGACTCCAGAATATATTCTTCCGCACCCGGAACGAAACGGTTGGAATCCGTATCCTCGATACGGAAAATCAAATCTCCCCCATGCTGGCGGGCAAACAGATAATTATACAAAGCGGTACGCACACCACCTATATGCAATGCTCCTGTTGGGCTCGGAGCAAAACGAACTCTTACTTTTCTTTCTGCCATAATTTGCGTTAGTATAGGTAAATCGTGGCAAAATTAAACCTTTTTTTCCACACTATTGTTTTTTTTTGTACTTTTCGCAAAAAATTCAAGGGTTATGGAACACTGGAAGAAGAAAAATAGTTTCTCATACAAAGATTTGTTATATAAAGCGCTGATTTTCGTCGGTACTGTGGCGTTCATTGTTTACTTCCTGCCCCGTGACGGGAAGTTTAACTATCAGTTTGACATTAACAAACCATGGAAGTATGGCCAGTTAATGGCAACTTTCGATTTTCCGATCTACAAAGACGAAGCGGTAGTAAAACGGGAACAAGACAGTCTTCTGGCTTCTTTCCAGCCTTACTTTGAACTGGACAAAGAAGTGGAGAAGAGTGCCCTTGCCAAACTGAAAGAGAATTATCATGCCCATCTGAAAGGCATATTGCCTTCGACGGACTACATCCGATACATCGAGAGAGGCCTGAAAGCCATCTATCAATCGGGAGTCGTATCGACAGAAGAGATGCGGACCCTCCTCCACGACAGCATCTCTTCTGTCATGGTGATTGAAGATAAGTTGGCCAACCAACGGACGACCGACGGCATCTATACCGTAAAGAGAGCCTACGAGAATCTTATATCGGGTGATACCGCCCATTATAACAGAGACATCCTGCGGCAATGTGCACTCAACGAGTACATTACCCCCAATCTCATTTACGATTCTGTACGTACGGAGACAGCCCGGAAAGAATTGCTCGACAACTACTCCTGGGCAAACGGAGTAGTACAAAGCGGCCAGAAAATCATTGACCGTGGAGAGATAGTCAACAAACAAACCTATAACATCCTGGAATCTTTGCGCAAGGAATCTATCAAGCGAAGCGAATCCATCGGACAGAAGCGACTGATCTTGGGCGGACAAATCTTGTTTGTCGGCATATTGATACTCTGCTTTATGCTTTACCTGGAACTGTTCCGCAAAGATTATTATGAACGCAAAGGCAGTTTATCGTTACTCTTCGCCCTGATCGTGTTCTATTGTGTCATCACGGCGCTTATGGTGACAAACAATATATTCAATGTGTACATCCTACCCTATGCCATGCTCCCGATTATTATCCGGGTCTTCCTCGATTCGCGTACGGCATTCCTGACACATGTCATCACCATACTGATCTGCTCCATCACCCTGAGGTATCCCCACGAATTTATCCTGACACAAATAGCCGCCGGCCTGGTAGCTATCTTCAGCTTGAGAGAACTGTCACAACGTTCGCAGTTGTTCCGCACGGCCCTTCTGGTCATACTGACGTATGCAGCTATCTATTTCGCTTTTGAGCTGATCAGTGAAAACGATCTTTCGAAGCTGAACGTAAGTATGTATATCTACTTCATTATTAACGGTGTACTATTGCTTTTCGCTTATCCTCTGCTATTCCTGCTTGAGAAGACTTTTGGCTTCACGTCGAATGTTACGCTTGTAGAATTATCGAACATCAATAATGATCTGTTGAGAAGAATGTCCGAAACTGTTCCGGGTACCTTCCAACACTCCATGCAAGTGGCCAATCTGGCTGCTGAAGCTGCGATACGTATCGGAGCCAAAAGCCAGTTGGTACGTACCGGAGCATTGTATCATGACATCGGCAAAATGGAAAATCCGGCTTTCTTTACCGAAAACCAGTCCGGAGTGAACCCCCATAAGAATTTAAGTTATGAACAGAGTGCCCAGGTGGTTATCAGCCATGTGACGGACGGATTAAAACTGGCCGACAAGCATAATCTGCCTAAAGTGATCAAGGACTTTATCAGTACTCACCACGGGCGCGGAAAGACCAAGTTCTTCTACATATCCTGGAAAAACGAACATCCGGGCGAAGAACCGAACGAAGAAGTTTTCACGTATCCGGGTCCCAATCCGTTCTCGAAAGAGACAGCCATACTGATGATGGCAGACTCCGTAGAAGCCGCCTCACGCAGCTTGCCGGAGTATACCGAAGAGAGCATCAGTAATCTGGTAGATAAGATTATCGATTCGCAAGTACAAGAGGGGTATTTCAAAGAATGCCCGATCACATTCAAAGACATCGCGACGATAAAAGCTGTATTCAAAGAAAAGCTGAAAACGATTTATCACACACGCATCAGCTATCCTGAGTTAAAGAAGTAAGGAGTCCGGCACAAGCATCCTCAAGTATGTCGAGCACGTATTCAAAGCCCTCCGCACCTCCATAATAAGGGTCGGGCACGTGATCGGCAGGGATGCGGGTGCAGTATTCCGTCATCCGGTGGATCTTTTTCCACTCTGCCGGAGAGGGTGCTTTCTCCTTCAGATCGTCCATGTTCCGATCATCCATACCGATTATAAGATCGAAGTTGTAAAAATCTTCCGTACGGACAGGACGCGAACGATGTACCAGTTCATATCCTCTGCGGGCGGCATGGGCACGCATACGGCTATCGGGCAGTTCCCCCTGGTGATAAGCCAATATACCGGCTGAATCAATCACAAACTCTTTTTCCAGGCCGGCTTCTTTAATCAGATGAAGCATCACGCCTTCTGCCGTAGAAGAGCGGCAAATGTTGCCGAGGCAAACGAAAAGTATTTTCTTTTTCATGCTTTCTTACTTTTGAAATATAAAGATATAAAAATCCGCATGCAACAACGTGCCGCATGGATCTCCCAGCTACGCGTTTCTGCATGCGGTATCATATAAGTACAGTCAATAATTCTACAACGAATTCAGTATTTTGTTCGCCTTATTCACTGTTTCGGCAGCCGGAACTTCAGGGAAGTCTCTCAAGTTAAATGTGGAGAGCATTTTTTCCAGCTTCTTAAATCCGGTCTTGTTTTTCTTATCCGTAAATTCCTTGCGAAGGATCGTTATCTTTTCGTGAGCCTGAACACCCTCGATCAATTTCTCGAAACGAATGGAAGAGCGTGCTCCCGGATAAACCAGATAAGTGTCTCCACCGGCCCAGGCCTCAAAACGTGAATCGAGCAGTGGCTCTTTCGGCCAACTATTATAAGCCCAACGCAGATAGCCGTCAAGATGATCTTTGGCAGAATAATAACTCATCCAGGCAGCCTCGGCAGGATCGGAGAAGGTAAAGGTATTCGGGAAAGCTTCCGTACAGCACGTATAATAGGTAGTAGGAAGATTGTTTTGTGCACGACGTGCCAATACCTCCGCCGGATAAGAAGCTCCGATAGGAATACAATAGTCGTAGATATCCGCTTCCAGTTCTTTGTGGAAGTTACCTGCCAGCGATACTTTAAACTCAGGATCGGCTTTGCGGATCACCTGCAATGTTTTCTGCATAACCTCCATCGGGCGTTCGTCCATGGCAATGGTACAAATATCGAACCAACCTTTCTCACGTAAATGTTTAGAGAATGACTTCAACATAGCCACCCACATCTCTTCGTAAGCTTTTTCGCCCGGAGCGGTTTTCACATACTGCATACTGTTTGTAGCCTGATCGAAATATTGGAAAGACAACTTCCACGGAACCATCGAGTAGCAATTGATCTGCTTGTCGATGCCCACGCTCATCATCATCTCTACCCACTTGTCGAACACATCATAATCGAAAGCCCAAGTGCCGTCCACTTTCTTTGTCCAGGTGACCATCGATTCAAAGTAGTCATAAGTCTGTCCGTTCCAAGGTTTATGCATGATGGAAGCCGTAATAATCTTCTGTCCGGCATCCGCCAGCATCTTCATCACAGGACGCATGGCATCTATGTGTGCCTGACTCCAGAGCGGAACCTGATAATAACGTGCCACGGCAAACGGACTCTGCCACAAATCGAGGTGGAAAGCCCACTGAGACGGGGCAGGCAACACGCGTGAAGAGACTTTGATATCCATCTTCAAGGTAGACAGACGGTTATCTCCGTCTTTCACCTCGACCGTACCACGATAGACTCCCGGTGACACAGTCTGGGGAACCTGGCAATTGATCCAGATGGCCTGAGTGCTTTTAGCTTCCATAGGCATCGAAGTCAGCAAGTGGTCAATCGGATCGGCAACCAACAGAGAGTCGTAAATGGAGTGATCGGGACGATAACCACAGCCGCCACGTCCGTCTTTATTCAATTCGTCGGTCATCACATAGCGGACAAAACCTCCGCTGAATGCATCGGCCGGAAGTACATCTCCCTTGGAGTTTTTAAATTCAGAGAAAGAATAGTTCAATCCTTTCAGGTCGGTACCGGTCCAGACAACAGCCTGCGCATGGAGTTTCTCACCGCGCCATCCCTCCAGCGTAATGCTTTTCTGCGGCTGGATCACAGGTACGGCATGTTTCGCATACCGGGTATCGGTATTTCCCCATTGTACCTGAGGGGCTTTGACTGCCGCCCATTCTTTTTCGGAAGGAGCAACCGGATCGGGCAATTCTTTATAAGACTGGATGGGGAACGGGGCCTGTCCGGTCGGTGTTCCACATTGTGTCACTCCTTGCTGGGCAAGAAGCGGGCCTGTACTAACCAGGCAAGAAAGCAAAAGTGTCGTGATTCGCTTCATGGTTTCATTTTTTAAGGGTAATATATTAAGATTGGTTTTCATTACATAGGATCTACATCATAGTAAACAATCAGCGATTTAAACCGTTCGTCTTCTATCATTTCACGTTGTACCCGCAAAAGTAATTCACGGGCACGACTCATCGGCGCATTTTGTTCTATTTTAACAACTATTTTTCGTATGAACAAAGTTTGAATACGGGCAACGGGCGGTTTATCCGGTCCCAGTATCCGGTTTCCGAACAATGCGCGCAGTTTCTCGGCCATGGTGTGTGCCATCACATCAAGCAACGTCTCGTTCCGGTTTTTCAGATAGACATACACCATCCGGTAATACGGAGGATAATGAAACATCTGCCGCTCAGCCAGTTGTCCCGCCACCATATCTTCATAATCGTTCGTCATCACCTGACGGATGATGGGATGGTCTATACTTTTGGTTTGCAACACTACCCTGCCCCGTTTATTTTTTCGTCCGGCACGTCCGGCAACCTGCGCCATCAACTGGAAGGCACGTTCGTACGAACGGAAATCGGGATAATTCAGCATCGTGTCCGCATTGAGTATCCCCACCACGCTGACGTGGTCAAAGTCGAGTCCTTTGGATACCATCTGGGTACCGATCAGTATATCGGTCTTTCCCTGTTCAAAGTCTGCAATAATTTTTTCGTATGCCGACCGCGTACGTGTAGTATCGAGATCCATACGTGCTACGGAAGCTTCCGGAAAAATCAACTTCACATCATCTTCTATCTTTTCCGTACCAAATCCTCTGTGCATCAACTCGGCCCCTTCGCAAGCCGGACACGAACGGGGCAACTGGTAAGTATACCCGCAATAGTGGCAAGTCAGCTGATTGATACCTTTATGATAGGTCAGGCTGACATCACAGTTCTTGCACTTTGGCACCCATCCGCACGTGCGGCACTCTATCATCGGAGCAAATCCCCGGCGATTCTGAAACAGAATCACCTGCTGTTTATTATCGAGTGCCTCGCGGACATATTGCAGCAGCAACGGAGAGAACTGCCCCGTCATCCGCTTCTTGCGGTGCAACTCCTTTATATCTACCGGAATAATCTCCGGCAATTGAATTTCCTTATAGCGTTCTTTCAGTTCCACCCACCCGAATTTGCCGGTAGTGGCATTCTGCCAAGTCTCCACCGAAGGAGTGGCAGTACCCAGCAACGTCTTTGCCCCATACATCGAAGCCAGCACGATGGCAGCATTCCGGGCATGATAGCGCGGTGCGGGATCTTGTTGCTTATACGTATTTTCGTGTTCCTCGTCCACAATGACCAGTCCGAGATTCCGAAACGGGAGGAACACCGAAGAGCGTACCCCCAGAATAATATCGTAACCCTCCTCCGTCAACTGCTTTTGCCAGATCTCTACTCTCTCGGCGTCGGGGAACTTGGAGTGATAGATTCCCAACCGGGAGCCGAACACCCGTTTCAGCCGTTCGGTGATCTGGGTAGTCAATGCTATTTCGGGCAACAGATAAAGCACCTGCCTGCCTTGCCTCAACGTCTCTTCTATCAGGTGGATGTATACTTCGGTCTTTCCACTGGAAGTCACTCCGTGGAGCAGACAGACATTCTTCTCCTGAAAGCTCTGCATGATTTCATGATAAGCCCGTTGCTGGTGCTCGTTCAGCACGTTCAGTTCTACCGTCTTTCCGACCAAACGGTTCAACCGCCCGATTTCCTGATAATAGACCTCGAATATCTGTTTTTCTACCAATCCGTTGAAAATAGCGGGAGAAGCAGAGGCACGTTGCAGAAGTTCTTTCTTGGACACTTCTTTGGATGCACCGTCCCCCAACACGCCGGAAAGCTCCACATACTTCATCAACAACGCCAACTGTTTCGGAGCGCGCTCCAGCTCGTCAAAGATACGCCGGAGATTCTCTTCACCGGAAGCGTCTGCCGCCAGCCGGACCCGGGCTTCCGTTTTGGGTTTATAGGTGCGGCGGAGCTCTTCTTTTACAAACAGAGCTTCCTTGTCGAGCAGCGACTTGATAACGGTGAGAATGTTTTTCAATCCGCTCTCTTTCTCAAGTTTGGTGACACATTGCTCGGGTTCTTTAGCAAGCAGGTCGAGCACCAGTTGCTCGCGTTCAGAAAGAGGAGCATCCGCCTCGAAGTCGGGATTATACTCCACAATCGTCTCGCTCTCCAACTTCAGGCCGGAAGGCAATGCGGCTTTGTAAACATCACCCTGCGTACACAGATAATAATCGGCCAGCCATTCCCAGAACCGGAACTGACCGGGCAGCAGTATCGGAGAGGTGTCAAGTACGGTAGAAATCTCTTTGACTTCATATTCGGTCGGTGCATAGTGATGCACATTGCGAACAATGGCTGTATAGTACTTCTTTCGCCCGAAAGGTACAACTACCCGGCAACCTATTTGCACCTCTTCAGCCCCTTCGTCCGGAAGGGAATAGGTAAAGCAACGGGGCAGAGGCAAAGGTAATATGACATCTACATACTTTTTCATTGTGAGGACAAAGATACAAAAAATCCCCGACGCAAGCGCCGGGGATTCGTTTATCATAAAATGATTCTGTCTTCTTAGAAAATGTAAGCTGCGGAAATCTGCCACATTTTAGTCTTATAAGAGAAATCAGCCTCTTTCCATTCTGCCGTTTTATTCAACGGAATGTTATAATTGGCACCTACTTGTAAGTGTCTCAACAGCTTCACACCAGCACCTACATTGATTCCTATCTGAGCATTTTTTTTATTCAACCGTCCATAGTTTTCATAAACTTTATCTCCTGAGAAGTTGAAATAAAAGTCCGGACCAGCTGCTACATAAATACCCAATGAACTACCCAAACCGATAGTATACTTTAAGTTGATTGGAATATCAAGACCATTCTGCCTGATAGTACGATTTCCTATTATTGGATCACTATCTGCAAGAGGATCAATAAAATCCCGACTGCTAACTTTCACACCTCTTTGAGAGAAAAGGAGAGAAGCATCAACCCCCAAACCTATCAGTGGAATAGTAACTTCAGCCATCGGACCGATAAAGAATCCGGTGAAATTGTCTGTTTTAAAATCAGACGTATTTAAATCAGCTTTTGCCAGGTTTACACCACCTTTCACACCAAATTTGATAAGTTGTGCCTGAGCAGGCATAGCCATACCGATACATACAGCCATCATTAAAGCACTAATAATCTTTTTCATAACTAAGTTGTGTTTAAAATTCGGGACAAAGATATAGTTTTAAATTAAAAAAACATTAAATCTGTTTGCATATTTTCAGCAAAGCTTCCTATTCTATAACATTACGCTACCCTATTTTGTTTTTTGATAACGTTCATATAAAGGCACATGCCATCTATCGGAAAGCCCGTGTGAGCATCTTCCTAAGGCAGCATATACCAGTTGTGCAACTCGAGCAGTACCAGTTGTACAACTCGTCATACACCAGTTGCACAACTGGTATCGTCCGGGTTGCCCATCCGGTAGCTTCTCTCCTTAAAAGATACCCTTATCGTCTCAGGATGGAAACATTCAGATGCAGGCAAGAAGAAAAAAACACCTTTTCCGGAACAACGGACCGAAAATCCATGTACCTTTGTGGTACTTCAAGGAAAGATGCCAGAGTGATCGAATGGGCCGGACTCGAAATCCGGTGAACGGCTTGTCCGTTCCGTGGGTTTGAATCCCACTCTTTCCGCAATAATTTTGTTGTTTGTCCGTCTCCCCCACAAGTGGAGTCACCAAAAAAGAAGAGATGCACCGAGAAATAAGAATCTACGGCACATCTCTTTTTTTATGTCAAATGCAAGCGGAAGCTTTCTATGCCGGACGAGAGCATACGACGCGACTTTCTTCTTGCGTCCTCGGCGAGGAAGGCTTCCTTACTTTTTGAAGTGAATCAACATCAATACCGGATTGTCATCGGCTTTCAGGCCGGCTGCTATCTCTTTCAATTCACCGCTCAGCTGACCGGCTTCGTAAGCATCCATCAGGTCTTCGGACTTCAGAACAGCCAAGCCGCAATCTTCGGGATAGCAAAAGAACATGATACCTTCCACACGTTTCGAAGCATCGTCTTTATTCTTCAACAAGTAACGGCAGACTTCCTGCGTACGACAGTCGTACAGCCACTCTTCACTTTTCAGATCCAATGACTCGATACTGTTCATCGGCACTTCCATAGGTTGCTTAGTCAGAAAGAAATAAGCCCCCGCCGCTCCCCGTAAAAACAAACCATACTTGTTTCCCTCCTCCGAATGTGAAGGAGTACGGACGAGCAATGGCTCTAAGGTGCGGTCCGGATTCATTGCAAACAAGGTATCCGAGTCGGGATTGCCGATATAAAAGCGGGAGCCATTACGAATCAAAGAGGGTTCCAGAAGATAAGCGTATGAATGGTTTTCCGCATTGACAATAAGCTTGACGAGAATATTTCTTTTCTGCACATAGTCCAGTGAATCCAGATGCCCGTCCCGGGTGGAGACCAAAAGATAAGGATAGAAGTTGGCATCCTGATCGTCCGGCACCTTTGACTCCTGTTCCGCTATCAAATAGTCGGGAGAGAACAGGCACATGCGACTCATCCGTTTCCCTTCAGGGAAAGTAAAAGAGTGCTTGAACTTTCCGTCCAGAGAATAGACGTGAATCTGCTGACGGTTCATCTCCTTCAGGTAAAGTTCGCCGTTCGCCGGGTTTACATCTATCGAACCGATATCCTTGTATTCACCCGGGCCGTTACCGACCCTGTGGATGCGGTTGAGTACTTTCCCCTGCCGGCTGAAGAAGCAAACGTCGTTTCCCCGATGTCCTTTGGTTATCACATATTGATCGGTGACCACTTCTACCGAACCGTCGAACAGAAATTCGTCGTTAGTCTCCAAAGGAATATAGCTTATGTCAGCAATATCCTGCAACACGATCTCCTTTTCGGGATAATCTTCATTCATATCAATCACAGGCAGAGCCTGATTCACTGCTTCCTTGCCACCCTGACACGAAGCCAATGCAAGGGATACCCAAAAATAAAACGGGAGTCTTTTCATAGTACAAATTATTAACCGACGGGAAAGATACATATTATTACTGAAACCGATGTACTACTATACCCTAAAAATAAAAAAGAAGGAGATACCCGAACGGTCATCTCCTTCCTCCTACTTACTGAAAATTATACTTCATATTCCTGATATCAATGATTGGGCTTAATATCGAGTTTCACCGGATGAATCATATTTTCCGGTTTAAGGATCGTATCGAGGTCTTCTTTTGAAAGAATATCATGTTCCAGCACCAGTTCATAGACTCCCTTACCGGTCTCCTGTGCTTCTTTGGCAATCTTGGTAGAGTTTTTATATCCGATAACAGGATTCAGTGCAGTCACCACACCGATACTGTTGTGAACATCTTTCCGGCATTTTTCCTCATTGGCCGTGATGCCGTCTATACACAAGGTACGCAGCGTATCGAAACCATTCATCAACAAATCGGCAGATTCGAAACAGCACTGGGCCATGACCGGTTCCATCGCATTCAGTTCCATCTGGGCCGCTTCACCACTCATAGCTACACAAAGGTCGTTACCTATTACTTTATAGTCAATCTGATTCATCACTTCGGGAATAACCGGATTGACCTTACCCGGCATAATGGACGAACCGGGCTGCATGGCCGGCAGATTGATTTCGCCCAACCCGCAACGCGGGCCGGATGCCAAAAGGCGCAAGTCATTGCATATCTTATTCATTTTTACAGCTATACGGCGCATAGCAGAAGAGTAACCTACCAGACAAGAAGTGTCGGAAGTAGCTCCTATCAGATCATCGGCCAAACGGATATCCAGTCCGGTAATCTTCCGGAGAGCCGCTATGCATTTGCTTGCATATTCCGGCTCGGCGGTGATTCCGGTTCCGATGGCAGTAGCTCCCATATTGACGGTCAGGAAGTCCTGAGCAGCAAAGTCCAGGTTCTTGACTTCATCTTGAAGGATACTGGCAAAACCATTGAACGTCTGTCCGAGCGTCATCGGCACCGCATCTTCCAGCTGGGTGCGCCCCATCTTGATCACATGTGCAAACTCTTCGCCCTTTCTTCTGAAAGCATCGATCACCTCCTTAAAATGTTTCACCAGTTTGAGGTGCGTATAATACATACCGATATGGATAGCGGTCGGATAAGCGTCATTGGTAGACTGCGAACGGTTAACATGATCATTGGGCGAACAATATTGATATTCCCCACGTTTATGTCCCATCAACTCGAGTGCGCGGTTGGCTATCACCTCGTTGGCATTCATGTTGGTGGTAGTTCCGGCTCCACCCTGGATCATGTCTACCGGGAACTGGTCATGATGTTTCCCTTCCAGAATTTCTTTACATGCACGAAGAATGGCATTTGCCTGCTCTTCGGTCAGCAGTCCAAGTTCAAAGTTAGCCATAGCGGCTCCCATCTTGGTAATGGCCAGTGCATTGATAAATAAGGGATACTCACAAAGATGATATTTGCTAATGCGGAAGTTCTCTATTCCCCGAAGGGTTTGTACGCCATATAAGGCGGTTTCGGGTACTTCACGTTCACCTATTAAATCACTCTCTGTACGAGTTGCTTTCGATAATTCTTCTTTCATAATATATCTTTATTAACAATTATATTCTTAACTGTGTTTACAATAACCAAACTTAAGCAATATTGTTTTGAAAGCATACATATTCGCAATTTAGTTAACATACTTTAAACAAGGAACAGTTTTTATACATGAAGACAAATAGATGTATCATATTGTAAACCTCCCCTCCCAACAGGGATTTTAATAAAATCTCCTTCATAATGAAAAAATATACTAATAGACAAAAACCTATTAACTTCTTTTTTGTTGATTAGCATATCATTTACCGATTCAGAGACAATTTATTCAATTATCTTTGCCAAAAATAAAAAAGAAAGATATGATTCTACAATTGGCTTTTGTACTGACAGCTATCATTATCGGTGCCCGTCTGGGAGGTATCGGACTCGGAGTAATGGGTGGCGTAGGTTTAGGAATACTTACTTTTGCCTTCGGATTGCAACCCACAGCTCCTCCAATCGACGTGATGTTGATGATTGCCGCAGTCATCTCGGCCGCCTCCTGCATGCAAGCAGCCGGCGGGCTGGATTATATGGTGAAGCTGGCAGAAAAGTTGTTGCGTAAGAACCCGTCACATGTCACCATATTAAGTCCCATTGTGACCTACCTGTTTACTTTTGTTGCGGGAACAGGGCATGTCGCTTACTCCGTATTGCCTGTGATTGCAGAGGTAGCCACCGAAACAAAGATTCGTCCGGAACGTCCCCTCGGCATAGCCGTCATCGCTTCGCAACAAGCCATCACGGCAAGTCCCATCTCGGCAGCCACGGTCGCCTTACTCGGACTGTTGACCGGTTTCGACATTACCCTGTTCGATATTCTCAAAATAACGATTCCCGCAACCATTATCGGCGTACTGGTAGGTGCACTTTTTTCTATGAAAGTAGGTAAAGAGTTGGTAGACGACCCGGAATACCAGAAACGATTGGCTGAAGGATACTTCAACTCAAAGAAAATAGAGATTAAAGACGTACACAATAGGCGCAATGCAATGATATCGGTGTTAATTTTCATCTTAGCTACCGCCTTTATTGTATTTTTCGGCTCTTTCGACGGCATGCGCCCCACATTTCTGATCGATGGCGAAACAGTCACCCTGGGCATGTCTGCCATTATCGAAATCGTCATGCTTTCGGCAGCTGCACTTATCCTGCTGATCACGAAGACAGATGGTATCAAAGCGACGCAAGGTTCTGTTTTTCCGGCAGGGATGCAGGCGGTAATCGCTATTTTTGGTATAGCCTGGATGGGCGATACGTTTCTGCAAGGCAACATGGGGCAACTGACCGAATCGATCGAAGGACTGGTCCGCCAGATGCCGTGGTTGTTCGGCATTGCCCTGTTCATAATGTCCATCCTGCTCTACAGCCAGGCTGCTACGGTACGTGCACTGATGCCGTTGGGTATTGCTCTCGGCATTTCACCGTATATGCTGATCGCCATGTTCCCGGCTGTAAACGGATATTTCTTCATTCCGAACTATCCGACAGTAGTGGCCGCCATCAATTTCGACCGGACCGGTACAACAAAAATCGGTAAATACGTATTGAATCATTCGTTTATGATGCCCGGACTGGTATCGACCGTTGTAGCCATCGCGCTCGGATTGCTCTTTATCCAGATATTCTAAAAGAACGGAACTATCTATTTTTTTAACCTAAATAACAGTTGAGTCATGAAAGAATTAAAAAGACTAAGCTTTGTAGTGGTCACACTACTACTTTCCACGATGATGGCTTTCGCGCAAAAGCCTAATATTCACATCCTTGCTACGGGTGGCACAATTGCCGGTACAGGCGGTTCTGCCACTTCCACCAACTATACGGCCGGCCAGGTAGCAATCAGTACGCTGCTCGATGCAGTACCCGAACTCAAGGATATTGCCAACGTGACCGGTGAGCAAATTGTACGTATCGCATCGCAGGACATGAGCGATGAAGTGTGGCTGATACTCGCCAAGAAGATCAACCAACTCCTGAAACGCCCGGACATCGACGGTATCGTTATCACTCACGGAACAGATACGATGGAAGAGACTGCCTATTTCCTGAACCTGACCGTAAAAAGTAACAAACCCGTGGTACTTGTAGGAGCCATGCGCCCTTCTACCGCGCTGAGTGCCGATGGCCCGCTGAACCTCTACAATGCCGTAGTCACTGCCGGAGCCAAAGAATCTATCGGCAAAGGTGTGCTGATAGCCATGAACGGACTGATTCTCGGAGCTGAAAGCGCAATAAAGATGAATACGATCGACGTACAAACTTTCCAGGCACCCAACTCCGGTGCATTGGGCTATATCTTTAACGGAAAAGTATTCTATAACCAGGCTCCGCTCAAGAAACATACGACCCAATCTGTTTTCGACGTAACCAACCTGAACTCTCTTCCCAAAGTAGGTATTGTCTACAGCTACTCGAACATCGATCCCGATATGGTGACCCCACTGTTGCATCATGACTACAAAGGTATCATCCATGCGGGAGTAGGAAACGGCAACTTCCACAAAAACATTTTACCGGTACTGCTGGAAGCACGCAAGAAAGGAATCCTCGTGGTTCGCTCCTCCCGCGTACCTACCGGTCCTACCACAATGGATGCCGAAGTAGACGATACTCAATATCAGTTTATTGCTTCTCAGGAACTGAATCCGCAGAAGTCACGTGTATTGCTGATTCTCGGACTGACCAAAACCAATGACTGGAAACAGATTCAGCAATATTTTAATGAGTATTAACCGGACATCGGACCGATAAAACCTGAACACTTATGAAAAAATTAATGGCCATGTTACTCCTTGCGGGCAGCATACAAGGAGTCTATGCCCAAAAGACGGAAAAGAAAGAGATGTTTCTTGAAAATAAATCGTTGTATGAAGAGCTGACCAACGTGCAGAAGAAGACGGATAAGTTCAATCTGTATCTCAATATGCAAGGTAGTTTCGACGCCAACTTCCGCGACGGTTTCGACGAAGGAGTATTCAAGATGCGCCAACTTCGTATCGAAGCCAAGGGCAACCTCAACAGCTGGCTCTCCTATCGTTATCGCCAGCGTCTGAACCGTTCGAACGAGGGAGGAGGAATGATCGACAACATACCGACTTCGATTGACTATGCCGGTATCGGTGTAAAGCTGAACGACCAGTTCTCTTTCTTTGCCGGTAAACAATGCACCGCTTACGGCGGTTTCGAGTTCGACCTGAATCCGATTGACATCTACCAATACAGCGACATGATCGAGAATATGAGCAATTTTATGACCGGATTGAACATCGGTTATAACATTACACCTACCCAGCAGCTCAACTTGCAGATCCTGAACAGTCGCAACAGTTCGTTCGACAAGACGTATGGAATCACCGAAGACTCGGAAGGCAAACTTCCGGACCTCAAGTCGGGCAAGATGCCTTTGGTCTATACCCTGAACTGGAATGGTAACTTTAATGAGGTGTTCAAGACCCGCTGGTCAGCTTCCGTCATGAGTGAAGCCAAAGGCAAGAACCTCTATTATTATGCAGTGGGCAACGAACTGAATCTGGATAAGTTCAATATGTTCGTCGATTTCATGTATTCGCAGGAAGGCATCGACCGTAACGGTACCATCACCGGGATTGTGGGCAATGCCGGCGGACACAATGCTTTCAACGCCGGCTACTTGTCGGTAGTGACCAAGCTCAATTACCGTTTCCTCCCCAAGTGGAATGCTTTCGTGAAAGGCATGTACGAAACGGCCTCCGTCACCAAAGCAGCCGACGGCATTGAAAAAGGTAACTACCGTACTTCCTGGGGCTACCTCGCGGGGGTAGAGTTTTATCCAATGAAGACTAATTTGCACTTCTTCCTGACCTACGTAGGGCGTTCATACGACTTCACACATCGTGCCAAAGTACTGGGACAGGAGAATTACAGTACTAACCGATTGTCTTTAGGCTTCATCTACCAACTGCCGATGTTCTGACCTGAAATAAAATAGTCCCGATAAACCGGATGGTTTATCGGGACTATTTTATTATTTTCAATCAATTCGTTCGTATCAATACTCCTCCTCGTTAAAGAAGAAGTCCTCTTTACTGGGGTAATCCGGCCAAATGTCTTCTATGCTTTCATAGATTTCGCCTTCATCTTCCATTTCCTGAAGGTTTTCAATCACTTCAAGAGGAGCACCCGACCGCATGGCATAATCAATCAGTTCATCCTTAGTTGCCGGCCAAGGAGCATCTTCCAGTTTAGATGCTAATTCCAATGTCCAATACATAAGCTTTCGTATTTAAAATGTGAATATTAATCCTACTCTCTATTTTTCGGCAAAAGTATAATAAAATATTTCACTTGCAACTATTATTCCAAAATATTTCGTCTTTTCCTTCATTAAAATTCATTTTACGGGACAAGACAAATAAATAATCCGATAAACGGTTGATATAGGCCAGTAAATCGGCTGAGATTGTACAGCTTTCGGATAATGCAAGAATCCGGCGTTCGGCCCTCCGGCAAACGGTACGGCAAACGTGGCAAACCGCAGAGCCACGACTCCCTCCCGGAATAATAAAAGAATGTAAAGGTGGAAGAATTTCGTCGGCGGCATCGATTTCGCGCTCAATAGCTTCCACCTCAGCGGGAGTAATAATACTGACATCATTCAATTGCACCTTCTCCTGATCAGTGGCCAGATGCGACCCGATGGCAAACAATTTATCCTGCACGGACTGCACAAAATTCAAATCATGCTCGTCCATCAAATAAGTTGCCAGCAAGCCCAGATTCGAATTCAGTTCATCGACCGTTCCATACGCTTCCAGACGGATATGGGTTTTCGGAACACGCGTCCCGCCTATCAGGCCGGTCGTTCCCTTATCACCCGTTTTTGTATATACAAGACTCTTTTTCATAATGATAGTATGTTTATTATTTCTGTAAAGGTTAACACATCAAAGGATTCAGAAGTTGACGAGATAGTGCTGTTTTATCTTGGTACGGTCGAAAAAGACGATTCCCAAATCATACAAATCGAATGTAATGCCTGTCCGGTCGTCCTGCTGTATCTTTTTCCAGAGTGCTTTCATCTTCTTCGTATAGCGGATGCCCTCAATAACAAAGAGTCCTCGTCCGGTGGTTCTCGATGCACAAAGGTCAAACACCTGCTCCACAAACTCCTCATTCCGATAATGGTGCAAATACAAAAAATCGACAGGCGTATCTTTCTCCAGAAAGAGCTCCGACAAATCGGAAGCACCCACATAATCGGCTTTAGCATGTCCAGCCTGCAAATACAAAGACGATGCCGATAATGTTCCGGCATCCACAATCGTATCGGGCTGAATATAGTTGACCAGCCGAAACAGCAACCGGTTCACCTTCTTCGATTCATGCTTCCATTTCCTACCGGAGTTTGCCGACATTTTTTTCTGTTCGGCTTCCAACGAACTGTAGGCATAGTAAGGGGTACGCTCATAAATGACGTTGGTTATCAAGTCGAAAGCAAATGGTGAATGAACCCCATATCCACAACGGTGGCGAAAGCGGGCCAACCAGATAAAAGGACGTTTCAAAAGAAAAAATCCGTTCATAATAAATTGAAATATATCGCGTTCAACGCACAAAGATATATAAAACCATTTGAGAAGTAAAGTGTTATATGCAAGTAATTAAAAACCTAAACCTGGAGATTTATGAAGAAGTTAATGTTACTGTCCCTTTTGAGTACCTTTATATTTTACAGTTGCTCGGATGATGATTCATGCACAACCTGTAAGGAGGATAATGGAAATTTGGTCACCCCCGATTTGAGCGTTACCCTATCCGATACACAGAGTCCGATGACGGGTGTATTAGAAGCCTACCCTTGCCAGGCAGGAGGTGCCATTTATTACGGCAATTATATCGAAGGCAAACTGACCCCCTTTCCGGGAATGTATTACCTCCAGAACGGAGAGATCTATGGAGATAAGAACAGGGAAATATCTCTCCCGGTGGGCACTTACAACATGATATACTGGGGTACTCCGAAATATGAAGAGCCGATTTACAGCAACCCGGTCGTCGTCGACCCCCAAATCACTATCGGAGGAGACCTTTCACAACAGTATTTCGGGCTCCGGAAAGTTTCGGCGGATACGACCTATTATCCGGTATTCGACTTAGTGTATACAGTGAAACCGGCACATATCGGCACGGAAGAACTGAGTGCAGCCATGCAACGTGTTGTTGCCGGTCTGAAAGTAATCGTCAAAAACAAAAACAACGGTATCCTAAGTTCCAGTATTGCCGGCATGGAAGTACATGTAGGAGGCATTGCCGAGAAGCTGAACATGTATACAGCCGCTCCGGTCAACCAAACCAAAACAGTATCTTTCCCGCTTGTACTGTCGGCAGACGGCACACAGATGAGCAATGCCACGGTCATGCTTTTTCCATCATCCGCCAAACCAATGTTCAAGCTGATCATCAAGCTTAAAAACGGAAATACCAAAGTCTACCAGCAACCACTCAATGCTCCGTTAAAAGCTAATAACAAGTTGACTCTGACATTAACCTTGGGTGATATCTTCTCGGAAGAAACTTCCGGGGGATTCACCATTGATAACTGGCAAGAAGAGAACGAAACAATAGATATACCGACACTGGAATAACCATCAGACTGGCTTCACCGGCATCCGGACTCCACCCGATTGGAGATCAGACTGATCGCTCTTTTAGCGTACATTCATGCCGGAAATACCAAAAAACCGGAAACCTCCTCACGGAGCCTTCCGGTGTAACACTAAAAGTACCGGACAGGCAGAGAACTAGGTAAAACTCCCGCCTGCATGTGTTCCGGTATGTTTTTTTCTAACCGATGCCGAGCGTTTTCCGCGCCTCGGCCTGTTGATTTTCGCTTAGCTTGTTCTGATAGGCTTCGTACAGATAGTTTCCTACGGGACTGCCGGCATGTTTCACAATCTGTTCCAGCACGAATCCGCCGAAAGCCTCTTTAATTTCATTTATCTCTTTCCCGGTAAAGTGCCGCCCTCTGAATTCGTCGAGAGCCATCAAGGTTTGCATCATCTCCTCGTTCAGTCCGGTTCCTTCCACCAGTACGATATCTCCTATTTTTGCGTTGATCTCTCCCGGTTCCAAAACCACGGGCAGAGTAACGGGAAAATGGTCACTGTCAGTCTCCTGAATAAAGAGCTCCCTCACTTGCGGGGCAGTCACTTTTCCATTGAACACAAAGCGTCCTTCACTGACTGTAGTGCTGTCATATCTCACCACACCTTCTATAGCGTCCCGCAAATAAATCGTCCTGCCTTCCAATTTCTCGTTAGTCACCACCCCTCTGAGGTGGTAGGCCCCCTCTTTAGGCGTATGATTACAGGCTCCCATGATGATGCCCATCAGTAAGACCCCTGTCAAATTCCTTTTCATCTTCTTTATCATCCTATAAGTTATAAAAAATCACCCCATACGTACCCGAGGGCAGAACGGGGTGATCTTTTCGTAATATTCTGGACTTATTTAAAATCTAAATCCGAGTTTCAGGTTGGGCAACGCAAACAAGTTGATGTTGTGATGCCCCACCTTGTAGACGGGTGTTCCTTTCGGGATAATCTGAATCATGTCATAACGGTAAGCTACCGGCTGAACTTCAAATCCCAGAATCAGTCCCTTGCCCATACTATACTCGATGCCCGCGACGGTTGCCGCACGCAAACCGAATATCTGTCCGGCTTTACTGTTGGGGATATAAACCTCCAGAGGTGTGCCGGTGACGTCTTTATCGTCTACAACCGGACCATTGTCCTGGCGGTCCTGATCGGGAGTCGGCTGTAAATCGGTATCCGTCCCATCTGTGTTCATATCCTTATCAGATACCATGATTCCGGTATACGGAAGCGTGGTTTCTATTCTTCCCATTTGCCAGCCCAACAGGCCGCCTACATACAGATTGATGCGTTCGTTCTTCGTATTGAAGTAATAGTTTGAGCCAATATTAACCGACCAGTTGTTTTTGATTCTGCCTTCCAGATATTGAAGGGCCGGAATCTGCATATCGGTAACCGTCTTGTCTCCCTCGATATAATCCTTTTTGGGCGTTACGCCGATATTCATGCTGAACATCAGGTTGACATCCCAACGGTCTGTCAGGAAATATTTTCCCTGTATACCAATGATATTGACCAAATTATTAGAATTCAAATCTCCCAGTTGAAGGTAAGTAGCCGGATCGGAGGATTGGTTTCCGGACGTATTATTGCCCAATCCCACATTCGGAAAGCTAAAGTTTTGTCCGTTCCAGTAGGTAGGCAACAGATAGTTCTCCGTATTGTTGTTGAACATTTGCGAACTACCCATTACCATGGATACTTGCCACTGACCTTTTTTAGGGCAAACGACGCATCATCGCTGCTGCTGTATTGTTGCGCCATGACAGGCGCAACAGTACATACAGACAGAAGGATTATGCATAGTTTCTTTATCATACTATATTCTTCTTTAGTTTTTTATTATTCAGCTGCATAAGCATCCAAGAGTTTCTTCAAGGTAGCGTTCAAACCGTCCACTGCTGCTTGCTTTTCATCTACAGTTCTTTGGGCTTTCTCGATATCCTGGTCAAGCAGGTCAAGATACTCTTCCTGACCTTCAATATTAGTGTATCCGTATTTATCGAACAAGGCGATTTTGTTGTCGATATCTTCTACGGTTTTCTTAGCGTCGGTAATAGCTTCTTCCTGAGTCTCAAGTAAACTTGTCAAATTAAGGCTCTTCTCGCTTACCTTATAGGTATGGCTGTTGGCATCATAATACGTATAGTAGAAGTATCCATCTTCCATAGCTCTTTGAACGAGGGCGATTTCTGCTTCAAGTTTAGAATATTCAGTTACGACATTACCCAAAAGTGGTTCTTGCTCGTTAGAAGTATAGTAGTTTTTGTAAGGGTTGCTTTCTGAGAAGATCTCGTTTTGGCGTTTCGACTTATCGCCTTTAATCAGATAACAAGCCAATTCTGCCTGCCACAATGCTGCGTTTTCATCTTTAATTTGCGATTCCAAAGTAGCGATTTTCTCGTTGATAGCATCCACTTCTGCAAGTACAGGATCTGCTTCCGCCTTGATCTTGGCATACAAAGCCTGCCATTTGTCGAGGTTAACCAGATAATTAGATTCCTGAGCCAAATAGGTATATTTAACAAATGAACCTGAATTATTTTCGGGATTATCAATCAACTGAGAAACATTTTTGGGCATATCATATTTATTTGCTGATATTTCTTTAGGTTCGATACTCTTTTCAAGATTGAGTTCTGAACCACCGAACAATGCTTGATTAGCCTCCAAGAAGGCAAAAAGTGTGCTACCTTCAACTTTATCATTGAATGATGTTGCAAGAGTTTCATTGCCGATTAATGAACTTATACCGTCACTTACTGCAGTTGCAATTGCTTCATTGAAAGTAGCCAGATTAGCGTCAGTTAAAGCGTCTTTATAAGTAGTAGCGAATTCTGCGTTAAAGCCGTCCACCGCTTTTCTCTTTCCAAGGTATCCCAATATGGAGGTACGCAATGCGTTGGCTGTTTCCAACTTCTTATCTTCAGCTTTTAAGCTGTTATAAGTTGTGACCTCTTTCGTAATCGCTTGGTAGGTGTTGGTTCCTTTATAGTTATTATAAGCCTTCAGGGCTGCTACATAAGCAACGTATGCATTAATCCAAGCGGTAGAGTCCGATTTGAACTGGTCGTAAGCTGGTTTCTTATCAATTTCTAAACGCTTAAGTTCATTCTCAAATTTTGTTTTGTATGCATCTAATAATTTTCCGCTTGCGTCGAATGCTTCGCTATTCTCCCCTTGATAATATGCTTTGATAGCATCGGCAATAGCTCCTATTTTAGTTGCTTTGTTATTGAGGCTAAGATCATTAATCACCACATCTTTCTTCATGGTGTATTGGTAATTCAGCAATTCTGCGTTCCAGCTATCCTGGACAAAGATTTTATCAAGATCCTCAACGAGTGTCTTTTCATCTTCTCCGGTTGACAATGCACTGTATAATCCGTTTACTAAAGCAGGATCTACATCTGCTTTGGCCAATGTATAAGCAGAGGATGTTGCGTCCAACTTTATTTTCTCTTCAATAATTTGCTGATTAATCGGGAAGATGGGCTTTCTCATTTCTTCGATTTTAGTATAGGCCTCGTCTTCTTTAGCGTCAAGGGCTTGCAAATCGGTTTTATAGCCTTTCAGCTTATCTGCCAAAGCCTTGCTATCAGTGCCTGTCGCATCCAATGCTTTGTATTCTTCCATCAGAGCCATCTGGATTTCCAACGTTTTGGCAGCATGCGTTCTCTCCAGCTGCAATTCTTCCGGATAGTATTTGTTCTTAGATAAGAAATTAATTCTGGCAACCTCGGCCTTCATTAAACTTGATTTCGCTTCGGCTAAATCAGCCAATGCGCCATAACTAGAATTCGTCGTAATAGTTGTCTCTCCATTAGTGGTAGACTCTGACTTAAATGTATAACCAACCAACGCAGCCCGATATTTATTGATTTCAGCAGTATATGCGTCATCCTTCATGGTGAGTAGAGCCACTTCAATGTCCATTAAAGCTTTTTTATTGTTATACTCAGCCTGTGCAGTAAGTGTCTGTAGATCGAGCATTTTTGCTTTGAACTCTTCAGTTCTCTTTTGAGCTTCAGCTTCCCAAAAAGCTTTTTGTTTTGCTGTTTTAGCTTGTTCTACTTCCAGACTGCATTTTTTTAGTTCCAAGTTAACCTGATCTTTTTCAAGTTTAACTTTCTCTCTTTCTACCTTGACTAATTGGATTTGGGTTAGTGCGTCTTCATAGGCAGCCTTTGCCTTAATGAATTCCGCTTTCGCTCCGCGAAGTTGTTCGATTCCCGCCGGTTCATCGTTATCGATACATCCGGTGAATGTTGTAGTTGCTCCTCCCACTAAGAGCGCAGCTACGAGATAAGTCCATTTTCTCATACCTCTGTTTTTAAGTGTTAATAAAAAAAATGTTATGTAAGTAAATCAATGTTTTCTCTTGCCGATGACGGCCTTGCCTCTATCTTATGTAATACCTCTATCTACAGTTACTTTGTAGGTAACCCCAAACAGACTATTGAAGGATGCAAATGGCGTTTTGCCAAAAGGAATAGCAGTAAAAGGGAATCCTTATTTATAATAAGGTATAAAAAAGAATAGTTCTTTGTTTCTGTGTGAAGCAAGGAAGGGAGAAGTATGCAATTCTCTGGATAACTTCCCAACAAACCGAAGTCTGTAGAAGCTATTATCTGTCTATGAATGAATTATTTTCTCTCTGTCTTTGAAAAAGATGTTTTTTAATTTGCTTTTTTGTGAAAAATGGTTTATGTTTGTCGGACACTTACAATAAAGTTACCTACAAAGTAACTCCACAGAAATCAGTACTTTATCCCTCAAAAGATCGTTTGGCATAACCGATAATACTTAAATTTGTTTCATCCAGTTTCTTTATATTGAATGGTTTCAGATAAGTCTCTGTTACTTTGATAGACGAGTGCCCCATCGCCTCCCGGATAATACCCGGGTGCACTTCCAAATAATAGGCTAAAGTGGCCCAGGTATGGCGGGCTGTATATGAAGTCAATTCGGTAGTCAGTCCCAACAGTTCTCCCAATTTTGTCAGTTGATAATTGAAGATGCGCAATGCCTGCTGATACTCCCGATAGATGGTATCCTCTCCTCCCTCTGCACTCAGAATAGGGAATAAATAGGGAGACTCTGTAGTAGTATCCATATATTCCCGAATGATATTCATGGCATCTTTAGTAACTGTAATGGTGATCTGACGTCCGGTTTTCCTACGATGATAGGTCAGGATATTCCCATTCAGGTCCTTCTTTTGTATATAAGCCAAGTCGACAAAAGGAAGTCCCCTTAAAAGAAACATCAGCACGAACAGGTGATGAGTTTTCTGCAATAGTTCCGATTGCTTCCGAGTGCACTTCGTGTCGAGCAACTGCCCCATTTCTTCGGCTTTCAAAGCTCGTTTGATATCGGCCTGAGTACCGGTATATACCGCTTTGAACAGATGTGGCACGTGAGGTGCCAGACGCCGGTCGACCGCCCGGTTATAGACAGCCCTGAGCACCCGCATATAAGTAGACACCGTGTTCCAGCTGTTTCCCCGCCGTCTGAGAAACCGTTCGAACTGCTTCAATAACTCAGGCCTTACTCTTTTGAACGGAATGTCGTGTGCTTTCAGAAAAGCAGAAAGGGCATTTCTGCTCGCTTGATAAATGTGAGCCGTACCTAATGCATATTCCGCTTTTCGCTCTTCAATCATGCGATCCATAAAACGGATTAAATCTTTTTCTTTCATCTTATTTTTGTTTTACCTAGTTTATCCGATCAAGATATTGATTTTCGTACACAAAGAAAAATTATCCGCAGGGTTTGTATGTAACCACAGTACTACGATTGAGTACGTTTTATTATAGTCTCATTCGATATACTTTCCTAATATTGCCATCACGAATCATTAATCGAATTATGGCATACACAAAATCAAAACAACCCTTACTATCGTTCCCGAAACCCAAGTTTACAACAGGAATGATAAGGTTGAGCATCACCTTGCTCTTTTCCACTCTATGCATTGGTTCATTTGGACAGAAGAAGTCATCGATCACCGTAGAAACCCTCTTGGAAGAGATGACTTCATACGACAAAATGACCCGCTATCCCGCCCTGCCCTACCGCAGCATGCAGCAGAGCAGTTACGATCGCAGATCCGTTTCTCCCGATCGGCCCGGCTGGTTTGCCAATGACGATGGCGAAGGATTTATCCGCCTTGAAGAACACAACGGACGGAAAGAAAAAGTTCTTTTCGAAGACGAAGGTCCCGGCGCCATTACCCGTATATGGCTCACGACCTTTGGCAGCATACATACAATCTTGCGTTTCTACTTTGACGGAAAAGACGAACCAGGCTGGGTAGTACCCTCTTATGATCTCCAGAAGTTCGGTGTACGAGGACTCAAGAAAGGATTAATCGAACCGGACGATAAATGGATCAGGGGCAGCCTGATTTATCTACCTGTCACTTATGCCGACGGTTGCAAAGTAACCATGGAGGAACTCACTCCCGAACGGACAAACAGACATTTTCTATTCAACTACCGCAAATATCCTACAGGCACTCCGGTCGAAACCTTCTCCCGGAAAGTTGCAGAACGTATCCCTCAATCGGTCGAAAAGACATCGGCTACATTGTATAGAAATATAGATAAGGGGTTTGATCCACAGGCCCGCTATGGAAAAGGTGCACTGATCCACCGGCAAAATCTGTCATTAAACAAAGGAGAAAAGCAGCAACTAAACCTCCACAAAGGGAAAAGAGCGATCAGCCTTCTCCAATTCAACGTGAAAACGGATCCGGATCTGAAACCCGGAACAGATGATTTCGCCCGGTTGATGCGCAGTCTGATCATATCCATAAGCTTCGACGGACAGCAAACCGTATGGGCACCATTATCCGATTTTGCAGGCTCCGGTATGGGAGCATTTGCATCCCGGAGTTTTTTCTTCTATTCTGATGGTAAAGGAATCGTTTGCAGTAAATGGCTGATGCCCTATCGACAGAATTGTGAGATCTCTGTTTTAAACCTCTCACCCTACAAAACCGATGTACATATCGATATTGTATCACAACCTTACAAGTGGGACAACCGTTCCCTCTATTTCCATACAGCCTGGAAACAAGAACGCGGACTGCCCGTTGTCACTTGGATGGAACATGAAAAATGCATGGACTGGAATTTCACCACTATCTCCGGCAGAGGAGTCTATCGAGGAGACCTGCTGTCTCTTTTCAATCATACGACAGAGTGGTATGGAGAAGGCGATGAAAAAATAACAGTAGATCACGAAGCGTTTCCCTCCCATTTCGGGACAGGTACCGAAGACTATTACAGCTTCGACGGATACTTTAAAAGCCAGACTCCATTTGCCGGACAGCCCCGACAAGATATGAAGGACTTTTATGGTTATAACAGTTTCTTCAGAGTCAGATGTTTGGATGGCATACCTTTCAACCAGCAACTAAAATTCGATTTTGAGTTACTAGGTTGGGAAAATGGCACAGTAGACTATTCCTCGACTGTATTCTGGTATGGAGACTTAAACTCTCAGGCAGCGGGTTCTTCCGGTATAGAAGAAATAGAAGCAGGTTTGCTGCCCACCCCCACCCAGTCCCCCGTCTGTAGCATAGCCAATGCTATCGACTTCTGCCAAATCCAACCAACCTCCAAATCTGAAAGGCTGCGTTATGACAGACAAAGGCTCAGCGGACATCCGGGCAAGTGGAATTTAAAAGATCATCTGGTGTGTCATGGCGGTAAAAAAGGTGACTACATCGAATTCGAATTCTCCGGTTTTGAGGACCGTGAATACAGTTTGAATCTATTCTGTACCAAAGCAGCCGACTACGGTAATATAAAGTTTTACGTAAATCGTCAGGAAAACGGTAAACAGCTGGACTGTTACAGCCAGGAAGTCGAGGCCACAGGTGCCATAAACCTCGGAATGTACAAACCCATAGATGGTAAGTTTATCCTAAGGATAGAATTGACCGGACAGAATGCATTATCGACGGGCACTTTATTCGGACTGGATTGTATACGGATTGAATAGTTTAAACTTTCATGATCGATAATAGGGTCAGGAGAGGAATGGCCTATCTACTTTTCTCCCCTGATCCCATTTTCAAACTTATTTTAAAATACAAGCATCAGACGGATAATAATCTGCAAGCTCTCTCAGGATTTCCAGTTGATCACAACGAATCCTCCGCCCTAAAAACGCTACTATCTTTTCAGACAAAACTTTATTTAAAAGTCCGGGTACGTATTTATGAGTCCACAAAACAACATCCATAAATGGAATAAAATTGAGTGGCACATGGTTGAATGCAAAAACATGTGTGTGGACATTAATAAACTTCATAATACGGATTTTTGTTAACGCTCAATACTGTATTGAAAATTATATTCAAAATTCAAACAGCGAATTATCCAAACATAAGACTTATCTTATTAACAAAAAAAATCTCAAAAACTATTTAGCAACTATACATCGAGATTTAAAGGGTATATTGTCAAAAGAAGCGATTATATCACAATAAATACTCATACATATTTATTCTTCCGGCTGTCAACAATCCGATAAATACCCATTCTTCATTTTTAGGCAAGGCACTCCCATTCTATAGAAACTATTTTCATAACTGATAGTTTATCTTTTATAGGCGTCCCAAAATATCTACAGTGGACAGTGTTTCACTTTTTCCTCTCACGGAGCGAATGCAGGCCCCGCTGAAAGAACCGTTCAACCGGAGTCTGTAGTTCAAATGCCTGATAGTCCGTCATCGTGAAGTTTGCGCACAACCTACGCATAAAGTTACAAATAGTCGACGACAGCATCGTTACGGCTCAAGTTGCAGAACGTGAATGGCCGGCAGATATCATTATCCGAAAACAATGAATCAAGAGTTTATAGTTTCATAGGTCTTCAGTACTTATCGCAGAGGACGGCCCTCAAGTGCTAAAGACCTATGAATTACGATGGAGAATATTTAATCAACCACAGTTTCAAATCTATATTCCTGATTCACCTGAATATCTGATAAAACAGGAGTTACACATTCTGCAGGATCTACATTCTTCTCAAAATAAATTTGTTCATTGACCGATTTCAATCCGTCAATACGAATCACCAATGGATTGAAATTAATAGTTTCCTTTAACCGATTTAAACTTATAATCCAATCGGTTCCGTCATAAAAAGAGTCAGCCACAAGTTTTCCATTTAAATAAGCATTGGCCACGTCTCCTTTATATGAAATATACATGCGTGTTTCTTCATCGCCGCAAGCCGGAACGGGAGCTTTTACTTCATAAATAGCTAAATGTTCTTCAGGTGCGAATGCTAAAGGTTTCTTTTGTTCCAAAAGAATCTTTACAGGCTGATTATTCATCTCAGACAACCAGGTGGCATCTGTATTCCAAATAATTCGTTCACCATTCAGTAGCAAAATCTCGATCTCACCCACTACTCCCTTCTCTGAAGTGATAAATTCTATTGTATTATCTCCTTTCTGAATGAATGCGGTTACGTCAGCCTTCTCATATCCACCCATTGTCTTCGTTACTATTTTCTTTCCATTCAAGATGCAGCCAGCAGAATCAAACGAAGCATAACGTAAATAAGCCTGTTGAATCATTGAAAACGTATTTACAGTAAACTCACGTTTTATTTTATCACCACCTGACGGACAAATCCATTTTCCCTCCTCCATAGGGGCAACGGAATGGTAGGTCGCATGTAGATGACGGGGATTAGACCGGAAAACTTGTTGTTTGAAACCACCTTTTTTAAACATCCAGATCTCTGTCTGAGGGGAATTCTCTATTAAAACAATTTTATTCTTATCACAAACTAAAGAAGCAGGAGTGAGCGCCACAAACTCTTTCCCTGCCACAGCACCTTTCCAGATGTGGTCTGATTCCTCTTCTGTCAACGTGACAAAACGAACGATAGCTCCATTTGTCTTGGTTATTTTTATGATACATTCTTTTCCCGGAATAATTCGATCTATAAAATATCCATCTTTCTCTCTCACCAAAACCCCATTTTGTACTTCCACATTCCTGATATTCTTTTCTGCGATCAAATACTCCCCCGGAATCTGATCATCCTCAAAAAAGAAGAAAGTATAATCGTTTCCATCTTTCAAAGAACAAATCGGCTGTGTTGTCGAATATTTCAACCTGACTTCATTCATTTGCTGATTGAAAGGCCAAAGGAAATAAGTCCCATTTTTAACTGTTATTTTCTTACGTGGCAGTCGCACAGTTTCATTTTTTAGTTTTACGGTAAACCGAACATTTTTATAATCTTTTCTACTATTTTTATACAAATAGTTAGAGCAAAACAGATAGCCCGTACTTCCATCTGACCGGACAGCCCATTGCAAGTTTTCCCTGTTTTGGTTACTGGTTGGTAAATAAGCTATAGCCGGAGCCAGCGATGTACCAAAATCATTCATAAAATAATTATACTTTTTAGTTTCCTTCATCACTGCCCCCAACGTTCCAGATTCACGTATGGGTGCCTGATAATCATAACTCACTCTAGGTCCGGAAGATTGATATGTGGTTCTTTTTCCAATAGGATTAGTTCCACCAACGTACATGTAGTACCCCATCATATTGGCTCCACACCCTAAGCGTAAATTAATATTTTCTCCGGCCATTTCTTCGGGCACAACTGCCCGGCGATGATAAAAAGCCGTAGTTCCTACCCCTATTTCACACGTGAAGAAAGGAGAATCAATGTCCTTTCCACTCAAGGATTCCACTTCCCCTTCTATTTTTATGATGTCTGTGCCTATGTTATCTGAAAGTCGGTTATAAGTAAAATATTCAAAATTGGATGTAGGGATCTCTTTTTTTCCGGAAGTCGTCCAAGGAGCTTCAATATAAAAACCGGCATAAGGAACTATTTCTCCCTTCGGGTATTCGCTGTCCATCCAGTGAGTCATCGAATAAATCGGTACATCAAACCCTATTTCGACAGCCATCCTTTTTAAATTTAGAAGATGGGAAACAATCATCCCCTTCCGTACATATTCATTTTCTAACTGAAGGCCCATAATAGGTCCTCCATCCTTATAAAACAATCCCTTTACTTGGTCATATACGGCCTGATACCATCGGCGGGAATATTCAAGATACAAAGGATCATTTGAACGCGTCTTGAGGTTTTTATTATTTATAATCCAGTCGGGCAACGCACCATTTCTGATCTCTGCATTGCAATAAGGGCCGAGACGCAGATGCACTTTCATCCCCAGTTCTTTGCAAATCTCTATAAAACGGCGAAGGTTCAAATTGCCTTCCCACGACAATTCTCCTTCAAATTCCTCATGTAAGGACCAAAGGCAATAGGTAGCTACGATATTCACTCCAGATGCCTTCATTTTCAGCAGTGCATCTCGCCAATACCTTGAATCCATGCGACTATAATGAAATTCTCCCATTACCGGTAACTGCGGAACGCCTCCTTCTTCCATATATAAATTGTTGACACGAATTTCTTTTCCGGCGGGACCGGCATTCCCCAATTGCAGAAAACTGACAGAGGGAGGAGTCACCTTACTTAAATCAATTTGATATTGTGCAGATGCAGTTCCAATGATCAGAGAGTATAAAACAAGTAATATTTCTTTTTTCATTAATCAATATTTTTAGAAGTTACCATTATCATCCTGTTTTTCATAGATCAATTATTCCGAACAAACAAAAAGCTGTTCATTCTTTTTTTCTGTTCGAAATAATCAATCTACAAAACAATCTGAAAGTTTTTACTTATCGAAGTCTTTAATTTCAATCGTCCAGTCAGCTTTGCCACCATCTCCAGCCATCACCCTATAAACAAATTTCTTAGCGGAGAAATCTGCCGGGAAAGTACCCATTGCAGGAGCATCTCCAATCGGGCTGACACGTGCTGCCGTAGACACATCTACATTCACGGACAAAGCGCTCAAAGAAACTCGATCTCTGATATCTGCCGTAAAGGCACTGGTTGCATCGGGAACTTTGATAGAACATTCTACTTTTTTTGCTTTCGTATCAATCGTTTTCGTCACTGCCATCTCTATTACACGAAGTCTTTGAGCAGTTTCATCCCACCATCTGTATTCAAATCGAATATTGGTAATATCATTTTGATCATAGGTTTCAAGTTCATCCAAACCTGACTTAAGACAAGAAGTATTTAATACGATCAGTAATGCCAATGCTAAATAGCGATACAATGTTTTCATAACTTTACTTTTTTTGTTGTATTTGAAATTACCATCCCTCATTCTGGTCTAATGACGGATTATTTACTCTTTCACCTTCCGGAACAGGATATAAATATCTTTTCTTTGTAAATACGCGTTCATTAAATGCAGTCTGATAAGGTAGAGGAATAATCTTGAATGTTTTTCCATCTTCCGAAATGCTAATTGAATGATGGGTTTTATTCAGTTCGGATACTGTTTCTTTACCATCCGCTTTTCCCCATCTCAACAGACTCCAATAGCGGTCACCCTCATGCACCAATTCTACCCGGCGTTCGCGTTTATACGCCTTCCAAGCTTCACTCAAAGACAAACCTTTGGAAAGAGCCGGCAAACCGCCATGAATTGTACGAGTTTTATTGACATATTCAATGGCTGTTTCTATATCATTCAGTCGTAACATCACTTCAGCATAGTTTAAGTATGAACGTCCCAGACGCATAACGATCTGATGATAGTAAGTCGGGTCTGAGTTCCACAAATTCCTACCAGTGTATACCCCCTTACGATAGATATATCCTGTCAATGCAGTTCCCCAGTCACTGCCGGTTTTACTGTCCCAATGCAAGTTACCTTTTTCACGCATCGTCACCAGACTATTAAAGTATCTGGAAGAGTCTTGTACAACAGTGGCATAAAAACGATTATCTCTATTCCGATATATCGCCTTTGATACATATCCTCCATTCTGCTGATAGTCTTTGTAGTAGCTACTTTCATCCCAGTTCTTTGCACTTCCATCCACATCTATCACTTCGTATTCATTGACCAAATCTACAGAAGGGAACATTCCGATCCAGCCTTCAAAACTATCGATAAGTTTGGGATTGGCAAATTCCTTTAATTTATCATTGCTGATATTTGGAACCAGATATTGCATCCACGTACCGGCAAAAGTCGTATTATTTTCATGTCTCCACTGAGCCAGGATAATTTCGTTTGAGTTCAGCGCATAATCAAATTCATTGAAAAGCTTTTCATAATTCTTATCCAATTCATATATACCCAAGTCAAAGAGATCTTCGCTGGCTGACTTTGCTATAGCATAATATTCATTTTGGCCCGATTCAATATAGGAAGCTCCATGCAATGCCACTTCCGCAATCAATGCATAAGCAGCTCCCCTACTTAGCATGCCTTGTTGACCGGATAATGACACAGGTAAATCAGGTGCTGCCTCCTGCAAATCATTAAGAATAAAATCATAAGTCTCCTTAATCGTATTTGTTCTTGGCAGCTCCATGTTCTCCTCCGCATCAAGAACCCGATCCACAATCATTAATTTACCGAACAAGCGTGCACGAGTGAAATAGATCATAGCACGCAACATTTTTGCCTGTGCTGTCAGATATTTCCTGTCTTGTTCTATAAATGTTTCATTTTCTTCCATCTTCTGAATGGCCAGATTACATTTGCGGATTTGTCCATACACATTCCATCCGGCATCATGATAACGATCTATCTGTTCCTTATTCACATTCGAAGCATTACCATCATCCTGTATCACATCATTGTCCGTCCATTTATCATCCCAGATCAGCTTACCAGTCGCATCATTCAGCGTCGGATACAAGAAAGCCTGTGCCAGTTGCGGACTACTCCACACATCATTCTCCGAAAACTTATCCAACGGACCTTTATCTAAAATATCACTGCAAGCAGAACATCCCAGAATAAGGGATAATGCTATTATTACATTTATCTTTTTCATAATCATTAAAATCCAATTGTTACACCTAAAGAATAAACACGCTGCACCGGATAGCCTCCATTGGTTGAGGTAGTTTCCGGATCGAAATAATCCATGACATTTGATATCGTAAACAAGTTTGCACCCGTAATATTGGCTCTACATGTACTCAACCATTTGACGTTCCTCAACAATTTATATTTAAAATCATATTCCAACGTCAAATTTTTCAAGCGTAGGAATGAAGCGTTCTTGACCCAGAAAGTAGAAGCAGCCTGATTATTTGAACCATTGGGCAACGCCTCCAAAGAGATTCTGGGAAAAGTAGCATCTCTATTGTCTTCACGCCAATAATCCAGTTGATAATCATTCAACACCCATATAGCTTCATTTTTCTTAGTCGTGACTCCAAATTCCATATTACGTTTTCCTGTTCCATATAGCAACCCCGACAAAGTGAAGCCTTTGTAACCCAAAACAAAGTCAAAACCGTAAGTAAAGTGAGGTGCCGACGGCATACCCCAACGGACCTGATCTTCCCCGTCTATTTTACCATCGCCATTGATATCTTCGTAGGCAATATCACCCAATTTAGTTGCAGAAGATTGCAGTCTTCGTGGTACTCCGAGAACCTGTTCCGGAGTTTGATAGAGTCCGTTATCCATATACATAATTCCGTAGTAATCTGTCTGATGAGTACTTCTCTTATATGGATTTTTTAAATCAGACAATGCTTCACCCTGATTCTTAACGTACAAATTATTGTAGTAGGTCATATTTGTGCCGACTTCGTAATAGAAATCAGATCCTATCTTATCATCCCATCTCAAGGAGGCTTCGAAACCTTCCCGGCGATGCTCATTCTCCGACTTAATTTGAGGAAGAGCGGTTCCCAACGGAACGACATACCGGTCTGCCGGACTGACCAGACCTCCTTTGGTTACGTAAAAGAAATAATCGGCAGAACCTTTCAGGCGATGATTAAAGAACGCGACATCAATACCATAATTCAAAGAATTACGAGTATACCAACTTAACAGTTCCGGTGAGACCAAAGCCCCTTCATTGAAACCTGATTGCAAATTACCGCCAATACAAATTGCGTTTTCAGCCAAACTATAAGTTGACAAATAGCCAAATCGGTTTACGCCCGACTCCGTTCCGGTTTGTCCATAAGAGCCACGTAGTTTCAAAAGATTTACATTCTTCAAATTGAGATTCTTAAAGAATGGCTCTTCCGTGATATCCCAAGCTAATGCCACAGAGGGGAAGAAGCCCCAACGGTGTCCCGGCGCAAAATTGTCGGACCCGTCATAACGGAAACTTCCTTCAATATAATACCGGCTGTCAAAGTCATACTTCAAACGTCCGACGAGTCCCATACGTCCTCCTTCATCTGAGTTACCGGAATTTTGCATGCCAATACTTGAACCGGCAAATAACTGATCCACAGTGGCAGACAGATAGTCTTTGCGTGAAGCCCAAAAGTAGCTACCATTATTTTCGGAAACTGTAAATACGGCTTTCGCATCTATGGTATGTTTCTCCGCAAAAGTCTGTGTATAAGCTGCGTTTAACTCAAGACTGTATGAATCTCCGAAGTAAGCTTCTTCTTTCAATGACGGCTTGGTCACAACAACCAACGTTCCATCCTGATTATATTGAGGAGCACGGGCTGAAAGTCCCTTAACATGACTGGAGTTCAAACGATAATTCAACATGGTTCCGAGTGACAAGCCTTTCACCCAAGGCAACGCCCAGTCGGCAACAAACTGAGTATTGACATATAACCCGTCATTCTTATCATATCCCGAACGTTCATCCATCTCCATCAAAGGATGATCGGATATAGAGCTTAAGGTTCCATCCTGATTATACGCCAACTCCAGCGGCTTTTTATTATTTAAATGATCCCAGATGGTATTGGCACTAAACGAAGGATATTTCTTTTTTTCGTATGCAGCATTAATATTTACCGCCACTTTAAGACCAATTTCTTCAAATGTAGTATTTACATTACTTCGCAAATTATATCTTGAATAGTTCAGTGCATCAGACTTGTACAAACTGCCTTGCTCAAAAGTTCCCAATGAAATGTAATAGTTAATATCTTTACGGTTACCCGTCATTGACAAAGAATGCCTATACTCGGGAGCAAAGTTTTTCAACCCTAAATCAAACCAGTCTGTATTGGGATATTTCAAAGGGTCGGACTGATTACGGATAATATCCATCTCTTCTTTGCTATATGTGTGATATTCTCCATGTCCATCGGACATTGCCGCCTGATTTTGCGCATTAGCGTAGGTGTAAGAATCTATTTTATCAGCCAGAACCGTCGGTTGGCTAAACTGCGCATTAAATGTATATACGATAGAAGTTTTTCCTTTTCTTCCTTCCTTGGTTTTGACCATGATGATACCATCAGCTGCCCGAGAGCCATAGACCGCCAACGAAGCCGCATCTTTCAAAACCGACAGGCTTTCTATATCATTGGGATTCAAAGTCCGGAATTCCCAATCATCCGTAGTGATTACTCCATCAATGACATATAACGGCTTGCCGCCACCACGAATTGACACTGAAGGTACACTTCCGGGTTCACCACCCTGATTCTGCACAATAACTCCCGTTGCACGTCCTTGTAATACAGAAGTTACATTGGCAAACGGAAGATCCTGTAATTTTTCCCCTTTTACGGCAGTAACAGCAGCCACCATCTTTTTAGATGAGGTCGAACCGTAACCTATCACAATGACTTCATCCAATACCTTTGTATCTTCTGCCAATTTTATGATTACATGATTTTTACCGTTCACAGGTACGGTTTGGCTTACATAACCGATATAAGAGATAGTCAACCAAGCTTTATCCGCTACTTCCAGGCTAAATTTACCCTCAATATCAGTAATGACTCCATTAGTGGTTCCTTTTTCGTGTACACTGGCACCAATGACCGCCTCTCCGTTATTGTCCACCACAGTCCCTGTTATTTTTTTTCCGGTCTGCTGTCGTACATCAGATTCACTGACCTTTTTGGAGAATACGATGTAATTATTAGTATGCTCGTACTTCAGATTCGTATTTCGCAAAAGTTCGTCCAACATTTCGCTCACTTTGGCCTTCTTCTTTGAAAACAGGATTTTAGTTTTTACATCCAGTTCACGACTACTATAAACTACTAAATAATCCGTTTGTTTCTCTATCTCCGCAAATAGTGTTTCTACCGTCACAGAATTAGAGAATAGTTCTATTACTGCATTCTGTGCTTTGCCATTGGAGGCTAACAACTGGAAAACACAGAAAAACATCATAAACACAGCTACTTTCATAATATTTAACGTCCTACTATGTATTTTTAGGCACAAAAGATGTGCTAACAAAGGTTCTATTTTCATATCTTTGTTTCCGATTAAGTTAATAATTTCTGAATTTTTGAAAGGGTTTGGAATACGTATTACTTAATAACCCGAGGTTGGCAGGTGTTGGCGCATCTGCCGACCTTTCTTTATTAAGGTTATACATAATTAAGAAATTTCTTTTATGTTTTCATATCTTCTTTGATTTTAGAGGTTCGACAATAAGGTTAACGATATAAAATGATTTCATTCGTATCTTCTTTCTGTTCTATTTTGAATGGATGAATTTTTTGAATAATTCGCAAGACTTCCATTACGCCATCACGTTGACGAAACTTTCCGGTATATTCATATTCAAGGATGGAAACATCTTTGACAAATATTTTCACATCATAATAAAGTTCTAGCTTTTTCAGTATATCTTTCAGTTTTTGTTTATCAAAAGCATAGAGACCTTCTTTCCAGATAATAGGATTCTTATCAATGGGACTTATAAGAAAACGTCCATTATTCTCTGTCAATTGCTGATTGGGCTTCAATATAACCCCTTGTCGCTCATATTCGGGACGGTATATGCGTACAGAACCTTCAAGTAAAGCTACTGATAATTCCTCTTTAGGATAATTAAATACATTAAACTGAGTTCCAAGTGCTTTTACATCTACCTTTCCTGTCGATACAATAAAAGGTTTGTCTCCTTTCGCTACCTCAAAGAATGCCTCTCCAATCAGTTTTACACGCCGTTCATCACTAAACAGAGATGGATAACTAAGGGTTGAACCTGCATTGACCCATACTTTACTTCCATCCGGCAGCAGGATATGCGCACGCTGTCCGGCCGGAACCGATAATTCCTGGGCAATAACAGACTGAAGCATATCCGTACCGACGAACGAGAAAGTAATCCACCAAGTGGAAACTACGCACACAAAGACAATTGCTGCATAGCGTAAAAAATAAAAAAACAATCTTTTCCTTTTTTCCGCCTGCCGTGCTTTCATAAAGCACTTTAGGCTCTCCTTACCTAATAGCTCGTTTTTCTCTTGCGGATGAAGATTCATCAGTGATTGCAAATGCTGATAATTCATCATCTCGTTTTTCAATTCCTGATTGGAAAAGGCTTTCTGCAATAAGGCTTTTCGTTCTTCCTTACTGAGTTCTCCTGCATAATATTTAATAATTTGACTATTCATATTGCGTCTGTTCTATATGGTAAACGAAGCAAGAGAAAAAATCCGCCAAAAGAAAATGAAAAAAATCAGGAAATAGCAAACAAAAATATAAATAGAGGCAGGCAATCCTTTAATTCTTCACGTAATTTCTTGTAAGCAATGCCCATCTGCGACTCTACGGTATTGATAGACAAATTCAATTCTTCTGCAATTTCTTTTTGTTTTTTCCCTTCCAGCTTATTCATTATAAAAATGTTGCGACATCGTTCCGGAAGCTTCTGGAGTGCATTGTCCAACAACTCTCCTATATCAGTTTCATCAGAAAACTGCGTATTAAATATCTCCAAAGAATCATATTTCATCCGAAGTTCCATCTCAAATTCATCTTGCACTCCCTGTGCAGTTTCTTGTTCAAGAACCCATTTGCGCAAATAGTCCAAACATCTGTTTTTGATAGAAGTAAAAAGATAAGCAGTCAGATTGGTATATGCATCCATCAAATCACGCCTCTCGTACAGATGCAAAAAAACGTCTTGAATAATATTCTCAGCATCACTTTCAGAATGAACATATTCGCGCGCAAAATATTTCGCGCGCGAATACCATGTAATATAAAATTGTTCGAAGTCCACCATAATAATTAATACGACAGAGAGTTGAATGCAAATATAGCTGTTTATTTGTTAATAATACCAATCGGCATCTAATTCCATCCAACGCATTAACCTAACAGTATCCGAATACCGGAGTTTAGGGTTCAATACATCTACAACTCCACCACACAATAGAAATTCCCATTTCTCATTTTCTTGCAAGGCACTCCTAATTTACGAAGTATCCTGCCCAAATGCACAATTTTCGTAGCCGACAGTTTAAAACCACTTTTCTTTTGTATACGCCCCCAAATATTGACAGCGAGCAGCGTTTCGCACTTTTCCCCCTCATCGGCAGAGCGGAAATACTGTTGAAAGAGCTGTCCAACCGGGGTTTGCAGCTCAAATTCCTGGTTGTTCTCCATCAAAACGGCCTCTTCTTCGGGAGAGAAATAAAAGCACTCACCCTCACGGAGCTCCTGCGCTACCTGCGCATAGAGTTGCAGATAGTTGATGGCAGCATCATTACGTATCCTGCCGGTGATATTGATACAAATGAAGCGGCGGCTTCCCGAAGGATCGGAGAGCAAATCACTGTGATTGCTGGTCGCTATGAACGAAGCATAACGCTTCAGTTCGCTTACAGCCGATTCGTCGCAAGATACGTACGTAGCGGGCCAGCGCCCGGATGCAGTCCTTCCCGTCCCAACGAGGCAAGTCATACAAGAAGTCGGTAATAGGAGAGTACACCGGCACACGTTCGGAGTTAATCCAACGTTCCACATCCCGGTCCCAAAGTTCAAGGGTTCTTCTTCAAATTTAGTGGTAAGTTTTCTTTTACTCATGGAATCTAATTCAGTTTTCGGAAGTGTAAGCCCTCTTTTATAGTTGACAAAAAAGCAAGTATCCCGGCTTTCGCCCGAAGAGTCCATCCGTGAAGTGAAGAAGCGAATCTTAGACTAAACCATCTGAAAATCAATGTCTTTAAAAAGTAAGATTTCTCTCCTCAAAAGCTTTGTTTTAACACAGAGTTAAAGCTTGTTCTTTGGATGTGAATAAGAAGTTCTTTAAATGCAAAAGACTTGTTATTTGCGCACAAGAACCTGACAACCTGCAAAAGGCGTTAACAATGTTAATTGAAAAAAGGTATAAGGATGAAGATACCGGTTCAGACGGCGTAAACTCGCTTCCGAAACTTAAGTTATCTTATTCAGCCGGTGTCTGTTTTTTCTTATTAAAGCAAGCAAAAAGGACAATTATCAACTTGAAAATAAAGAAATAAAGAATTGACCACCAAATTTGAAGAAGAAACAAAATCTTTTAAACGAGACATGAAGTCCTCTATTCACAAGAATCATTTACCACAAACTGCCTGATCTGGCAGGACGTACCCTTACTCTGCGGATGATGGTCTTTCGACATCCGAAGAGTCAGGCGATGTTTTCCCATCGGTAACTCCGTATCGAACATATACACCCAAGGGATATACAGTCCGCCACTCCAGGCTGTAAACGTATCCAACTTTTTGAATGGGGCACCATCGACACTATATTCCAGTATCCCGGCAGCCGGACCACTCACACAAAAGATACCGACAGCAGTCCCTTCAAAGTCAAGTGTTAACTTCGCTCCGGGACGATTGGTCTCAAGCATAGGTACGTCGACAAAACCCGGACGCGTTTCGGCAGCAAGCCGGGGAGTCCATGGAGCAACCAACTGCCAACCTTTACCTATATGGGCTTGCCGGATATCGACCAATCTGCCATTTGTATAACTATATGCATCCAGTGGCACGGCAGGAAGAGCATGAGGCTTGGCAGCATCTTTGGCAGTAGCGCAAGGGGCATACATTTCATCGAGTACCTTGTTTATGGTAGCTGCATAATAGGCATGTCCCAAAGGGTTGGGATGTGTGCCGCCAAACTGTTCCCATGTGAATTCACCATTCCGCATCCGCGCAGCAATCTCAGAAGCAAGATTAACAGAAGGAAGCAGGTAATGATTGGCCACCCGCTCATGGTTCAGAATTACATCAGGCATCTGCCCTTTGTCTAACTTCGGAATAAAAGGATCGTAAATGAAATGTAACATCATGATATCCATTGACGGATTGGAGACCAAGGCATGCCGGACAATGCCTTCCATGCCTCTTACCTGCTCAATGGCATTAAATCCATTGGTGTCATCATTCACCGCAGCCTCTACAAAAAGCAGATCGACTTTGCCTTTGGACAACACATCATCCGTTAGGCGGAATGCCCCGGGAGTACTGCCGGTCGAAGGAATTCCGGCTGCAACAAAAGTGAACTTTGTATAAGGAAAACGCTGTTTCAAGTCTTCGCAAATCATATCCCGCCATCCCTTCATTTCGGTGATGGAGCCTCCCAGGAAAGCAACCGTACCCACCCGTTCTTTCTCAAACTTCCGATATGAATTCTGATAATTGCCTCTCAGCGTATAACATTGTCCGGCTTCATAGCCTGCCTGATGGCGAACAATAAAATCGACTACCGGAGTGGGATTCTCCAGACTGTGGGGATGATGATCCACCCCGGGTTTCAGAATAAGTTCGAACGGAGCTCCCATTGCTGTATAACGTTGACGAACCACTGCCGAGTTTTCGGAAAACGGCACTACCCTGTCACTATCGCCACATACACAAATCACCGGAATACGAGCATCCGCCAGAGGTTTCAACCGGTCGATCGGATTACCGGGAAATGTATTCATCCGGGCTTCTGTCAATCCCCATTCGTCCAACATTCCTTTCCATAATCCGGCATTTCCGGACGAACGTCCCGGCCAGCTGAACACATCGCAAACCGGAGCATCGACATAGATACAAGCCACTTTATCCGGATGATCGGCTGCCCAATTATAAGCAAACAATCCTCCCCGACTAAAGCCTTCGAGTGTCACACGGGGAGAGAGACCGTACATCTGTACCATATTCCAATAAAAATCGGTACCTGACTTCCGGGCACGCGGACTTCCGTAAAGGTGGGTCAAGTCATAATAAACCACATGAAAACCCCGCTTCAGCAAAGCCTCATCTACTGAAGCAAAAGCACCGAAAAAAGCAGGACGCCAAATCCAGGGATTACCTGCCGCCGCCCGTTCGGGGCAAACAACAATCGCCTGACGATCCTGATAGGTAAAAGTATATTGATCGAATCCCTGCCACTTGCTTTTATGACCGGGGAAAGGCTGGGAGACGTGTTCAGGTGCTTCTTTACCCGTCAGTTGCCGATAAATGACCCGGGCAATGCGGGCAGCGGCCTTTTCATTGGGATGCACATGATCGGCAAAGCACTCTTTCATACCTGTCAGCGGAGTATGCAGATCGATTACTTTCAATCGATATTTAGCAGCCAGCTGATCGATAACAGGCATCACACCGTGTACAATCGTACTGTCATTAATCCCCCACTGTACAGCATAGGCGGGAATAGGGTAACACAGGTAGATTTCAGGTTTTGAGGGTAAAGCGCGAATCGTCCGTATCATCGTTTCCATATCCTTCTTAAAATCCGATTTGTACCGCCAGTTCTGCGGTTTCGTATCATTGGTTCCAAGTTTGATGGTCACAATATCGGGATTATAAGCCAATGCCTGCCGATAGCGTTCCTCCTTCATATAAGGATGGTCACCCTTCATCAACATGGTACGGGCACTGACTCCAAAGTTCCGGACTTCATAACCGTCGCCCAGCATCTGCCCCAGCACAGCGGGATAACTGTCTTTCGCAGGATTGCGCGTACCTACACCATACGTTATACTATTGCCGATACAGGCTATCTTAATCACTTTTTTCTGTGCCGTCACATACTGGGTGACCATCAAAAGCAGGAGTAAGGAAACAATTGCGTTTTTCATTTTTCTATTTGTTTATTCGCCCCCAAAGATACACAACGATTCTCAATAAACATAACCCTATACTACTCAAATAGTGACCCTATATTTAAGAATCTTCCCTGGCCGGAAAAGTAAAAGAAAATAGTAGGAACGATCATTGGTCTTTGCAAGAATTCTCATTACCTTTGTCCGAAACCACTATCAACTAAGTAATGGAAAAAAAAGACGAAGTCTGGCAGGTAGTCAGCAGTAAATATCTATTTCGGCGCCCATGGCTAACCGTACGTTGTGACGACATGCTTTTGCCCAACGGCAATCATATTCCGGAGTATTACATCCTTGAGTATCCCGACTGGGTGAACACCATCGCCATCACCAAAGAAGGAAAGTTTGTATTCGTCCGCCAATTCCGTCCGGGAATAGGTAAACAGCTATACGAACTCTGTGCCGGCGTATGTGAGAAAGAAGACGCTTCACCACTTGTTTCGGCGCAACGGGAGCTACTTGAAGAGACCGGATACGGCAAAGGCAACTGGAAAAAGTATATGGTAATTTCGGCCAATCCGAGTACTCATACCAATCTGACACACTGCTTTCTGGCTACTGATGTGGAGCAAATCGACACACAACACCTGGAAGACACGGAGGCGCTTACAGTACATCTGCTCAGCCTTGAAGAGGTAAAAGAACTACTGGAAAACGGACAGATCATGCAGTCACTGCATGCAGCCCCACTTTGGAAATACATGGCAGAACATAAACAGATCTAAATAAAAAGCCTTGGAGCGTAGGGAGTTTCTCATCGGGTGTTGTCTTTATAGGAAAGAACCTATAAAACCAACAAACATTATGAAAGAATTTATGCTGATCGCTTCTCTCGTCTTGTCATTCTGCATTCTTATTTTATGTAGAGATTATATCGTATTTATGCTGAAAAAATGAAAAAGTTTCGCTTTTATGCTTCTTTTTTCGTTTTGACATGACATTACAAAATAAGGAATCATTATTTTGCTTTTCTTTGCAGTGAGAAAGAAGAGCATCATGGATTCCTTTGATAAATATATATCCCGAAACCTTCCGCTGGTCAGCCTGATCAGTGCGGTTTTCATCATATATCCCAATATAGCCTGCACCCCGTGGGAGCTAAACTCTTTGGAACCATCGGAATACCTTGGTTTCTTTTCTTACTTCATATACCGTTTCCTCTTCTTTTGGGGGATGATCGGTTTCCTGATAAACTACAATCTGCGGCAGATCCCGACAGCGCTGTTCAGGAAACGCCTGACTCACAACTTCCTGTTTGCACTGACCGGCTATCTGTTCTTCGCATCCGTTTCGTACACCATCTCTTCGCATGGTTTCCATACGGATTTTCTGGGAAGCACTTTAATCTCCCAGTTCTTCACGCTCTGCTTTTTATGCACTTTGGTAGGATACATCTCCATGCTTTATACCCGGCAAAGAGAAAAAGAACAGGAAATAGAACGTCTCCGTTTTGAAAATTTGCAAAGCCGTTGTGATGCACTGGCCAACCAAGTAAACCCGCACTTCTTCTTCAACTCACTGAACGGAATATCTTCACTGATCCGAAAGAAGAACGATGAAAACACGCTGACGTATGTCAACCAGCTATCCGATATTTTCCGGTATATCTTGCAGAGCGACCGCAAAGGAGTGGTTACACTGAGAGAAGAACTGGAGTTCATCCAGTCCTTCCGATACGTAATGGAGGTACGCTTTGCCAACAAACTGAGTTTTACTATCGACGTGGATGAAGCACAGAAGGATGTACTGACACTGCCTGTACTCTCACTCCTGCCATTGGTAGACAACGTCACGGTACACAACAGGATAGACAGTGAACACAAAATGGATATCTCCATCCGGCTGAACGAACAATACGAACTGGTGGTATCCAATCCCATTTACCCCAAACTGTCACCTCCCGACACCAACGGAACGGGATTAAGCAACCTTGAAAACCGCTTCAACTTATTAATGAATAAACAAATCCGGATAGAAACTGATGAAAAAGTGTTCCGGGTATATTTACCTCTAATATAGTGGCTGTTATGAAAGTATTGATTGTAGAAGACGAAACTGCTGCCTATGAAAATTTAACGGATATTCTCACAGAGATAACTCCCGATATCCGGATCATGGCAAATACGGAAAGTGTCACACAAACCGTCGGGTGGTTACAATCTAATCCGGCTCCGGATCTGATATTCATGGATATTCATTTATCGGACGGATCGGCTTTTGCTATTTTCGACAGAATAGAACTGGAGACTCCCATCATATTCACAACCGCTTATGACCGATATGCCATCGAAGCTTTTAAGGTGAACAGCATAGATTATTTATTAAAGCCGGTCAAAGTGGAAGATGTAGAACACGCATTGGAGAAATACAGTAAGCTGACCCGGCAGGACTTATTACAATATTTGTCACAACTGACTCTATTGAAACCTGCACCCAGATACAAAGACAAGTTACTGATTGCACACAAAGACAAACTGTTACCGGTAAATATAAAAAATATTTCTTATTTTTACGCAACCGGCAAAAATACGTATGTATGCTTAAAAGACGGCAATCGTTATTCATACTCCAAGACTTTGGAACAAATTGCTTCCTCACTGAACCCGGAAGACTTCATCCGGGCCAATAAGCAATTTATCGTAGCGAGGGATAGCGTAACGGATATAACCATCTGGTTCGACAACCGTCTACTTATCACGCTCGATACAGAAGTACCGGAACGTATTTATGTCAGCAAAAACAAAGCATCGGAATTTAAAACATGGCTTGTAAACGATAAATAACAAACTCAATAAAAATAAACGCAATGTTACGAAAAATCAGATTAACATGTGGCATCATCTGCCTGACACTGATCACCTTGCTATTCCTTGACTTTACCGGAACCCTTCACAGTTGGTTCGGCTGGCTGGCAAAGATCCAGTTCCTCCCTGCAGTACTGGCATTGAACGTAGGAGTAGTAGTCCTTTTAATCATCCTGACAGGAGTATTCGGCCGAATCTATTGCTCGGTGATTTGTCCGTTAGGGGTATTTCAGGATGTAGCAGCCTGGATTGGCAAAAAGCGGAAAAAGTTACCCTACTCCTATTCTCCCGCTCTCTCCCTCCTACGCTACGGGGCATTGGCAATATTCATCATCACCCTGGTGGCAGGAGTAAGTTTCATCGCAACTCTATTTGCTCCCTACAGTGCTTACGGGCGTATCGCAAACAACCTGTTCCAACCCATTTGGCTGTGGGGAAACAACCTGTTCGCCCATTTAGCCGAACGGGCCGGCAGCTATGCATTTTATGAAGTAGACATCTGGATAAAAAGTCTGCCTACTTTCATTGTAGCCGCAGCTACTTTTGTCATCCTGATATTATTGGCATGGCGGAACGGACGCACTTACTGCAATACAATCTGCCCGGTAGGGACGGTACTGGGATTTCTTTCACGTTACTCCTTGTTCCGCATCACAATAGATACGGAAAAATGCAATAAGTGCGGACTTTGTGCACGTCATTGTAAAGCGGCCTGCATCAATGCTAAAGAACATACGATCGATTACAGCCGATGCGTGGTTTGCATGGATTGCCTCGGTAAATGCAAGCAGAAAGCACTCAGTTACCAATTGCGGACAACCAAGGCCCGGCCAGCAAAAGCAGAAGAAAATGCTCATGCAGCCTCATCCAAGGAAGTCAATGAAGCACGTCGCAATTTCCTTACCGTAACGGCAATGGCCGCTACGGCATCAGCCCTAAAAGCACAAGAGAAAAAAGTAGATGGAGGACTGGCGGCCATAGAAGATAAAAAGATCCCGAACCGCCAGACTCCCATTACACCTCCCGGTTCGTTGAGTGCACGAAACATGGCAGCACATTGCACAGCTTGCCAATTGTGCGTATCAGCTTGTTCCAACCAAGTATTGCGTCCTTCCACTAACCTGATGAACCTGATGCAACCTGAAATATCATATGAACGCGGATACTGCCGTCCGGAATGTAATGACTGTTCACAAGTATGTCCGACAGGAGCCATACACCCCATTACAGCAGCCGACAAATCTTCCACTCAAATCGGACATGCTGTCTGGATCAAAGCAAATTGCGTGTCGCTGACCGATGGAGTGAAATGTGACAACTGTGCCCGTCATTGTCCGACAGGAGCTATCCAGATGATTGTCGCCGAACCGGAAAAAGAGACTTCTCCCCAAATTCCGGCGATCAACACCGAGCGTTGCATCGGCTGTGGAGCATGCGAGAATCTTTGTCCGGCACGTCCGTTCAGTGCCATCTACGTCGAGGGGCACGAAAGGCATCGTATCATATAACACATCTCAAAAATAAAGACATATCATATGGAAAAACAGAATAATCATATAGACCGAAGAGGATTCCTGAAAATTGTGGGCATCAGTGCCGCTACAACGACAGCAGCTCTTTATGGCTGCGGCTCCGGAACTAAAAGCAGCCAGGGACGGAATGCCTCCTCTCCTGTTCCGACAGACCAGATGACTTACCGCTCAGTAGGCGGAATCAAAGATAAAGTATCCCTCCTGGGATATGGCTGTATGCGTTGGCCTACCGTTCCTTCACCGGAAGGAAAAGGAGACCTTATCAATCAGGAAGCTGTCAACGAATTGGTAGACTATGCCATTGCTCATGGAGTGAATTATTTCGATACATCACCTGTATACGTACAGGGCTGGTCGGAAAAAGCAACCGGTATCGCTCTCAAGAGGCATCCGCGCGAGAAACTTTATATAGCCACCAAGCTATCGAATTTCTCTAACTTCTCACGCGAAAACTCACTTGCGATGTATCATCAATCATTCAAGGATATGCAAGTGGAGTATTTTGATTACTACCTGCTGCACGCCATTGGCGGAGGCGGGATGAAGGTATTCAACGAGCGTTATATCGATAACGGTATGCTGGATTTTCTTCTCAAGGAACGAGAGGCCGGACGCATACGTCATCTCGGCTGGTCATTCCATGGTGACGTTGAGGTTTTCGACCAGGTACTTGCCATGCACGATACGGTGAAATGGGATTTTGTACAGATTCAGCTCAACTATGTGGACTGGCGCCACGCAACCGGAAACAATGTAAATGCGGAATACCTGTACGGCGAACTGGCCAAACGAAATATTGCCGCTGTGATCATGGAACCGCTATTGGGCGGACGGTTATCGAATGTACCGGAGCACATCGTGGGACGGCTAAAACAACGACGTCCCGAAGACAGTGTGGCATCGTGGGCATTCCGCTTCGCCGGTTCACCGGAATTGGTACTGACCGTATTGAGCGGTATGACTTATATGGAGCACTTACAGGATAACATCCGCACTTATTCACCACTGGTTCCGCTGACCGATGACGACAAAGAGTATCTGGAAGAAACCGCGCAACTGATGATGCAATACCCTACCATCCCCTGTAATGACTGTAAATATTGCATGCCCTGTCCATACGGCATCGATATTCCTGCCATTCTCGTACATTACAACAAGTGTGTCAACGAAGGGAATATTCCGCAAAGCCAGTCAAGTGAAAACTACAAAGAAGCACGACGCGCTTTCCTTGTAGGCTACGACCGCAGTGTACCTAAATTGCGACAAGCCAGTCATTGCATCGGATGCAACCAATGTACCCCGCATTGTCCGCAATCCATCCACATACCGGAAGAACTGCATCGCATCGATCGTTTTGTAGAACAGCTCAAGCAGGGGACACTATGATGGAAAAGATAATTGATCTTCTACACTCCGGAGGATATTCCTGTGTCATCGGAAACGGAACAGAGATACGAACCTTCACCCAACGGGGCGTCGCCGATTTATATGACTTATTTCGGCAAGACCCATCCTTTATGAAAGGAGCCGGCATCGCCGACAAGGTAATTGGAAAAGCAGCAGCAGGTCTAATGGTATTGGGAGGAATCCGGCAGGTATACGCAGATGTTATCAGCCAACCTGCACTTGCACTCCTGCACAATGCCAATATAGAAGTAAGTTATGTACGGCTGGTGCCTTTCATCGAAAACCGGGATAAAAGCGGATGGTGTCCGTTGGAAACAGCTTGCTATGGAATAGAATCCATACAGGAAATATTCCGGATCATCGAAAACTTCCTTTCCAAGATCAGGATGAAGAAAAACCTGCTCGGCATTCTATTGGTATGCGCTTTTCTCAGTTCATCTTTACAGGCACAAGTCCGGAAAGATACGACACAAGCAGGGCATAATTATGAAATAGACGACGTGGTAGTGACCGGTACGAGGAATGAAACCGATATCCGTCACCTGCCAATGACAATCTCCGTGGTGAACCGTGAAACCATCGGGCAACGCTCCGAACCTTCCCTGCTCCCCACATTGACAGAACAGGTTCCCGGATTGTTCACCACCAGTCGTGGGGTGATGGGATATGGAGTGTCAAACGGTGCGGCAGGCGGTATCAGCCTGCGTGGTATAGGTGGCAGCCCCACTACAGGATTATTGGTATTGATTGACGGGCATCCCCAATACATGGGATTGATGGGACATCCCATTGCTGATGCTTACCAATCGATGCTGGCCGAGAAAGTGGAAATTGTGCGCGGCCCCGCATCCGTACTTTATGGCTCGAATGCCATGGGTGGAGTAATCAACATCGTAACCCGCCGGCAACGGGAAGACGGAGTGAGAACCGGAGTCCGACTGGGATATGGTTCGTATGACACATGGATGACCGAAGCTACCAACCAAGTAAAAAAAGGACGTTTCAACAGCATTATCACCGGATCTTATAACCGGACAAACGGTCATCGTCCCGATATGGAATTTGAGCAATATGGGGGATATACGAGGTTGGGTTATGAACTGGATCACAGCTGGAACGTATCGGCCGATCTGAACCTGACACATTTCAATGCTTCCAATCCGGGAATTGTCAGTACACCGGTTTTTGATAATGACTCGCGCATTACACGCGGCATGACTTCTTTTGCTCTGGAAAACAGATACGAACGTACATCGGGGGCACTCAAGTTTTTCTATAATTGGGGCAAACATCACATTAATGACGGATATGGTACGGGAGAAGAACCGTTAGACTACCGCTTCAATTCCAAGGACCGGATGATGGGAATCTCCTGGTATCAGAGTGCCTCTTTATTTTCCGGCAACCGACTGACTGCAGGAATAGACTATATGCAATTCGGCGGTGAAGCCTGGAACCGTTTCATTGCGGACAAACATAAAGAAGGTATCTCGGATAAATCGGAAAATGAGATTGCCGGATATCTCGATTTCCGCCAGGCAATCGGCAGTTACCTGACAATGGATGCAGGGCTCCGTATAGATCACCACACCGTCACCGGAACGGAATGGATACCACAAGTCGGTTTGTCGGTACAATTGCCACAAAACGCAAGCCTGAAAGCAATGGCCAGTAAAGGATTCCGTAACCCAACGATTCGTGAACTGTATATGTTCCGACCGGCCAATCCCGACTTGTTGCCGGAACGGCTGTGGAATTACGAACTATCTTATTCACAACGCTTACTCAAAGGTACTTTTTATTACGGAGTCAACCTTTTTTACATCAACGGGGACAATATGATTCAGACCATTCGCACAGACGGACGCCCACTGAACGTAAACACAGGCAAAGTCGAGAATTGGGGAGCAGAAGCCGACATAGCATATCACATTCACCCCATGTGGAGACTGACAGCTAACTACAGTTGGCTTCATATGGAGCATCCCCTGATAGCCGCACCCGAACATAAACTATATACAGGCATCGATTTCACACAGAAGAAATGGAGTTTCTCCACCGGAATACAATATGTGACAGGACTCTATACGGCAGTCGATCCTCAGGAAAAGAAAGAAAACTTCCTCCTGTGGAATCTTCGCGGCAGTTATCGCATTTGCTCTATTGCCGACCTGTTTGTAAAAGGGGAGAATCTGCTGGCACAACGTTATGAAATAAACGCAGGTTACCCCATGCCGAAAGCTACATGTATGGTAGGAATTAATATTAACTTTTAATTATTACATCATAATTATGGAAACAACATCTATCAAGCTTTATTCATTGAATTACAATGATACGAAAACGTATCTGGCAACACTGCTATTCGTAGTGGGCAATATGGCACTCCCCCAACTTTTCCATCTCATTCCGCAAGGTGGTATCACTTGGTTACCCATCTATTTTTTTACTCTGATCGGAGCTTATAAATACGGATGGAAAGTAGGGTTACTGACAGCACTTCTATCGCCTGTTTTAAACTCATTATTGTTCGGCATGCCCCAACCGGTGATCTTACCCGCCATACTCTTAAAATCGACACTTCTAGCAATAGCTGCCGGTTATGCAGCCCACCGCTACAAACGCATTTCCATCCCTATCCTCCTCCTGGTCGTGTTATCCTATCAGGTGGTCGGCACTTTAGGCGAATGGATCCTTGTCAACGATTTTTTCAGTGCCGTACAGGATTTCCGTATCGGTCTGCCGGGCATGGCTCTGCAAATATTCGGAGGCTATCTGTTTATAAGTCGTTTGATTTATAAATAAATGCGATAACAGACAATCTGCTTGATATAGCCCAACCACAAAAAAATGGAAGATATGACTTTCCGAACCGTCTATCTTCCATTCTGCTTATTTATTCTGCATTCTTCTTCAGCCATTCCACTCTGCGCTGGTCCGGCAGATGCTTCACCTGGAAGTATTCAAACTTAGCATTGAATCCACTACCATCGGGACAAGCCGCCATCAGTCCAACTTTCACAGGAATATGATCCTGCAACCAGGCATTACGCATCAGCGTGTAAGTTTTATCATCAAATGAATAGAAAATCTCTACTGCATCCAGCCGCCTGACAGCCTTTATCCAGATATAAGGTACCGTTTTATCTAACGTTATCACACTCCAGTCACTCGTTTTATGAGTAACAACGGTACTTAAATTAAATTTCCCATCGACAAACTCAATACCCGCTTTAATGTAATTTTCATGATCGATACGGAGCATCAGACCGGCCTGATCGAAACGTTCTTTATACTCTCCGACAACCTTGACTTTCGCTTCAAATTCACCGCCATAAGTGGCATAATAGAAAGGTGCGTCATCTACTGTAAAACCGTAGTGAGAAATACGCCAGTAATCACTTTGCGGAGTAACGGACATGGACAATACATTATTTTTTATCTCCCATTGTTCCGGTTCGTTGAACCATTGCATTTTTTCCAGTGTCTGCCCAAAGGTCATTTGTACCATCAGTCCCATAAGCAGGCTTAAACATACTTTTTTCATTTCTACTTTTTGATTATGTTTATTCTATAATAAATATTTTGTTTTATCTTCTTCCGTAATTTCCCGAATCACGCGACAAGGATTACCCGCAGCAATCACATTGGCAGGAATATCTCTATTTACTACACTTCCCGCACCTATCACTGTGTTGTCACCAATCGTCACGCCCGGTAATACGCACACTTGTGCCCCAATCCACACATTATTTCCGACACGAATGGGACGGGCATATTCCAACCCTCGATTTCTCTGCTCCACATCCAAAGGATGCCCCGCGGTATAGAAGCCACAGGATGGAGCGATAAAGACATTATCACCGAACGTTACTTTAGCCTCATCCAGAATGACACAGTTCGTATTGGCATAGAAATTTTCACCAATCTCAATGTTATAGCCATAGTCACAATAAAAAGGCTGTTCCAACAGAAAACGTTCTTTCGTCTTGCAAAACAACCGACGGATAATGGCCTCCCGTTCAGCTATCTGCGAGGGAGGCAAATGATTTAAGGTATAACACAACTCTTTGCAAGCCTGACGTTCGGCTATCAATTCTGTATCATAATTAGCATCGTAAAGCCTGCCTGTACCCATTTTTTCTTTTTCACTTTCCATAAATAACTATGTTTTATGATTATCTTTGCAAAGGTAAAAGCTTGTATCTAAGTACACAATGCTTATTAATAACCATTTCTTTTCCCGATATGGACATTGTTGACAAACTGAACAAAGAGTTCCTGACTCAACCCTTCTGCAAAAACGAACAGCTGCCGGAAGAACTGAATGAATATAAACGAATCGCATACAACTATGCACGAATAGAAAATTCAATCGCCGTTCTAAGTGATATGCATACCAATATCAGCTATATCTATTATGGAGGAACAGCTGAGACATTGGGCATAGCCCGAAAAGGAGACAATCAAAATCTTGAATCAATCTGGGAAAAAGAAGTCTTTAAATATATCCATCCGGATGACTTGGTGGAAAAGTATGTACAGGAACTTCGTTTCTACCATTTTCTGAAACAGATTCCACACAAAAAACGTGCAGATTACTTTCTTATGAGTAAACTCCGTATGCGTGATCCTTCCGGGAAATATATCCCTATCCTACACAGGATGTTCTATGTAGCTACCCACTCAAACGACAGTATGTGGCTGGCTCTGTGTCTTTACAATTTGTCGGTCGACCCTACTATGAGTTGTAGAGTGATCAACTCGACAAACGGACAGGTCATAGAACTGGAAAAGCAAGATTGCAGCAGATTGCTATCCGATAGGGAGAAAACAATATTACAGTTGATCGATATGGGGAAAACAAGTCATGAGATCGCCCGGGAACTGTTTATAAGCAAAAATACCGTCAGCCGACACCGACAAAATATATTGGAAAAGCTTCAGGTAAAGAACTCCATTGAAGCTTGCAGAATTGCCAAAGAACTTAAGTTACTCTTCTAATCAGTTTAGACTGCCTTTCATTAATAATGCGGTCAGTCGTTCATAAGCCTGAACAGTTAGAATAACCTATCGGAAGACTCCAGGTCAAGCAAGATCTTCTTAGCAGGCAGCCCACCGCCATACCCTACTAATTTACGGTCACTGCCGATCACACGATGACAAGGAACAAGTATCGAGATAGGGTTCGCTCCGTTGGCGGAAGCTATGGCACGGATAGCTTTAGGATTCCCCAACTTTTGAGACAACCCTGCATAAGAGATTGTTTTTCCATAAGGAATGTTCAACAGTTCATTCCAAACAGTTTTCTGAAAATCAGTACCTACAAGAAGCAAAGGAATATCGAATGTAGTTCTTCGTCCGGCAAAATATTCATCCAGTTGACCGATCGTTCGTGTGATTACTTCAGATATGCCCTCCTTATAAGAAGCTTGCAACTCTTTTTGTATTCTTCTGTCGATGATGATCCTGCGTTCTTCTATCTTCCAATCACATAAGCAAAGTTTTTCCCGATATGCCCCCAATATCAGTTCTCCACATGGCGATTGATAATATTGTATCTGAATAACATTTTCCATATTTTTTCCTTTCTGTTTAATAAGAAATTAATGATCACCTATACATACCACATACCCGCAATCTATGCCCTACACAGCAAATGTACAGAATTTCCGGATGAAACCAGCCGGAGAGTTACTAAAATTACTTTCTATTTTTTGTTTTTACCTAAAGATCTTACCACAGCTAAAAATATTAATATCCGAATTTTCTCTACTGCCATAGACTTCCATTATATCCAATCCCTACAGTTGCTCACGTTTCGGAGCCATACTCCGTAAAATATCTAAAAAGGCTGTGCCATCATGACTCTTCATCATGGACACAGCCCTTCATTTTACCGGTTTTATCAACTATTTTTTATTGTACGACTCCATCAGTCATGGTATAACCTTCCAAGGAGCCTGCTTTCACCTGAATACAAATAAAACCGATAGGACTGTCAGATGCAGCAGAAATCTGACGTTTTCCATCCGGAGCAATACGGAGCCAATCCCCAGCCTGCAATTCTATCTTTTCGCCATCAATAGTGATAAAGCCCTTCCCCGAAAGGATGCCGTAAATTTCTTCATTCTGTTTATGTGAATGAACAAAAGGGACTCCGGCACCGGCCGGAAGATGATTGATAGATACTTCGGCACCCGTCAGGGCAAGACTGTCATGCAACTCTACACGTGCATCTTGTGCTACGCTCATTTTTTGATAATTCTTCATAACTCCTTTATTTATTAATCAATAATAGTATTAAAAAGATCTCCTTTTCTGTGTTTGAGAGATGATACAAAGGTAAGTAGTTTATAATCATCTAGCAATAAGGTACTTCTATGTCAGTCACTTACCTCTGTGTTACTAATATTGTTTATTAAGTTGTTCAGAAAAGCAGATTTAACCCTCATTAACAGAAAAGATTCCAAAAGCAATCTATCGTAGCATTCCACTTTTATCCCAATGATAGCAAATTATGGCAAGACATACCTCTTCTTACACAAATTACAGATATCATAACCTTGATTACGGATATAAGTGACAAGGAAGAACAATATTGGCCGGAACATCCTATCTTCGCAGAAAATAAGTGACTCCTATGAAAGAAAGAATATTAAATATAGAGACCGTCCATCAATGCAACTGCTGCCTGGGCTGCAAAACACTCCATCCGCTGGTAAGTGTAATCGACCTGTCAAAGAGCAATCTGGAACAGCAAATTATTAAATTTGATTTTTATACCATCCTGATGATGGAAGGGGAGATCGATGATGTTTTATATGGGCGCAAGTACTATGATTATTCCAATGCATCATTGGTATTCCTCACGCCGGGAGAATCTATCAAAATAAACAAAAGCAAAGCACTTCCCTCAAAAGGGTGGCTGCTGGCATTTCATCCGGACTTGATTTCTCAAACCTCTTTGGGAGAACATATAAAAGATTACTCCTTCTTTTTTTACAATCCGGAGGAGGCACTCCACCTATCTCAACGGGAGAAGGCCAAGGCTGCAGAATGCATATGCAACATCGAAGAGGAACTTCGTCATGCGATAGACTGCCACAGACAAATCCTGATTTCACGGTACATAGAATTGTTATTAGATCATTGCAACCGTTTCTACGAACGTCAGTTTATCACACGTTGCGAAGCTAACAAAAAGATTATGAAGAAAACAGATGTATTGTTGAAAGATTATATTCTATCCGGAAAATTAAAATACAATACATCGCCTTCATTGGGATACTGTGCAAAAATACTTCAACTGTCATCTCATTATTTCAATGACCTGCTAAAATTTGAAAGTGGAAAAAATATCGATGAATATTTCGAGTCAAAACGTTTGGAAATGGCTAAAAGCATGCTGCTCGACTCTAATAATACGGTAAGTGTAGTTACGGAAAAACTGGGATACCCCAATATACGATACTTTAGCCGTTTATTTAAAAGAATTACCGGAGTGGCTCCGAATAATTACAGACTCTCACAGAATTAGAAACTTTTTCTGATAATAATGGAGGAACTACATCACGTAACTCCTCCATTGTTTCTACGACAACAGCCTATGCTGGATATAAAGCCAGCGTCGCACCCAAATTCTTTTTCATAATATCTCTTTTATTCTGAATTTTCATCCTTTTTACTTATTCCACAGATTGTGAGTGTTCTCACATAACGTGCTCTCTGCATACGGATTTTATATCCTCTACTATTTGCTCTACGGATAATCCATTCTCTCTCATCAGTTCTTCAGGCCGAAAATCTGTGGGGAATGATTTCTTTATTCCATAATTTTTAACCTTCATATCCGATAAACCATAAAAACTTGCAATTGTTTGCCCGAATCCTCCTTCCACTATGCCGTCTTCAAGAGTAAGCACAAGTTTATGGTCCGTTTTTAAGCACTCCAGCAGCTCTTCATCAATACCTGTGATGAATTTAGGATTTATCAGTGTTACATCATTACCCGTCAGGATTTTATATTTATCGGCAATTTGTACGCCCAGTTCAAAGAAATCTCCAAGTGCAATAATCGCAACACTTGAACCTTTTCGTACGACCTGATATTTATTTAGTAAAGAGTAATCCGTGGTATCCTCAATTCCCGTCTCAGGCATCATCATTGGAATTCTGATAGCAATGGGATGCGCTTTCTGTGTAGTGGCATACTTAAACATGGCAAGATACTCCTCCTTGCTCGTCGGAGCAAGATATACCAGATTGGGTATATGTGAAATCATCGGAATATCATAGATCCCCAAATGAGTATTACTATTCATCCCATATACTGAAGCCATAAACACCATGATTACAGCCGGATTATTATTTAAACACAAGTCTGACGAAAGTTGGTCATACGTTCTTTGCAAGAACGGACTGAAAACTCCAAAAATCGGTGTTCCTCCATTCCTGGCAATACCACTTGCCATTGCAACAGCATGTTCTTCCGCAATACCTACATCAACAAACTGTTTGCCGGCACGCTTCCGATAGTCTTCCGTAAATCCTATTACAGACGGTGTTCCCGCAGTAATTGCAACTACATCCGACCTCTTTTCAATCAAGTCTAAAACAGACTCCCTGACAGTTTCATTCACCGGCCATCCGGGTCCTTTGGGAGAACCGTCTTCGATGTGAAAAGGACCTCCTGCATGCCAGTATTCTTTATTTTCTTCTGCATATTTCAATCCCTTACCTTTGATCGTATGGATATGCAATACTACTGCACGGTCTATATCTTTGACAGACGTAAATAATTTTATAAGTGCTGACACGTCATGCCCATCTCCAAGGTAATAATACTCCAGCCCCATAGCCTTAAAAATATTATCAGGACTCTCCCCATTCGTGTCTCTAAGCTCTTTCAATCCTTTATAAAGTCCTCCATGATTTTCAGCAATGGATTGATCATTGTCATTGACTATAATAATCATGTTAGAGCCAAGCATTGCCGCATTGTTGAGTCCTTCCAAAGCCTCTCCCCCACTCAACGAACCGTCACCGATTACAGCGATGATGTTTTCTTTGCCACCTGTGAGATCACGTCCTTTTGCAAGTCCCATTGCCAGTGAAACAGATGTTGAGGTGTGTCCTATCGTAAAGAAATCATGTTCGCTTTCATCCGGATTAGTATATCCGGTAACATCATTATATTTAGCCGGATCAAGAAATGCAGCCATTCTTCCGGTAAGCATTTTATGAACATAGCTCTGATGGGATACATCAAAAACTATTTTATCAATGGGAGAGTTAAAAACATAATGCAGTGCAATTGTAGTTTCCACCATACCAAGATTCGGGCCGATATGACCACCGTGTTCACTTAATTTCCTGATTAACGCAGTTCTTACTTCCTCAGCCAGCACACTTAGTTGTTCAACTGACAATTTTTTTATGTCTTTCGGTGAATTAATATTTTCTATATACATTTTTCATACCTCCATTTAATTTACAACCTAATTTTTTCAAACCATTCCGTAACCAGATCCCGCGTTATCTGTCCATTTAAAAGTTTTCCATCTTTCCACACGATATCCGGATATGCTTTATGAAGATTCTTTTCACAATTTCCTATGCCGCTGCCTCCCGATGTAGCGAACGGAACAACTATTTTACCGGCAAAGTCATAACTTTCCAAAAATGTATTAATTATAGTAGGGGCAATATACCACCAGACCGGAAAGCCTACAAACAGAACTTCGTACTCTTCCGGATGAAACAACGTACCGGAAATGGCAGGACGCGAGAGAGCATCTCTCATCTCCACCGAACTACGGCTTTTCTTATCATTCCAGTCCAGGTCAGCCTCCGTATAAGGAACCTCCGGCTTAATTTCATACAGATCTGCTCCAGTAATTGCAGCCAATTTCTCTGCCACAGCTTTAGTTACCCCGCTACATGAGAAGTACGCTACTAAAATCTTTCTGTCATTCATAACTCTTTCTCCTTGATCTAATTCTAATAATATTTATTACTCTACATTCACTATGCAAAAGTATGCCGTTACAACAAAATCTACCGTATACAAATTACGGATAAGTGTAACACGATTACGGATTTTGCAAAATATCCGGACGGAGCTTGAACAACAGACCTTTCGACAAATTCCCGATAGAAGAATGTACATACGGTACACCTTATTACATAACACTTGAAGAAAAGGACAGAATTATCAATGCCGACCTATCAGCCACTCCGCAACTGGCAATACAGAGGGATATATTTATATTCCAAACACTGATAGGCTGTCGAGTGAGCGACCTATACCGCATGACGCAGAGCCGACCCACGCACACTACCCGAACTTCTGATAGAAAGGCATGACATTCTAATTGAAAAAATTGGCACACGGTTGAAAACCCATGCCACAGAAACAGATATAGCACGATTGTTTATCGCATTAGTGGAATACCGTTTCATGCGGAAGTGTCCCATCAAGACTTTCAGAAATGCCTGTACAACCAGTTTAATGAACAAGAAATCGTTCATGAAAAAGGTCTTCAGAAAGCATACAAAAATCTCATTTCGCCACTTGGAAACGGCAAAAAGTTGATAAAAGACGTTGGCGAAGACCATGATGCCATCGAAGAATTGAAAGCCTATTTATCCGATTAAAACTCGTTTAATTCGTTTTTGGATTTCACAAATTTAGCTAACTGAATATCATTGTTTTACGATTGATTTTCATTATATATTTGCGCCACTATCCTAATCGGGGTAGTGGCTTTTCGTTTATAATACTGCCAGAACGAGAAGCCTTACAACCGGCAGTTTTAAGAAGGCTATGACAGACTTATTGGCAATTATCCAAAACGGAAACGGCAACATCAAGCTGTAAATCAATGACGAGGATATGGCAGCAATGCAGACTTTGGCTTACGACAGTCTGCGGAAGAACCCAGAAAAAGTAGAGGATTCAAGTTATAATTCCGTTCTATATAATACAAAAGATCAATTAAATAGCTAATTTTGTATTCGGATAAAGGCAACTCTTTCCAAGACATTAGAGAAAAGAAGAAACGTTATGTTTATCTTGTAGGTGAAAACGTAGGAAATTTTCAGACTGATGTAAGAGATAGCATAGTGGTTCTCACGCATGTAGCGTGGGCCGTTCTTGTTTCATCTGCATCAAAGGTTTCCTACGACCTTCACTTAGATGTGGCATAGGTGGCTCACGTTCTTTCATTATAAATTTAATAACCCAATAGAGCCATAGGGATTATTACGAATATGAATAAATTGCTTATGCCATTTATGACGCTTGTTTGCTTGCTTTTTACGGCTTGCAACAAGGATGATATTTTACCCGGTGGACCGATGCTCTGGACGTATGAGATTCTGACACCGGAAAGTGTAGAGTATGAAGGTGGCACCGTAGGTTGGATACCTAAAGAATGTTTCAAGGCAAACGGTAATGAGGGATATATCGTGATGACTTGCGAGAATTTCGATATGCTCAATCCTATTTCGGGCGGTTCTTACACATACGATTGTGGATGGGCAACGCTCAAGGTAGAAGCCAATCAGTTGAAGATTCATTTTCCCCGTCAGGTTTCGGAAGCCCCGGATGCATACGAGGAGATTACAATCTCGACAAATGATGGAAAGAGAACAGCAAGTACAATTATCTGTTTGTCTAGAACCTTTAAGGACGAAGGGCAACCCGATCCAGAGCCGGAACCTCTGCCCGAAGAAGCCAAGTTCAAGATGAAAAAGGCATACTTCACTCCGTTTATGCACCTTGACACCCAATTCCCGGCACCGCTCGATCTGGTGACGTTCAGAATCACGGATATAAACGACAATTACACCCCGCTGGGCTTTCCTGAGTTTACACAATATTACGACTCTATTGTTTGGAGTGCCGAGGGTTTCCCTCATACGTTCAGAGTCTATGAAAGCAATACAACGGAGGGAGGGACGGAAACACATCTTGCTACGGAATGGAGTTCGCACTTCTTCAAAAGCGGTACCATCAAAAATTACCTGAAAGGCTATCGCAAAGGAAAGGTTGAATATGAGACCTCGCTCGCTGTGAGACTGTACGAACGTGATTTCTTGGGGATTGAATGGGGGACAATCGTGTTGCAGAGCCCACAGAACCTTACAACCTATTGCCTGCTGGACACAGATTATGAGTATCAGGTGTATGACATCGTGGCAAAGGATTATAACCCCTTTTCTAAAATAATCCCGGTGAACCATAAGCAACTCTCGGATTCAGACTTCCCGGCAGCAGCGCAAAAAGCCATCAAAACACTGATGGAGAATAACATTGGTGAAGGGCAAAATGCTGGTGGAAAAGAGAACCTGTTCAAATGCCTGCCCGAAGAGGGTGTGAAAGCTGAATTGTATTGGGAAAACAAGACTACCCGTATACTGATGTTGCATCAACTCTCCACTGACCCCGATGACCTGACACAAGAGAAGTATTATCTACACGTTGAACCTAAACAATAAAAAAATGAATAAAGTAATAGTCACATTCCTCCTTTTAATTGGTATAGTAGCATCATCTTGTACAACCTCTAAAAGTGTAATATCACAAAAGGCGGACTTGTCGAGGTATGAATATGCCTCAATTATCAACAACGACACTTATCATATTCCGGCTCAACTGATGGAATATGAAATACAACTATTTGATGCCATAGAGAGTTCCCGTCTTAAACTTGTCAATGATATACGTATTGGCGAACTTTCTCCGAATCAACAATCAAAGTTGCTTATGGTAAAATATGGAGTAGATATTTTAGAAGAAGAATCTGTCGTAACTGTAAATTTCATAGATTATCTCACTGGTCGCCCGATAGCTTCATGCCGTGGCGCATATACAACCTTAGGATTCAGCGTATCAGCAGACATTAGAGGTGCTATAAAACGTGTTGCTAAACAAATAGCAGAAACATTTCCTAAGTAATTTATTTCATACAGCGAATTTATAATGATAAATGAATTGAACAAAGAAATGGATGTGGATAAATACAAAATAAGAAGTTGGTCTAAAGACGATTTTTCCACTTTAGCTAAATATCTTAATAATAAAAAGATATGGGATAATTGCCGTGATAGCCTACCATATCCTTATTCTGAAGACGATGCGCAACAATTCATCCTGTTCGTTTCAAGTCAAAACGAACAAAATAATTATTGTATCGAAGTAAATCAGGAAGCAGCTGGTAATATAAGTTTTGCTCGTGGTATAGATGTAGAGCGCTACAATGCAGAATTAGGTTATTGGCTTGCTGAACCATATTGGGGTAAAGGGATTATGACCCAAATGTTAGCACTGGCTATTAGCTGCTATTTTCATCATACAGATGTGATGCGCATTTGTGCAAATGTTTATGCTGGCAACATAGCATCGATGAGAGTATTAGAGAAAATAGGTTTTCGTAAATGTGGCATACATCGTAATGCCTGTTTCAAGAATGGAGTATTTACAGATTGCCATTATTTTGAATTGCTAAAAGAGGAATTTAGGAATTTGGTTAAATAGTACAAAAACACCCGGCTTTACATTATTGGGTATAAAACTGGGTGTTTATTTGCCAATTACTAATTTTCAGCGTTTATTGCGGAAAGATAGGCTCTCAGACCTCTAAAACATAAAACTGAACCCTCTCTTTTGTGAAGCATTGAAATGTTCAATCTCCAAAGAGAGGGATTTCTTTAATTGCCTTGCCATAAAGTCCAAGAAAACCTGATTGGTTTCTTCATCCTGACATTGGCGTAGGGAAAGGATATATTCTTCTCTATCCTCTTTAAATATCTTCGTCGGGAAAAGGTGATAGCAAAATTGGATGTAGTTCATCAGCAACCGAGCCATTCTGCCATTACCATCCACCCACGGATGTATGGTTACTAAATTCAGGTAGGCATTGAAACTCAGTTCATATTGTTCCCGAAATGTCCCCACTGTCTTCTACTTCGCTTGCAGTATAGCACAAAGTTCATCTACCTTAGCAGGAATTTTCAGATAGTTCATATAAGCATGTCCACCGACACCAGCCGTAACACCACATAGAGGAAAATCCCCTTTCGAAGAATCGAAAGAACCGCCCATTACACTGCGTACACTGCCTGTAGTGCGCATCAGTGTTGCATTCAACCTTTGTAGCAAGGCAGGAGTTATCTGTACAAGGCTACTGGATTCGGTTTTGGCAAGTTCATACGCTTGCTTCAAATCCTCATTCATCAGATGATGCACAAGCGGTTTCCCTTTCGCTGTTACTCCCTCGTCAAAAAGAGGCTGCGTATCAAGTTCCGTAAGCGTTGAGCCTTCAATGGCTGTGGAATGAGCAATAAGAGAATACAGGTAGTACTATCATAGTCCACCGCTTCATTGATACCAAGTTTCTGAAACTTTTGGCATAACTGTTCTATCTCTTGCCAAACGCCTTGTTCCATTGCTTTTTATTTAATAGGCTTTATTCTTTTTAAAGGTAGTGTATTTACTATGTTCAGCCAAAGAAAAACATTCATTTAATATCGTATTTTTTGCACGTATGGGGAAAATATGAGGAAAATTCAGATAAAAGAAAAAGCTAAGTAATTGACTATTCAATACTTAGCTTTTTCTTTCGTACCTAGACCCGGTACAAACTATAGAAATCATAGGAAAATAAGAGAAAATAACCAACTGATTATCAGACGATTTATATTTTCCATTTTTGCCATTTTACACCCTTATTTTGTTACTTAGTACACTTTGAATTCTCATTTTCTTTCGCACCTTTGCAATATCGGAAAACAAAAGAAAATCAACTATTTAGCGTAATCACCCGGTTATGGTACCTAAATCGGGATAAAACCTCTAAACAATGGCAAAGTTAGAAAATAAAACGAAAGAAAACCCCAAGTTAGAGCAAAATAAGCTCTCGGATGGTAGAATCAGCCTTTACTTAGAGTATTATTTAGGTAGAGAAGAGAAGCCCGTTTTAGATGCAAATGGCAATCAGGTATATTATGAAGATGGCAAAATGCAAGGCAAACCCAAGTTTTCGGTGAAGCACAACAGGCGAAAAGAGAACCTGAATCTATATCTTATGGATAAGCCTCGTACTCCTGCCGAACGTCAACAAAATAAGGAAACACTGGAGCTCGCCACAAAGATACGTGCCGAACGTGAACAAGAGTTTAAAGAAAGTATGTTGGGATACCGCCTAAAGAAAGATTGTACCATCAACTTTCTTGATTACTTCCAAGCCTACATAGACAGCTATACAAAGAAAGATTGCGCATGGTGCAAATTGCACTTGGCCGTTTCAAAGACTTCCTGAAAGAGCAATATCCTCTTTATGAATGTAACATCAAACCTAAATTTATCACAAAGGATATGATAGTATAGTTTGTGGACTACCTCCAATCCCGTAGTGTTGGCGAAGGAGCGAAAAGTATCTATCAGCGTTTCAAGAAAGTGATACGCTATGCCATCGAACACGATGTGATACTAAAAGACCCGTGCAAAGAAGTAATTTGCAAGGTAGACGACCCAATGTTACGGAAAGATGTGCTTTCACTGGAAGAAATTCAGTCTCTTATCAACTGCCACTATAAGAATGAGAACCCGATGGTAAGACGTGCCTTTATCTTCTGCCTGTATTGCGGTTTACGCTTCTGTGATGTGAAAGACCTTACTTATAAGAATGTAGACTACTCAAACAAGCTATTGAAGTTTGAACAGAATAAGACCAAAGGGCATTCTTCTGCCAGTGGCGTAGTCATTCCTTTGAATGATGGTTTACTCTCTATCATCGGTGAAGCTCCTGCGAATGGGAACAAAGATGTTCTTATTTTTGACCTGCCGACTTATGAAAGTTGCTCCAAATCATTAAGACGTTAGGTAAAGAGGGTAGGAATTGATAAGCACATTAGCTGGCATTGTGCCCGTCACTCATTTGCAGTGAATATCCTTAACAATGGTGCTAATATTAAAACAGTAGCCAGTTTGCTCGGACATAGCGGGTTGAAGCATACGAAGAAATACACCCGTGCAGTGGATAAGTTGAAGGAAGAGGCAATTAATAGTTTGCCCGAGTTAAAGCTTTGAGAATAAAAATAGTAACTTTGCACAAATAGTAAAAATATGAACTTTGAATCGTTGGTTAATCATGCCAATATTAGACTATGATATGCTTGGCTTAGAGATTTGGCGGTCGGCAACCGCCAAATTAGAAAAGCAAGATTCGGCACACGCTGTGTGCCAAATTCATAATGCTTAAAAACAGGCGTTCTCTTATACTAAAGATTGAATAGTTCCTTATATAAACAGCTTATAAATTATGGAATTACAGGTTATTCAGAATAAAATATACGAAGTCAGAGGTCAAAAGGTAATGCTTGACTTTGATTTAGCTGAACTTTATGGGAGTGAAACCAAACGACTGAAAGAAGCAGTAAGAAGAAACCTCAAACGCTTCCCCAACGATTTCATGTTCGAATTAACAAAAGAAGAGTTTGAAAGTTTGAGGTCGCAAATTGCGTCCTCAAACAAAAGAGGTGGTACACGATATATGCCTTTCGCTTTTAGTGAGCAAGGCGTTGCTATGCTTTCATCTGTACTAAACAGCGAATCTGCCATCGAAATAAACATATCTATCATGCGTGCTTTCGTTACAGTACGTCAATACTTGTCTTCCTTAAATAGCACAACTAAGGAAATCGAAGAACTAAAACAACGCATGAAAATGTTGGAAGAAGGCAACGAAGACACAATAGCAGCAGTCAATGACCTTAGCGAAGATACCCGAAAAGAGCTTGACGATATTTACTTAGCATTGTCACAGTTAGCAGAGAAACAAAAGCATGTTAATAAACAAACAGAACGTAGACCTATTGGATTTGCTCACTATAAAGAAAACAACAAAAAATAGGTACTCAAATAAAAGTTGGCGAAAAGTCTTCTTTCTCTTTCGCCAACTTTTATTTTGCGATATCGATACAAATAAGTTTAGCTTATCTTAAGCACAACCTTGTTTTTTCGAGAAGAAAATAGAAATTCTTTCAAATATTATGTTGGATAAAAACTTCACTACTAAATTTAGCAAATACGAAATCCATCCTTCTAGCAAAAAGGGTATTTGTATTACGCTTAAAATTAATGTTGTGGTAATTCTAATACTTTAAACAAATTGAAAGGACCATTCATACATTTGTCCTTTTCAGCTATGTATTGTTTTCCGTATTCACTAATTACAAAACAACTCCATCCACTATTATATGTAGAGTATCCAAAATCACAGCCAAAGTCACTATATTCTAGGAAAATGGGAAGGAAGATGCTGGGATATAGAAGCCTTCATTATTTCATTGAATTATCAAAGCAAGTTACAGTTAACAATCTATCCCCAACAATATCTTGCCCAGTCAGAACGTGAAGTTCAATTACAAACCAACTCCAATAACAATACAAATTAGCAAAATACTTAAATATACACCTATAATAAAATGTCCAAGAGAAGAAAAATCAAGAGAACAAGTTGATTAATTCTAAATATAAAGACCTGCAAACGACCAAAGTACACATTAATCTATCAGCAAACCAACGAATTACGGGGAGTAGAAAAGAAATGCGGAGAGAGTTTTTCAACTTTCTCCGCTTCAGCACCCAGACCCGAGATATAAGGAAGCCACACGCAGACGGATCGGAGACGATAAAATCTCCGATTTCGAGGAACTGGAAAACGTGCTTCTGGATTCAGACCTTGCCCAAAAGATTGTAAACGAGTTACACCATTCAAAAAGACGGAGCATCATACCTGCCATGCTCACATGGCTGTACTACGGACGGAGCTATGAGTGCATGGTGGAACAAGGAGAGGAACTGGCCAAAAGAAAAGGTATTACCAGATTATACAAATGGCTTGTTTCCTATATGGTCAGGTTCATCATCAAGAAGAGCAGCGGCATGAGAACCAAAGAGGACTGGGTGGCTTTCAGAAAGCAGCAGAAAGCCATTGAGGAAAGCAACCTCGTGGAATGGTCTATTGAGGATGAAGAAGACATTGAAGAAACCGAAACGGAAGATACGGACAGCCTGCAGCAAGGACAGCCCAAGAGTACCGGACGAAAAGCCGACACACGTACCCTGCCGGAGCTGCTGATAGAGAACAGGGATGTCATTCTGGAAAGAATCGGAACAAGGCTGAAAACGCATACAACCGAAACGGACATCGCACGGCTGTACATCGCACTGGTGGAATACCGTTTCATGCGCCCCTGTCCCATAAAGACTTTCCGGAACGTACTGCAACAGCAATACACAGACCTCAGCATCGTACACGAAAGGGGAATACAGAAAGCGTACAGGAACCTTACCACACCTTTCGGAGGCAGCAAAAAACTGATAAAGGACATCGGGGAAGACCATGTTGCCATAGAGGAATTGAAGGCTTATCTATCCGCTTGAAATTCGTTTAATTCGTTTTTGGATTTTACGAGCTTAACACATTGAAATACATTGATTTACGATCATTTTTCGTTATATATTTGTGCCACTATCCTAATCGGGGTAGTGGCTTTTCGTTTATAATACTGCCGAAACGGGAAGTGTTACCATCCTGTATAACAGCGTATTACAGGTAAAATTCATCAAATCATCGTTTTTTCACTCATCATCAAACCATACGAAAATGACAACAAAAGAAGCAAAAAAGATAAGAATCGCAGACTATCTGCACAGTCTGGGGTATTCCCCCGTAAAGCAGCAGGGGGTAAATCTCTGGTACAAATCCCCGTTCAGGGAAGAGAACGAGCTCTCGTTCAAGGTAAACACAGAGCGTGAGCAATGGTTCGACTTCGGTCTGGGAAAGGGCGGCAACATCATCGCACTGGCAGCACATCTTTACGCAACGGAGAGTATTCCGTATATCCTGAAACGCATAGAGGAACAGACACCGCATGTCCGTCCCGTGTCTTTCTCTTTTCGCAGGCAGTCTGCCACCGAGCCGAGTTTCCAGCAGCTTGACATCGTACAGCTGTCTTCTCCTGCCCTGCTCTCTTATCTGCAGGAAAGGGGGATAAATACGGCACTGGCGAAAAGAGAATGCCGTGAGGCACACTTCACCAACAACGGCAAACGGTATTTCGCTATTGCCTTTCCGAACATATCGGGCGGATATGAAATCCGCAACCGATATTTCAAGGGCTGCATCGCACCGAAGGAAATATCACATATCAGACAATCGGAAGAGCCGAGAAAAGCATGTTACGTTTTTGAGGGGTTCATGGACTACCTTTCATTTCTGACCTTGAGGCTTGAAAGCTGTCCGCAATCCCCCGATTTCGACAGACAGGACTACATGGTTTTGAACTCTGTAGCCAATGTTTCCAAGGCACTCTATCCGCTGGGCAGCTATGAGCGCATCCACTGTTTCTTTGACAATGACCGTGCAGGAATGGAAGCCCTGCAGCAAATCCGAAAGGAATATGATAATACCAGATATATACGTGACGCTTCACACATATACAGCGGATGCAAGGATTTGAACGAATACCTGCAAAAACAGGCAGCGGCAAAGAAACAGGCTCAATCCATCAAAGTGAAGACACCGCCCAATAAACCGGGAGGCTCTCGGTTATAGCCCACTATAACTACACGCTTCGCTTACGTAGTTGTGGGCTCTCCCGAGGGGATTAGGGTTTTACCCTAATGACCCACTCAGGGCGTTTCTCCCCTGAGAACCCAGAGCAAAGAGTGACCCTCTCTTTGCAATCTCCGCTTATGGGTTGCACCCCTAAGAACCCCATGCGTTTACGGACAGCGGAAAAGCAAACAATAAAGTACAAACCAAAAAACAAGTATCTATGGCAACAAAATCAAGCATACATATCAAGCCCTGCAACATCGCATCGAGCGAGGCTCACAACAGGAGGACTGCCGAATACATGCGCCACATCGGAGAGTCCAGAATCTATGTCGTTCCTGAACTATCCACCGATAACGAACAGTGGATAAATCCCGACTTCGGCAGTCCGGATTTGCGGATGCATTATGACAATATCAGACAGATGGTAAAGGAAAAGACCGGACGTGCCATGCAGGAAAAGGAGCGTGAACGCAAAGGCAAGAACGGTAAAATAGTCAAGATTGCGGGATGCTCCCCCATACGTGAAGGAGTGCTGCTTGTCAGGTCGGACACCACACTGGCAGACGTGCGTAAATTCGGTGAGGAGTGTCAAAGACGCTGGGGAATCACACCGCTGCAAATCTTCCTGCACAAGGATGAAGGGCATTGGCTGAACGGTCAGCCGGAAGCGGAAGACAGGGAAAGCTTCAAAGTCGGGGACAGATGGTTCAAGCCGAACTATCATGCCCATATCGTTTTCGACTGGATGAACCACGAAACAGGAAAGAGCCGAAAGCTCAATGACGATGACATGATGCAGATGCAGACCCTTGCATCCGACATCCTGCTGATGGAACGCGGGCAGTCAAAGGCTGTCACTGGTAAGGAGCATCTGGAACGGAACGACTTTATCATTGAGAAGCAGAAAGCTGAACTGCAACGCATGGATGCAGCCAAACGGCACAAAGAAGAACAGATAAATCTTGCCGAGCAGGAACTGAAACAGGTGAAATCAGAAATACGCACTGACAAGTTAAAGAAGACAGCCACCACGGCAGCGACAGCCATAACTAGTGGAGTTGCTTCTCTTTTCGGGAGTGGAAAACTGAAAGAACTGGAACGTGCCAACGAAAAACTGCAAGACGAGGTTTCAAAACGGAACACCAATATTGAAAAATTGCAGAGCCAAGTACAGCAGATGCAGAAACAGCATGATACGCAAATCCACAATCTCAGAGAAATGCACAGACAGGAACTTGACATGAAGGAAAAGGAACTGTCACGGCTTGCCAGAATCATAGACAAGGCTTTCAGGTGGTTCCCGATGTTCAGGGAAATGCTTCGCATGGAAAAGTTCTGTGCCATGCTGGGGTTCACTAAAGAAATGACTGAAAGTCTTTTGGTCAAGAAAGAAGCCCTGAAATGTAGCGGTAGAATCTATTCAGAACAGCACAGGCGGAACTTCGACATAAAAGATGATATTTTAATGATAGAAAACGACCCTGACGATGAAAACAGACTAAACCTGACAATAAACAGAAAGCCGATTGCCGACTGGTTCAGGGAACAATGGCACAGACTCAGATATGGAACAAGAATACCGCAACAGGAAGAAAAGAAAAGCAAAGGAATTAAGATGTAACTTGATTGTTTGAGGCTCTATATTCCCGATAATCAATTAAATTGTCTATCTTTGCCACTGGATTGAGGAAACTCTTTCCAAGACATGTTAGAATTAGAAGAAGCGTTATGCTTATCTTGTACTTGAAAACGTAGGAAATTTTCAATCTGAATACAAGGATAGCATAGTGGTTCTCACGCATATAGCGTGGGCTGCTATTGTTGCATCTGTATTCAGGGTTTCCTACGACCTTCAAGTAAGAGTGTGGCATACGGTTCACGCTTATTTTTAAATCTTTAAATACATACATTAAATTATGAAATTCTCAAAAGCACTCTCCACTTGTTTAAAATGCATCTTTATTTCAGTCTTTTTTCTTTCAAGTACTGTTTGCGTATTTGCCCAACTTAAGAAAACGGCAAAAATTGAAAAAGTAAAATCTTTCACAGCTGGTTCTGTTGCCTTAAATAAAACGTCCTTAGATGGTGTCGAAGTATATTCTGTAACTTTACCCAATAACTCAAAATATCATCAACCAATAGTTTTCTTTCTTGGAAACAAAGATGAAATGATTAAAAATTTACAAGATTTATCAGACGCCCTTGAAGAAGGTGAAAAAGGTGAAGTATTTGATTTCTCCGCATGTGGGAAAAATTACCAACTGTCTTTTAGCCGGACTTTAGGACAAAAATGTTTCAAGATTTGGGAACCTATAAATACGTCAAATGACTTCGGACGTTTTTTCAAAGCAACAATTGATGATATTTTAGAATTTATGAAAACCCCACAATAATTAGTATACTATTTTATGAGCGATACGAAACTTTTATCATTATCTGAAATATTCAATAATAAAATATTTCGAATTCCTGATTTTCAACGTGGATATTCTTGGGAAGAACGTCAATTAGAAGATTTTTGGGAAGATATTCAAAATCTTAGCCCCAACAAAATTCACTATATCGGTTTGCTAACAGTCGAGCCAATAAAAGAAAGCGATATAGTAAATATTGAAAAATGGAAAGATGATTTATGGCTCTTTAAAAAAGGATTGTCTGCTTACTATGTAATTGATGGCCAGCAGCGATTAACTACATTAATTATCCTACTGCATGAAATTTTGCGTACATTTAGTGATGATGAAGGTATTAATTACGGCCAAAAGAGTGAATGGATTGATCGTTTTTTGTATCGTTCCTATAATTCGATATATAAATCATTTGTATTTGGATATGAAAAGGACAATCCAAGCGATGAGTACTTTAAGACAAAAATATTAGAACAAGAATCAGCTACAGCAGACAAATACCCAGAAACATTGTATACCGCAAACCTTATGTTTGCAAAAAAGTATTTTGCCAAAAAGCTTAAAGTATTAAATAAGGAAAGCAAGGAGAGTATTTTTGATAAAGTTGTAAATCGCTTAAAATTCAATTATTATGAAATAGATGATTCTTTAGATGTATATGTGACATTTGAAACGATGAACAATCGAGGGAAAAGCTTGTCACATTTAGAACTTCTTAAAAACCGTCTTATATATTTGTCAACTCTTCTACATGAAGATGATGAAACCAAAGGACGCTTAAGACGAGATATTAATGAAACATGGAAAACAATATATGAATATCTAGGTAAAAATAAAGATAATCCATTAGATGATGATACCTTCTTATTCAATCATTGGATTATGTATTTTACATATGATAGAAGTCAGTCTGATGTATATGCAGAGTTTTTACTTAAAAAAAAATTCACATCTAAAAATGTGTTATGTAACAAAATTTCCATAAAAGAAATAAAAGCCTATATAGATAGTCTATCTAAATGCGTAAAACAATGGTTTTATATATTTAACATTCAATATTCTAGTTATTCAAGTAGAATAAAAGAGCATATTCAGAAATTAGAACGAGTTGGATGGGGAGCATTTCCTCCAATGATAATGGCGGTATTCACTAAAGAAAGTAACGAAGATTTAATTTGGGATTTCCTAGATGCTTGTGAAAGATTTAATTTTTTGGTTTTTGCAATATCACATCGAGCATCAAACACGCAAAATAGTAACTTATATAGGAAAGCACGAGAATATTATGTTGGAGATTTAGACATTGAAACTTTAACTCATGAAATTGATTTTATAACAGATGGTGAGGATGAAGAATACTATCGTGGATGGTTTGATTTAGAAAGATTTAAAAATCATATAAAAGAGCTATTTTCAAAAAATGACAGAGATGGCTTCTATTCATGGAGTGGACTAAGATGTTTTCTTTATGAATACGAATTACACCTCCAAGATAATGCTAATTCCAAAGTAACCTGGGAAGATTTCAACAAGAGAAAGAAAGAGGATACCATTGAACATATATATCCTCAATCAGCAAACGATATTTACTGGAAAAAGCGTTTTGGACATCTTAAGCCGACAGAAAGACGATTGTATCTTAATTCTTTAGGAAATCTATTGCTCTTGAGTCGTTCAAAGAATTCTAAGTTACAGAATTATGATTTTGATAAAAAGAAATGCCTTAAAAGTAAAGAAGGGAAAGATATAGGATATTATAATGGTTCGTATAGTGAAATAGAAGTTGCGAAAGAGTCTGAATGGACAACAGAAAGAATAAAAGAAAGAGGATTATCAATGTTACAGTTTATGGAGGAACGTTGGAAGTTCAAATTCAAAGATTGGGAGATAGAGAAAGAGGAAATACTATTCCCGACTAAATAATAGATTATATGCAGATGAAAATATAAAAAATACTCTTTTCATCTGCATTTTTTATTCATAATAATGATTTGAGTGTTGATGGAAATATTGTACATGAAGACGAACGGGAACAATTTGGGAACAAGTTGTAAAAAAAGAAAAGAGCTAAACATTTGGCTTGCAAATACTTAGCTCCTTTTCTTGTACCCAGACCCGGGGTCGAACCGGGATGGAAGTGAATCCACTGGTGTTTGAGACCAGCGCGTCTACCGATTCCGCCATCTGGGCATTGGTTTCAAATGCGGTGCAAAGATACGGCTTTTTTTTGAACTTGCAAGAGTTTTATAAAAAAAAAGAGAAAAAAAGAATAAAAGATCGCATAAACACTTCTATTTTCAGAGAATAAACCGTATTTTAGCAGAAACATTTAAAACAGTCAATATCATGACAAGCAAAGATAATTATTGTGTCATTATGGGCGGAGGTATCGGCAGTCGTTTCTGGCCGTTTAGCCGCAAGACAATGCCTAAACAGTTTCTGGATTTCTTTGGAACAGGTCGTTCACTGTTGCAACAAACTTTCGACCGATTCAACAAAATTATTCCTACGGAGAACATACTTATCGTAACCAATGCGATATACGCAGACTTGGTAAAAGAACAACTTCCGGAATTAGATCCAAAACAAATCTTGCTGGAACCGGCAAGAAGAAATACGGCTCCGTGCATTGCATGGGCATCATATCATATACGTGCTTTAAATCCAAATGCCAACATCGTAGTTGCCCCTTCCGATCATCTGATCTTAAAAGAGGGAGAATTTTTAGCCGCTATAGAGAAAGGACTGGACTTTGTATCAAAATCTGATAAACTTCTCACTTTAGGTATAAAGCCCAATCGTCCGGAAACCGGATACGGATATATCCAAATAGCAGAGCAGGAAGGAGACAACTTCTACAAAGTAAAGACATTTACTGAAAAACCGGAACTGGAACTTGCTAAGGTTTTTGTTGAAAGTGGAGAGTTCTATTGGAATTCAGGCCTCTTCATGTGGAATGTCAATACAATCATTAAAGCAGGAGAAACTCTTCTACCGGAATTAGCATCTAAGCTGGCTCCCGGAAGAGAGATTTATGGTACACCTGAAGAAAAAGACTTTATCGAAGAAAACTTCCCGGCATGCCCTAACGTTTCGATAGACTTCGGAATTATGGAAAAGGCTGATAATGTATATGTCTCTTTAGGAGACTTCGGATGGTCAGACCTTGGAACCTGGGGATCATTATATGATTTATCACCTAAAGATGAACAAAGAAATGTAACTCTAAAATGCGACTCATTGATTTACAACAGCAATGACAATATCGTTGTATTACCCAAAGGTAAACTTGCAGTGATAGAAGGTCTGGAAGGTTTTTTGGTTGCCGAATCAGATAATGTATTACTGATCTGCAAAAAGGACGAAGAACATGCCATACGCAAGTATGTGAATGATGCACAAATGAAATTAGGAGAAGATTATATTTAGTACTGTACGAAGTTAATTTCCTAAGTATACGAAGTTAACTTATTACAGCTAAGAAGTTAACTTCCTATAATTACGAAGTTAACTTTATAAGTGCCACGAAGTTAATAAGAAAAAGGGGCTGAACGTTGCCGTTCAGCCCCTTTACTATTATTTAATGAAGGAAGAATTTTATTTGGCTGTTTCGTAAGCAGAACTAATAGCCTTGGCAATAGAAACAAACTCATCGTCTGCCAGTTTCAATTTTGGATTAGAGAAAAGCATATCCGATTCTTTTTGAATAGGAATCAAATGAATATGAGCATGTGGAACCTCAAGTCCGATCACTGCTTCACCCACTTTTTTACAAGGAAAAGCTTTTTCAATAGCACGGGCTATTTTTTTGGCAAAAACGTGCATTGCAGCCAGATCTTCATCACTCAAATCAAAGATATAATCAACTTCCTGTTTAGGAACAACCAAAGTATGTCCCTTCACCAACGGATTGATATCAAGGAAAGCAAAAAACTTTTCGTTTTCAGCTACCTTATAGCATGGAATTTCACCCGCTATGATTCTACTGAATATTGTTGCCATAATCCTAATATATAAAATAGGGCAAGCCCGAATATGGACCTGCCCTCATGTTAAAACGAAATGTTTACTACTTCAAGACTGATTTTACCCTGTGGAACTTGGATCTCAGCAACATCACCTACCTTTTTGCCAAGTAATCCCTGAGCAATCGGTGTGCTAACGGAAATCTTTCCTTCTTTCAGATTTGCCTCGCTTTCTGAAACGATGGTATAAGTCATTTTCATACCATTCTTGGTATTCTTCAATTCTACTTTATTCAGAATCTGTACTGAATCTGTTTTCAGTTTCGATTCATCAATAATCTTAGCATCTGCTATAACAGCTTTGAGTTTGTTGATTTTCATTTCAAGCATACCCTGAGCTTCCTTCGCAGCATCGTATTCGGCGTTCTCCGATAAATCACCTTTATCGCGCGCCTCAGCTATAGCCGCAGAAATTTTGGGGCGTTCCACTGTTTCCAGTTCTTTAAGTTCCGCCATCAATTTCTTGTAACCTTCTTCTGACATATAAGCCATGATGTTTTCCTCCTTTTATTTTTAACGGTCATATAAAACAAAAAAGAATTCCAACATGAGTCATGCTGGAACCCTCTTTTCAATTATTTCTTCGCAAAGATAACCTTTTAAATGACATGTGTCAAGCAAAAAGCAATGCTATGTAACATATTTAAACGAAATCTTCTAATTTATAACAACTTAAAGCATAGACTTGATAGTACCTTCCAGATCTTTCACCGTCTCCCCACGGGCCCTCAGTTCATTGTTTCGGTTGATCAGGAAAAAAGCCGGCAGGTTCTGTACGCCATACAAAGCTGCATTGGTTGAGTAAATTCCATTCTCATCGCGCACGCATACCCAAGGCAGATTATCAGCTGATGTTTTCCAGAAATGCTCGTCGGCATCCAATGAGACCTGATAAATCTCCAAACCCTGACTTGCATACTTATTGTATAAATCACGCAGCATCAAGTTATGAGGAGCTGCCACCGCACTTTGATAAACAGTAAAATCAAGCAGAACCACTTTACCTTTCAAGTCAGTCAGCTTACGGATATTACCTTTCATATCTCTCAAAGCAATATCAATCACACCGGTTTCTGCAATTTTTTCTTCCGGTATCTCAATGGTCTTCTGTTGTGGAGTACGGGTATTTTTCATACCTTTTATCACTATATTATATAGATTCTTTGAACGCACCGCGTGCGGATAAGTATTGTTCAGACTGGTAGCCACTGCACCAAAACATTTAATATCATCCTTATTATTCAACGGATCAAAGATCATATAATTGTTTAATTTCTGAAATAGTGCAAAATAAGCAGAAGCAGTATTGGGTGCCGCAAAGATATAATTGATTTTCACATCATCTTTATAATTTTTCAGTAGTACGGCCAAGCTGTCTTCAAAAACATCGTTACCCAATTGATGAGCCTGTGCAGCCTTTACCAACGCATCTACATCTTTTTGCAGACGAACCTGTTTCAGAGTCAGCTCTTTAATTTTTGCAGAGTTCTCCGATCCTTCCACTGTATAAGCAGTAGAGAAATCTGTATAAGGTGCTTGAATGCTAACAGTTTCTGTTGAGTCAACCGAGAAATTAATAACTTTATCTTCAACCCGTAAACGATAAAACTCAGGAGATTCGGGACGCAATTGTTTAAAACTGAATGAACCGTCTCCTTTCAATTTTATAGAATCCAAAGGCACAATTCCTTCAAGTCCGGAAGCTTCCAGATAAAGCATTTTTCCATCTGCTCCCGAAACATCTCCCTTTACATTAAATTTAGGGTCAGAATTACAAGAACTTAAAGCAAGAGCCACAAGAGCTACTAACGTTACTTTTTTCATAATATGCGTGTTATTTTTCAAATTGCAAATATACTTCTTTTCAAGATTAGTCAAAGCATTTTGCCGCGTTCTTCGTTCCAAAATTGAAAAAAATCAAATTCCTGCTAACTTTTTATCTCATTTTCACGATATTAGTGCAATAAATGTATATCTTTGCGGGAATTTTGAAAGAAAGATATTAGATAAAACAATTTTTATGATTAACCCAATTGTTAAGACGATCGAGTTGGGAGATGGCAGAACCATCACACTCGAAACGGGAAAGCTGGCAAAACAGGCAGATGGTTCTGTGATGCTTCGCATGGGAAACACCATGTTGTTAGCTACTGTTTGTGCCGCTAAAGATGCAGTTCCCGGAACAGATTTCATGCCGCTTCAGGTAGAGTATAAAGAAAAATTCGCAGCATTCGGCCGCTTTCCTGGTGGTTTTACAAAAAGAGAAGGAAGAGCATCTGATTATGAGATTCTTACTTGCCGTTTAGTAGACCGTGCTCTCCGTCCTTTATTCCCCGATAACTATCACGCAGAAGTTTACGTAAACATCATCCTTTTCTCAGCAGACGGTGTAGATATGCCTGATGCATTGGCCGGATTGGCTGCTTCCGCAGCACTGGCTGTTTCAGATATTCCTTTCAACGGACCAATTTCAGAAGTACGTGTTGCGCGTATCGATGGTAAATTCGTTATCAACCCGACTTTCGATCAGCTTGAACAAGCTGATATGGATATCATGGTTGCCGCTACTTATGAAAACATCATGATGGTAGAAGGTGAAATGAGCGAAGTGTCGGAAGCCGAACTACTGGAAGCAATGAAAGTAGCTCACGAAGCCATCAAAGTACATTGCAAAGCACAGATGGAACTGACTGAAATGGTTGGCAAGACTGTTAAACGCGAATATTGTCACGAAGAAAACGACGAAGAACTCCGTAAAGCCGTTCATGATGCCTGCTATGATAAATCATATGCTATCGCAGCTTCCGGCAACAGAAACAAACATGAACGCCAGGATGCTTTCGATGCAATCCGCGACGAATTCAAAGCACAGTTCTCGGAAGAAGAACTGGAAGAAAAAGGTGCTCTGATCGATCGTTATTATCATGACGTAGAGAAAGAAGCGATGCGCCGTTGTATTCTTGATGAAGGAAAGCGTCTGGACGGACGTAAAACAACTGAAATCCGCCCGATTTGGTGCGAAGTAGGCTACCTGCCCGGACCTCACGGATCGGCTATCTTTACTCGTGGTGAAACTCAATCATTGACTTCAGTGACTCTGGGTACTAAACTGGATGAGAAAATCATCGACGATGTTCTCGCTCATGGAAAAGAACGCTTCTTATTACACTATAACTTTCCTCCTTTCTCTACAGGAGAGGCTAAGGCTCAACGTGGTGTAGGACGTCGTGAAATCGGACATGGAAATCTGGCTCACAGAGCATTGAAAAGAATGATTCCGGAAGACTATCCTTATGTAGTACGTGTCGTTTCAGATATCCTTGAATCAAACGGTTCTTCATCGATGGCTACCGTATGTGCCGGAACTTTGGCCCTGATGGATGCCGGTGTGAAAATTAAAAAACCTGTATCGGGTATCGCTATGGGATTGATTAAAAACGCAGGTGAAGAAAAATATGCAGTGTTGTCTGACATCCTTGGAGACGAAGACCACTTGGGCGATATGGACTTCAAAGTGACAGGTACTAAAGACGGTATCACAGCTACCCAGATGGATATTAAGGTAGACGGTCTGTCTTACGAAATCCTGGAACGCGCCTTAAATCAGGCAAAAGAAGGACGTATGCACATACTCGGTAAAATAGAAGAAACAATTTCCGAACCACGTACTGAGCTGAAAGATCACGCTCCTCGTATCGAAACAATGACTATTCCGAAAGAATTCATCGGTGCTGTAATCGGCCCGGGCGGAAAAATCATTCAGGGAATGCAGGAAGAAACAGGTGCAACAATCACTATCGAAGAAATCGACAACGTGGGTCGCATCGAGATCTCAGGAACTAACAAGAAATCGATTGATGACGCAATCCGCTTGATTAAAGGTATCGTTGCTGTTCCCGAAGTAGGTGAGGTATACAAAGGTAAAGTTCGCTCTATCATGCCTTACGGTGCATTTGTTGAATTCCTTCCGGGAAAAGACGGTTTACTCCACATCTCTGAGATTGACTGGAAACGTCTTGAGACTGTAGAAGAAGCCGGCATTAAAGAGGGTGACGAGATCGAAGTGAAATTGATCGATATTGACCCGAAGACAGGTAAATTCAAACTTTCAAGAAAAGTTTTATTGCCACGTCCGGAAAAGAAATAAATAACACTAGTCTTCACTGACAGAGTGATAACCTGGCTATTATTAATAGTCAGGTTATTTTTTTTATGGACAATCAGTATAAAAGTCATTCTTTCATTTTGATATTACGAAAAGTTTATGTTGCTTTGTCATAAGAAAATCCAATTAACCTTTAAAATCTATTCATGCCAAGCAACAACAGCCTTCACACCATGGACTTATTCAGCCAGTTCTTTCAAGAAAACCAGAAGAAGTTTCTGTCGTTTGCTTATTCATACACCCGAAATAAAGCCGCAGCCGAAGATATTCTGATGGAAGCAATGGTCAGCCTGTGGGAGAATCGCGAAAAATGGGAAAAAGATTCCAACCTGCATGCATTGCTGCTTACTATCATCAAAAACAAATCACTCAATTATCTTGAACACGAACAAGTGCGTATGAAAGCTGAAGAGGCGATCAATACACATAAGCAACGTGAACTCGATCTCCGTATCTCCACCTTGGAAGCATGCGAACCTGCGACAATTTTCGATACTGAGATACAACGCATCGTATATAAAACACTTGAACAGCTACCGGAACAAAGCCGCCACATTTTCATATTAAGCCGTTATCACAATACTCCCAATAAGAAGATAGCCGAACAACTCGGCATTTCTATCAAAAGTGTAGAATTTCATATCACCAAAACATTGAAACTGTTGCGTCTCGAACTCAAAGATTATCTTATATCCCTACTTTTTTAAAAAAAACTTCATTTTCTTTTAGGGTTGTCCCAGGGTATCCTGTTATATATACAGAAGGAGGAAATAAAGCCTCTGACAATACATAAACTAAAAACATTTTATGGAACAGGAACTGCTATACAAGTATTTTAAAGGAACCACTTCTGAAGAAGAAGAAAGGCTGATTCTGGATTGGGTGGATGCCTCCCCCGAGAATCGGAAAGCATTTCAAAAAGAACGCATGCTATATGACATAGCCTTATTCACAGACGAAAAACAGATGAACCGGAAAGATAGAAAAGCCCGGATCATCCCTATGCTGAGGTGGAGTGCACGTATTGCCGCCGTAGTCATTGTAGCCATCAGTTTCGGATTCTTGTTTAAGAACTATCAGTATGAAAAATCAGCCTGCCAACAAACCATAACAGTACCTGCCGGACAACGTGCACAAATCACACTGGCGGATGGAACCAAAGTATGGTTGAACTCCAAATCGACCTTAACCTATGCATCCAACTTCGGTCGTAAAGAAAGAAATGTAGAGCTGGATGGAGAAGCCTATTTTGAAGTAGCCAAGAATAAAAAAATACCATTCTTCGTCAATACGGAGATTAATCGGGTGAAAGTGGTAGGAACCCATTTCAATGTCTGCGCCTACAAAGGCAGCAACGAATTTGAAACCACTTTAATTGAGGGAATTGTCGACATCTATCCGATAGGGAGTGATCAGGTAATTACCCGGTTGACAAAAGACGAATTTTTCGGATCGTACAATGGAAAATATAAAAAGACCACTTTGCCTTCGTACGAATATCTGAGATGGAAAGAGGGATTATACTGTTTTGATGATGCACCCTTTAACAGCCTGCTCAACAAACTGGAAAAATATTATAATGTGAACATCAGCGTGAGAAACCTGAACATACTCAACTACCGTTGTACCGGTAAGTTTAAAGAACAGGATGGCATAGAACATATCCTGAAAGTTATTCAGAAAGATCATAAATTCACCTATAGTATCAACGAAGAGAAAGACAGCATCATCATTGAATAGAAATAAGGAAAGAGCTCAATATAAACCTTAAATTAGTACGAACCATTAAAAACCAGATACGCATGAAAAAATAGAAAAGAAAGTCCATTATTCTCAAAAAAAGAGAATCGGAAAGTACCCCCATACTTTCCGATTCGAAACAGTCAAAAATCGACCTTAATCAATTTATTAACTTAACACGTTACAAAGATATGAGAAAAATTTCTTTGCCGAGGCATTTATGCCCAAAAAATTTTGTTTCAAAACAAATATTGTTAGCCATGAAGATCACTTTATTCCTTCTCTTTTTCGTAGCATTCCAAGCTTACAGTGAGAATGGATACTCTCAAAGCACTAAAATAAGCATACCGCGTTCTAGTCTGAAAGTAAGCGAATTACTATCAAAAATAGAATCTCAGACAGAGTACCTGTTCGTCTACAATAAAAAAAACGTAGACACCAGACGCTGGGTAAACGTGCAAGCCGATAACAAAGCTGTATCCGAAGTTCTCGACCAAGCATTCAAAGGTACCAACATTAAATATGTGATGGAAGGTAACAACATTGTTCTGACCAGAAACAATGATAATGCCATAACTGCACAACAGGACAGAGTAACCGTAAAAGGAGTTGTTACTGATCAGAATGGTGACCCCATCATAGGTGCCAATGTACTCGAGAAAGGTACTACCAATGGCTGTATCACCGATATGGAGGGTAATTTTACCCTCAATGTACCCAGTAACGCCACTCTTGCAATCACCTATATCGGTTATCAGCCACAAAATATCCAGGTGAACGGACGGCAGAGTTTCAACGTTAAACTGCAAGAGGAAGCCATGGCACTGGAACAGGTAGTGGTAACCGCTATGGGTATCAAGAAGAAAGAAGCTTCCTTGACTTACTCAACCCAACAAGTGGGCGGTGACGAATTGACCCGTGCCAAAGATCCGAATATGATTAATGCCCTTGCCGGTAAAACAGCAGGTGTACAAATCACTAAAAGTTCATCCGGACTGGGTGGTTCGGCCAAAGTTTCCATTCGCGGTAGCCGTTCGATCAGTGGAAACAACCAGCCTCTGTATGTTATCGACGGTGTACCGATGCTGAACAGTAGCAATGAACAAGCTTCCACAGCTATTGGTGGTACAGCCGATGCAGGTAACCGTGATGGCGGTGACGGTATCTCAAACTTAAACCCGGACGATATTGAAAGTATGAGTATCCTGAAAGGAGCCTCTGCAGCAGCTCTCTATGGCTCACAGGCTGCCAACGGTGTGATCTTAATTACCACAAAGAAAGGCAAAGCCGGTATTCAAAAAATCACTTTCTCTTCTAATCTGACTGTAGACCACGCCATTTGTTTGCCCGAATTCCAGAACAATTACGCCATGGACCCTGAAGCCAAAAACAGTTGGGGAAAGAATCAAACACTGAAAGATTATAATAACGCCGATAATTTCTTTCAGAATGGTGTAACAGCCATCAACTCCGTATCTTTTATGAACGGCAGCGAAAAGATGCAAACTTACTTCTCTTATGCCAATACTACAGCCAAAGGTATCGTTGAGAAAAATAAGATGCAAAAACACAACCTCAACTTCCGCGAAACGGCTAACTTCTTTAATGATTACCTGAAGCTGGATGCCAACGTGAACCTGATGACACAAACTATCAAAAACCGTCCCACCTCCGGTGGCTATTATATGAATCCGTTGGTAGGTCTCTACGGTTTCCCGAGAGGTGAAGATTTATCTGAATACAAGAATAATTTCGAAGTCTTCGATCCTGCCCGTAACATGAACGTACAGAATTGGTATACTTCTTATCAGGACATGGAACAAAATCCCTACTGGATTACCAACCGCATCAACAGTAATGATAAACGCACACGTGCGATCGCTTCACTAACAGCCAACGTAAAAATTACCGACTGGCTGAATATCCAGGCACGCGGTACAGCCGACTACACACACGACCAATATCAACAGCGCATGTATGCCTCTACCGCTCCTGCCTTAGCGGGGCAAAACGGACGTTACATCGACCTGAATCATACTGAAACATTGTATTACGGCGACGTCATGGCTATGGTAAACAAAAAATGGAATGACTTTTCATTGAACGGAGCCATCGGCGGCAGTATCAACAGTACAAACGTAAACTCCCTGAGACTGGATTCTAAAACAGCTTCCCTGTACTATCCGAATGTATTTACGGTAGCCAACATTAAAATGACACAGGCTGCCTACATCGACGAACAAATGAATCAGAAGCGAGTGTTGCAGTCTTTGTTCGGAACCGCTCAATTGGGTTGGAAAGAAAGTCTGTACCTGGATGTTACCGCACGTAACGATTGGTCGTCGACACTGGCCTATACCAAGCACAGCAGTTTCTTCTATCCCTCGGTAGGTCTGTCATGGGTACTGAACAATACAGTGAAACTTCCCGAATGGATTTCTTTCGGTAAGATCAGAGGTTCTTGGTCTAAAGTTGGCAATGACCTTCCATTGTTCATCAGCAACACGATCCCTGGCAGCAATGATATCATCGGAGCAGGTGGTGCCATCGTGACTTACTCCAAAGCTCCCTTCAACGATCTGAAACCGGAAATGAGTACTTCTTATGAAATAGGTACCGAATGGAGATTCTTCAATTATCGGCTCGATTTCGATATTACTTATTACCGCACCAATACCAAAAATCAGTTATTCACATTGCCTTCATCAGCAGGTGCCGACTATAAATACTACATGGTAAATGCCGGTAATATACAAAACGAAGGTGTTGAAATCACTCTTGGAGCTACTCCGGTAATGAACGATGCTTTCCGTTGGAAAACCCAATTTAACTTCTCCACCAACAAAAACAAGATTATCAAGCTTCATCCGGATCTCAAGACATTCGTTTATGGTGACGAAAGCTTCTCTTCTTCTTACTCCATGCGTCTGGTAGAAGGAGGTTCATTCGGTGACATTTACGGTAAAGCATTCGAACGTGACGAAAATGGCAGAGTGGCATTTACTACAGATAAAGACGGAGACAAGATCCCGAACGTTATCGGTGGCGGCAATACAGAAAAAGTAGGCAACTGTAATCCGGACTTTATGTTAGGATGGAGCAATACATTCACTTACAAAGGGTTCTCACTCTACTTCTTGATCGACGGACGTTTTGGTGGCGATGTACTTTCACAGACTCAGGCCGAACTCGACCAAAGAGGTGTCAGCCTGAACAGCGGTAAAGCCCGAGATGCAGGATATATCAATATTGACGGAACACAAGTGAAGCCGAGAAAATTCTACACCGCAGTCAGTGGACGTGACGGATGTACGGAGTACTATATGTACGACGCTACCAATATTCGCCTCCGCGAACTCTCTTTGGGCTACTCACTCCCCCAAAGCTGGTTGGCTAAAGCCGGCGGTGCATTTAAAGATGTCCAGTTGTCATTTGTAGCCCGCAACCTGTTCTTCATCTCAAAGAAAGCTCCGTTCGATCCGGATGCCGTTCTTTCGACAGGTAACGATAATCAGGGTATTGACGTATTCGGCATGCCGACTACCCGTAGCTTAGGTTTCAATATTAAGTTCACATTCTAAAAGAGATTCATCATGAAAAACAATATCAAATATATAGCAGGCATACTCTTAGGAGGATTGATCGGATTTTCAGCTTGTACTGATTCTTTCGAGTCGTTCAACACCAACGAAGCAGGATTCGATAATGATAGTAAAAAACAGGATTTCAATTATTATGGCATCCCTTTGGGAATCATTCAGCAAGGAATCTACTTCAACTACGACTGGGGAAGCGGCAAGAACTGGCCTTTTCAGACCATGCAAAACCTGGGGGCAGATCTATTCTCGGGATATGTGCATGACTTCAATCCCTTCAACGAAGGAAAGAACAACAGCACTTACTACATGATGGACGGCTGGAACGGTTCTACATGGGATAACACCTATGGATACATTATGCCGGAAGTACAGAAATCAGAGACTATTAATGAAAAAGACAATATAGGATTCTACGGTATTACCAAGATACTGAAAGTGGAATTAATGCACCGCTTATCCGACCTGTATGGACCGATCGTCTATACTCAGTTCGGATCAAAAACGGGTTCTACACCCGATACGCAACAAGAAGCATACAAAGCTTTCTTCAATGACCTGGATACAGGTATTGCCAAGATACGTGAATATCAGAAAGCCAATCCGGACATTGAGAGTTTTGCAAAATTCGATATCCTGATGCCGCAGGGAAAACGCACATTCAGCGAATGGATACGGTTCGCAAATTCTCTCCGTCTGCGCCTGGCTGTCCGTATTGCCATGGCAGACTCTAAGCTGGCTGTGGCAGAAGCCCAAAAAGCACTTACGGATGAAGAAGGATTGCTGGAAGGCAATGATGAAGTCGTAGCCGTTTCTACCTCATCAGGTTATACTAATCCTTTCGGAGAAATCAATAAAGCATGGGGCGAAGTGTTTATGAACGCCAACATGGAGTCTCTATTAGTGGGTTACGAAGATCCCCGCATGGAAAAGTATTTTGATAAAGCAACCGGCTCTGATGCAACAAGCCTTATCGACTATAAAGGTACTTACAAAGGTATCCGCCAAGGAACAGGCTTTAGTCATAAAAACTACAACGGACATTCAAAAAGTACCATTACCCAACAGACAGACGCCGTACTGATGACTCCTGCCGAAGTATGGTTCCTGCGTGCCGAAGCAGCTCTGCGAGGCTGGAGCAGCGAATCGGTGAAGGATTGCTATGAAAAAGGCGTAAAAGCATCATTTGCACAATGGGGTGCTGCCGGTGCCGAAGCATATCTGGAGAGTGACAGAAAGCCATCCGACTATGTAGACGCTTTCAAAGCAGCCAATAATGTGAAAGCAGTCAACACACTGACCCCCAAATGGGACGATGCCGCCGGCAATGAAGACAAGCTGGGACGCATCATTACACAGAAATGGCTTGCCATGTTCCCTGAAGGAGGAGAAGCTTGGGCAGAACAACGTCGTACAGGCTATCCGAGACTGTTCCCTGTATTGGTCAACCAAAGTGAAGGTACGGTAGATACCAACCTCGGACCACGTCGACTGAACTTCTTCGTAGGTATCAAAACGACCAATCCCGAGCAATATACCCAATTGGTAAATGCATTGGGCGGAATCGACAACTGCGGCACTCGCCTGTGGTGGGACACCGGAAGAAATTTCTGACACACAAAGGTATAAATTTTAATTAGTGGGTTTTCTTCGTATTAGTTGCGGGGAAAAGATTGGGAAGGGGCAAAGTCGAGGGGGACTTTGTCCCCTTTTTTATTAAAAACAGAATCAAAATAGCAAAGAATGAAGAATCCAGATCATGATCTATAACAGATTAGCAATAAGCATATTACTCGTCACAAGATGTTTCAAAAGACGTTCGTCTGATGCAACAAAGATAAGATGCTTTTTTTACTTGTGCAAATCTTTTCGCATCGTTTTAATTATCAGTCATTTATCTATTCCCTTTGCATTTTGTACAGAGAGCAAGAATCCTGTTTCAAAAGACGAACGTCTTTTGAAACACCACCTGTGTATTCAAGACAGTTATATCTGATTGGAATACACAAACTTACGCATAATAAAAGTTGTATCAAACAGTCTTTACCGACTTATACCCTTATGTATAAGTCGGGCAAGAGATTTTGATCTGATTATTCATTAAATAAATTTAGAATGAACAAACTTTTGATTATGCGGACACACCTCCTATGGATCGGAGTAATGACGGCATCCAGCCTTTGGTTGAGCGGATGCACGCAAGAAGAAAAGTATCCATTTTTTCCGGAAAAAAGTTATGATTCCGGTACTGTAATCCCTATTAAAATCAGTATGGCTGAAAATGGAGAGTACGATTCCTATACTCCGGAAAACGACATGCCTCCTCGTTACAATGCTCCTCTGATTGCCGAATGGGCAGGAGTACAAACTCTAAGCCGTACCCGTACAAAAGAATCTCCGGAATATAATGGCCCCAGAATCGCATCTATGGAACTGACAGAAAATACTCCTTCCACCCTAACTACCCGTGCAAACACTCTGTCTACAGGTGTTTACTTTCGTCTGATCGTGTTCCGAAAGTCAGGGAACAACTATGTGTTCCAATCGGCTGCAGACTATACCTCAAATGGTGCTTCTTCACCTGTACTGAAGAAAGGAAAATTACTCACACGCTCAGGAACGATCCGGGTCATCGGATACTCATTCAATACAACTGCGGCATTGGGGGATATCCCCGCATCATATACATATAATACTACCAAGATAGATATCCCCAACATGAATAATGACTTTATGACTTATGATTCAGGAGACATAGCCAATGTGAACAGTCTTAATTACAATCTTCCGGTAACATTCAAACAGAAACTGTGTAAACTGACAATAAGCATTAGTGTAACCGGCTTCACAAGTAATACCATCAGCGGGTGTACAGGGGTATACGTAAAGCAGGGAGGTAATTCAACCTCGTGGGTAATTGGCAGTTCGGCAGTGGCTGCTAATACCAGCAACACAGCTTCATTCAACCCAAACACTAACCAGACTACTACGATACGCATGGTTCCTTTCGCAAGTTCCCGGACAATAACAGTACACTTCAACAAGCTGACAGTAGGAAATCTAATTGCTAATAATGCGGATAATATCGATATTGCTTCAACTCAGAGTGTCCAATTGAAAGAGGGTATGAGTTATACAATGAAAATCCAGTTTAAGAGAAGCCCCGGAATAAATGTTCCGGCAGGTAGCATCAATCTGAGCAATCCGAAAAAAGCATGTACCAATGATGATAAGCAAAAGTTATCAAAATTGGTATTTGCCGACGGCAATTTAAAAAGTACCGGTGCAAGCAACAATTATGTATGGGCAACCAACAAAGAATATGGCTACTATTACCAATGGAAAAAAGACTATAATGGAAACAACATCGATCCATGTGCCAGACTAAATCCCACAACTTATGGTAGTGGTTGGCGGCTACCTACACGCAATGAATTAGAAAGATTGGGAAGATGCAATAATGTAAAAAAGGTCTCTAATGGAGTGAATGGTTTGTGGTTCCTAAATGCCACAACCGGTATTTTTTTACCGTTAGGTGGCTGGCGTAATAATAACTCGGGAACAACGGCAGAAGACTGGCCTGGAACGTTTGGTCAATATTTTACAGATGAATCAATTAATACTAATGATTGTTATAGATTGGATATATCTCCCGGTGAAGGTAAAACCGATGTCAATAGCACATCAAAGAAAATGGCATACACAACTCATTGTGTCAAAGGACCTAAACTATAATATTTCCCCTTAAATAAAAGAAGAGCAAAAAAACAAAGACAGAAACAGTGGTGATAACCTACTGCCTGTTTTTTCGGAGATATTCCGTAAATTACAAAATACAAGGCAACTGATTCATTTCGAATCAGTTGCCTTATTCATATTTTAATCATTTCTCCAAAAAATTCCGAACGCCTCAATCGAGGGAAAAGTCTAAAAGAAATCCCCTACTATTAGATAGTCAGCACAATTCGTCAGGAATCTATTATGAACCAGCTTTACAAGCATTGCCATACCTTGGATACACCAAGTATTTCGATATTAGCAACCACACATACTCTGATAGTAACCGTCCAAAAAGCAAGTATAAAACTCAAACAAAAGAAAAGTTCACTTCTCTTAATAATAAATATCTTATGTTATAAGAATCATGTTTCAAAGGACGTACGTCTGATGCAACAAAGATAAGACGCTTTTTTTATCTGTGCAAATCTTTTTGCATTGCTTTAATTATCAGAAGTTTATCTACTCCCCTTACATCCAGTGCGAAGGGTAAAAATAGTGTTTCAAAAAACGTACGTCTTTTGAAACACAACAGGCGTTCTATCTGTCTAATTTACACAAACTTACCGCAAAATAAAAGCTGTATTCACAGCCTGCCATAGCCGGCCTGCCCATTCTTAATGGGAAGGTCTTGCTGAGTATGATCTATTTTATTCATTTTTAAACATTTGAGTTATGAATACGAAGACAAAACTTCTGTATGTAAGCTTTCGTACGTTAAGCACATGCTGTCTGTACGCGGCTTTTTTAATGATAACATCGTGTGGCGACAATGTTGTGAACCCCGACAGCCCGGAACCGGACGGGGAGGATATGATTCCTGTTACGGTCAGCCGGGTTGAGGATGGCAGCTATATGGAAAGCCATATTGATACTCCCGACACAACCGGGGGAAGAACGCTTGTGGACGAATGGGTGCCGGTGAAAGAGCCACCCGCCAGCAGGGTCATACCCGCTGCCGTGCCTTACGAGGGGCCTCCAGCGGTACGGATGACGCTCCGCGAAGAGCCACAAGTCACTACCCGGGCCGCTACATTGGGCAACGGCATTTATTTCCGGTTGGTCGCTTTCCGTAAAGTAGGCAGCAATTACGTGTTCCAGTCGGCTGCGGATTTTACGACGAACGGGGCTTCCGCTCCCACACTCAGGCAAGGAAATCTGCTCACCAGAGCGGGAACTGTCCGTGTGATCGGATACTCGTTCAATAGTACGGCAGCGATGGGAACGATCCCTTCATCCTATACTTATAACAGTACTTCCGTCACTATCCCGAACATGAACAGTGACTTTATGGTCTATGACTCGGGGGACATAGCGAATGTGAGCACAATCAGCCACAACCTGTCGGTTAGTTTCACGCAAAAACTCTGCAAGCTGACGGTTAAACTCTCCTTATCGCAGTTTGGAAGTAATACGTTTACCAACTGTACGGGCGTATATGTTTCTCAGGGCGGCAATGCGTCCGCCTGGACGATAGGACCCTCTACAAATAATGTAAGTGCCAATACCGGAAATACGCCTACATTCAGTATAGCCAATAGTTCGACTGCTACTGTACGGTTAGTACCTTTTTCGGGTACCCGGGCGATCACGGTACATATCGGTACGTTGAAACTTTGCAATTACTTCAATGTGAATAATCGGAATATGACCTCCAGCCAGAATGTCCAGTTACAAGCGGGACGAAGTTATACCATTACACTGAAGTTTGAATTGGGGATACAACTGGCAGCAAGCGACATTACCCTGACACAAAACGGATGTACAGCGAGTGATAAGACTAACTTGGCGAAATTGAGATGGGCCACTGGAAATTTAAAAAGTATGGGAAATGCCAACTACGTATGGGCACCTTCGCAAACAGAAACCGGGTATTATTACGCCTTCAATAAACTTTATGATGGAAGTAATGGAGATCCGTGTTCTAAATTAAATACTGCATACTATGGCACAGGCTGGCGTACTCCATCAAGAAATGAATGCTTGTCGCTATCAAGATGTACAAATAAAACAAAAGTTAATAATGGAATGTGGTTTATGAATAATTCCAAAGGTTTGTTTTTACTCTTGGCAGGTGCGCGGACTTGGAGTGGGGGGAGCGGCACTGCCGCTACAGAAAGTGGATACGCACGTTATTGGACTAGTACTAACAATAGTGGTGATATTGCATATTCATTTAATTTTGAGAATAATAAAGCGGAAGTTAATTCAAGTACTAAAGGAGATGGATTTAGCGTCCGCTGTGTAAAATAATAGATTGATAAATTATTAAAATCGTAATGATCATGAAAACCGAACTCAAAGGCTGGCTTGCGGACAATACCGTAACCACCGACAACAAAGAAGACAAAATCCTGGTATTGGAAAGCGCCGGAAACCTGACACTATCCGATGTACTGGATGAAATGAAGAAAGAAGATACCGGCTTACGGGCAGAGACTTTAAAGCATGCCGTCGATCTTTTTCAGCGTACAGTATCGGAATTGGTACTGAATGGATACTCTGTCAATACGGGGTTATTCCGTGCTGTTCCCCAGTTTCGCGGTGTAATAGACGGTGGAGTATGGAATCCTGAGAGAAATTCTATCTATGTTTCCTTCAATCAGGATAAGGATTTACGTGAAGCTATCGCACGAACCGGCGTGAAAATTCTGGGAGCCAAAGGCGATTCGACCTATTTCATCGGTGGTGAAGACGCCGCCACCCGTGCTACGGACGGTAGTGCGACTGCAGGACGTAACTATCGCCTACAAGGCAAGAACATCAAAGTAGCAGGTACAGATCCTGCCGTAGGTATCGTCTTGATTGATGAAAAAGGCACGGAAACGAAGCTACCGATGGATATGATAGCAGTAAACAACCCTTCGGAAGTATTGGTGCTACTTCCTGCCGACTTGAAAGACGGAATATACAAACTGCGACTGACCACACAATATACCAGTGGCAACCGGCAACTGAAGACACCACATGTCATCAGCCAAACCATCGTAATAGGCAATACAACCGAGGGCGACGGAGATATTGTGGATGACCCGACAGCATAAATCATACCGCATCGCTTCCCTTATGCAGGGGTGCATCGATATCTTGTGCAGTTCTGCACAAGGTGCCGGTGCACCCCTGCACAATGCGGCAATGCAACCAAGCTCTAAAATTACTGATAAACCTGTACCGGAAGTTCTCCCCTTAAAGCCCCCAAAGCATTCAATGCCAAAGCCTCCATCTCATCTTCTCCCGGATACACGAAAACGGGAGCAAGGAAAGAGATACGTTCCCTTAAACGGGAAATTACATAATCGGAATAGGCAATGCCTCCGGTCAGCAGAATGGCGTCTACCTTTCCACATAAAACAGTAGAGGCAGCACCGATACTTTTGGCCACATTGTAGATCATGGCATCGAGCACCAACCGGGCATGGTCATCACCTGCCTCAATGGACTGAATAATGGCAGGAATATCAGTAGTTCCCAAATGGGCGGTAAGCCCGGCACGACCCGAAATTCGTTTCTTCAATTCATCTTTGGTGAATTTCCCGCTGAAACAAAGGTCTATCAGCTGTCCGGCAGGAAGAGTTCCGGCTCTTTCGGGTGAGAAAGGCCCTTCGCCATCCAATGCATTATTGGCATCGACTGCACGCCCATGACGATGTACTGCAACAGAAATACCTCCTCCCAAATGGCAGACGATCAAATCAAGATCTTCATAACGAGTGCCATGTTCGGCAGCATAACGACGGGCAATAGCTTTCTGATTCAGTGCATGCCAGATAGTGATACGCGGCATCAAAGGCGAACCGGTAATACGGGCAACCTCTTCCAGTTCGTCCACCACACCCGGATCTGCAATAAACGCCCGGCATCCGGGTAAAGCTGCGGCCAATTCATCGGCTATCAAACCTCCCAGATTGCAGGCATGTGTACGCATAGCGTGAAGGGTATCCCGCTTCATGGCTTCGTTAACCTCATAAACTCCACCGGGAATAGGTTTCACCAAGCCTCCGCGTCCAATGACAGCATCGAACCGGAAAGGAATATCGTTTACCTCCAACTCTCGGAGAACAAGCGATTTACGAAATTCGAACTGATCGATCACCCGGGGGAAGGCAGACAACTCTTCCACCGTATGGCGGATGTTGCGTACCAACAAAGGAGTTTCATTTTCATAAACAGCAATCTTTGTTGAAGTGGAACCGGGATTGATAACAAGGAGCCTTTCCCCCCGTCCATTCTTCACAGAAGACGGAGTAGAGCTTATATTCAGTTTATCCATATTCTTAGTTTAATTATGATCATCATTCGGAGCATCTCCCTCTCTCTGCCGACCGGGTAGAAGCCGTCAGGCACGCCATCGCGATACTATAATACTTGGAAAGTCCGGAATCACTGCGTGACGGTAACACCACCGGGCAAATGGGGCCTTGCAGCAATCCTGCCATATCGGCTTTGGCAAACAACGAAACAGATTTATAGAAAGCATTGCCCGACTCGATATTGGGGAATATCAATACATCGGCCTGTCCGTTGATGGGCGATACAATTCCTTTAATATCCCCGCTGGCCTGCTCGCAAGAGGTGCGTACATCCAACGGACCATCGATAATCACATTACCAAACTCTCCGGCTTCGGCCAACTCCACAATATTAACATAATCGAGCGAATGGGGAAACTTGGCACTTACCTTCTCCGTACAATGGATCAAAGAGATACGGGGTTGTTCTATCCCAAACCGCCGGCAAGTACAGATGGCATACCATATCATCTCAATGCGTTGTTGCAAAGTGGGACGAGGAATAACAGCGGCATCTGAGAAGAACAATAATTTATCATACGTCGGAATCTGCATTACGGCCAAATGAGTCAGAATCTTCCCCTTAGGCAGCAAGCCTTTCTCCTTGTCGAGAATGGCATGAAGCAAATTGTCAGTATTGATAATACCTTTCATCAGAATATCGGCTCCCCCTTCCCGAACAATACGAACAGCTTCACGCGCTGCCTCATCGGGATCTTCAATGTGGAGGGTCTTCACATATTCCGGGTACTTCTGCAGACTGGGATACTTTTGCAGGATGGCCGAGTCACCAATCATCAGGAATTCCGCAATCTCTTCGTCGAGTGCACGGGCAATGGCATATTCTGTATTCGGATCGTTGGCACAGACAACGGCAATCCGTTTCCGCCGGTTTAAGGTTTTGAGATGGGCTGTCAGTTGGTCAAAGTTTCTAATAGGTTCCATAACGTTAGATTTTTAGCAAATATCAGAAAAAGGATCGAGAAGTACATCATGGAATACTGAAAAAATAGACAAACCGAGTAACATTTTGATATAATACAACGCTTTCATTTCTACGGATGCAGGTAATTTCGTTTTTTAATGTAAATTTGTGTCCTGTTAAACTCCTATAATCAAACAGAACCATGAAAACAAAAACATTTCTCGCTCTTTTCTGCCTGTTGTGTATCAGTTCAGGCTTTTCATCGTGCCAACGTCATTCATCCGACCAGTGGAAATTGGTTTGGGAAGATAATTTCGACCAGAAAACAGGCTTTGATCCACAGGTCTGGAGTAAAATACCACGTGGCAAATCAGACTGGAATAACTATATGACCGACTTCGATTCCTGTTTCGACATGCGTGACGGCAATATGGTGCTGCGAGGCATCATCAATCACAGCCAGCCCAATGATACAGCACCCTATCTGACCGGAGGAATCTACACCAAAGGAAAAAAAGCATTCAGCAACGGACGCCTCGAAATACGCGCCAAACTGAACGGTGCACGTGGTGAGTGGCCAGCCATCTGGATGCTCCCGATAGATGCTCCCTGGCCGATGGGTGGAGAAATCGATATCATGGAACGTCTGAATCACGATACAATCGCTTATCAGACTATACATACCAATTATACGCACAATCTGGGTATCAAAGACAATCCGTTATCACACTCCGTAGGTGCGATCAATCCCGACGACTACAATGTATATTCAGTAGAAATGTATCCGGACAGCATTGCATTCTATATCAATGACACACATACTTTCACCTATCCCCGCATCGAAACAGACAAAGAAGGGCAGTTTCCTTTCGACCAGCCTTTCTATCTACTGATCGACATGCAGTTGGGTGGCTCGTGGGTAGGGGCTGTAGACCCGAAAGAACTTCCGGTGGAGATGTATGTAGATTGGGTAAGATTCTATCAGAAAGAGAAATAGAACCTTTTTACCCTACAAGCGTTAAAGACAAATCAGATATCAGCTTATTAAATCACTTTATTAAATGAACTTACAATTTCCCCCATTTCTGCACGAAGGCGATAAAGTAGCCATCGTATCGCCTTCAAGCAAAATAGACAGTATATTCCTGAAAGGTGCCAAGACGCGTCTAAGCTCTTGGGGACTTACTCCTGTCATGGGAGATCATGTCCGAAGTTCATGGGGCTCGTATGCCGGTGCCACCCATCAGCGCCTCAAAGATTTTCAGGCAGCCATGGACGATGAAGAAATTAAGGCCATTTTGTGCAGCCGTGGTGGTTACGGAGCGGTTCACTTGCTGGATAAGCTGGACTTCACACGCTTTCGTAACCACCCGAAATGGCTGATCGGGTTCAGTGACATCACTGCGCTCCACAACTTATTTCAATACAATGGTTTTGCCTCACTCCATGCTCCCATGGCACGCCATCTCGCTGTAACAGGAGAGGAGGATCCATGTTCATTATATCTCCGCGACATTCTTTTCGGTAAACTGCCCGGATATAAATGCCACCGCCATAAGTTGAATCATCTGGGACAGGCCAAAGGCATCCTGCGAGGCGGCAACATGGCTGTGTTCCACGGTCTCCGCGGAACACCATACGATATTCCTCCCGAAGGTACGATCCTCTTCATCGAGGATGTGGGCGAACGTCCTTATGCCATCGAACGCATGATGTATAACCTGAAATTGGGAGGCGTACTTGAAAAGTTATCCGGACTTATCATCGGACAATTTACCGAATACAAAGAAGACTATTCACTGAAAAAGGACCTTTACAGCACACTGGATGCCTTGGTGAAGGAGTATGACTTCCCCATATGTTATGACTTTCCGGTGGGACATGTGACAGAGAACCTACCACTAATCAACGGTGCGGAAGTGGAGTTCGTATCCGGAAAGAAAGGAGTGGAATTGTTAATAAACCCTCCTATCTGACTCACCCTACAGTGAAAATCATTAATTTTGAGGCTTTAAACTCCAAAAGCATAATTATGAAAAGAAACTCTATGTTCATACTGTCAGCTTTCATCCTGTTTTCTGCTTTCTCCTGCGGAACAAACGGCAGCAAGACCACTTCGACCGACATCACCGAGAAAAAGGTAATTGTCCAAGTGCCCCAATTTGACGCAGACAGTGCTTACAAGTACATACAGGCGCAAGTCGACTTCGGACCGCGCACACCAAATTCTAAAGGTCATGTTGCCTGTGGAGACTACCTGGCCGCCAAACTGGCCGAACATGGAGCCAAAGTGATCAGCCAAAACGCTGAATTACCCGCATACGACGGTACACTGCTGAAAGCACGCAACATCATAGGATCTTTTAAGCCCGAAAGCAAAAAACGCATCGCACTCTTTGCGCATTGGGACACCCGTCCATGGGCCGACAATGATCCGAATGAAAAGAATCATCACACACCGATACTGGGCGCCAATGATGGAGCAAGCGGAGTGGGTGTATTACTCGAAATTGCCCGCCAGATCAATCAACAGCAACCGGAACTGGGAATCGACATCATCTTTCTGGATGCGGAAGATTATGGAGCACCTCAGTTTTATACAGGCGAACATCGGGAAGACCAGTGGTGTCTCGGCGCACAATATTGGGCACGAACCCCGCACGTAGATGGCTATAATGCCCGCTTCGGAATTTTACTCGATATGGTGGGCGGCAAAGATGCTACTTTCTTTAAAGAAGTATATTCCGAGAAATATGCCAAAGGTATCAACAAGAAGGTATGGAAAAAGGCTAACGACGCCGGATACGGACGTTACTTTATTAACGAAGTAGGCGGTCAGATCACTGACGATCATCTGTTTATCAATCGCTTGGCAGGTATCCCGACTATCGACATCATTCCAAACGACGAAAATTGTGAACTGTCCAGCTTCGGACCGACCTGGCACACCGTGAATGACAATATGGATGCCATCGACCGCTCTACACTCAAAGCTGTGGGACAAACGGTACTGGAAGTTATTTATAACGAGAAATAATTATTTATCATGTCAATCAACGAATTACAAGACGAAGTCGTTGCTGAATTCAGCGACTTTGATGACTGGATGGATCGCTACCAGTTACTTATCGACTTAGGAAACGAGCAGGAACCGCTCGACGAGAAATATAAAACGGAACAGAATCTGATTGAAGGTTGCCAAAGCCGTGTATGGCTTCAGGCAGACGAAGTAGACGGGAAAATTATCTTTAAAGCAGAAAGCGATGCACTGATCGTGAAGGGCATCATAGCACTGTTGATTAAAGTCGTATCGGAACATACACCCGACGAGATTCTTAATTCGGAACTCTACTTTATCGACAAAATCGGTCTGAAGGACCACCTATCCCCCACTCGTAGCAACGGATTGTTGTCGATGGTGAAACAAATGCGGATGTATGCACTCGCATTCAAAGCCAAAGAGGCCAAAGGCTAAATCTCCAGATAAGGATGTGTCAGGACTCGTATTCACCACAGATCACACCGATTTACACAGATAGATATTACTGGTTATCAGCAGATTAAAATCATCCTGTGTTAATATCTGCGTAATCTGTGGTGAATTATGACGTACCTCCATCTTCTTCATCCACCTGATACTCCAGAATATCCCCCGGCTGGCAATCTAGCACTCTACAGATCGCCTCAAGGGTAGAGAAACGAATCGCTTTGGCCTTTCCCGTTTTCAGGATAGAAAGGTTGGCAGGCGTAATGTCAATCTTCTCTGCCAACTCCCCCAAAGATATTTTTCTTCGGGCCATCATTATGTCAAGGTTTACTATTATAGCCATAATTCTATTAATTTTTCAATATTCGGATTCAGATAGTAAGATCTTGTTCTTCTTTCATCTTCAACCCGATGGCGAATACCTCGCCTACAATTAGTGAAACCAGTCCCAGAATGACCAGCATCACAGAATCTATGCTTGTCTCCATAGAATATCCGGACAACGAGAAGACTGAAGACAACTCATAATCATTCATCAGGGCCGGCACTGCCTCACTAATAAAGTTCAGCAACAAGGCGACTCCCAACCATCGCAACCGACGGACATTCTTCCAATTAAAAATATCCGATTTATTGATAGCTACAATCAGCTGAATAAAAAGCACTGTTGACGCAATGATGGCAAAAACAGCCAGAAGCCCGGAAATCACCTGGGCAACCATCATCCAGGTACTCCTGTCGACTTTTACATTCGTAACCATCTGTGTATAGGCAACGGGGACATAAGAGCCGGTCTTTTCATTATAGACAGAATCTTTAAAGGACGAAAAATCCTTGGGCATCAGTGTGGCAATCCGAAAGTTGATAGCCTGCTCTACACTTTGATTACCGGAATGACTTATCTTCATCCCTTCGGAAAAGCCATGACCGAAATCACGCCCCATATTAAACACCGAATAACAGAATACCAGAAAAACCAGTAAACATAGTATGTTCAATCTTCTTTTCATATTATGACTTATTATTCAATCTTTATCGTTTATTTTCATTCATCTTTCCGCCACGTTCCCGGAACCGTAACCTGCTTTATCCGAAGAAAACAGCCTACGAACACCATAGCCGCCACTGCTATCAATAGATAATAGGGAGTCGTACCCGTCACATCCCTGATTGTATCTGCATCGGGATAGGTCAGACTCAGCATGACAGAAATACTGTTGTTCACAATGTGTATCAGGATACAAGGAATCAGACTTCGTGTCCGATAATAAACCCATGCCAGCAAAAGGCCTCCAAAGAAGGCTGCAACTATCTGAGCCGGATTCAAATGAAATACTCCGAAAAGCAGTGCCGAAAGGAAGATGGCTTTCCGGGGAGAATAGCGTTCAAGCAATGCCTTAGTGGCACCACCACGGAACAGAAGTTCCTCAAGAATCGGCCCCAACAAAGTAATGGCCACAATACCTAACCAACCGGACTGGAGAGCGTCGAACTGCTGTTCCAGAATATCAGGTACCCAAGATAAGACGGCAGTCAACATATCCATCAGGACAGTCATCGACAAGCCTATCAGAAACGTTATGATCAGAAATGGAAATGAAATGAATGACCAACTTGTCTTGTCTTTGGGTATATAGTGTGCTTTCCATAAATAAAAAAACATCACTGCCATGGAAAGCAGCATCGAAGGAGCCAATGTCAACTCCGAAACCCGGGTGGCATCTACGCTCCCACCATTCATACGGGCAATGATAGTAAAAGGAATACCGATCAGCCCACCGCAAACAAGTTGGATTCCCAGATAAATCAGAATTAATTTGATCGCCGTTTTCATTCAGTCTTTTGTTTTAAATATGTACAAAGATAACGGTTTTAATTGACTACCGCTTCGGTAGAAGAGCTATTTGTATGGTGACCATGCAAAACTGAACTACATACAAACAAAGCTAACATGGAGATGGATACTACCAACATCGTAATGCTCATCAATGACTTTCTCATAAAACTTACTTTGAAGATTCGTTATGTTATTCAATAATAATTTATCGTTTTTCGATATGCAAAGATTCATATTAATTTTCACCTAAACAAGTAATTCGATAATTATTTATCGATAAACAATAAATATAGAATGTTTTTCGATATTTATAGAGGATAAACGCTGATATAAAGAAGCCTCAAAGAAACAGCGTCAGGGAGGGTATATCCATTGGATAGTGTATTACGCCTTTAGACGTCACTCTGCCACTATTCATCCTAATCTACTGACACGCACTAAAACATAAATCATCAAACAGGAAGAAGAAAATGCATACAAGACGCATATAACATGCAATAAGATGCAACATCGACCGAAGATTTCCAATAAATATGCATGATATCTTTAGAAGAGAGGTCACATACCATTAAAAGAAAGACATCATTGGGTTAAAACAAAAGCTTCATTAGTTCAAAACTTCACCTGCATGAAGCCGGAAGAGAGACAAAAGAGGACATTTGCATGCCTGCAATCATTTTTCAGCACGCATAGAATGATCAGGGAGAGAATAACGATTTGCACCTTAAAACAGAATATTCTGCAAATTAAAGAACACAGAACAGGCTCAAAACAGAACAAGAGACATGTATTATCCGCAATCAGGATGACTATCTGAGAAACCGAATTCACAAAATAAGCTCCTATTTAAGAGCCGGAAGATAACGGGCCGAATATAACTCACTCAGTGGCAAACAAAAAATACAAAATGTCAATTGACATTTTGTATTTTCCCCAAAAGCGCTTCCACATCGGCTGCATCCTGATGAAGCTGCGCTATCAATCCTTCAATCCCATCGAACTTCAGCTCCGGACGGAGATATTTTACAAAAGAGAGGCGGATAAATTTATCGTAAATATCGGAATGAAAATGGAGGATATTCACTTCTATCGAACGTTCGGGACCATTCCCTATCGTGGGACGAGTACCGATATTGAGCATACCATTATACGTATGCCCGTCGAACGTGACATGAACTGCATAGACACCATCGGCAGGAACCAACTTATCAGGATCGTCTACACTGAGATTGGCCGTAGGGAATCCGATTTTCCTTCCTACCTGATAACCGCTCACCACCGTACCATCCAGAAAATAGTCGTAACCCAGACAACGTGCAGCCCGATCTACTTCGCCCTGATGCAACATCTTACGAATGACAGAAGAGCTTATATGGAGATCATCACACACACAGGCACGAGCACGAATCACCTCTATTCCCATTTCAGAGCCATAACGGCAATAATCCTCAAAGCCTTCACTACGATTGTGCCCGAAGCGGTGGTCATATCCGATGACAAGTGTCTGCACCCGATAACGGTCTCTCAGGATATCGGACATAAATTCATGGGCAGTCAGATGTGATACTTCACGTGTAAAATCAAGCATAAAGCAATAATCCACGCCCGTTTCTTCAAGCAGCGCCAGTTTCTCTTCCGAAGTGGTCAATAACTCCGGACGATAGTCTGCATTCATCACCTTACGAGGATGAATGGGAAAAGTAATCAGTGCAGAACGCAATCCACGAGCCGCAGCCAACTCTCTGACTTGTTCTATCAGAAAGCGATGCCCCATATGTACTCCATCGAAGAAACCGATGGTGGCAACACATGGTTCGGGTAGAACTCCCGGTATATTACGGATTATCTGCATGCTGTTTCTCCTATTTATTTTAATTCTCGGCAAAAAGCGGTCTCCAGTCTTCACCGGGTTTCACTGTATAGGTAGAGATGCCCAATGCCTGGGCGCCCTGGCAGTTGGCTTCGGAGTCATCTATGAAAAAAGTTTCGCGCGGATCGAGGTTTGCATCATCAAGCACTCCCCGGAAAATCTCTTCAGCGGGCTTTACCATTTTCATTTCATACGAGAGGTACATCTTTTCAAAATAGTCTTCTACACGGAAGCCCCGATACGGAAACGCATGCTCACATGCCCACTTCCAATGTATCTCGTTGGTATTGCTCAGCAGATAGACCACATATTTCTCGCGGAGTTTCAATAACATATCAAGCTTAAAACGTGGGATATCCACCAAGAAACTATTCCAAGCAGTATCAATTTGCTCATCCGTCACCTCCTGAGTTATCTGCCCGCGGATACTATCACGAAACTGGGCTGACGAGATCAACCCTTTCTCATGTTGCATAAAGATTCCCTGCTGAGAATACATGCCTAACAATTCGTCCACCTTCTCTAATCCCAACTTCCGGAAGTTTTCTATACAACGCTGACGGTCGAGATTAATCAATACACCACCAAAATCAAAAATAAGGTTTTTAATTCCTTTTCTTTTCATCTCTATTCTGTTTTTGAAAGCTTATACACGACAGAGCACACAAAGGAAACGGAGTTTTTATATCCTGTTCATAAAAGACACTTTCTTTGCGTCCACTGTGATAAATAGCTTTCATTTTCATTTCTGAGTTAAACGTTTAACCAAGCGAATCAATTCTCCAATCCACAAGACGAGAGAAGAAGAACCGATGATGATAAGCCATGTTTGCCAGTCGAGCGGTTCTGTACGGAATACAGCTCCACCGAACTGCACTATAAGAAACTGCCCACCCAGGATGGCCAGTACAATCAATTCCATTCCGTACGACTTCGTAAGACCCTTGAATGCTGAATCGGTAGTGCCAAACACACGGGCGTTGAACAGATTCCAAAACTGAAGCATTACAAAGAAGGTGAAAAAAATGGTCAACCGCTGTACCGTCATTCCACCGTCGGCATTTGTAAAGTAGTATATCATCGCCATCAGTACTACCAGAAAGAGTGTACCGACACCGAATATATTATGTTGCATCGCTTTACTAATAATAAAATCAGTACTGCGACGCGGTTTATCGTTCATAACACTCTCACTTGGCGGAATAGAAGCCAAAGCTAAAGCGGCAAATGTATCCATGATGAGATTTACCCATAACATTTGGGTCACAGTCAACGGTAGTTCTGTTCCCACAATAGAACCGAGCAATACGATGAGAAGTGCCACAAAGTTAATGGTCAGCTGAAATACGATGAAACGCTGGATATTCTTATAAAGTGACCGCCCCCACATCACAGCAGTCCCGATACTGTTGAAAGAGTCGTCCAGCAAAGTGATGTCACTGGCCTCTTTGGCAACTGAAGTTCCGGTACCCATCGAAAGCCCTACCTGTGCATGATTGAGCGCCGGCGCATCGTTCGTTCCGTCTCCGGTCACAGCCACAACGGCTCCTTTCTGCTGCAGCAATTGTACCAGACGTTGTTTGTCGGTAGGACGGGCACGCGACATAATTTTCAAGTCCATCACTCTATCCAATGCTTCTTCATCACTCAATTCGGCAAAAGCAACTCCGGTAATGCGATTGCGTTCCGTATCTTCCGGTTTCCACAGCCCGATCTGACGCGCAATCTCAGTTGCGGTGCCCGGAGTATCCCCGGTCACAATCTTGATACCGATACCTGCCGACTGGCATTTAGCTACTGCCGCAGGCACATCGGGACGTATAGGATCGGAAATAGCAACGACTCCAAGGAAATTAAGGTTATTTTCTGAAACAAGTGCCACACAGTCATCCGGTTCGTTATCTTCCACCAAACGGAATGCAAAACCAAGTGTACGCATAGCCATATTCTGATAACCCAGTAATTGTGCTTCGACAGTCGAACGATATTCCACACTATCCACACGACGGCCATCGAGAATCACCTCCTTACATTTGCCAAGCACGATTTCGGGCGCACCTTTTATATATAATACCTTTTTGCCTATCAACGGCGACTTCACCAAAGTAGCCATAAACTTACGTTCAGTCGAGAACGTCAATTGGTCGAGCACCCGTGCTCCTTCTCTGAGTTCAAGATAGTTACGTTTCTGGCTATTCAGCCACAGCAACAAGGCAACTTCCGTAGGATTACCTACTCCTTTCGGCTTCTCACCCTCTCCCGTTTCTTCAAGAAAAGCAGTGGAGTTAGCACTAATCCCTTCCGCAATCAGTCTGCTGATATCGTCATCTGCCAGTTTCCCACCATCTTTCAAACCATAGAAATTGGGCTCGTGCACCTGCATCAGATTTTGTGTCAACGTACCGGTCTTGTCTGTACAAATCACGGTAATCGCCCCCATTGTTTCGCAAGCGTGCATCTTACGCACCAAATTGTTAGTGGCAAGCATACGGCGCATATTCAGTGCCAGGCTGAGTGTCACACTCATAGGCAATCCCTCGGGAACGGCAACCACGATCAGGGTAACCGCCATCATGAAATATTTCAATGTACGCTCCAACACCGGCAACCAGTCATGCCAACCGTTCAGAGCCCCAAAATCGAAATACAGTACAACGTCTTTTATAAAGAAAATAAGGAAAGCAAGTCCGGCTACGGTAAAACCGATCTTACCGATCAGGTTGGCCAATTTGGTCAGCTGGATATTCAATGGTGTAGGCTCCGTAGTTTGTTCCGTACTCTGACGTGCCACTTTCCCAATCTCCGTAGCATCTCCCACACGAAGTACCTTCATCGATCCATGACCATCGACCACAGTTGTACCGCGCATCACCAGATTGGAAGCATACGTAGCTTCTTCATCAAAATCGGCTTCGATTATTGTTTTATTAATCACCGGTTCCCCGGTCAGGTTCGATTCGTTCACCTGCAAAGAAATAGCTTCTATCAGTTCGCCATCTGCGGGAATCTCTTCACCGGTCTCCAATACCACAATGTCACCTACTACCACATCTTTACGCGGAATCTCCTGAATACGCCCGTTACGAATCACCTTTACTAAAGTCTCTTCAGTAACGGCATTCAGTAAATCGAATTTCTTATTGGCATCGTATTCGAAATAGAAACCGATACCGGTTGCCAACAGGATAGCGGCTATAATACCGATCGTTTCGGCATACTCATTCTCGATAACGGAAATGATAAGAGAGAATACAGCTGCAATAAGCAGCACACGTACAACAGGATCTTCAAATTTTTCCAAATAAAGCTTCAGGAGCGAAGGACGCTTAGGAGGCGTCAGTAGGTTGGCACCATATTTCTCCCGGCTTTGGAGAACTTCTTGATCAGTCAGGCCCAAATGAAAATAATCGTCGTTCTTTGCAGTCATGCAGATACATACATTAAATTAGAAGTTGCAAAAGTACAACATAAATCCGGTATAAGATGTTTCTTAAATCTTTTTTAAGGATTCCAGTTTTCCCAACAGTACTTTTGACGAAATGGGCTTCGTCAGGAAATCGGTAAAGCCGCTATGCATGATTTTCTGGCGGTCTTCTTCATACGCAAAAGCAGTAAGAGCAATGATAGGCACTGTAGCCGACATCTGCCGGATAGCCTCCGTAGCCTCGTAGCCATTCACCTCGGGCATACGGATATCCATCAAGATAATGTCCGGTTGGAATTTCAGGAAAAGAGAAATGGCCTCTTCACCATTGTGAGCCCAATGTAATTCGTAACGTGAAGCAAGGATAGCTTCGCAAAGACGATAATTGTCTTCCATATCTTCGGCCACCAGTATGCTCAGTTTTTTATCACTTCCCGCATCGATAACCGGAACCCGTACTGCAGAAGGCAATTCTTCCTGCTCTTTCTCAATGATGACTTTGGGTTTAATATCGGAATGTTCGGGCAATGTAAACCAAAAGGTACTTCCTTTGCCTACCTCAGATTCGGCTCCGATTTCCCCACCCAGCTTATTTACAATCGTCTTACAGATAGAGAGTCCGAGTCCGTTACCGTTTTTATCACTTTGCAAACGCACAAAACGATCGAAAACACCCTCCAATTTATCCGCCGAAATACCCGAACCGGTATCGCTAACATAAAACCGAAGTCCATTCTCGGAAGACTGATATCCGATACGGATACTGCCCTCTGTGGTAAATTTGATTGCATTAGATACAAAATTGGACACAACCTGAGCAATTCGGTTACGATCCGTATGAACCATACACGAGGGCAACCCGGGTTCTGTTATAATCTGTACAGGCGAGTTAGAGCCTATCTTCATACGGAACAATTGTTCCAAATCATTCAGTAACAAGTTGATATCGACATCAGAATAAACAAACTCCAATGTACCGGCCTCAATCTTCGACAAATCAAGAATATCATTAACCAGCTGTAATAGCAATTCGCTGTTCGTATGGAGTATCTCCAGGTATTTTTGCTTTTCTTCTTCTGTATTGGCCGCTGCCAGCAGTTCGGAAAAGCCGACGATGGCATTCAGTGGCGTACGGATTTCATGACTCATATTGGCTAGAAAAGCGGACTTGGAACGATCTGCATTTTCCGCTTTTTCCTTCGCTTCGGCCAACGCCTCTTCCGTTTGTTTAATCGAAGTAATGTCATGCACCGTCAGCACCATGCGCTCTTCACTATCCAGAGTCATAAATACTCCCGAGATCATTACGTCGCACTTTACAAATTCATGCTCGTCTATGGCAATATTCAGTGATGATTGCAAATCAGTAAATTCTTTCTTCTGGCGGAAAGCGTTTCCTATTGCTCCCCTCACCGGACATTCCTGGCAAAAAGCATGGGTTCCGCATCCCCCTTTGGCAGACAAGGCATTCCGGCATTGCAACAGATCACCTACACGCTTCTCTTTACCGTCCGGACTGAGATGAGTCAGATCATAATAATTAGTTTTCAGGACTTTGAAATCAGAATCGATTACCAAAACATACGCATGAATATGCGTCAGAATCGCATCAAACAGACAATTTACATTCTCCAGTTTCCGGTCCGATGCAGATTGCATTAACTTACCTTGTCTCTTTTCCCACAGAATAGCTCCTAAAAAAGCCACACATACCAGTGATAATACAATCTGCCACATCATAGTTTATAATTCCTTGATTAATGTTTTGTTGCTACAGACAAAGGTAGTGCTTTATTAATGAAAAAAGAAAAAATAAATGAACAATACGTCCGATACTTTTGTTATATTTGCATAAACTTAAAAAAAGAGACGACATGAAGTACATTTGCACCGTTTGTGATTTCATTTACGATCCGGAGATAGGTGATCCGGAAGGCGGAATCGAACCCGGAACACAGTTTGAAGATATTCCTGATGATTGGGTATGCCCTCTGTGTGGAGTTGGAAAAGAAGATTTCGAACCGTATAATGGCTAAACGATTCATTAACGATGAACGATAAGCGATGAGCACTCTCAATTACACGCTTTATCGTTCATCGTTCATCACTTTTTTCAAGACGCTTTCTTTTCTTTTACGTCACTGCTCGCTTCTACTACATTTACTACATAGTCACCGAGTTTTTCACATTCGGCGATAATATCCATGTAATAAACGCCCATCTGATAATCATATTCTTTATTATTCACATCCAGGATATTCTGATTCTTCAGTTGGTTACGATAGTTATTAATTTCATTCTCAATATTGAATGACTTATTAACATCGATACTCTGATGTTCGGGTTTCTCGACCACGACAATCATTTGCGACAGAGCATCATTGGTCAGTTTCATCATGAAATGAATGTGCTCATATTGCTTCTCTGTGAAATCCTGATTGGTCTGACGCTTCCGGCTGATGGTACGTGCCAAGTTATAGCAACTGTCACCAATACTTTCAATCTCGGTTACCTCACGAAGCATGGCACGTATCTGAAGCTTACTTTCTGAGCTCAAACGCCCTTCAGATACCTGATTCAAGTAATTGGCAATCTCCAATTCCATATTATCACTGATATTCTCGTATTTCTCAATCCGGCTGAAAAGTTTATTGAAGTCATCATCCTTTTCAGTATGCAACAGATCTTGTACCATACCAAACATACGATGAATACGCTCGGAAAACAGATGAATCTCCTTACGGGCCTGAAGTATGGATAATTCGGCCGTAGAAAGCATACCTCCGGTAATAAAGCGCAAGCGTGGCTCTTCATCTTCTTCCTTGGGACGAATAATGGCACACACGGTACGCTCAATCAGTTTCACTCCCCAGATCAGCAGACAGACGTTACATATATTAAAAATAGAGTGGAAAGCGGACAACTTATAAGAAATAGCCACCTCTGCACTTCCCGGATGGAAGAAGGTATCGACCACCCAATTGACGAATACCATAAAAGGATGGAAAATAATCAGCACCCAGATCACACCAAAAACATTGAAAACAAAGTGAGCCAAAGCAGCACGTTTTGCTTGTGAATTAGCAGTCAGGGCAGCCAGGTTGGCTGTAATAGTAGTTCCGATATTCTCACCCAAGACCAATGCGGCACCCAGTTCCAGGCTGATCCATCCGTTGGCACACATAATTAAAGTAATAGCCATCGTCGCGGCGGAAGCCTGTACGATCATAGTGAGAATAGTACCGATAAATAAAAAGAGCAGAACCGAGAAAAATCCCATATCTGTATAGTTCTGTACAAAAGCCAGCATTTCCGGGTTGGCATTCAGGTCGGGGGCATTTGCTTTGAGGTACGAAAGCCCCATAAAGAGGAAAGAAAAACCAAAGATAAATTCACCGATAGACTTACGGTTACTTTTACCCGAAAAAATAAGAGGAAGGGCAATGGCTAAAAGAGGAAGGGCAAAAGCAGCCATGTCGACTTTAAACCCAAAAATAGAAATGATCCATGCGGTGACTGTCGTACCGATATTAGCACCCATTATCACACTAATGGATTCGGCCAATGTCAGCAGACCGGCATTTACAAAACTGACCACCATCACCGTCGTTGCCGAAGAAGATTGGATAAGGGCGGTGATCAACACACCTGTTAAAACTCCCGTTACCCGGTTTGTAGTCATTGCTGTCAGAATTCCTCGCAATCTGTCACCTGCGACTTTCTGTAAGCCCTCGCTCATGATCTTCATTCCATAAAGAAAAAGTCCTAACGAGCCAATGAGCTTTAAAAAATCATAAAAAGAATATTCCATCTATAATTATTTTAGTGGTTGTTTGTCTTCTTAGCAATTATGTGATATATTTATCCGTACTATTCACCCCAAAATGACGTGAAATGAAACAGATGTTACAAATATATTGCAAAAATAATAATATTTCTAAAGAATTCCCTATTGGGAGCTCACTTTTGGATATTTATTACGGCTTTAATCTTAATTTTCCTTATCAGGTAGTCAGTGCTAAAGTAAATAATCGCTCTGAAGGACTCAATTTTCGTGTATATAACAATAAAGATGTAGAGTTTCTGGATGTAAGAGATTCTTCGGGAATGCGTACGTATGTGCGTTCTCTCTGCTTTGTGCTCTACAAAGCTGTCAGCGAACTCTTTCCGAATGGCAAACTTTTTGTGGAGCACCCGGTATCCAAAGGATACTTCTGCAATTTGCGGATCGGGCGCCCCGTCACACTTGAAGACGTGTCACAAATAAAGAAACGTATGCAGGAAATTATAGCGGAAGACATTACCTATCACCGCATTGAGTGTCATACAACTGAAGCCGTACGTGTATTCAGTGAACGGGGCATGAATGACAAGGTAAAATTACTCGAATCTTCCGGTTCTATCTATACCTATTATTATACTTTGGGAGGTACTGCCGACTATTATTACGGTAATCTGCTCCCAAGTACAGGATTTATCCACTTATTCGACCTCGTTAAATACTACGACGGACTGTTGCTGCGTATTCCTAACAAAGAAAACCCATCTGTACTGGAAGATGTGGTAAAACAGGAGAAAATGCTCGATGTTTTCAAAGAGCACCTGCGATGGAACTACATCATGGGATTGAACAATGTAGGAGATTTCAATATTGCTTGTGAAGAGGGACATGCCACGGACCTGATCAATGTGGCAGAAGCTCTGCAAGAGAAGAAAATAGCACAAATAGCCGATAGCATTTTCCACCGCGGAGAAAACGGGACTCGTGTAAAACTGGTGTTGATTTCCGGACCGTCATCATCCGGGAAAACAACTTTTAGTAAGCGACTCTCCATCCAGTTAATGACCAACGGCCTGAAACCATATCCCATCTCACTGGACAATTATTTTGTAGACCGTGAAGACACTCCATTGGATGAAAACGGCAATTATGACTATGAATCCCTTTATGCCCTCGACCTGGAGTTATTCAATACACAACTACAGGCTTTGTTGCGTGGCGAGGAAGTAGAACTGCCCCGCTATAACTTTATGTTGGGAAAAAAAGAATATAAAGGTGATAAATTGCGGATCGACGAACATACGGTATTGATTCTTGAGGGAATACACGCCCTTAATCCGGAACTGACTCCGCAAATCCCGGCAGCAAATAAGTTCAAAATATACGTCTCTGCCTTGACAACCATCTCGCTGGACGATCATAACTGGATCCCAACGACGGACAACCGACTTTTGCGCCGTATTATCCGGGACTTCAACTATCGCGGCTATTCTGCCCAAGAGACTATCTCACGCTGGCCCAGCGTACGCGCCGGAGAAGATAAATGGATTTTCCCTTATCAGGAGAATGCCGATGTGATGTTCAACTCCGCCCTTTTATTTGAATTTGCCGTGCTCCGCTGTCATGCCGAGCCCATTCTTACCAGCGTGCCACGTAACTGTCCGGAATATGCTGAAGCATACCGATTGCTGAAGTTTATCAAATATTTCACTCCTGTACAGGATAAGGAGATTCCTCCAACCTCACTTTTGAGAGAATTCCTGGGAGGAAGCAGTTTTAAATATTAGATAGAGCCATATTCCAAATCATTATCAGACATAGACTTTACAAATACCGGCTCCGGAGAGAGCCTTATTTGTAGAATCTATGCCTGAATTATCAAATTTTATCCACCTTTCAACCAACCGGTAATGCCCGCCATTCCTCTTTGAAGAAGAATCAAAGAAGAAATGAAAAATAAGAGGGGGAAATGAGAGGTTTCTACAAAGATTTTTTAACTTTGTCACTGTTTAAAACCAAATCGCATGAAAATATCGACTTTAATCCTGACCATCCTCGTTTGTTTTAGCACAATCGTCGATGCACAAGGCACACAAAACAGAGCAAATGAACTGATGAAACAAGCGCAGAGTAGTCTGGAACAAAAAGAATACACTAAGGCGCGTTATCTTTTCATCCAGGCCTATGGCGCTTTCGCAACGCAGGAAAATTATCCGAAAGCCGTGGAATGCGGAATTCAGGGAGCAGCTCTGTACCATCGTGAAAATTATTACAAAGAGGCATTCGACCTCTGTAGAGGAATGGATCAGCTAGTCTGGGCCGGTGAACAAAAACAGCAGAAACAATTTTACCCGCTACGTTTCCAAATCACCAAAGAGAGACTGCAGATGTACATCGGACTAAAGAATGCGGCGCAGGCTAAAATTCAATTGGATAAGCTGGCAGAAACCGCAGGCCTGGCCAAGAACGATTCATTAAGCGAGAACCTACTATACACACAGGCAAGTTATTACTACACATTCGGGCAAAACACTCAGGGAGACGCGTGTTTTCAGAAATTAATCAACCAATATAAAGCCCAAAAGAATTACGATAAGGTCAACGAATGCTATAAAAAACTGATTGCCATCGGACGTAAATCTAACAATGCCTCACTGGTGGCCCGCACTTACGAGAACTTCATCGTCTGGACCGATTCAGTAAAAGCAATGACGGCACAAGACGAACTGAACGTACTGAAACGCAAGTATGACGAAAGCCAGCAGATCATTCAGGAGAAAGAAGACACACTTTCGGGCAAACAGTATATGATCGTCGGGCTGTGCACACTGGTAGTAATCCTGATTGCCGGTCTGATATTTGTGGCCATCGTACTGCTTCGTTTCATTGCCGGTAACCGGAAACTGAAAAAGAGCGTACAGATAGCCAATGAACACAATGAACTGAAGACACAGTTTATCCAGAATATTTCAGCACAGATGGAACCTACGCTGGATACACTCGCCTCTTCTGCCGCCGAGCTGTCGGACAAAGCACCTCAACAGGCACAGCAGATGCAAGGACAAGTAGCAGCCCTGAAGAAGTTCAGCAATGATATACAGGAACTTTCCACATTGGAAAACTCTCTGACCGAACCTTATGAAATGAAGGAGATCAACGTAAATACTTTCTGTGAAGCTACCATGGATAAGGTGAAAGAGTTTGTACAACCCGAAGTTTCGACCGTAGTCAATGCTGCCAAACTCCAGATCAAGACCAATCCTGAACAACTGGAACGGATCTTGATTCACTTGCTGAAGAACGCTGCGGAATATACCGAAAGCGGAAAGATATTCCTTGATTTCAAAAAGAGAGGCGCACATACGCACCAATTCATTATATCGGATACCGGTACGGGTATTCCCGTTGAGAAACAAGAGAACCTGTTCAAGCCCTTCACTGAAATCAAAGACCTGACAGAAGGAGACGGTTTAGGACTACCCATCTGCGCCCTGATAGCAACCAAAATGAACGGCAGCCTGACACTGGATACCAGCTATACCAAGGGGAGCAGGTTTGTACTCGAATTACATACATAATTAAATAAAAGAAGTGAATGTGCCGCAACTAAAGTGAGCACTCTAAAAAGTTACAGACTGTAATCCATAAACATAAAAGAGCCATATCATTACTCAAAAATAGAGTTTGACATGGCTCTTTTCATTGTTCATAAGGGCAGGCAAATTTCAAATGAGAAGCTCTCCCTTTCTACATCAGGATTTAAACACATCCTCTCCCGCTATTTTTTTCGGGGGGAGACGTTATCAGACGGTAAGCTCCAACAACACTTCTCCTTTGGTATTGAGTACTTTCACCTTAAGTATGTCCTTCTTCTTTTCAATCACCATTACCGTTGCACTTTTCATGCTATAACCGCCACCGATAATCACCGGGAAGTTATTGCCAAGGCTGCCTTTGGGATGATAGGCATATTCATGTGTGTGCGCGTTAAGGCTGATATTGAAAGGTGCTTTCTCCAGAAGTTTACCCCAAAGCCCGGAACACAGATTCTCGTAGTCGTTTCCGTAAAGCGGAATGTGATGAATCAGAATCCGCTTAGCGGCTTTCTTAAATTCTTTGGAAGCGAGCTCACGCTTCAAAAATCCTACCTGGTCATTACGCAGCTTCGTAAAATCGTTGAGTCCGTAGTATACCCAATGATCATCCGGCTTATCTTCACCGCAATCGAGCATTACGATACGGGTATCTCCCCAGTTGAAGGAGCCGTAAGTCTTATCGCCTACATAATCGAACAGGCTGTGCAGGCCTACCGAATAGGCATTCCGGATCTCGTGATTGCCGCGCATAAAGAAGACAGGTACGCGGTCACCCTCCACGCCTTCGGTCAGTTCGCTGATAAAGGCTGTTGCCTGATCGTGATTGGCGGGGTCGTCTACACAATCGCCGTTGAACACTACAAAATCATAGTCAATCCCCTTTATCTGTTCGCACAATGCCTGAAACGTCTTCGATTGTTTATGCAGGTCGTTGAACACCACGGCCGTAAAACTGTCATCACCGGCTGCGGGCAACGTGAACTCCCTGAGTTCTGTACGGGCTGTATTGCCAAACACCTTTTTGTAGGCCTGGTAAAGCAGGATCTCCTGCGAACAGGTACGATAATAATATTTCTGTCCGGGTTGCAAACTATCGAGGCGAATCTTGTGAAGAGTATTGCCACAAACAACTTGACCATCCAGAAGGGTACGTGCGCGCTTCAGGTTGGAAGGGTCCGTGCCGTACTCCACCCAGCAATAGGCCGGCACGTTGGTCTGCCACATCACCGTGATTCCACCTCCTACGGGATTCTGAAGATAGGGTTTGGTACGGCAAATCCGATTCTCGGGTACCGCCATCCGTACTTCTACCAACAAAGGACGATGATCGGACGCCAGAGGCTCATCGATCACCCGGGCCGAGTTGACAACAAAAGTAGGCGTTTCCTGTTTCAGAGCAATCAGGTAGTCGAGCGTCTCCTTCGGTTCGGAAGCCGGATAAGTGGGCTGCTTCGGGTTGGAAAGTATCTGGAATGTACTCTTCAAATCTTTGATAAAGCCGGAGTCGGCATCCGAGTTGAAGTCACCGGCAAGGAAGAAAGGTTTCCGGGTATTGGCTGTAACGGACTTCAGGATTTCGAGAGACTTCATCCGATCCTCTTCGGTCAGAGAAAGGTGCGTACACGCAAAGACATACTCCGGGAACTCGGCGACAAGCAGCGTGCGTGCCTCTTCACGTCCCGGAAGGGCGAAGGTTTGCACACGGAGCGGAGTCTCTTTCGAAAGTATACCGATGCCATACTTTCCTCCGTCATAATCGATGGCAGGCGCAAAGCAGGGATGCAATTGAGTGCGTTCCGCCAGTTCCTTGAGAACATCGGTCCGGTTGCTCCGGGCAGTCATGCTGTCCAGTTCCTGGATGGCAACGATGTCCGGACGGGCGTTGTTGATCACATTGGCTACACGCTGATAATTGCATATACCGTCCATGCCATTGGCGTTACGGACGTTGTAGGTCATCAGGCGCAGCACATCTTCAGCCTGGGCTGACAGCACAAAAAGTGCTGAGAATAAGAGCAATAATAGTTTTCTCATAAGGGTTCCTCCCTAAAAGATGTCGCGGAAGCCTGTTTCACCACAGAGCTGCATAGGCAGAGAGGCACAGGAGAGGAGCTCTACGGAGCGTGACCTGCAGAACGGAGGTATGCCATAACTCACCACAGAGTGATACAGAACTTCACAGGACGAACTTAATCTATTGATAGATAACAGTATCCATCTGTATACATTCGTGTAATCTGTGGTGAATGCGGGTTTCGACACATCCTCTTTCCACGAATCACCGCTTATCGTTTGGAGACCGTTCCGCCGGATACCGGCCTATGTCCTTTGCGGGCAGCTCCCGCTACATCTTCATTGTTATATTTTGAGTTATTAAATCTGAATAATAGCACATATACTGTCTCTTCCTGTCGAAAAGAGGGATCAGGGAAGAGGTTTTCTGTACACCAGCGTCAGCCCGTCCACCGCCCCGTACTCTGTCATCAGTTGACGGAAAGCGGCATAATCCGCCGGGCGAATCATCTGTTTCTTCAACTTCAGGCTCCGGATCACTCGCGTTTTCGCTCCTTCGGGACGGATGGAAATGGTTAATGTACCTACGGCATTGTCCATCTTCTTCTCCATCGGCCGAGTGACAGGTTCCATACCTGCAGGAGTATCTACGGTATAGGTGAAAGATTCATCCGCCAGTCCGGGCAACAAAAGGTTCGAAGTGCGCTTGCTATTGAACCGGACGTACTGGGAACCGGCCAGGCTGCCACGCTCTACGGGGAGGGTGAAGACCAGATAGCCATCTTTGGCATTTGCCGCGTCGGGCTGCAATGCATAGTCTTTTCTCAGGGTAACCGGTGGAAGATTCAGTTCAAACGGCTGCGTCAATGAAGCTACATAGGCATAATCTTTCTGCCAGGAAACGGCTGAGGGAGTTTTGCCTTTCAGTGACAGAGCCTGTTGGCTGCCTCCGGCGTCGGTCCACACAAACAGTTCGCGGATGCTGCCTACTCCCAGTGATGCCGTATTCTCGGACGGAGCGCAGACCGCCCCTATCCCGGCTTTCAGTCCGGCCGCTTTCAGCAATGCGGCCATCAGATTCGCCTTCTCGGCCTCCGTGCCGTATGCCGAACGGATCACCTCTGCGGCGGGACGGATGCGATAACCGCTTTCCGCCAACGGGAGGGACGAATAGTAAAGATTATCAATCACATAGTCACGTATCGCGGTTACTTTTTCTTTATCGTCCTTCGCTCCGGCAGTCAGTTTTCCGGCCAGCGCACGAATCCCTGCATCTCCTTCCGGTTGCCATTGTGACGTCAGAAACGACAGGGGTTTCTCCTCAGTCGTGGCAGTCAGCAGAGGCAAATCACCGCCGATCACCGACACCTGCGGCTCACGGCTGAGGGCGGGCAGATTCTTCAGGGTCCAGCTGACTTGCTTCATCCCTTCGGATTCGGTTACGGAAGCTTTCTCCTTGTGGTTGTTAAGGGCATATTCCAGATGTTGCCCCCGGGGAACGGTGATGCTGATCTCGTACTCCTTCACCGGCGAAGAATGCTCCAGCAACCGGCAGATCTGAATCCCCGGCAAATATCCCGGTTTGGTTGTAATGGAATAGTCCAGATAGATGGTAGCTCCGAGTTCCAGCCCGGTGTGTACGACTACCATCTCGCGCAAAGCATTGAATGACGGCGCATTGGCTGCTGCCGAGGGAAGCACTTCGACCAGAGCATTGGCGGGGGTCTTGACGATATTTCCGTCTTTCTGGCGGGTATACGACTCGTGAATCTGCAAAGTCTGATAACGGGGATCGTACGTAATGAACGACTCCCCATACGTGCGGTTCATGGCCGTGTGAGTGTACAGCGTCAGGACTTTCGACTGACGATAAACCTGCGTACCATCAGCCTGCAGGGTCCAGCTTTCTTTGATTTTCTTAAATTCCGCTTCCCGGGCGGTGACCGGAAGAGTCAGCGCAAACAGGCAGAGGAGCAGAAGGGTATATATTTTAGTCATGTGTGACGATCATCTTTTTAGAGTTTAACAATCAAATAATCCGCAAAGCTTTTGTAGGCATTCACCGCAGCACGGAATCCTTCCCAGTCGGCTGCCCGATAGATGCGCTTCTTCAAGGCGAGTTTCTGTTTCAGCACCAGTTTGTTGCCAACCTGCTGCAACGAGCCTTCGAAGTCGGCTGCCGGAGCGGCCTTTTGTTCGCTGCGCGGCTCTCCCGCCAGACGATATCCCCGAGGCAGGGCAATCGTTTCGTCCAATTCGACCAGACGAGAGCAAGCATCACGGAAGCCGTATTGGCGGGTTTCCAAGCCGGTATCAATGCGCAGGAACGAGAGAACGCTCGCATAGAGGTTGTTCATCACCATCGGTTTCAACAATAATTCCCGGTCACCGACCAGCGCATAGTCCGGTATCTCGTAACGGAACGTGATGCGAATGGGGCCTGCCTGATAATCCTTCGGCGCCTTTCCGTAGTCCACTCCGAGCATACGGGCTTTGGGAGATACGTTGAGCAACTGGCTTTCCATCGTGCTTTGCCATTCGGTCTGCCAGCCCTGCGTAAAGATGCGGCGGATGCTGCTGTCCGACTGACCTTCGGCGGTGATGGTAAACGAACCTTTCAGCGTGCCCTTTGCATCGATTTTGTTATCGGCAGTGATGCGGACATAATGATTCTCGGGAGCCGAAACCGGAGTCAGGCACAAGTCGGAACCTCCCGGAATGCCGGGCAGATAGTTCTGCTGCTGCTCGGCACTGCTCCACAACTCGCGGCAGAAAGGAACCCAGGTAGGATCGAGGGGCATATACGTCCCATTCGCCAGCTTCACCACTGCCACACAGTGGTTAAAGTGATCGGCAGGGATGCTTTCGATGCGGCTTCCCGCCATCGTCATGGCCGGATAGGCCTCAAATCCCGCCATACGCAGGAAAGAGATCAGCGTGCCGGCAATGTCCTTGCATACTCCGCAGCGGTCGGTGTAGTTCATCTTTGTGTTATGGAGCGTAAAGCCCTCGCCTTCGCCCATGGTGATGCCTGCATAACGGATATTATCGGCTACCCAATGGGTCAATACGGCGATTCTCTCCATTTCGGTCTTTTTTCCCTTTATCAGTTCGTCCACTTTCTTCTGAGCCTCGGGCAGTGCGGCAAAACTACCGTATGCCTCGTTCAGGTCGTGAAACCAGAGCGACTTATCCTCCCATTTCGGGGTAGACGACATCATCAGCTTCGGGGCTTCGTCAAAAAGATCCACCATATTGGGCTCTTTCCGGAAAGGAAGCACTTCGTCCACGGCAAACGTATATACCTTTCGCCCGTCCTCATAACGCATTGACGAGGTACAGGCACCGTTATAGAACTGGAACTGAAGCTCTTTTTCCATCGGCATACTGACAACGTATACCTTGCGGCGGGTGGGTTCATTCACCCAAAAAGGAACAATGTCGTAGAACTGCCCGCGCATGGGCGGAATGAAACGTGCGTCATCATCTTCAGCTCCTGCCAGCAGAGCATAAGTAAAGCCTTTCTTACTGATTTCGTAGGAAACGACATCTCCCGGCTCCAGGCGTCCGAGTTCGAGCATGATCTGACGGGCTCCCCAATAAATAGCCCTTGCCGGAGCGGCATAATCGCAGGTCTTGGTCACGTCCACCTGCATGGTTTCGCCGTTGGCACGCTGCACGGTGACTTGCTTGAAACGGGCAAAGGCCGTCAGCGGATCATAATCATACTTGATCACATGGTTATTCACTGCCCCTTTGGGAGTCTGTACTTTAAACGATTTGTACACGGCAAAACTTCCGGAGCCGTTTGGCTGCACGGTTACCGAGGTACTGTCCAGCAGGGTTACGCAGTCAGCTTCGCTCCATGCATTCTGCCCAGCGGCCGGGAGACACATTAAGATTGAAAAAGCACAGCATGAAGATGCTCGGAGGACATTTTTTAATTTACGCATAGTTTATGAATTGAATATTTGTGAATGGTTTTATCGTTTTTCTGTCTGTAACGGACAAAAGTAATATATCGATGGGTAAAAACAAAAGTAATCGAAAGAAGTATTTAAAAATAAAGTATGAGAAAGAAGAAGAGCCTGTTTACACCTGTATCCTTTTAATACCTATTTATAGGAGAGGATAATATATACTTATTTTACCAGAAGCAAGAAATTGTTATTTCAATCTTTAAAAATCGAGATCGAGACGATGATTTTTTGTCATCTCGATGACACTTTTCTGTAGCCCTGAGAACGGCATATTGATATTTCCCAGTCAGATTACCGAGAAATCCTATTTGTAATAAAAAAGCCGCTGTTTCCAGCGGCTTATCTAAAGTTATAAATAAATATTTGATACTATTTATGCAGTGGGATCATCTACGATATCACCTCCCGGATCCTTTTCTTTAATTACATCGTTTAAGTTTGTCAATGAGACACTTCGGGTTAATGCACAACGGCTCAACACTAAGTCAGTCTCTTCTTTAGTAGAAAAGCGCAAGTTGATGGCCTTTATCTGTGATGCTTTCGCCTCATCAAGCGTTTTTACGCCGGTACTGCTCGCCGTTAGGTTAAAAGTACCCAAATGCGGAATATCCACACTTCGCCCGTCTTGCAGATAATTGATAACGGCTGCGCCTAATTTTGAAATCATTGCTAAGCACAAGGCCTCTTGAACCCCGGAAATCTGGCTCAGATAATTGACAAATGTTTCCTGGTCCACCATTCCTCTGTTTTTTAAAACACAATAATACAGTTTTTCAGATTCTTTATTTCCTACATCACTGTTTCGCAACGCCAAGTTATAATACAATCCACTCATGTTTTTATAGGATTAGTAAAGGTTAGTATTAGAAAATTATTTAATTCTCCCAAAGGTATGCCCTTAAAATTTTAAAAACAACTCTTTCTTCTCTTTTTTTCAAAACACAACAAAAAAAAGATTGCCCGGATTCACATCCAAACAATCTTTGTCAATTAGAAAAATTCATTAATATTATCTTATTATAAAAGAGATCTGCCACCCCGATTCACATCTAAGTGACATCATAATGCTATGAAAAAAAAAAGTTAAGTTATCTCCGTATAATGTCTTATCAGAATCAGTAACATTCTTATTTCGTAAACGGCAAATATCCGTTTCAATGACTAAATTCCGCCTAAGACAGTAAACGATTCAGATTTTCAACAAAAGTATCTTATTAAAATCAGAAAAACAATCCTTTCCTGATTTTATTTAAAAAAATCGATAAAAAAAAAGATTGCCCGGATTCACATCCGGGCAACCCCATATTAACAAAATTTAAAATAAATCGACCGGATCACTATCCGGACATAATAAAAACTTAATATGTATTACCTGGATTCACATCTTAGTAATACTTCAACTAATGAAAAAAAAAAACTATCTTAACGCTTCCACCTCGTCCGGTGTCAGCGGAATCTTCTTTCCTAAACGGCGGGCGCCTGTCTCGGTTATCAGATAATCCTCCTCATTGCGGATGCCTCCGAAGTCTTTGTAAGTCTCCACTTTATCGTAATTGATAAAGTCGGTGAACTTCTTCTGGCCCTTCCAGAGATCTATCAGTTCGGGAATAAAGTAGATGCCCGGCTCCACGGTATGTACAAAACCCGGCTCCAACGGAATGGCCAGACGCTGCGACTTACGGCCGAACTGCGTGCTCTTGGGCTGTCCGTTATAGCCCACCCAGAGTTCACCCAGATTCTCCATGTCATGCACGTCGAGCCCCATCATGTGTCCCAGCCCGTGAGGATAGAACAAAGCATGTGCACCCTCGCGCACAGCGTCTTCGGCATTTCCCTTCATCAGCCCGAGTCCTTTCAAACCTTCGACCATCACACGTGCCGACAAGTCGTATACATCCATATAAGGAATACCCGGACGAAGTGCTTTCACCGACTCCAGGTGCATGGCGTTCTGTATCTCGTAAACCTCGCGCTGGCGCCGGGTAAACTTTTTATCGGCAGGAACGGTAGACGACATATCGCCTGCATAACCCATCTCCGTTTCTGCGCCGGCATCGATCAGGAACAGATCGCCCGGCTTGACGATATTGCCATGATAATGGTTGTGGAGCGTCTGTCCGTTCACCGTAGCGATGGTAGCAAACGAAAGGTCACCTCCTGCGGCATGCGCCACGGCCTCCATGGCTGCCGATACTTCCCACTCGCGCATCCCGGGATGCAGGATCTTCATGGCCGTAATGTGCATATCCGCCGTAATGTCGCAGGCCTTCTCGATTTCGACAATCTCCTCGGCCGACTTGTAGTTACGCTGCGCGATCACCGCACGGATAAACGGCACCGAACCCTCCTGACGCGCGGGAGGCACTCCCAGCCAGTCCATCAACTTCAGTTTATGCTCTGCACGGTAGGGCGGCAGGTAATGGATGGCCTGTCCCTTCTGTACCGCCTTGTGCAGATAGCTCACAATGTCGGCCGAAGGCATGGTGATGTCCACTCCCACCCGCTCACTCTTTTCCTTCAGTGTGGGCTGAGTCCCCATCCATACGATATGATCGATGGTCAGTTCATCACCGAATATAATTTCCTTATCTTCATCAATGTCGATTATAGCCGAAAGCCCGGCAAACGAAAGGCCGAAGTAGTAGAGAAAGGTAGAATCCTGACGATAGCGGAACGTATTGTCCTCGTAGTTCAATCCACACTCGTCGTTTCCCAGAAACAACAGTACTCCGGAGCCTAATGTTTTTTTCAGCAGGGCTCTGCGCTGCGTATATGTCTCTTTGCTGAACATAATGGTATATATTAAAGTTATGATGGCAAAGATAGGAACAAAGGATGAATTGACAAAGGAGATAAAGCAAATAAGATTCACAGCAGAGCAATAACCGTCCCGCCATGGAAGAGGCCGGGAATATCTTTCCGGCCCCCCCCTCCATGTCTTCCCCGCTCCCTCCGGTTTTTCCTTTAACTCCTTTTATCGGATAAATCATTTCGCTATATCGAACAATTCATTACTTTTGTAGCGAGAAACAAAAACTGTAAAGCATTAAACGTATGGCACAAGGTTCCCGTCAGATACAATCGCAGGCGCAGCAGCAGATACAAACGCTCTCACCGCAGCAGATTCTGGTAGTGAAACTACTGGAGCTACCGGCTGTGGAACTGGAAGACCGTGTACATGCCGAACTGCTGGAGAATCCCGCCCTTGAAGAAGGCAAAGAAGAAAGCACCTCCGACGAGACCACCCCTGCCGAAACCTCCGAAGGAGAGACGGAAGGCGATACGGACTATGACTCGCTGAGCGACTATCTGACCGAAGACGACATCCCCGACTATAAACTTCAGGAAAACAACCGCTCCAAAGGCGAGCAGGCAGAAGAGATTCCGTTTTCGGACGCGACGTCATTCTACGAAATCCTGAGAGAACAGCTCGGCGAACGCAACCTGACCGAACATCAGCGCGAACTGGCGGAATACCTGATCGGTTCGCTGGACGACGACGGCCTGCTCCGCAAATCCCTCGAAAGCATCGGTGACGAACTGGCCATCTACGCCGGTATCAACGCTACGGAAGAGGAACTGGAGGAAGCCCTGAGAATCGTACAAGATTTCGACCCTCCCGGACTGGGCGCACGCAGCCTGCAGGAATGCCTGCTGATACAGATCCGCCGCAAAAAACAGTCCCACTGCACAGACCCTCTGCTGGAGACGGAAGAAGAAATCATCAGTGAATGTTACGAAGAGTTCACCCGCAAGCATTGGGAAAAGATCATCAAAAAGCTGGGACTGGACGAAGAACACTTCTATAAGGCACTTGAAGAGATCACCAAGCTCACCCCCCGTCCGGGCGCATCGCTGGGTGAAGCCATCGGACGGAACCTGCAACAGATCGTCCCCGATTTCATAGTAGACACCTACGATGACGGAACCATCAACATCAGCCTCAACAACCGCAATCTACCGGAGCTGCGCATGAGCCGCGACTTCACGGAGATGGTAGAGGAACATACGAAGAACAAGGCCAACCAATCAAAAGAATCGAAAGAGGCCATGATGTTCCTCAAGCAGAAGATGGACGCCGCACAAGGCTTCATCGATGCCGTGAAGCAACGCCAGAATACATTGATGACCACCATGCAGGCCATCATCGACCTGCAACGCCCCTTCTTCCTCGAAGGCGACGAGTCATTGCTCCGCCCGATGATCCTGAAGGACGTGGCGGAACGCACCGGGCTGGACATCTCGACCATCTCACGCGTCAGCAACAGCAAATACGTGCAAACGAATTACGGCATTTATCCCCTGAAGTTCTTCTTCAGCGACGGATACACCACCGAAGACGGTGAAGAGATGTCGGTACGCGAGATACGGAAGATCCTGAAAGAATGCATCGACAGCGAGGACAAAAAGAAACCGCTGACCGATGACGAACTGGCCGAAATACTGAAAGAGAAAGGATATCCCATCGCACGCCGCACGGTGGCCAAGTACCGCCAGCAACTCAACATTCCGGTGGCAAGACTGAGAAAATAAAAAAGCATAATAAAAGAAACAAACAAAATGGCTGAAGAAGAGAAGATAGAGCAACATATCATAGCTGACAGGACACTGATCCGTACGGCCAGAATCATTTCGGGAATACTGACTCCATTCTCCATCCCCTTCCTGGCTTTTCTGGTATTGTTCCTGTTCTCTTACCTACGCATCATGCCGTTGCAGTACAAGCTCATCGTATTGGGAATTGTCTACTGCTTCACCATCCTGATGCCTACCATGACCATCTTCCTGTTCCGCAAAGTGAATGGCTTTGCCCGCCAGGACCTGAGCGACCGTAAGAAACGCTATGTACCGATCCTGCTTACCATCATCTCGTACGTATTCTGCCTGATGATGATGCACAAACTGAACATTCCCTGGTACATGACGGGCATTATACTGGCATCACTGGTGGTGCTGGTCATCTGCATCATTGTCAATCTGAAGTGGAAACTGAGCGAACACATGGCAGGTATGGGCGGCATCGTGGGCGGACTGGTTTCGTTCAGCGCGCTGTTCAGTTATAATCCGGTGTGGTGGCTATGCCTCTTCATCCTCGTGGCGGGGATATTGGGTTCGGCACGCATCATCCTGCAACATCACACCCTCGGCGAAGTACTTGCCGGCTTTACCGTCGGTTTCGTCTGCTCACTGCTGGTGCTCCATCCGCTCAGCAATGTTTTGTTCCGTATATTTTTATTTTAAACATAGTATCAATCCTAAAAACTAATCATTATGAACTTCCCACAGAATGTAAAGTACACTAACGAACACGAATGGATCCGCCTCGAAGGCGATGTAGCTTATGTAGGTATCACCGACTACGCTCAGGAGCAACTGGGCGACATCGTATTTGTCGATATTCCTACTGAAGGCGAAACACTGGAAGCGGGAGAAGTGTTCGGTACGATCGAAGTAGTTAAAACAATCTCTGACCTCTTCCTGCCCGTAGCCGGTGAAGTGGTAGAACAAAACCCGGCACTGGAAGAGAATCCGGAATTAGTGAATAAAGATCCGTATGGCGAAGGCTGGCTCATCAAAATGAAACCTGCCAATGCAGCAGACCTTGACAACTTGCTGGATGCCGAAGGATACAAAGCAGTGGTAAATGCATAAAGGCTTTCCCGATTCATTCATTACCACTTGCTTAGTCTTGAATGGTCTCACCACAGATTACACAGATTCTCACAGAACTTTTAATCTTGTTATCGATAAAGTAAATCATTAATCTATGAGAATCTGTGTAATCTGTGGTGAAGTTGATTCATTCCATCTCGTTATCAATCAATCTCAAAAGTAGAATAAATATGACTCCAATCGTAAGCATTATCATGGGTAGCACTTCCGACCTTCCTGTCATGGAGAAGGCCGCACAGTTGCTCAACGATCTCCATGTACCGTTCGAAATGAACGCCCTCTCGGCTCACCGCACTCCCGAAGCTGTGGAAGAGTTTGCCAAGAATGCCCGCTCACGCGGCATTAAAGTAATTATCGCTGCTGCCGGTATGGCTGCCCATCTGCCGGGCGTGATTGCCGCATCGACCCCGCTGCCGGTCATCGGTGTACCCATCAAATCGTCTCTTGACGGAATGGACGCCCTTCTGGCGATCGTACAGATGCCTCCGGGGATTCCTGTAGCGACTGTGGGTATCAATGGCGCACTGAACGCCGCTATCCTTGCCGTACAAATGCTTTCATTGGAAGATAAAGAACTCGAAACAAAATTCATTGCCTATAAAGAAGGACTGAAAAAGAAAATCGTAAAGGCTAACGAAGAACTGAAAGAAATTAAGTACGAGTTTAAAACAAACTAAAAAGATGGATTTATTCAACTACTCCCGACGGGAAACTTCGGAAGTGAATATTGGGGCCGTTCCGTTGGGCGGCCCCAATCCTATCCGTATCCAGTCGATGACAAATACCCCCACACAAGACACCGAGGCTTGTGTGGCCCAGGCAAAGCGCATTGTAGATGCCGGCGGAGAATATGTCCGTCTCACTACACAGGGGGTGAAAGAGGCCGAAAACCTGATGAACATCAATATCGGCCTGCGCAGTACCGGCTATATGGTTCCGCTTGTGGCCGATGTACACTTCAACCCGAAAGTAGCCGATGTAGCGGCACAATATGCCGAGAAAGTGCGTATCAATCCCGGAAACTACGTAGATCCCGGACGCACTTTCAAACAACTGGAATATACCGACGAGGAATATGCCGCCGAACTGCAAAAGATACGTGACCGCTTCGTCCCCTTCCTGAATATCTGTAAAGAGAATCATACAGCCGTCCGTATCGGGGTGAACCACGGCTCACTGTCCGATCGCATCATGTCACGCTACGGTGACACGCCGGAAGGTATGGTAGAGTCGTGCATGGAATTCCTGCGCATCTGCGTAGACGAGAAGTTTACGGATGTCGTCATCTCAATCAAAGCATCCAACACGGTGGTAATGGTAAAGACCGTACGCCTGTTGGTATCAGTGATGGAACAGGAAGGCATGTCATTCCCTCTCCACTTGGGTGTTACGGAAGCCGGCGACGGAGAAGACGGACGTATCAAATCGGCTTTGGGCATCGGCGCATTGTTGGCTGACGGGCTGGGCGACACGATCCGTGTCTCGCTGAGTGAAGAACCGGAAGCTGAGATTCCCGTGGCACGCAAGTTGGTGGACTATATTACAAGTCGCCGGAACCATCCGTACATTCCCGGCATGGAAGCTCCGGATTTCAACTACCTTTCTCCGGTACGCCGTAAAACACGGCCGGTACGCAATATCGGCGGAAACCATCTGCCCGTGGTACTTGCCGACCGCATGGACGGACGTATGGAGACCCATCCGCAATTTACACCGGATTACATTTATGCCGGACGTGCTTTGCCCGAACAGACAGAACCCGGAGTTCAATATATCCTCGATGCCGACGTATGGAAAGGAGAACCTGACACGTGGCCTGCCTTCAATTATGCACAATTGGAGTTAATGGAAACATGCGCAGCCGAACTGAAATTCCTCTTTACCCCTTACATGGCGCTTACCCGGGAAGTTGTCGCATGCCTGAAGCAACACCCCGAAGCAGTCGTTGTCTCACAAAGCAACCACCCGAACCGTGTAGGCGAACATCGTGCCCTGGCACATCAACTGACGGTGGAGGGATTACAGAATCCGGTTATCTTCTTCCAACACTATGCCGAAGATACAGCTGAAGACTTGCAGGTCAAAGCCGGCGCGGATATGGGAGCCTTGATCTTTGACGGATTGTGTGACGGAATTTATCTCTTCAACCAAGGCAAACTGAGCCATGCAGTGATTGATGCCACTGCTTTCGGAATTCTGCAGGCAGGACGTATCCGTACCAGTAAGACTGAATATATTTCTTGCCCGGGATGCGGACGAACACTGTTCAACCTGCAAAGTACGATTGCCCGCGTCAAAGAAGCCACCTCCCACTTGAAGGGGCTCAAGATAGGCATCATGGGATGCATTGTCAACGGACCAGGCGAAATGGCAGACGCCGACTACGGTTATGTAGGAGCCGGACGTGGCAAAATCAGTCTTTATAAACAGAAGGAATGCATTGAAAAGAATATTCCGGAAGAAGAAGCCGTAGAAAAGCTGATAGAACTGATTAAAGCAAACGGGGACTATGAAGAGAAGACTTCTTCCCTGTCCTCTCCCAAAGAAAAGGAAGACAAATAGTTCTTGCGGACGATGGATAACCGTTACCTCAAAGAGAGTGTATCATAGTTCACCACAGATCGCACAGATTTACACAAAACGATTTTTAATCTACTGACAATCAATAATATTTATCTGTGCAAATCCGTGTAATCTGTGGTGAATACGAATTTTGACTTCCTCTTTGAATAGTATACTTAACTATAAAGTTCTTTATCTCTTACGCTGAGCAAAGATCCACTCCATGAATCCGGGATAGTTGAAAGCCGGATTCCAGCTTCCATGATTGCAACCGGGAAACTCAATATATTCCACTTCCGCTCCCAAGTTCTTCAACGCTCTATAAGCCTCACGCGAGCCTTCTACAGGCACTACATTGTCGGCATCACCGTGAAAAATACGGAAACGAACATTTGCTGCATCGGCCAGACGCACCGGATTCACGGTCCCGCAGATGGGAACGGCAGCAGCAAACGTATCGGGAAAACGGACAGCAAGATCGTACGTCGCCATGCCTCCCATAGAAAGACCGACCACATAGATACGGTTACGATCCACCTGAGGCAAATCAAGATAGGTATCCAACAACTCTTTTACTGCACGCAGTACAGGAGTGATCTCTTGTCCTACCGGCATCTCCGAAGGAATAAAGGAAGAGGGACGGGAGGTATACGCCCAATAGTCTTTTTCGGGACATTGAGGTACAAGGACAAATGCCGGATACTTCTCCCGGTTCACCGGATTGAGAAACATCTGACCACCATGTGTCAACTGCTTCTCGTTATCACTCCCCCGCTCACCGGCACCGTGCAGAAAGAGTACCAAAGGATATTGCAGTCCCGTCTTTTCCACCTCCGGACGAAGTAGACGGTAATTGAGAGAATCACCCCGGGAAGAGATAAAAACTTTCTTTTGATACATCTCTTGCGAACGGGCACCCACGCCCAAAAGAAAGAGACTGATAAAGAAAAGGACAAACTGTTTCATGGTTATTCGGTATTATTCTACATATTTAGTTTCGGAAGGTAAAGATACACCATTTTCGTTAAAGGCTTCCACAGCAAAATAATAATCCTGATCGATAGTCAGCGACTTCATCTCCAACTCATTGCCATCGTACACCATCCACGAACTGTATAACTTATCAGGGGCGATCCCCCACAGGACGTTGTATCCCTGAGCCCCTTTCACCGGCTCCCAGCGAACGGTAACATCACGACGGTCGGTGTGCCGATCCAGAGCCAGCTTTTGAGGTGGCCGGGGAGCCTTGCCGAACCCAAGTCCGAATACACGCAGTTCAGAAATAGCCAGATTCGGAGTAGGTACGTCTATATTCTTATAGCGGATATAGCGTGCGGTAGTCGGGACTTCAAGTTCTACATAGTCATTCGGCGTATCCTTATAGCTGCTGCGGCGATCGACCAGTGTATTCCAGGTCTCCCCGTCGGAAGAGCCCTCAATCACATAGCGGTGACGCAATCCGGGAATCCGACCGTATAGATTACTCCGATAGTCGTGATAATTCACCTGTACGGCACAGACACGGGCAGGTTTCTCCAGGTCGATCAGTACCCACTGACGTTCATCATTTGCTTCCGCCAGCCAGAAAGACTTGGTTCTTTCATCCGTCAATGCATCCGGTCCGAACTCACCTTTCGCAGTAGATGCCGTCACCGGTTTGCGATAAGAAAGGAGCATCCATCCACGAAACTGCCCCTTCTTGCCGGGTACGGCCGGAGCATAGCGGGGATAATCACCGAAGCGGGTGTCCACGTACATAATACCGTCTTTATCGAATCCGGCAGGAAACATGCAGAGCCGGCGTTCCCAGTTGACGTTGATGGAAAGAGCCATCGAAGCAAAATGCCAATACTCTCCGCCGGGCCCCTGAACCGTACTGCCGTGTCCGGCTCCGTTCATATATCCCCCCGGTTTGTATGACACGGGATTGTGCTTCTGATAGGTGTAAGGCCCCATCGGATGATCGGCTACATAAACACCGTCGGCATAGACATTGAATTCGGTACCGGGAGCACCATACTGCATATAATACTTCCCGTTGTGCTTGGTCAGCCACGGGCCTTCGATATACCCTCCTAAAACGGTATCGCTATGATTCTCACCGAAACGTTCCCAGCCGTGGCGCGGCATGTCGAGATTGAAAAGCTCCTTCACTTCTCCTTTCGGAAGGAACCGGTGATTCTTATCCAGTTCCATACCCCGGATGGGATAAACATTGGACGAACCCCAGAACATATAGGCTTTGCCATCGTCGTCGATAAAAAGATCGGGGTCCTGCAGATTATGAAGGATGGCGGGTGTAGCTTTCCATTCGCCGCTCTTCGGATTGTCGGAATAGAGAATACTCATAGAACCCGAAGGATCACCGGTGACATAAAGCACTGAGTCTTTATAGTTATGCGCGGCCGGAGCGTTGCTCCCCTGCGGATACCAGTCTTTAGGAGCGATAAAATCCCAGTCCAGCAGATCTTTAGAGTGCCAGTATCCATTGGAACGGGTGACGAACATATAATACTCTCCACGGAACCTGACCACTGCCGGATCGGCACCCGAGCGGTAGGAAATGTCCTTGTCGGAGTTATAGATCATATAGGTATAATCTATGTTCAGCGGGTTGCAATAAGTATCTTGCCGCATGTCTTGCGCAAGGGCAAGGGCGGGAGCCCCCAAAGCGAGTAAAAGAAGGAATAGTTGTTTCATGGTTGTAATCTATGGTATATCTTATTCTTCTGAGCCGAACCCCAGTCTCTTCAATCCTCTCTGTACATCGGGATGACTCATGAAGAGTTTCCATATCAAGCCTGAGCGATAGTTTTCAATCATCACAATAATCGGTCCCTGATCGATGGCGAGATAAGAGGAAGCAAACCAGTTTTCTGTCAGGTTGAAGGCATCCTTAAAGCCATATTCTCCCCACAGGCGGTCGCCCAATTCTTCGTAGAAATAACGCATAGCCTCCAGAGAATGTTCCGGAGTATAAGGAATGGAAGAGATGGCTGCGGTCGGAGTAATCACTCCCAAGTCGTTCTGCGGGCAATGTGCCGAGTAACCCTGATGATTGTCGCTCGCTGTCAGTCCCCAGCATTTGCGGCCGTATCCTTTATACTTCTTCGGATTATCGATGCAATAAGCACGGTTGATCAGGGTATGTGCTTTCATCTGCTCACCGTAGTCGGCATAACTGTCTTTGAGTCCGCGCGGATCGAGTCCGAGATAGGAATAATGTGTAAAGAAGAGAGGGCCGCCAAAGTCGGTGCCCAGGGGCAAGCGGATGCCGTAATATTCTTTTCCGTTCTTGAATGTAATGGAGTTGGCCCACCCCTTATGATACACCGATTCACGAATCGGATAAGTAGGCGAAGAAGCCGCCAGAATATAAGTGATATGGCACTCGTTCTGCCCTTTCAGCTGATGGTTCATCGCCCATCCGTTATTGGGTGACCAATGCCAATAAAGCACATCTTCACCTCCACGGGTGAACCAGTCCCACTCTGCCTGATGCCACAGGGTATTGATCAGCCCTCGTATCCGATTCTCTGTCGGATTATCGTGAGTGAAATACTGGTGTGCCGCCAGCAGTCCTTCGAACATAAAGGCAGATTCCACCAAATCGGCTCCATCGTCTTTCCTGCTGAAAGGAATGGTCTTTCCGGTAGCCCCGTCCATCCAATGTGCCCAGATGCCATGATAGCTATCGGCTTTATTGAGGAACTCCACTATTTTGAGCAGCCGCTCAGCGCCTTGCTCACGGGTGATGAACCCACGTTCCACACCGACTATAATTGCCATTACCCCAAAGCCCGAACCACCGATGGTAGCTATCTCGAGGCGGTCATTGCTGCGCTCACGGGCCAGACCGGACTCGGGATGGGCAAAATCCCAAAAGTAACGGAAAGTTTGTTTCTGGACAAGAGTCATCAACTCATCATCGGTCAGTCTCGGCTGTTTGCCTGTAGCGGTGGCTTGCAACGTACAAGCACAGATCATAAGAAGAAATAAAAGGGTATGTTTCATTGTTGTTGTTAATTCAAGATTTTATCCCCCGAGAGGGCGTGTCGAGACTCATATCTGGTGAATAATGACACGCCCTCAGGTCGCTGCACGGCAGAGACACGGAGATTCCATCGTGCAGTGGGGATAGCGGCTTCCGTTGCCGCAAAGGGCAATCGGAAAGACGCTGTGTGTAATCATGGAATTGATATTATTGGAATGATTCTATTTTAATGAACTGGTTATACATGTTTCATATCAGTTTTTGAGGACTCCCTGCGAGATATCCACCTGCTTCTGCGGGATGAAGAACGTTGCATGTTTTGCTATCGAGAAGTTTGTCTTCCCGTGTGCCTTCATCATCTTCTCCGCATAGCCCGGTACCACCTTGTCCGCACGGATCAGGTCGAAGAAGCGGTGTCCCTCCAAAGCCAGTTCGATGCGGCGTTCGTTCCAGATGATCTCGCGGAGCTTCTCTTTACCGGTTTCCGTAATCTCGGGCAATCCCACTGTCATATCCGCCGGATGCACCGTTCTGCGGGCACGGGCGCGCACCATTTCCAGCTTGTCGAGTGCTTCCCGGCTTTCGCCCAGTTCATTGCAGGCCTCGGCATACATCAGCAGTACATCGGCATAACGCAGGAAGATCAGGTGACAATTCTGTTTGGCAAACGAGTTCTCGTTCCAGTAACCGGTAGGCCAGATGGTCTTTTTATTGGCACGGGGCGGCACTTCTTTCTTGAAATGAATCTCGCCCTTTCCCTCCAATGTCTCTCCATCGTAGAAAATGGTTGCCGTGCGTCGGGGATCTCCCGCTTCATAGGCTTGGTCGAGAGCTTCGGAAGGAGAGAACATCCCCCAGCCCATCTCACCGCGAATACCCTGCCATTTCACATACTCCGACTCGAGGTTGCGTTCGGTCGATTCGCCCCAAAGGTATTGGTCGGCAAGCATCACTTCGTCCGAATAGTAAGAGTTCGGATTGAACAGGTCGCGATAATCCCGGTGCAAGCTATACTCGCCGCGGGCAATCACCTGACCGGTGTATTTCTTCACGTTGGCATAGTCCTGACGGAAGAGATATACCTTGGCCAGCAATCCTTCGGCTGTTCCCTTGGTGGCGCGTCCCGACTCTTTCGCACCCCACTCCTGACGGGTAGGCAGATGCTCGGCTGCATAGGTCAGGTCTTCAATGATCTGTTGATAGACAGCCTCTTCGGTTGCACGGGGCTGATTGTATTCGCCGGGCTGCAACACCTTGGTCACCAGAGGCACCCCGCCGAAGGCGCGTACGAGATTGAAGTAGAAGAATCCCCGGAAAAAACGGGCCTGGGCGACGCACTTCACCCGGAGCTCTTCGTTCTTCACCGCACCCAGATTGTCCAGAGCCACATTGCATGAAGCGATAGCTTTATAATTGCCTTCCCACCAGCCGTTGATCTCGGAGGTAGAGGCGTCGTAAGTAAAGTCGTTGAACTGGTTCAGACGTGCCACACTGCCGTCCGCCAGTTCGCTGCCTGTATCGGAGTTATCACCGGGTAGCTCGGTGATGGCAAACCATGAGAATCCGATGATGTCCCACGCCCGGAGTTGGGTATAGATGGCGTTAATACTCATCAACGCGCCTTCTTCTTCGCCGAAGAAGACATCTTCGGTCAGCTTTCCCTGCGAATCTACATCGAGGAAATCGGCACAGGAAGAAAGGGTCAGTGCCGAAGCCAGTAATATTGAATATATCTTTTTCATTGTAATGGTTTTGGGTTCACCACAGAGTAACACAGGGTCTCACAGAGTTTAATCACATAGAATGTTTAAAAGAAAATCATCTCTGTGAGACTCTGTGTTACTCTGTGGTAAATCGTATTCATGTCTATATCATTTAATATTAGAAAGTTACGTTCAGGCCGAAGCGGCAGGTAGCTGTCACCGGATAGATCTGACGGTCGATGCCGCCCAGCACTTCGGGTGTGAAACCGTTATAGCCGGTGAAATAGGCCAGGTTGTTGCCGGAGAAGTAGACTCTCAGATTCTGCACAGATACCTTCTGCATCCATGATTTCGGGAAAGTATATCCCAATTCCACCGTTTGCAGTTTCACGTACGAACCGCTCTCTACGTAGCGGCTCGACACCTGATAGTTATTGCCTTCCAGAGTCATTCGCGGTGTCATGGTATTCGGATTTTCGGGTGTCCAGCGGTCGAGGAAGGAGCGGTCCCAGTTGTCCGAACCGGAGAAACGTTCCACCTGCTTGGCATTGAATATCTTGTTTCCGAAGTTGCCTTGGAAGTCGATAGAGAGGTCGAATCCTTTCCAGGAAGCACTGATGCCCAGACCGCCGATGAACTTGGGAGTGGGACTGCCCAGATCCTTGCGGTCGTTGGCCGTGATGTATCCGTCACCGTCTACATCTTCGTATATCAGGTCGCCGGGACCTACGTTGTTCTGATACTGTTGTCCGGCATTTCCGGTGGCAGCGGCGGCACGCTCGTTGTAGTCTTTGATCTGTGCCTCGTTCTGGAAGATGCCGATCACGTTGTAGCCATAGAAATATTTAATCGGCTTTCCCTCTTCGGTCATCTGTACGGATTTTCCGGCGCCAATGTCACCGCTGGCGATGCGTTTGCCGCCCAGGCTGATGACTTCGTTTTTGATGGTCGTTCCTGTCAGACGGATACCGTACCGGAAGTCTTTCAGCGAATCTTCCCATTTCACGGTAAAGTCCACACCACTGTTGCGCACCGCCCCTACGTTTGTTTCTACCGGGGTGAGGCCTACGGAAGCCGGTACATCCACCGTCACCAGCATGTCTTTCGTGTCTCTGCGATAGTAGTCCAGTTCAAGTGAAAAGCGGTTGTTCAGCAGTCCGAGGTCGAAGCCGAGGTCCATCTGCTCCGAACGTTCCCAATGGACGCTCCGGTTGGAGAGTGACGTGATGGTTCCGCCGGGATAGAACACGCCGCCAAACACGGCATCATAGGACGGAGAGATATTGGCGAGCGCCCGGTATTTGTCGTTACCTATTTTATCATTACCGATCTGTCCCCAGCTTCCTCTGAGCTTCAGGTTGCTCAGCCACTGCACGCGGTCTTTCAGGAACGCTTCTTCGGAGACTCTCCATCCGGCAGCTACTGAGGGGAAGTAGCCCCAACGGTTGTCAGGACCGAACTTGGATGAACCGTCGGCACGGACCGAGACAGTCAGCAGATAGCGGTCCATCAACGCATAGTTGGCACGGAAGAGGTAAGACATCATTGTTTCATGGTATCCGTTGTTGGCCACCGACTTGGAGCCGGCCGAAGCCTGGTCGAGATACCAGTAGTTTTCGTTATCGGAGAAGAAATCGCGTCCGGTGCCTTCCAGCAACTCGTAAACACGCTTCTGCGCCGTGATACCTCCCAAGAGGTTGAGCCGGTTCTTATCATTGATCTTCCAGTCATAAGTCAGCAGGTTCTCCCACAACCAGGTGAAGTCGCGGTCCCAGGTTTTGGAGAGGCTGTTGGTTTCGTTCTTCTGTGTTTCCGAAACGTAGTATTTCGGCACGAAGTTGCGGCGGCGTCCGTTGATGTAGTCGATGCCGAGGCTGGTTTTAAAGTCAAGCCCGTTCAGGATATTCCAGTTCAGGAAGGCGCTACCCACGATACGTTCTTTCCAGTCGTCATTGTTTGTATAATGGAGTGTGGCGACGGGATTGGCAGAAGAGGCGCTTTCGGAATCCATAAAACTCCCGTCTTCATTGTAGGGACGCTTCACGGGACTGATGGTATAGGCAGCTTTCACCACCGCGCTGTTTTCGTTCTTCTTATGGCTGAAAGAGGCCGACAGATTGTGCCCGAGGGTCAGCCGTTTGCTGATCTTGTAGCTATTGTTGGCACGCAGGGTGAAGCGGTTGTAGGTGTTTCCGGTGATGATGCCGTCCTGCTGGTAATATCCAGCGCTGAGGTTGTAGCGCACCTTCTCCGATCCGCCGCTGACGCTGAGCTGATAGTCGCGTACGGAAGCCACACGGAAGATTTCGTCGAACCAGTTGGTTCCTTTGCCCAGTGAAGCAGGGTCGTCAAACTTGGGTTTTCCGCCTGTGTTGACCAGTGCTTCGTTCAGCAGTGTCGCGTATTCGGTGGCATTGGCCATCTCGAAGCTGCTGTTGTTGAACTGGAATCCTTCGCTGGCGGTGAAGTTCACCACCGCTTTTCCTTCCGTTCCCTGCTTGGTAGTGACGATAATCACACCGTTGGCACCGCGCGAACCGTACATGGCGGTCGCCGATGCATCTTTCAGCACCTCCATCGACTCGATGTCGTGTGTGCTCAGGAAAGAGATGTCGTCCATAAACATTCCATCCACCACATAAAGGGGATTGCTGTTATTCGTTGTGCCGATACCACGGATACGTACTTCGGGCGAGCTTCCGGGAGCACCGTTAGCCGAGATATACACACCGGAGACACGTCCCTGAAGGGCATTCGCCACGTTGGGAGTGGCAACTTTCATGAGGTCTTTGCTCTTCACCGCACCTACCGAACCGGTCAGGTCGGACTTACGTTGTATACCATAACCGATCACGACAACTTCGTCTATCAATTGGTTATCTTCTTCAAGAGAGATATCCAGCTTCGAGGAGGCAGTCACCTTGACCTCCTGCGTTTTCATGCCGATATAACTGAAAACAAGAGTGGCGCCCGAAGGAACATTCGGAATAGAATAGTTGCCGTTAAAGTCCGTAATGGTTCCGGACGATTGACCTTTCAGCAGGATACTGGCGCCAATGATAGGCTCCCCTGTCTTTTTCTCGGTAACAACACCCGAGATGGTCAGACTACCCTGCGCAAAAGAAAGCATGGAGAGCAGCAACATCATACATAGGGTAAACAGATTTTTTTTCATCGTTTGGTACTGATTTAAAATTCTGCTGCAAACTTAGACGGTAAATTGATGTAAGTCAAAAAAAGGGGTACTACAAGAGTACCATGCAGAAAAAAACAAGATTTCCACACTACTTCATCCCTACTGCAAAGGAATATAATTAATTAATATTCAATAAAATAAAAAATAGATTCTGAAAGGAGACCGGAATATGACTACTTCATCTGTTCTACTCCTTTCCGTCGATGAAATATTTGCTTTAAAGACTCCGGAGAGGAAAAAAGACTTTTTAGATTCTGCACTCCGGGATGAAAATATCAGAACCGGTTGGTGCATGAACAGGACTTTTTCCAAAAGGAAAAAGGAGAAGAAAAAACGCTAAGGATATAAGGTAGTTTTGTACAAATAAAGAAATAGTATTATGCCTTATTTAATGTTCGTACTAATTACTAAAAGCTATATAAGAGTATTTCATCCATTAAAAATTGAGATCTCGACGATGATTTTTCATCATCGAGACGATGTCTCTCTGTCGTCTCGATGACAGCATATCGGTATCTGAGCGACAATTTTCATTTTTTTGAATTTTGTATAAAAAGAAAACCGCTACAAGTAGCGGTTTTCCGTATAATATATAATTATTTATGATTTAGTATCAGATTCTCTTTTCCGATCATGTTTTATCGTAACGGGGAGTACATTCGGATTGATTCTATGGTTCTACAAAGATAGGACAATAAATCAAAAATACAATCTTATTTTCTTTATTATTCTCCCTTCAGAAGAAATCGTGCCTTTTTTACATCCCGGCTGTTTCCGCCAATCATTACATCGAAATCACCCGGTTCGCAGACAAACTGCAAATCGTAATTATAGAACTTCAACAATTCCGGCGTGATGCTGAAGCTTACTTTACGAGACTCTCCGGCCTTGAGGAAAATCTTCTCAAAACCTTTCAGTTCTTTCACCGGACGGGTGACGCTGCCCACCAGGTCGCGGATGTAAAGCTGAACCACCTCCGCTCCGTCACGGCTGCCGGTATTGGTGACGGTAACAGTCGCCGTCAGTTCGCCATCAGCACTCATCTCCGTGCTGCTCAGGTGAATATCACTGTAGGCAAAAGTCGTATAAGATAATCCGTAGCCGAACGGGTAGAGTGGCTCGTTGCTCACGTCGAGGTAATTGCTGCGGAACTTTTCAAACCAACGTCCCTCTTGCAACGGACGCCCGGTGTTTTTATGATTGTAGAACAATGGAATCTGGCCTACATTTTGCGGAAAAGTAGCGGTCAGTTTTCCACTGGGATTGACATCGCCGAAAAGCACATCGCTGATGGCATAAGCGGCTTCACTCCCTCCGAACCATACGTTGAGGATGGCAGGCACGTGTTCTTCTTCCCAGGTGAGCACCAGCGGGCGACCGGTAAAAAGCACAAGCACAACGGGCTTTCCGGTTTTGAGTAATTCCTGCAACAGCGCTCTCTGTACATCCGGCATCTCCAGGTTGGTACGCGAACTGCTTTCTCCACTCATTTCGGACGACTCGCCCAGTGCGGCGACAATGACATTGGCCCCGGCAGCCACTTTCAGAGCTTCGTCCAGAAGTTCGCGATCCGTACGGTTATCCCGATGCAGTTCACGTCCGAACATGGTGGCGCGCTTCTCATAGTCGGCATCGCCAATCAGATTGCTTCCCTTGGCGGTTACCACTTTTGCCCGGTCACCGACTACTTCCCTGAGTCCTTCGACCAGCGAGGGAGCGTTATCCAGCACAGCAGCTACGCTCCAGGTGCCCGGCATGTTGGAACGGGTGTTCGCCAACGGACCGACTACGGCAATGGTTCCTTTCTTGCTGAGTGGCAACACACCTTCATTCTTCAGCAGCACAAAGCTCTCCGAAGCGGTCTTACGGGCAATGGCACGGTGTTCCTTGGTGAAGATCTGCTTCTTGGGACGATTCACGTCGCAATACTTATAAGGATTGTCAAACAGTCCCAGCTTATACTTCGCTTCCAGAATACGGCGGCAGGCGGCGTCGATGGCAGCTGCGGATACTTTGCCTTCCTCCACCGACTTCTTCAGAGTGCCGCTGAAGGCATCGCTCACCATGTCCATATCCACCCCGGCATTCAGGGCGAGGGAGGCAACAGTCTGCTGGTCACCCATGCCGTGGTCTATCATCTCGTTGATACCGGTATAGTCCGTTACCACAAACCCGTCGAAACCCCACTGCTTGCGCAGCACATCGGTCATCAGCCACTTGCTTCCGGTGGCAGGCACACCGTCCACTTCGTTGAACGAAGCCATTACGCTGCCGACACCTGCCTCGACTGCGGCCTGGTAGGGCAGCATGTATTCATTAAACATACGCTGGCGGCTCATATCCACCGTATTATAATCGCGCCCCGCCTCTGATGCTCCATAAAGGGCGAAATGCTTCACACAAGCCATTATCTCGTCATTCCGGCTCATATCCTTTCCCTGGTATCCGCGTATCATGGCACGGGCGATGGCTGCGCCGAGGAACGGGTCTTCACCGTTTCCCTCCGACACGCGCCCCCAACGGGGATCACGGCTGACGTCCACCATCGGGCTGAATGTCCACGAGATACCATCGGCACTGGCTTCGACGGCAGCTATACGGGCGGACTCTTCGATGGCTTTCATATCCCAGGTACACGACAGGCCGAGAGGAATAGGGAAAATGGTTTCGTATCCGTGGATTACGTCCATACCGAACAACAAGGGAATGCCGAGGCGGCTCTCCTCCACCGCCTGCCGCTGTACTTCACGGATGCGTTCCACTCCTTTCAGGTTGAACAGTCCTCCCACCTCTCCGTTACGGATTCGTTTGGCTACATCGCTGCTTTTCGCCTGTCCGGTAGTGATCTCTCCGGTCACGGGCAGGTTGAGCTGGCCGATCTTCTCCTCCAGCGTCATCTTTTTCATTAACTGGTCGATAAAGCGGTCCATATCCCGGGGAGCCTTCTGTGCCTGTAACCCGGCGGTCACTACGACCAAAGAAGCGGCAAGCGCCTGCATTCTTCGTACAAAATGTTTCATGGTCTTTACAGTTTTAGTATCTATTTATGAATGTTCTGACTTTCCGGATGCAAATAAAACAAATCTGCGGCAAACAGACTCCATTTACCCATACGGCAAGAATACTGCAAACCAGGAAAAACAAAAAAAGAAGTACTGCATTGGTACTTCTTTCCATATCAAACAGTTCATTGCCAACTATTTGAACGCAATCATAAAATCCGTCAGGCTGCTCTCCGGAGGAAGGCCCAGCTTCTTGCGCAGACGATAGCGGGCAGCATCGACACCTCTCACGGAGATGTTCATCAGCTTCGCAATCTCCTTTGTCGGCAGATTGAGCCGGAGCAATGCGCACAAACGCAAATCGCCGGAAGTCAGGTCAGGGAACTTCTCTTTCAGGTTTCGGAAGAAGTTCTCGTGGATGCGGTCAAAATTGGACTGGAACATGTTCCAGTTCTCTTCATCCGAAACCATATTCTGGTTAATCATTGAAAGCAGCTTATCCAGGTTCTTGCGCGTATACTGCCCCGAGAGTTTCTGCTGTTGCAACTCCTCTTTGAGTGAATTCAGAAATTCCTGATGCGCAATGTTGGTCATCACTACACCCGAAAGCTCTTTGCTCTTGAAACGGAGGTCGGCCTCGAGTTGCTCTTTCTCCAGTTCCATGATCTTCTTCTCCTGCTGCTCTATCTCCGCTTTGTGACGGGCACGTTGCCGCTCAATAACGGCATCTTTTTTCTTCTTGGTGTATACGTAGACTCCATAGAGCAGCCCCAGCAGCAAGGCTATCCCGGAAAGCGCATAGACAGCGACAGCCGGATACGAAAGATACCAGGGCCTCAAAATGCGGAACGGAAGGTCGACAGAGGAAATCACTCCGTTCTCGTCGTATACCTCGGCACGGAAACAATAAGAGCCGAACGGAAGACGGGTAAATTCTTTCTGCAAGTCCGGAAGGCCTTCGGTCCACTTACCGGAGGCGGACAACCCTTCAAGCCGGTAGCGTACGTTCAGCGCAAAATCGTTGTAGACAGGATAGGCCAGGGAAATGCTGATATTATTGAAAGCTGAAGCTATCTCGTCGGTACCGGAAACGGGCAGTTGTATCCGCTCTCCTGTCTGCTCGTCGGATGCCGAAAAACCCGAAACCCACAAAGACGGCTTCTGACGTGACTTGTACAAACCGGTGCTGTCGGCAGCAATGCGAGCAAAAGAGTTGTTCAGGCAGAGGTAGGAGCAGTCGTTCCGCCTGTCGTATACCATCCGTGCCAGTCCTTCGATGGGAAGGTTGCCGAACATGGAGAAAGGTATTCTCCTCTCAACTTTAAAGTCGCTTACGGTACATCTCACCAGATAGGCTTCGCGGTCACTGAGAAACCAGTAGAGATCTCCCTTCATGACGTCGACGGTATGAATGCCCCTGAGCGTTGCCAACTGTTCGTTCATCGCTTTGTAGGGGATGATGGAATCTGCCATGTCATCGTAAGTGTAGAAGTTCCGCCCATCCGAGAAAGCGACACGCCCGTTCACCTTGAACAAATAGCAGTTTCCACCCTGATTGCCGGACAAGGAATCATACTGTTTCAGGTCCGTCACCTGCTTCAGCTCTTCATCGAGACGTAGCCGGTAGAGCCCCTTTCGCATGTGTTGTACCCAGATATTCCCATGAGCGTCTACTTCGATATTCTTCGCCATGTGACTGAAGTTACCCACCGAGTTAGCGAAGTACCATTCGCCGGCAGCACTCTTCTTGTAAATATTCAAAAAGGTATAGGTACCCTGTATCAGGAGTTGCTCGCCGTTGATCTGCGCCTGCCGCATACACATAGCCCCCCGCACATCGGAAAGAAGCCGGGCTTGCATGCCTTTAATCTGGAAAGTACCTTTATTATGACCGCAAAGCACCTGGCCGCCCCACTCTCCAATGGTCCATGCCTGCTCTTCAAGGCCCGGAACCAACTCCAGACGGGTATCTTCAAGCCGGTACAGCCCTTGATTGGATGCGATGTAAGCGTCCTTATCGCGTACCAGCACATCATAAACCATCCCGACTTTGCGGCGAACCGGCTCGAAATGGTAAATCAGCGAATTATTGCGGACATAGGCAATACCATTGTCAAGGGCTGTCCAGATATTATTGTCCATATCACAATACAGGCCCAGAACGGTATTATTCTCCAACTGGTTATCAGCATTCTCCTTCCAAAGCAAGTGTCCCTCTTTGCTGAAAGCATACAGCCCGTTGGAGATAGTGCCTATCACGTAACAAGAGTCTTTTGTCATTACCGCACGATTAACAGTATGGCGCTTCAGTTCTTCATCACTATCAGTGTGCCAGGGGCGGATGCCGGAAGAAGTATGGATATATCCTCCGCTATTGCGGGTCAGCAACAACATTCCGCCGGGATAAGGCAACCCTGCCAGAACATCGCTATCACCCAACTCTTGACGAGAAATCAGGGGAATAAACTTATCGCCTGCAAAAGTACAGACGCCTCCATTGATCAGTTGGGAATACAGCGTGTCCCCGATCCGGAAAAGGTTCAGGGGAAGTTCAGGGCAACGGACTCCCTTCGTCCCCTTACCGTCGTATATAAAATAGGATCCGAATGACTGGAAGATTATATTTCCTCCCTGCTCTACAATGGTCCATATCTCGTCATTATGGAAATCGAATCCTTTTACCTGCTCTTTCAGAGAATGATACTCCAGCAAGTTCAGGTCGTTCTGTTCAAAATAACCGAACTCTTCGAACGATCCGACATAGATCCGCCTGTCGGAAGCCACATAGACCGCACGCACAATACCCGAAGTCGGCAGTGGAAACAGCTTCCATCGGCTTCCGTCATACCGGAGCAGTCCACTGTTGTTGCCAAAGTACATCACCCCGCGTTCATCTTGGGCAACCGCCCAGTTTTCATTTCCGGCATTATAGTCAAGAACAGAATAGTTGCGGACAATGGGTGAGAAAGGGACAGGATTCCCCAGGCAAGAAAAAGAAAAGGTACAGGCAAAAACTAGGAACAATAACAGATTCTTCATCAGTCAGTCGTCTTTAGAAAAATTCTTTGTGCGGAAAAAGTAGAGCTACCCAATCGAACGTTGATAGTTTGTTTTCACCACAGATAACCCGGATGCACAGAATGTATGCTTCCTAAAGGAACTTCTGCGAAAATCGGAGTTATCCGTGGTGTTCTGATCCGGCCGGCCGGATATTTATTTCTTTACCGGAGCACTCAAGGTCTCTTTATATTTCACCGGATCGGCCAATATCTTAAGAGCAGCTTGCAGCCCGTCGTCATCTTTTAATTGCTGGATGATGCCGCCACGTGTGTAGTAGTAACGCTTAATGATTTCATCGGCGATCATCGACCTGATATCTTTAGAGAAATAGTCGAGGTCACGGTCCAGGTTATGAGTCAGCTTCTTCTCCAATGCCTTAATCTCTTCCGAAGCCTCATCCAGATAACCTTCGAACTTGGCAGCCTCTTTTAGCGTCTTCATAATCTTCTCACTTTGCTGATCGTACTTGAAATCAGCTTTCTTCACCATCGCTTTAAAGTCGTTATAGTCGGCATCGGTCACCTTGAACTCCTGTGGAGAAGGAATACTCGGATGCTTCAGGCAATACTGCGTCGCATAATCGAAAATCAGGTTATCACGTACCAGATAGAAAAGAATATTAGGCAATTTCTCCTGCTTGACTTCGATGTCCGGCATCACTCCTCCCCCATCACGAACTTCACGACCGGCTGCCGTATGGAACACGGTAGTCAGACTATCGGGGATAGTACCTACACTGCCATCTTCATTGCGGTGTTTATAGTCGATGGCCTGCACACAGCGTCCGCTGGGAATGTAATACTTAGAAGTAGTAAGCTTCATTACTCCTCCATAAGGCAATGGGCGAGTGGTCTGCACCAGTCCTTTTCCAAACGTACGGCTACCTACAATCACAGCACGGTCGAAATCCTGGAAAGCTCCGGAAAGGATTTCGGAAGCGGAAGCCGTAGCACCGTTCACCAGTACAGTAATCGGGATATCGAGATCCAGCGGTTCACGTAATGTCTTATAAGTATTGCTGGCCTGTTTGGTCTTTCCCTTCGTCGTTACAATCACTTTACCACGAGGCAAGAAAAAATTAGCAATCTCTACCGCTTCTTCCAAGCGTCCGCCACCGTTACCACGCAGGTCAATCACCAATGAAGTGATACCTTCTTTCTTCAGTTTCAGAAAGGTCTTCTTAAAATCTTTCGAAGGAGTGCCGGAAAAAGTACTCAGATTGATGTAACCTACATTCTTATTAAAAATGGTATCATAAGGAATCATCGGAGTCTGGATGGTTTGACGCACAATATCAAATTCCAATGGCCGTGTTCCTCCTTTTTCGTCCGGACGCTCCACTTTCAGCTTGAAACTGGTACCTACTGCTCCCCGGAGCATCTGGCTGACTTCCTGGTTATTTTTCCCCGCCAAATCTTTTCCGTCAATCTCCATCAGTATATCACCGGCCTTCAATCCGACCTTAGCTGCAGGAGTTCCCTCAAACGGTTCGGCTATCATCGAACGTTTCAGCTTTTGATTGTACGTGATCAAAGATCCGATACCTCCGAACGAGGCATTCAACATTTGCTGCAGTTCGGCCTGATCGTCCTCCGGATAGTATTCCGTATAGGGATCAAGCGAAGACAACATATAGTCGATCCCTTCACGGACCGTCTTATTCGGATCAAGCGTATCTACGTAAAACATATCGAGTTCTTTGACGATAGAATTAAAGGTATCCAGATTTTTAGCAATCTGGAAGTTACGGTCGTCACCGCTCTTGAAACTAAAGAATGCTACAGCAACCAACACTGCTGCCAACAGGACACCATTTCGTCTATTCAGAAACTTTTTCATACACTTTTCGTTAAAATGAGACGTAAAAGTAACTCATTGCCTGCTTACTCTGACAGAACTTCGTTAATATTTAACTTTATTTCATCCCAACGCTCACCGGGAATCGTGGTTCCAACTATCTGTATAACATTTCCGGAGAGAATTGAACCAATCTTAGCACACTTCTCCAAAGAATATCCGCAAGTCAGTCCGTACAGAAATCCGGATGCGAAATAGTCGCCTGCTCCTGTTGTATCAATCACTTTTTTCACCGGAATAGCTTCTACCTTAATTTCTTCAGTACCCTTACGAATATAAGAACCATTGCCGCCTACCTTTACAATGGCAATACTGCATTTCTTACTGATCAACTCAAGAGCTTCTTTCGGATCTTCTTTGCCCGTAAACGCTTTCGCTTCTTCTTCATTGGCAAAAACAATATCTACATATTTATTTATTAATAAGGTGAAGAATTCAAGATCACCCGCTACGATATTATAACTGGCCATATCCAGACAAACCTGCAATCCGGCCTCTTTTGCCAACTCGATGGCATGAAGAATCATATCATGATCCTGTACCAGATACCCCTCGATAAGCAGATATGCATACCCTTTGAACATATCCAGCGTTAAATCTTCGGCTTTCAGCGTAGAGGCAGCGCCGAGATAAGTACCGAAAGTACGTTCTCCGTCCGGAGAAATAAAAGTAGAAGCAACTCCCGATGGCAGATCAGACACTAATAATTTATCTTCGATGCCATTTCTTTGCAGATTTGCCCGAAAAAAGTTTCCGTAAGCGTCATTTCCGATTTTTCCGATAAAACCGGTCCCGGCACCCAAACAAGCGAGTCCGAGGATCGTATTTGCAGCCGCTCCACCGGTTGCCAAGTGGGTTTTCATTCGGCTAAATCGTTCGTTAATCTGCTGTAACTTAGCATCATCAATAAGTTGCATGCTTCCCTTGGGTAATCCCATTTCATCAAGGAGTGTATCATCTTTCAGGGTTGCAAGTACGTCTACCAGGGCGTTGCCCAATCCAATTATTTTATCCATTTCACTAATTTTTTTTGCAAAGATATTGCATATTTCAAAATATCCTATTACTTTTGCATCGCAATTGAGAAAAACAAAACATTCTTCCTTAGCTCAGTCGGTTAGAGCATCTGACTGTTAATCAGAGGGTCCTTGGTTCAAGTCCAAGAGGAAGAGCAAAAGAAAAACTTAAATGCAACATTCTTCCTTAGCTCAGTCGGTTAGAGCATCTGACTGTTAATCAGAGGGTCCTTGGTTCAAGTCCAAGAGGAAGAGCAAAAAAGGTTCGTCAACAAGATGAACCTTTTTTTGTTTATACACCCTAGAAAAATAGAGAAAGAGAATGTTGCCTCTGCTGCACAACATTCTCTTTCCTGCTGATAAAAAAGAACCTACTCAAACCTTATCTCTGAAACACCTATTGATTTTCCTTTCTGAGGTTCTATAAGAATACGAACGGATTCCACTTCAAGACTACCGGATGGATGTACTACGTTGAACCGATCGGTACCCATCTGATAAGAGTCCGTCACATAGAGTTCAAGGGGAGTCCAACCGGCATCCGACTTATATTCCACCGACCAACCGGACGGAACAGTTATTTTGTCTTGATCATCCAGCCAATACACGGAAAGTGAATTTAGTAGGAATGGCTCTCTAAAGTCTACCTGCACCCATTGTTTACCCGATCCCTCAGACACCCACTGTTCTGTAAGCTTGTCTGCAGAAGATTCAGATACTTTTCCATCACAAAGTGCACGCACGGAGATATTCTTCCCTCCGGCAACAGATGAAGCATTCACTCCCTTTACATTACGCAGATAAGCCATGGTCTGCTGACCGATACTGGCTGTAGAAGCCTCTTCGTTTAGCCAAACCAGCATTGTACGGTTATCTCCCCGATTACACCAAGCATAATAAGGAATCATCGTAATCTCTCGTGAAGTGATTCCTCCGACCTTCTTTTCCATTCCGGGCAAAGTGATCCTCTCCAATCCTTGCAGCACACCGGAAGAGATGTTTGCTACCTTAGCCTGTGCTTCGTTCGTATCCCCCAGATAGAGCCGCTGAACAGGTCCCGCATTATCTACCTCTTCCGCACAATAGACCAATGGTCCGCGAGTTACAGCAGTTTTACCTATATTTTCACTGACTTCGGGAATACAATCAACAAAACGTACGGGCATCGGTATGTTAAGTTCAACTACGTCACCGGGCTTCCAGTCACGTTTGATAACGGCAAATCCTTTCTCCATCTTGAAGTCGGTTTTCTGCCCGTTGACACTCAATTCTACTTCCGCCTGCTTGGGCTGCTTGTAGGGATAAAGTCCTCCCGGCACAAATTCGTCGGATCGTGCCCACGTAGGAATACGCATACAAACCGAGAATTTGCTTCCATTTTCAGGTTGTACCATCAAGCGCACTTTCCCATCAAACGGATAAGCAGAAGTTTGCTCCAGTTTCACACGGGTTCCTTCCAGAGGAATAGTTGTCTGACTGCCACCATAAAGGGTCAGGTAAACTCTGTCTTTACTGTAAGCATACATATAACCCGGCACTTGCAGAATCAAACGAGAAATATTAGGAGGACAGCAGGCACACCCGAACCATTTGGCACGTCCGCCATTCCCATGATTAAAACGTCTCACTCCATCTGCTTCAAGAGGATTGACATAGAAGAAACGATCACCATGCAGATTGATCCCTGCCAACGAATTGTTGAAAAGTGAAAGTTCCGCTATATCGAGAAACTTAGCATCGCCACTATCCAGATACATGCCATAATTAAAGAAGACATTTGCTACTGCCGCACAAGTTTCATTATAGGCTGTTAAGTTAGGAAGTTCGTAGGGAGCTCCAAAACCTTCCATTCCTTCTACAGCCCCGAGTCCACCTGTAATATGCATGCGGGTCGTCACCAGATTTGTCCAAATGGAATTGAGAGCCTTGGTATAATCGTTCAATCCGGTCAAGGCATCCACCTGTGCCATAGCCGTGTACAAATAAGCCGCACGGACCGCATGTCCCACAGCTTCCGTCTGCTCCTTCACCGGTGCGTGTTGCTGTGCATAAGTGGGTGCCATCACTCCTTCACCCTCAGGACGATAGGTCACTCCCCTGATCTCCAGAAACTTCTTCGCCATATCGAGGTATAGCGGATCATTAGTCACCCGGTATAGTTTACAAAGTGCCAGTTCAATCTCTTCATGTCCCGGAGCCTGGTTAATAGGTTTACCCCCATTATAATTCGGATCACCTCCTTCAAAGAACACTTTATTCACATGCTTGGCACTTTTGATAGCAACGTTCAGTAGTTTATCTTTACCTGTAGCTTGATAGTAAGCTACTGCGGCTTCGTACAGATGCCCCACATTATAAAGTTCGTGACTATGAACCACCCATGAGTAAGGCTTCTCACCCATCTCACGAGGATCGGGATTACCACAAATATGTGAAATATATAAATATCCGTCGTCTTTCTGCGAAGCAGCGATCAGGTCTGCCACTCGATCCATAAACTCTTCCAACTCCTTATTTGGTTGAATCATCAATGAATAAGACACCCCTTCCATCACCTTATAAAGATCAGAGCTTATAAAACGATGAGTTTCAGGAAGAGCGGCAGAGTCTCCTGCCAAGAAAGCGGCACAACGCCGGAAACGCTCTACTGCCGGGGCACTTTGTTCGACAGAGAACGGTACTGTTACATTGATTTCCGTCTGCATCCTATTCTTCCAAAACCCATCGGTCAAAGTTACCTGATTAAAAGGAACGGGTGTTATTGTCTGCGGCTCCTCCTCCGAGCAAGCTGTCGCAAGGATAAGCAGAAATAGCCCTGTTAGTACATTTTTCATTCTAATTTGTTTTTAAAAGTTTCACTTGGGTATGTTTGTCCGTAACGGGTACCTCTATATAATAAGGATGATGTGCATTACCCGCCTCAATATTGAATGTCGTTATCATTTTGTGATCGGTCATGACAGTATATTTACCTTCAGGCATTCCCTCAGCCCGGATAGTTGTGTTATGAGGTTTATCAGAACGGTTTTCTATGCAGAAACTCAGTTCTTCCGTCCCTCTCAGAGTGATCGGGTAATCTTTCCGGAATCCGTCTCGCATCAACTCGACCGAAAAACGGACAGGAGTCATGATACGGACCTGACGACGTACTCCGTCAAAAGGAATGATACTCACTGTTCCATCTTTATCCATTCGGACATTTCCTCCATAACCGATTAATCCGAAATCAGGATCATCGAGCAGATAAACTCCTGAACCATGAATACCTCCGGTAAGCCCATGGTCTATCTCACCATCAAACCGCCAGGGAGCACGCCCCACTTTAATATAATTCATATAGGTACGTGAGTTCTGATAGGGTGAAAAAGCCCAGCCTACAGCACCGTCATTCTGTTCTCCCCGATACCAATAGCCAAAATCTGTCTTTTTAGTCCCGGTATTCATCAGTGCCCACGAAGCCAACAAAGAATTATATCCATAATTAATATACCTATCCGGCCGGTCCGAAAATCGGTAAGCATAATCGAGTAATGCCACTCCACCCATTTGGGTCATATAATCCAGATTTACATATTGTCCGCTCCATGCTGTACCCAGATTAGCATAACCTGGTTCAAACAACCCTCTCAACGCCAGGTTTCCATCCAACTGATTCTGCATGAAACGATCAATCATCGAAGTGTCAAACGAAGTATACGAGTACCATTTTTTCCGATTCTTATCATACCAGAATTGTTCTTCGGGTTTAATGGGATTTAGCTTTGCATACTCTGCCACATAATAGGAGGATTCAAAAGCTGTACGGTCAACAAACATCTCGGATCCAAAAGGCCAGGGATCTTCGTAAACCATATAAGTTACCTTTTTCTCCCATTCACGACGCAACTTGGCTGCATCTTTTAATCTACCTTTCTGTTGCAGGGCATTGATAATATCCAGCAGATATCGCTCATGAAAATTACCTTGTTTATAGGCCCAGTCCGTCCAACCATGAAAAGCCCATTGTTTACCCATCAAAATATTATAGGGTACTTCAAAATAAGCCATCGCTGTCCGATAAGCACGTTCCAGATAGCCATCAGCATCCAGATAAGATACCATTTCAGGATTATCCTCTGCTATCCGGTAGAGATTATAATAGATGGCAAAATGAGTGGTATAATCAAAAGTTCGCCACATACGCCCCTTACCGGAGCCCCCGTCTTCATATCCGCCATATTTCCCGCTGCGGTTCTGATACCAGTTTTCACTGCCGTAAATGCCATATGGATAGGGATATTCCTCATCCGTGCGTTGCAGCTTGCCCCACACAAAATTTTCTTCATAATACTCCAAAGAAGCAATTTCTTCTTTATTAGGATAAATGACATTCTTCTCACTCACATAGACTGGTTTACTATTGGACGGATCATCAGATCCGCCTACCATAAACTCCTCCCGCAAATCGCCCAAGTGGTCAGGTGAAAGTAACTCGGATTTCTCCATATCCCAAAGACTATAAAGTCCATTATACCATTTGGAGGAATCACGATGTTGTTGTTTGTCCACAATGAAACGCGCCCGTTTTTTTATCAGGGTTTCCAAAGGCTCGGTCACAAAGAAATCGAGAAAGCATATCAAATCATCTCCATAATGAACCGTAATCAGATTTTCTCCCAAACGGGAGAAACGGAACTTATAGATATATTTATCTCCTTCCTTTTGTCCAAGACTGGTTATCTGTATCTCCTCTGGATATTCTGCCACTAATTCAACAATAGGCAGTTTCGATTGCAAGGCACAATAGACCTCAAACTCAGGAGTTACTACCATACCGGGAGCAACTTTCACAACCACTCCGTGTTTATCATAAATCTTCGTTTTTACCTCTTCATGATTTCCAGTGAGTGTGAAGTTGAAACCTGTCATGTAATGCTCGTAAGGCTGTACGGTTTTTGAGGTAGACGGTAATCTCCAGCTATCATTGGTACGATCTACAGCATTCATTGAATGCAGATAGTACTTGCCATCTTGTGTAGCATATTCTATCGCAGTTCCCTTATGCATAGTCATCAGCAGAATATCACCTTGCCCTGTCAGCGGAGTCCAATAAAAGAAGGAGGCATTTCCATTCAGAGAGAAATGACGGTTCAGGTTCTGATGTGCCTGAATAGACTCATCCAAAGCGCCCACAGGCAGAGCGAACCACATATCCGTCACCTTCACCGGATGATGACTGCGATTAAAAAAATCAATCTCCCAGTCTACTTCTTCTCCTTTAATAGTAAAAGTTTGGTAAAGACGCACATCCGAAGGAAGCTGCCAGAATATCTGTATCTTATCCGGAGTATTCGACAATACCTGAGGAGTAATATCAGCCAAAGAAACAGTATAACTCTTCCCTCTTACTTCATAAGTCAGACTCAAATCGCCCAGATATTTCCCGTGGTCTACATAATTCCGAACATTGCCCGCACCTTGAAAAACGAGCGAACTCACACCTCTCTCATCCGGACTGACTTCCATCTGTGGTATTACGGCCTGGATAGAAGAAATATTCAGATAAAAAAAGAGTAGAGATAAAATACAATACTTAAGTTTCATAGGCACTATTCTTTATATTAATAAAGTAATCTACAGTAGTTGAGTATTGCTGCCTTCCACAGGTCCTAAAAGGATTGTGCAAAACCCCTTATTAATGGATACCGCGACCGGGCAGACACTCAACTACTGATTTACATTCTACCGAAGGATACTACGGTTTTACAGAAACCTTCACACTGCTAAGTGCTCTCTTATGACTATAGTCATCCAAAGAATTACTTCTTTCCTCGCTATAATCTATTCCTTTATAATCTTTATCACCTACATTGGTAGCAACAGCAGTAATTGTAAAGTCACCGGCTCCGGTGTAAATATACTTATAAGTTTTCTGAATTCCTCCGGTAGTATATACAGAACCTAATGAAACACCGGTATTCCACGGTTCATATTCATCAGTTCCCATCTCTATAAAAGAGAGATAAACATCTCCCTGAAAACCTTTGTACTTTGTATAGTCGGCTTCATGTACCGGAAGACCGGTAGCAGGATCGAGTTCACATTCATACGATTCCAATACTCCGTCTCCGTCCAAATCATATTTATAAGGCGAATCATCAGCTGCCACAAAAGTCGAACGCCCATTCACGTACATATCCACTTGGCGAAGAATGATTTTTTCTCCATGATCCAAAAAAGGCTGCAAGTAAGTATCCCGGTTGTACATATCACCCAGTTTATAAAATCCTTCCGTAGGACGGCGGGATAATGGATCGTTAGTCTGAAACGCTCCATACGAACGCTCATCTTGGAACGTATAATATTTGTATCCTGCACTATATCCCTGAAAGTCTTCCAACTGTTCGGTATGTAAACCAAAATAAGCAGCTACCCATGCATCATTAGAGTATTTACGTATTGCACGATCAGCATCACACGCTACAAAGCGACTCTCGATAATTGTATTACCCGGTTGATTGGCAAGTCCTCCAAAGATATGAATATTCGGCTTCATCCGGATACCCGAAGGAATCCGCCGATCTGTCACCGTAAACTTCAATTGATTCGTCCCTATATAGCTCATTTCCATCAGTGCTTCCGGAAAGTCTCCTTTTTTGTAGGGCACTAACTGGATATTATCAATCGCTCCGAAAAACTCAAAATCCTTTTTTACGTCTTCTATACTCTGATAGTCCTTAAAATATTTATAAAACAAGGTCTTCTCCCCATTCTTCGCATAAGAGACCCGATAACATTCTTCATAAAAGCTATCCCAATCATGTTCCATAATAGCTTTAATACGCGAACGCTCAAAGTTTTTTCCTTCATCACCCGTAAAAAGTGTCAGGTACTGAGCATCGGTATTGATCGTTACCGTCACCTCTTCGCCGACTTTCGGATTTTCGGGGGACACAGAGATACTGACAGACGGTGTTTCTACATCTGCACCAAATTTCTCACAAGAAACCAGTGAAATAGCTGCCACAGCAAGCAGCCCTATAATCAGTTTATTTGTTTTCATATCCATTCGTTTTTAACATTAAAAATATCCCGGATTTTGTTTCATTTCTGGGAAGAACGATAACTCGGTAAACGGTATCGGCATCAGCACACGGTACACTTTCTCTTCATTAAAAAGATGCCAAAGGTATTCCCCACGCGCCGGATCACCAAACGGATCAAAGAATTGTAGAGGATCGCGATAACGGCAGATATCAGCCAGGTCAACCATTGAAACATCAGGAAAGCGTGCTACATCGAGCCATCCGCAATCATCCTCGGCTGCCAATTCGCGTAAACGTTCATACATCAACTCTTTCAGTGCATTAGCCGGACTGATATTAGTCGGAATCATCATAACCGAACCCGGTTGATAAGTATAAGGAGCATCTCCCTGAGAAACAAACATATCTTTAATAGATCCTTGATGGCAAGCACGATCACGGATAATATTCATCGTTTTCACTCCTTCCGAAACATGGCCCTGCATGATTTGTGCCTCCGCTTTCAGCAAGTAAATCTCTGCCAAACGTAAAACAGGATAGTCCACTCCACCATAATTAATATCAAAGGTTGAACTCAACTCACTCGGATTCAGGTTACGGAATTTACCTAATTGCCACCAATTACAGTTCCACAAGTTAGGCTTGTTCTGCCCATTCGTTTCATTCTTCCACCACGCCCGTTCATGACTTTCAAGAGCTACATCCATTACTTTGAGCTGTTCTTCGGTGTAATCGTTCACCTTACCCGGCTCAATATAAAACTCGGGGCCTAATTCACGTCCGGCAGGTTCAAACACCCACAACCCGATAGGAGCTCCACCACTGTTAGGACCGGTTACCCAGCCTTTCACCGAACTCCACATACGACGGGTAATATCTCCGGTTATGGTGTACTTTCCGGTACGATCATAGAGATTCTGCAAGTCATAAGGAGTCGTTCCGGGCTTCGGACTTTCAGCATTGAAACGATCTACCTGGCCATAGTCCATACATACGTCCTTGAAACTGTAATTATGTTCCCACATCGGTATATCATACAGCAACGTCAGCCACGAAGTAAGATTTCTTCCACCGGTTGCTCCGTATTTACCTTCACCGGCAAAACCCATAGGTATCTTGTTTCCTGTACCGACTCCTTCTTCTGCCAATACACTGAACATAATCTCGTTATTTCGTTTGGTAAATACAGCAGGGAAATATTCTTCCAACTTATAAGTTCCGTACACGCCGGCAATGATATCGTCACACAACTTCACTGCATCAGCATATAACGTTGTCTTATCTACATCATCAGCTGTTGTTTCATTAATCTTGTTTCCATACATTTCTGCACGGCGGATATAAGAAGCGTGGAATATTTTCATTTTTGCCAACATACCGGCTACGGCACCTTTCGTAACACGACCATAAGCAATACCCGAACGGTTATCCAAACACTTGTCCAATGCATAGGCCATCTCGTCATAGAGGAACTTGAACATCTCCTGGCGGGTTGCTCGCGGCACATAATCCGGCTTCGGTCCGGTAGGCTCTATAATCAGAGGTACACCGCCATAATAACGATACAATGTAAAGTAAGCATAAGCCCGGAGGAAACGAACTTCTCCCATCAGCATTTCAGTAGCTGATCCGGTGATCGTAGCTTTATCCAATGCAGAATGTCCTGCATTCTCATCAATCACCTCTTTATTGGTTTCCAGCCTCTCAAGTATCAGATTTGCCTGTGCAATATACGCATAATGCTTTGACCACAAATTCAGTACGCTACCCGATGTCGAAGTCAGGTCGAACGGACCTTCATTCATCAATGAAGGCATCATAAACCGGTCACTGGTCATAATTCCATCATTGACATGCCCTGCATTAGCATACAATATAGCTACATTACGTAAAGCAGCATCATAGGAAGTATAGAAAGTTTCAGACGGAAGTTCTGTTTTCGGTAACTGGTCGAAATACCCCTCACACGACACTAAGGCGCAAGAGGTTAAAAGGGCTAATAATATTTTTTTCATGGCAGTACCTTATTAGTATTTAAAATTAAGTGAGAATATATGAGACCGGGCATACGGATAAGCCGAGATATCGACTCCCGGAAGAATACGATTATTTACAGAGCTGCCACTACGTACCTCAGGATCATATCCCGAATAGTTCGTTAAACAGAAAACATTGTTAATCGTATATGTCAGAGCCAGGTCCTTAATTTTCCAAGCCTTTAATATATTTTTCGGCATACGGAAAGTTACAGCCAGGTTATTCATCTTCAGGAACGAACCATCTTCCACCATTTCAGAGTTGGAAGCAGCCCACATATACCCGGACCAATCAATTGCACCAGGACCTGTAAAAGTACCGGTAGGATTATTAGCAAACCAAGCATCTTTATAGTATACAGCCGACTTATTACGAATATCGCCATTGTTCATCAGATTGTATACATTACCATTGATTATATCATTTCCGTATGACCAGCTGAAGTCCATAGCCAGTTCAATGAATTTCCAGCGCAAACGGGTGTTCAAGCCACCGATAAATACCGGATTCACATCTCCTATCACGACACGGTCACTCATATCCACTTTCCCGTCTCCATTAGTATCTGCAAAAGATGGGAATCCGTATGGCATCTCTCTTTCAGTAGCATACCACCAAGGAGAATCAGCACTGCCTATACCATTATAGTCAGAATGCCAATTACTGCGAATGCCTTCCATTTGCAGACCATAGAACAGTCCGAGAGGATATCCCTTTTTTATCAGGACATTTTCCGAACCCGAAGCAGAACCCACCGGACGCCCTTCCAACATCTGTGTCTCAGCACCTAGACTCAGTACTTTGGACTGATTGGAACTAAAGTTCACTGTTGCATTCCACGTAAAGTCTTTCTTATCAATCAGCACACCGCCTACACTGATTTCAAATCCACGGTTACGTACCGAACCGATATTCCTGGTTACTTTTCCAAAACCGGAAGTACGTGGCAGATTCTGTTCAAGCAGCATATCACGAGTTGTCTTGGTATAGAGATCCAATGAAATATTCAGCCGGTTATTAAACATATCTAAATCGAGACCGCCGTTAAACTCTTCCGTTACTTCCCAACTGATTTCGGGGTTTGCCATACGGCTGGTGTACAAGGCCGGAATAGCTCCGTCACCAAAAATGGCTTGTCTCTGGCTGGAAGATAAGGTCTGTGCATAAGCATACGGAGCAATCTGATCGTTACCTACCTGACCATAGCTAAAACGTAGTTTCAAGTTATTAACGTTCTTCTCCAACCAAGATACATTCTTAAAGAATTCTTCTTCTGAAACTCTCCAACCCAATGCTCCGGACGGGAAAAATCCCCAACGATTATCAGGGCTGAATTTAGAAGAACCGTCAGCACGCATAGATGCTTTCAATAAATAGCGCCCTTTATAAGAGTAGTTAGCCATCAATACCCCCGAAAGCATTGCTATCTTCTCGTAAGATACACCGGGAGATTTCACATGATTACCACTTTTTGCATCATAAATACCTTCCCATCCCAAATCGGTATTAAACTGAGAATATTCCTGATTAAAGGTTTCATACTTGTTGGTATTAGCCTCGTATACGGCATTTACCGAGAGACTATGTACTTTGTTGAATACTTTATTAAATCCGGCCTGGACTACTCCACGCATATTTAATCCACTTTGCGTAGCGTATGTGGCCAATCCGTTGTTATCGTAGCCTCTCTGAATGGTTTTCGGGATAAATTCTTTCACTTCACCTTTGGGTATACGCACACCAATACCTCCTTTTACAAACCAGTTATCATTGATATTGTAAACCAACTCTGCCTGACCGAAGAAAGTATTATTCTTGTTAGAGTAATCAATATCTTTTAATTTTCTATAAGGGTTATCCATCTTACCTGTATAGTAAAGGTTATCATCTATCTCCTGAAAAGTCCATTCTTTAGGAACAAGCGGAGAGAAAGTCTGTATTTCGTTAAAAATATTACCTTCTGTCCAGAAAGCACCGCTACGAATATTGTGTTCATATGAAAGATTTGTGTTCAAAGTCAATTGCGGAAGCAATTTAATGCTATTATTCGTTTGGAAATAGAATCGTTTAAATCCGGTATTGATGGCAATACCGTCTTCATTCATCAACGAAAAGATTGTAGAGTTCTGTATGCGGTCTGTTCCCCCTCTGTAAGAAACTTCATAATTCTGTTTAGTACCATTCTGCAAACAAAGATCGGGATAGAATTGGAAACGGGAAGGATTGGTATTCCATATCTGATCTTTATATTCCTGATAGAAATCAGCATTTTGCCAGCGTCCGCTCATAATCATATCACGCATATACGCACGCATATAGTCTTCCGCACCCAGCATTGGAATAGAATTTGCCAGTTTACTGATACCGTAAGTAGCCTTCACAGAGATTTCACTCATACCGGCCGATCCTTTCTTCGTAGTAATCAACACAACGCCATTAGCCCCCTGTGCCCCATAAATGGCAGTTGATGATACGTCTTTCAGGATAGAGATACTCTCGATTGCATCAGGAGAGATAGTAGCCAAAGGACTTTCCAGAGGATCGTCCGAAATAGGGAGAGGAAAACCATCTATGACATACAGAGGTGAACTACCTGCCGTAATAGAACTGGCTCCACGAATCTTAATCGTAATTCCACCACCCGGCGCACCATCATTGTTCATTACCTGCACACCGGATATTTTTCCTTTCAAAGCCTGCTCCAGACTTAACGGGTTGGTTTGCATGAACTGATCGGAACTCAAACTGGATACAGATCCGGTCAAGTCCACTTTACGCTGAGTCTGATAACCGGTCACTACCACCTCGTCAATCAATACTCCCGCATCCATCAGTACATCTATCCGATTTTGGCTACCTACAGTTTTTTCAACCGTATTCATACCAATCATTGAGAAAACAAGTACTTGTCCCGGAGATACATTTTTAATCGTATACTCCCCATTCTCATTAGTAATCACCCCATTGTGTGTTCCTTTCACTTGTACAGTGGCACCAATAACAGTTTCATTACTGCCTTTCTCTCTCACCGTACCCGAAATGCTCTTTGTGTTTTGAGCAAATCCACCTGCAGACACCAGCACAAACATGCATATTAAGAAGACGGCTTTTATCCTGCCTTCCGTATCTGCTCTAAGGTTGTTCAGATCTTTTAGATTCATAATATTAGTAATTTAGTCATTAAAAAGGATTCATACATTTTTAGTTTGTTTGTTAAGTCCCGAAGTCGGATCAGGACGAGTCCATTTTGTGTGGTTCCATACTGAGTTGTTGTTTCATGCATATTTTACTGTTTGTTGTTTCAGCAAAAGTAAGCGAAAAGAGAACCGAACCGTAAAACAATAGATTATTCACTGATACGCATATTCATATTTACATTAAATATTTCTATAGTGAATATAAATATCAGTTTGTGACCATAAGTATCTTTTTGATTCGTTTTTATTTCAGACTTTTGTGTTGTACGTAATTAAGAGACGAATGAAGAAGAGCACTTTTACCCTGATTTTATTTTTTTCTTCTGTTATCCTATATGCACAACAGAACGAACTTATGTTCCACTCCCTGGGTAGTCAACACGGACTTACCTATAGTGCCGTACGGGATATTCTGCAGGATTCAAAAGGATATATTTGGATTGCAACCCTCAAAGGATTGAACAGGTATGATGGATACAACATCAAACAATATTATAAGTCAGATGACGGACTCTCTTCAAACTGCATCGAGAAACTGCTACTCCTCGGTCAGGATACTCTATTGATGGGTACCAATGAAGGACTGTGCTTGTATGATATGATGAGAGAGAAGTTCACCACTATTGTTCCGCAAACCAAGGCCCCATTATATGTATTGGACATGGCCTACGACGGACGTTCAGTTTTCATTGCGTCCGATTCCGGGCTATATGCATATAGTAAGACAGAGCAAAGTATGCCACTACTCCATAAGGGATTGATTGTAAAAGTAACGCTGGATATGAATGGAAATGTATGGGCAGTGAGTCCAAATACGATTTATTGTTTCCGCCCAAACGGACAAATGACCAGAAAAATCACAGCTACTGAGGTTTCTCCGGATTATCCTGTCGAGTTTACTTCTATTTATAAAGATTCTCAGGGGACTCTATGGCTGGGGACGACCGAAAACGGACTGTACCGATACAACAAGAACTATAATCAATTCGTATCCGTGGAGTTCGCTTCACAAGACAGAAAGGATATGCGTTATATTCGCTGCATCCAAGAAGATATGCGTGGAAATTTATGGATCGGAACCGAAAACGGACTTTTCATCTATGACTATACAGATAACAGCTACATACAATATCGGCAGCATGCAAAAGATGTCCAATCCGGACTGACCGATAATGCGATCTATACTATTTATAAAAGCCGGGGTGACATTATGTGGATCGGCACTTTCTTCGGAGGGGTCAGTTACACCAGCCTGACCGAAAACAATTTCCACTACCTGATAGCAGATAATGGGAAACAATACCTGAAAGGAAAAGCAATCAGCAACATCATTAAAGATAAAAACGGAGCTTTGTGGTTTGCATCCGAAGATCATGGAATTTCTATTCTTTACCCGGATGGTCACATCAGGTATTTAAACAAATCGACACACCCGTCATTAAACGGAGATAATGTCCATGCATTAGCCGAAGATCACTCCGGTAATATCTGGATTGGCAACTTTATCGATGGGTTGCAAAAAGTCGATTTAGCAAAAGGCTATATTCGTTCATATAAAAACATAGCAGGGGGACACGCGGGACTATCCAATAATTCAATCTATAAACTTTATGTTCATAATCCTGATACTATGTTTATAGGAACCAGCCAAGGTGTCAATATCTATCATTTCCGGACCGATTCATTCACTCCCTTCCTTCCGGATGTATTCCGGCTTATACGTATTGACGACATCACACGTGATCTCAAAGGAAATATCTGGTTTTCCACACATTTCAACGGTATTTTTCGGTATCATATTCCGACCCATAGTATCCATCGATATCAAAAAGGAGTGATAGGCTGTAAAACAATGACCAGCGATAATATTTATTGTAGTTTTGTTGACTCCAAAGGAGAGGTCTGGTTCGGTACCAGCAACGGAGGATTGATGAAATACAATGCACATGCAGACAGTATACAGGTGTTCGGAAAGGAGAATGAACTCCGGCAAAGAGATATTTATTCCATACAGGAAGATAGCTTTGGCTATTTATGGATGAGTACGGATAACGGTATCTTCTCTTTCAATCCGGAAAGTCGGAATTTTGCCCATTATAAAGTATCCGATAATCTGGTTTCCAACCAGTTCAATGCCTGTCCGGGCTATAAAGATCCTGACGGTACCCTTTTCTTTGGCAGTATCAATGGGGTATGCTTCTTCCGACCGGAAGGACTGAACCATAACAGTCCTACAAACGATATTCATCTGACTTTCTCGGATTTCAGGATTTTCAATAAACACGTACAACCATCACCGGACGGCATTCTACAGAATAATATCGACAGCACATCTGCCATTCGCTTACCTCACGGCATGAATACCCTGACTTTTGATTTTCTGGTGATCAACTATAATGAAAATTGCCAATCACAACTTTCCTGTGAATACTATCTGGAAGGTATGGAGACCGAATGGAATGCAACACAACAAATCCCACAATCAGTCACATATACCAACCTCGATCCGGGCACCTACCAATTTCACGTACGGGTCATAGGAAAAAACGGAGTTGTATTCGACCGTCGGAAAATAACCATTAACATTCGTCCTCACTTTTTGCTGAGTGGTTTCATGATCACTATTTATTCTCTTATCGGACTTCTTATCAGTTTTATAATTGTCCGCTTCTACCAAGTGCGTATGCGAGACAAAATGGATATCCGCATCGAAAGAATGGAAAAAAACAACCTGCGCGAACTGAATAAACACAAGCTGAATTTTTTCACTTATATCACCCATGAGTTTAAGACTCCTTTATCTATCCTTATGGCTGTATTCGAAGATATATCAATCGGACGAAACAATACAATTACCGGGGAAGAAATGAAAATCATCAATCGGAATATCCAACGGCTTCAATTCCTGATCAATCAACTTTTGGAATTTCGCTCTGTAGAAACCGACCATGCACGCATCGAATATGTCAAAGGAGATATTATGACTTATGGACGCAGCATCTTCGAACTGTTTATTCCCGTCTTCAGACAAAAGCAGATTGTTTTTCAATATGCAACTTCAGCCGACTCTTATTATACGGTATTCGATAGAGACAAGATAGAGAAAATCATCAGTAATCTGCTCAGTAATGCTTTCAAACATTCTGATCCTCAAAGTGAAATAAACTTCAGGATTGATGTAGACAAAGCTTCCGGACAATTGATTCTCTCCTGTCATAACAGCAGTTCATATATTCATCCGGAACAGCGGGAAGCTGTCATGCAGCCTTTTCACAAAACCGATTCATCCGATCAAAAGTATTCCAATACGGGTATTGGACTGGCTTTGGTGAATGGTCTAGTTCAGCTGCTTTCAGGAACAGTTGAGATAGAAAGTCATCAAAACAGCGGTACGACCTTTAAAGTAAAATTACCTTTGGTCGAAGACTCTAAGGATATGATTGCACCGGACGAAACTTTGGATATCGTTAACTCACCCGACGTAGTGGCAGATACTGTATACCTGCTCAATAACTCCGGACTAAAAGAGGATATGAATGCTGCAAATGCCGAGAAAAAGATGACTGTACTTTTGGTGGAAGATAATCCGGATATCAATAACATTTTAAAAAGTAAGCTACTCCGTTTATATAAGGTGAAAACGGCTTATAACGGACAGGAAGCTGTAGAGTTGCTAAAAACACATATCATCGACATTATCATCAGTGACATTATGATGCCTTATATGGACGGATATGAATTGAGTAAATATATTAAAACTTCTCGTGAGTACTCCCATATCCCGGTCATTCTCATCACTTCACAGCCTTCGAAAGAAAACGAATTGCAAGGTTTATCTGCAGGAGCCGACGCCTATATCGAAAAACCATTCACTTTCGATGAATTGAATCTTAGAATTACCAACTTGCTTAAAGCCAAAAATAATATCCGCGAACATTATCACGACATGAAAATATTCCAACTCAATGAAGAACTCAACAACAAAGACGAGGAATTTATCAAATCATTGACACAATTCGTCATCGAACACATTGAGAACCCGGAATTGAGTGTCGACCAACTGACCACTCACATGAATATCAGTCGAACTCAACTATACAATAAACTGAAAAAACTATTAAACCTGAGTGCAACCGAGTTTATCAATAAAATCAAGATCGATGTTGCTAAAGTAAAGATTATAAAGACTAATCTGACTATTGCTGAAATCTCATGGCAACTCGGATTCAATAATCCCAGCTATTTCAGTAAGACATTCAAGCGTTTTTGTGGAGTGACACCTAATGAATTTAAAAACGGTAAAAGCCAATAGACAGACCGTTTTGCCATTTTATTCGGTCCATTACGCCTTAACAGTGATCTGAGACATCCATTATTTGTAAATGTCGAATAATCGTCTTTACTCCCATAAACATTACCTATAAAGGTAATTTGAGCTATTAATATTCTTAATATTATATGAATATATGCTCAACAACATACATACCAGTTCGTACCTGTTTAAAATATTATGTATATATTTGCCATTGTTAATCCAAACACAATGAAAACAGGAACAATATTCAGTGTCGAGGAATTTGCCATCCATGACGGACCGGGAATCCGAACAACGATATTTCTCAAGGGATGTCCTCTACGCTGTGCATGGTGCCATAATCCGGAAGGTATATCGCCACAGCCGCAATACATGATTAAAAAAGGAGTTAAAAGTATTTGTGGATATCAGATAACTGTGGAAGAATTGGTTACCATGATCGAAAAGAACCGGTCCATTTATACGCTCAACCGGGGAGGAGTTACACTAACCGGCGGAGAACCCTTATTTCAACCGGATTTTGTTATCGAACTGCTCCGACAACTTCCGGACATACATACGGCTATCGAAACAAGCGGATACGCAAACACTCACATTTTCAATGAGGTTACTTCTTTAGCTGATCTTATTTTATTCGACATCAAACATACGGACCCGGAAATGCACCGGAAATATACAGGAGTGGATAATGCGATTATACTGGAAAATCTTGCTTTACTCTGTAATTCCGGACGAGATTTTATCATTCGGATACCTTTAATCCCGGGTGTTAATGATACCCGGGAAAACATGAGTGCCATTCTTGAAAAAATCAAAGATGCCAGGAACCTGATACGTGTCGAAATCCTTAGATATCACCGTACAGCAGGTGCCAAATACGCAATGATCGGAGAAACGTATCATCCTCCGTTCGATACCGGAAAGGCGCCACAAATCTATAATGTATTTGAAGAAAATAATATCAAAAATCTAATTGTATGAACGAAAGAATTAACTATCTAAAAACGTATATTTTAGATAAACGACACCATTCACAAAGGAGAACACCGTCAAGTATCGGGCTGGACAAATTGAACACAATTTATGCCCAACAAGGTTTATCTCCTGTAGAACGTGCTACAGCCTGTTTCGCAGCTTTGATGAACGCTGAACTCCCGGTTATACTTCCGGATGAAAAGATCGTTTTTACCCGTACCCTTACGCAAGTACCGGATATATACACCCCTGAAGAATGGAACGAAATAAAAAACAAATATTACATCCACGAAAAAGGTACGGTATGTAATATCTCCCCCAATTACGCTTATACCATTCAACACGGACTGGAAGCGAGAAAACAGGAGATCCGAAAGCGTCAGGAAAATCCCTCCTTAAATGAAAAAGAGAGAGTATTCCTCAATAGCATGTACCAATGCATCATATCCATACAGAAACTAATTGAGAAGTATGAACAATATGCATTGCTCAATAACGAGACAAAAATTGCGCACACTTTACATACCATAAAGACCGAAGGCGCTCAAAACTTCAGACAAGCTCTACAGCTTTTGAGAATTCTCCACTTCTCCATTTGGGAAGCAGGCAACTATCACAATACCCTCGGCCGCTTCGATCAATATATGTATCCTTTCTATCAGAGGGACCTGGAAAATGGAACACTCACCAAAGAAGAAGCATTCGATCTGCTTGAAGAATTTTTCCTTGTATGCAATAAGGACAGCGACCTGTATCCGGGTATGCAACAGGGTGACAATGGGCAGAGCCTGGTTTTGGGAGGACGCGATCCGGAGGGCAAATACTTATTCAACGACCTGTCCCGAATGTGCCTGCAGGCAAGTTACGAATTAAAACTAATTGATCCTAAAATCAACATTCGTGTAGACCCAAAGACCCCTGACGAAATATTCACTTTAGGTTCCCGTCTGACCAAAATAGGGCTGGGTTTCCCCCAATACAGCAATGATGATATCATCATTCCGGGACTTATACGGAAAGGCTATTCCAAAGAAGACGCATACAATTACGTAGTGGCTGCCTGCTGGGAATTTATCATCCCTAACCGAGCCATGGATATACCTAACATTGATGCCGTTTCTTTAATCGGATGTGTAGACCGGTGCCTTGAAAAACTAAATACCTGTTCGAACTATTCATCCTTTTATACATTGGTGGAGCAGGAAATACAAAAGGAGGTCAATGCGATCTGCGAGAAACACCGCAATCTCTACATCATCCCTTCTCCAATGATGTCTTTACTGATGGACGGCACCATCGAAAGAGCCAAAGATATTTCGGAAGGTTCCTACTACAACAACTACGGAATCCACGGAACAGGCATTGCAACTGCTACCGATACCCTTGCTGCCCTGAAAAAATACTATTTCGAAGAGCAAAGCCTGGATTATACAACCCTGCTTACTGCCATAAGAAGCAACTTCAAAGGCTACGAAGAGTTACAAAAAAAATTAAGAGAAGAAGCGCCCAAAATGGGATAGGATAATGACTATGCCGACTTGATAGCCAAAGATCTTCTCGACTCTTTTGATCGGTCATTGGCCGATAAACGAAATGAACGCGGAGGGGTTTACCGGGCAGGTACTGGCACCGCTATGTACTACATTTTCCACTCCAATCAATTACGTGCCACCCCCGACGGACGTAACGATGGCGAGATGATTCCTGCTAATTACTCCCCCAGCCTGTTTTTAAAACAAAAAGGTCCTATATCCGTCATAAAATCTTTTACCAAACAACATCTGGACCGTGTTGTCAACGGTGGTCCCCTCACCCTGGAGTTCGATCAATCCGTATTCAGCAATGACGAAACCATTGAAAAGCTGGGTATGCTCGTGAAAACCTACATCGTTTTAGGCGGCCATCAACTACAACTAAACACAGTCAGCCGGGAGACACTGCTACATGCCCGGAAACATCCCGAACAACACAAAAATTTAATTGTCAGAGTATGGGGATGGAGCGGATATTTTGTGGAATTAGACGAATGTTACCAAAATCACGTTATCAATCGGATCGAATTCGGTCTATAATACATCTGCATTATGAAAAATACAGCAAAGAATTTCATGTTTTACGTTGCCTTCGTGGCATCATTGGGAGGATTACTTTTTGGATTCGATACCGCAGTGATATCCGGAGCCGAGAAATCCATCCAGGTGGTATATGATCTATCCGACTTCAGCCATGGCTTCACCATTGCTATCGCTTTGATCGGTACAATCATCGGAGCTTTCGTCTGTAGTAAACCGGTAGAAAAACACGGACGTCTGAAAGCACTGAAAATTATTGCTTTTCTCTACTTTGTTTCTGCAGTGGGCAGTGCTGCCATCATCGATTGGTATTCCTTTTTATTCTTCCGTTTTGCCGGAGGTTTAGCTGTCGGAGCCTCATCCGTAGTCGGTCCCATGTACATTGCCGAAATATCCCCCTCGCGTTGGCGCGGCCGTTTTGTCGCATTCTTCCAGTTTAATATTGTACTGGGTATTGTACTGGCTTACTTTTCCAACTATTGGATTCATGGCATTGCGCATGATTGGCAATGGATGTTAGGAGTTGAAGCCATTCCTGCCATCGCATTCGCTCTTCTATTATACACCGTACCTGAAAGTCCTCGTTGGCTGGTAAAGCAAGATCGGGAAGCCGAAGCCCGACACGTCATAAAGAAGGTCAGCAATGCAGATATTGAACAGGAAATTCATGAAATCAAAGAATCCCTGGTAACAATAGGAGCCAGTGGCGAAAAACTGTTTCAGCATAAATACCGGAAACCGATCCTCTATGCTTTCCTTATAGCTACTTTCAACCAGTTATCAGGTATCAATGCCATTCTCTATTATGCTCCGAGGATTTTTGAGATGTCAGGTGTATTTACCGACTCAGCCATGATGCAGTCTATTGTTATCGGACTGACCAACCTTACTTTCACTATGATCGGAATGATCCTGATAGATCAGGTAGGACGAAAAAAACTCCTCTATATCGGTTCCATCGGTATGACCCTCTCTTTGGCCTTAGTAGCCAAAGGTTTCTACCAAGACGCATTTTCAGGTTACTATATGCTTATCTGCCTGATGGGGTTTATCGCTTTCTTTGCCATTTCACTGGGTGCCGTCATTTGGGTATTAATCTCCGAAGTCTTCCCAAACAATGTGCGCTCCAAAGGGCAAGTATTAGGCAGCATGACACATTGGGTGTGGTCCGCCCTCCTTTCATGGATGTTTCCCGTTTTCATCCGTACAGGAGGTACCTTCATTTTCAGTTTCTTTGCCATTATGATGTTCCTAAGCTTCTTCTTTGCTCTCAGGCTACCCGAAACAAAGAACAAGTCTCTGGAGCAGATACAAAAGGAATTGACCAATTAACAACTTACGAATAATGAACTAAAAATATGAATCGTATGAAAACAAAACTGATCATTTTATTAATACTCACAACCATGATACACACAAACACCGTAAATGCCCAACATTCACAATTGAAAAGAGCCGATTTTCAACAAACAATTGACGGAAAGCAAACCGATCTCTACTTTCTGAGAAACAAAAACGGCATTGAAATTGCCATCACCAATTTCGGAGGACGAGTCGTTGAATTCTGGACTCCGGATAAAAAAGGGCATTTTGAAGACATCGTCCTCGGACACGATCATGTGGACAAATATCTCCATTATAAAGGTGAAAGATTTTTGGGAGCCACTATCGGACGGTATGGCAACCGGATCAACAAAGGAAAGTTTACCCTGAACGGACAAACTTACCAGTTACCCATCAATGATACTCCCAACAGTCTACATGGTGGCTTTAAAGGATTTGATATGGTAGTATGGGATGTTGAGCAGCCGGACAGCCAGACTTTACAACTCACGTATTTATCCAAAGATGGTGAAGAGGGGTATCCGGGAAATCTCCAAGTATCCATGAGTTACAAGCTTACGGATAAAAACGAATTTATTATCACTCACCAGGCTCAAACAGACAAAGAAACGGTCATCAACCTCACCCATCATTCCTTCTTCAACCTGCACGGTGCAGGCAATAAGGATATCAATGACCATATACTCATGATCAATGCGGATAAGTTTACTCCTGTCGATCAGACCCTAATCCCCACCGGTATTCTCCAGGATGTAGAAGGGACCCCGATGGATTTTCGTCGCCCCACACCTATCGGAAAGCGAGTAAATGATTCGTTCGAGCAACTGGAGTTCGGTCACGGCTACGACCATAATTGGGTATTGAATCGCAAAACCTCCAACACCCCCGAACTGGCAGCAACCGTTTATGAACCCGCCTCAGGAAGATATCTTGAAGTATGGACCACCGAACCCGGACTACAATTCTATGGCGGTAACTTCTTTGATGGTACAATGACCGGAAAGCACGAAAAGAAATACAACTACCGGGCTTCCCTCGCATTGGAAACCCAGCACTATCCGGATAGTCCTAACCAACCGGCATTCCCGTCAACAACCCTCTTACCCGGAGATACTTACAAACATATATGCATCTATAAAATCAATGTACAATGAAAACCACAAAACATTTATCTGTCGCATCAGTACTAACCGTACTGATGCAAATGGGGTGTCAGTCTCACACAGACAATACCCGGCAAACACTCCACTTGCCCGAGCTAAACGAAGTCCGGATAGAAGATGCTTTCTGGAGTCCGAAACTCGATATCTGGAGGAAAATAACCACTAATGATGTATTAAACAAATTCGAAGGGAAATACACTCCTTTTCCCGGATCGACCGACACGCGTAATGCTTTCCGGAATTTCGATCGTGTAGCTGAAGGGCAGAGAGATATCAAACAGCACGATGGTCCCGAATGGTATGACGGACTCGTTTATGAAAGTATCCGGGGTATCGCCGACTTTCTTGCAAGCCACCCCAATAAAGAACTGGAAAAACGAATCGACGGATATGTAGACCGCATCTATGCCGCTCAGCAAACAGAGCCGACCGGATACATCAACACCCATACCCAACTTATGGAAAACAACCATAGATGGGGAGACAATGGGGGACTCCTTCGTGGACAACACGATGTATACAATGCCGGGATGCTGATCGAAGCCGGAGTACATTATTATCAGGCAACCGGCAAAACACGTTTGCTTGAAATTGCAACCCGCTTTGCCAATTACATGGCAGATTATATGGGTCCGGAACCACGCAAGAATATCGTTCCCGCACATTCCGGCCCCGAGGAAGCCGTAATGGCATTATACTGGTTGTATAAAAACGAACCGGAACTGAAAGATAAACTTTCCATACCGGTCCGTGAATCAGATTATTATAATCTGGCCACTTTTTGGATAGAAAACAGAGGGCATCACTGTGGCTTTCCATTATGGGGAACGTGGGGATACCGGAAATCGGAAAAATGGATTAAAGACGCTTGTTATCACCAAGCTGAATTCGGCACACACTCTCGTCCCAGTTGGGGAGAGTATTCACAAGATTCGATCCCTGTACTCGAACAAGAAACAATTGAAGGGCATGCTGTGCGAGCTACCTTGATGGCAACCGGTCTAACCGCGGCCGCACTCGAAAACCAATCACCTCAATACATCGAAACAGCTAAACGTCTTTGGGAGAATATGGCAGGCAAACGGATGTTCATCACAGGTGGAGTCGGTGCTATTCACGAAGACGAAAAGTTTGGTCCGGACTACTTTCTGCCCACCGATGCATATCTGGAAACCTGCGCAGCTGTCGGAGCCGGTTTTTTCAGCCAACGCATGAACCAATTAACTTGCAATGCCCGCTATATGGACGAGGTGGAAAGAGTGCTTTACAACAATGTACTGACTGGCGTTTCTTTATCCGGTGATAAATACACCTATCAAAATCCCCTGAATACCGATAAGCCCGACAGGTGGGAATGGCATGTATGTCCATGTTGCCCACCGATGTTCCTGAAAATCATGGCTGCCATGCCCGGTTATATCTATGCCTATCAGGGAGATAATGTCTATGTCAATTTATTCATAGGAAGCGAAGTACGCGTCCCTGTCGGTAAAAGCAACAGCGTCCGATTGAAACAATTAACCTCTTATCCCTGGCACGGCGCTGTTTCCATTCAAGTCAATCCCGACAAGGCAAGTACCTTCTCTATGAAAGTCCGTATTCCCGGATGGGCACAAGGTACAGAAAATCCATACGACCTTTACCAATCGAATCTAAAAGCACCGGTCAAGTTAAAAGTTAATCAAGAGGATGTACTTTTGAGGATCGTAGACGGATATGCGGAAATCAACCGGGAATGGAAAAAAGGCGATCACATTGAGCTTGAACTACCCATGCAACCTCGCCTGATCACTGCAAATAAAGCAGTCGAAAACTTACGGGGACAAGTCGCATTGGCGTCAGGGCCTATCATTTACTGTTTTGAGGATGCCGATAATCCGGAACTGCAGACATTCAAACTTCAGGCACAAACACCTTTGGAACTCTCCCATGACAGTAATCTGCTCAATGGAGTCAATATCATCAAATGTCAGGGTGATATTCCGGCAAAAGCCATCCCATATTATGCTGTGGCCAACAGGGAAGAGAGCCATAGCTATAAAGTATGGATTCCTCAGAAATAAGAGCCAGACTATTCCTACAAACAAATTTATTCAAGATGAAAAAGAAAGTATCACCATTTATACGTAAATTTGCGGAACGAGAATCATCTTAATTATAGATTATCATTATGGAAAAGAAAACAATCGTAGCACGTGTAGAAGTGCTACCCGGCAAAGAACAAGCATTTCTACAGGCGGCTGATGCTCTAATCAAAGGTACAAGGGCAGAAGAGGGGAATATTAGTTATAACTTATATCAAAACCCGTCACAACCCGTAGCTTTCATTTTCTACGAAGAGTACAAAGACCAGCGTGCCATGGATATACATGCGGCATCCCCCCATTTCCAGGCTTTTGGAAAGGCAATCAAGGAAATGCTGGCATCCGATTTGATAATTGAAACTTTTTAAATAGATACGAGGGTGCTTCAATGCACCCTCATATTTATCACTTCATTTATTCGGCCACGGCCAATGTCAACACACTGATCCGTACTCCTTCAACTTCAAAAAGCGTAGATGCACAGGCCACAGTTGTAGATCCGGTAGTCAGCACATCATCAATAATCAGTACATGTTTCCCTTGGAAACAGGCTACATCACACAATTTGAAAATACCTTCCACATTTTCCGAGCGTTCAAAAGTCGATTTACGGGTTTGAGTCTCTGTATTCTTTTCCCGTATCACGCTCTTCGCATTCAGCGGAATCCCCGTCACAGAAGATATACCACGGGCAATCCATTCACTCTGATTGTATCCTCTCAGCTTCTGTTTTTTCTTATGCAAAGGTACAGGAACAATCACATCCACATGATCAAAGAAACCACAAGAAATTAATTCTGCCGCCATATAGCGTCCCATCACTTCGCCCAGTTCTTTATATCCGCTATATTTCAGCAGATGCAAGATACGTCTGAAATCACTACCTTTACGATAAAAGAGAAAGGAAGAGGCTCTTTCAAGAACCGGAATACGTCCCCAGAAAAGACACTCAACCGGATTATCCTTTCGCAGATGAAATCCGGTACGGGGTAAGTTCATATTACAACGAATACACAAGCACTCCTCTTCTTTCGACAGCGGAGCTCCACAAACCACACAACAACGTGGGAACAAAAGAGACCAAAAAGAGTCGAACCAAGTATTCATGTGATGTTTTTCAGTTTAATCAATACCCGGAAAGTTACATTTCCAGTGGAGGCATCTCTTTCAGCAGCCGTTGAAAGACAGGATGTAAAGGGCCATTCGTCGCAATGATATGATGTCCTTCAATAAAATACTCACTTCCAAAGAAATCAGTTACTTTTCCGCCGGCTTCCAACACAATCAGTGCCGCAGCCGAGTAATCCCATTTCCCGATAAAAGCTTCCGCCCAGGCATCAAAACGTCCGGCCGCCACATAACAAAGAGCCGATGCAGCCGAGCCATTCATACGAATTCCTCCTACCACTCCATACAATTGTTTCAGTAAATATTCCGCAGTCCGTTTGTATTGCCGATGGTTATAAGGAAGTTCAGTGATTACAAACGCCTCTTCTATGTTTTCTATTTTCGAGACATGCAGTTCATCTCCGTTCATCCAAGCCTTCCCACCTTTCCAGGCGTAAAAACATTCATCCCTGCAAACTTCATACACCACTCCTAAAAGTAATTCTGTACAGCTCCTCAATGCGATACTGACACAATAAGGAGCATTGTCATGAATGTAGTTAGTCGTCCCGTCCAACGGATCAATAACCCAGCAATAAGGCTCATTCTTATAAACGGCAGAACCTTCTTCCGCAATAAACCCGGCTTCGGGCAGCAACGCAGACAGTTGTGCCACTAACAAGCGTTCAGATTCTTTATCAACATACGACACATAGTCATGCGCATGCTTTTCCACCACACGCTCCCGACTAAAGCTCCTCCGTTCTTTTCTCAAAAAATTCCCGGCTTCAGTTGCTATCCGGCATACCTCAGTAGTAAGTTGTTGAAGATCCAGTTCCATATTCGATTTTTAACGTATTTCGGCAAAGATAAATGATTCTTTTGAAAAAACATTGCAGCATTCGGCATATCTCTGCGTCTAAAAGACATAAAAGACTTAACTATGCAAAAATTCAGATTGACAATGCTATTTATCATTTGCGGCAACGGATTTGCTTATGCGCAAACATTCAACGAAACGCCCATACCTGCCTTTACACTGCACAAAGAAATGAAAACCCCTCAAATCTTCAAACTACCCGAAATAAAGAATACTTTGTCAGAAACCAACCCTGCTTTCAATAACAGTATGCCGTTAGTCAAACAATACGAACTGAGAAAAAAATTCTCCTATCTGGATCCCGTCTTCACCGGTTATTTTAATCAGCAACAGTACCGATTGTTCAATTCCCGCTATTTCGGATACGAATTATACGGTTCCAGTTATTCACTCCGGGGAGTAGGTACTCAGAATATGGCAGGTGGCAGATTGGTATATCGTCTTAACAGACAACTGGCTATCCGGATAGGTGGCAATGCCTATCAATACCGCTCTAACGGACGGATGTTTAATGATTTTACCCTTAACGCAGACCTTACCTATCGTCTGAATAATTGGCTGACCGCTTATATTTACGGACAATACCGGCTGGACTGTAATCCCAACTCCGGTGTACAAGGTTTCCCGTTATCTCCACAATCCCATTACGGCGCTTCATTCCGGATAAACCTCCTGGAAAGAAAAGAATATGGTCTCGACCTAAATCTGGGTACCGACAGAAGTTACAATGCTGCTACCCGGCAATGGTAAAATACTTATAAGATAGGCCCAACCATACGATTAAAATAACCAACCCAATATAAACCTGACTATGAAGAAAGGGCTATCCGGTACCGCCAATTTTACCGGATAGCCCTATTTTATAATCAATCTTATTTACATATAAACACTTTACACTCACCGGGAGCAAGCTTTACGATCCATCCGGTAGAAGCTTCAGCCACAAGGCTGCCTTCTATAACATCATATACCCGATCCAATGACAATCCTTCTACCGTCTTTACATTCAACTCCACGTCTACGGGTCCGGATATCCGGTTCAGACAAGCTATTGCTTTGCTTCCGTCACTCAACGGCTTCACCCAGACATCATAATGATCGGCACGAATGGCACGCTCTGCCTGAATGCCCAGCGGATCCTGATTGATAGCAATCAGATCCTTATTCAAAAGTATTTGTAACGTACTATCATTCATCTGCCGTACATCATTGCCACAGAGTAATGGAGAAGCCATCATGCACCAGAGAGCAAAGTGGGACTGATATTGTTCATTCGTACAACCTTCCGATTCATAACCGATACTCTTACTTTTTCCGCCAATCCCCACAACAAGCATATCCGGATCATTCCATCCGCCGGGTCTTGCATATTCACTAAGCGGTGCATTTATTTCAAGAATGTTCAAAATGCCACGTAAACCTCCCTTTTCGTCTGTCGAACGATTCCACAAGTCGCCAATATCACCGGATACTCGCCATAAATGTCCGCCGACTTTCTTCGCCCATTTCCAAGGTTCACGCTGTCCCCACTCACAAATTGAAAAGACGATAGAACGGTCGGTCGCTCTCAATGCCCTCCCCATCTTCTCATATCTTTCCATCGCTTCTACTCTTCCGGCAGGTGCATTGCAATAGTCATACTTCAAAAGATCAACACCCCAGGATGCGAAATCCCGTGCATCAATTTCTTCATATCCATAACTGCCACAAACCCCACCACAAGTTTTATCAGCGGCATCCGAATAAATTCCAAGTTTGAATCCTCGCTCATGCAAGTAATCGGCCACATATTTGATGCCTCTCGGGAACTTTGTTTTATCAATTTGGATATGACCGTCGGCTCCCCTTTCAGGCAACTGCCAAAAGTCATCGATATTAATATAAGCATACCCCAAATCACGCATTCCGTTTTCTACCATTGCATCTGCAGTTTGCAACAGTAGCTCCTCTGTCAGGTGACGTCCGAATGTATTCCAACTGTTCCACCCCATCGGAGGAGTCAGCAACAACTCATCTCCTATATTAATCAGTAGTTCCTGTGTATCGGTTCCAAGGGCATTCTCAGCTTTCAGCATTACTTTGTACGTTCCCTTTTCTACTACTTTTCCCTTGATTATCCCCGTTTCTTCATCCAGCTTCAATCCCTTGGGAAGATTTTCAGCATGCCACTTTATCGGTCGTTCTCCGGAGGTGGGAATATAAAACAAAAAAGGGGTAGCAGGATAGTTTCCCACCACATGAGGGGGATTAATACACGGTTTCCCCTCAAAAATAGCGGTTCGCACTTCGCTCGCCTGTACTGTCGGACTCGCCAGCATCAGACATAAGCAATATAAAAAAGAAACATAACTTGTAATTTTCATACGTTTAAAAAGAATTTATATAGATTTTATTTTAATGTTACAACAACCATTACCGGATTATCCTCTTCATCCAATCGGTTTATCAATTCATCCAGTTCTTTTTTTCTTTCCGGCAGTAAAGCTTTCGAATAGCGTTTACCTTTACTCAGATAACCTACCATCCGGGCATTTGCCAACTGATTTCCCAACCCTGTTCCGGGAGGAGTAAAATCAAATCCTGCCGCCAAATCATCTTTTATAATCACATTTGAAAAACTCTTCTTCTGTTTATCATACAATCCCACAAAGCTTTCATTCTTCAGGACATAAAGCACAAAGAAATAACGGTCTGACTCAAAAACCTGTTGTACTGCAATTGATTGAAAACGTTTTCCGGGATCTATTTCATTGGCAGATACATCCACATCCTTCCCCGAACAATCAAATTTCCATGCCAATGTCTTTTTTCTGTTGGCATCAATTTTATAAATCAGATTCTCCAACGCAGGTTTAAAGTAAATATCGCCCCCATAACGATACATTACATCGCGGGTAGATAGGTTAACACCATATTTCTTTCCAGGTTCCATATATCCTTTCCAGATCTTTAGTTTCTTCCCATTTTCATCGATAAGGAACAATTGTTGGGGATTATCCTTTCTCATAAAATAATTATTATCACAATAGAGAATAGATCCCTGACCGTCTACAGCTCCGGTACCCATATTCAGGTGAGGAGCCGGTATACGACGGAGAAATTTACCATTGAAGCCATAACAGATTATATCCTGGAAATCCTGAACATACAGTTTTTGGTTATCAGGGTCAGTAAAAAACAATAATCCTACCGCATATTCTTCAGGCCCCTGTCCTTGCCGGCCTATCTTATTCATAAACTTACCATTTTTATCGAACCGATAAAAACTTCTGGTCTGTGCGTCACCCGCAATAATCGAGTTTCCGGCATAAATAATACTACATTCATTCCCCAGCAGACAATTATCAGTAGTCTCTAAAGGGAAATAACGTACATCAGATGCCAGTTCACTCATTAATACCGTCTTAGGACTTTGTGTAACAGCCTTTGCCAAATTCAGCGTGACGGCAGCTGCATTCTTCTGAGCAAATAGTGGAAAAGCCAACACATGGGCTAATAAAATGCAAAATGTAAATGATTTCATAATACCTCCTATCTTTTAAATGTATAAAGAATCACTACCGGATTGGCTTCATCCCCGATATTCAATACATCAGGAGCCTGCTTTAGATATCCTTTTTCACGTAAAGCTAAAAGAATATCAGCATTCACCACTTGTGCGCGTCCCCCATCCGCCATTACATACTCCGGCCAGAAAGGTATCCCTCCATCTATATCATTATCCATGCCAATTACATTGCCGCCTGGAATGGCAGCACTACATTCCAAATAATCATCCGGAATACGCTGCGATTTCAGTTCACCGGTCTTCTTATCGAATCTTTGTATAAAAATAGCATCTCCTTTGTACAGACGCAAGTAAAGATAGTGAGGAGATTCGAACAGATCATAGACTCCAATAATCTGATCCGTTTCAACTGTATTATCCCTGAATTTATTAATATTAGCAATATCCATATAATATTCAGTCGGGTTTTCCCGTTTCAGGACATAAGCCGGCTCTATTCCATTAGCATAAATCCCGGCCACCGTATCATTGCATGCAGTAAACAGCAGTACCCCTTCTGTAGAAGGAGAAAAGCAGATTTCTTTCATGAAACAAACGTCCTGAGAGAGTCCTTGTGGAAAAAGAGACTTAGACTTTAACAGCAGACCATCAGCCTGTTGCAATGCGCCTGCCCATGGTGCTTGTTCAAAAGGCTTCATGACCAATCCTTTCAATGCTCTCTTCCCATCCGCAAAGACATACATTCCACCGGCCTGCTTCACCGTTGTATCATTCCGTAGAAAAGTTCCGTCATACGAATACACCAATGCATCCCCTCCATACTGGAATATAGATAATTCTTTATTGCTATCATCAACCGCAAGTTCACTTATCATACTATACTCTCCCGGCCCATTTCCCTGGCGGCCGACCCGACGTATGAACTTACCCTTTCGATCAAATTGCAACACTTCTTCAGTCTTTCCGTTATACATAAACATGTAATCCGTCGTCACCTGCAGATTCAGCAGATTGCTAATCAGGCATGAGTCTGTTGTTTCCAAAGGAATATATTGTATGCTCACCACATCTTCTTTCATGGAGATAGGTGTCTCTTTCTGCAAAGCAGAGCGTACATTGACAATCGGGCATTCGGATAAAGAAGAAGATTTTGGCTGGCAGGCCACCAGCCCGAGCAACCATAAACCGTTTAACAATAATATTGTGTTTTTCATAATGACTGTCTCTCAATATTTATTTTTCAGGGATATGTATACAAAGATACATTTTCAATTTGAAAAATCACTTAAAATCAATCATTTTTATCCCTATTTATAAACCCGACAATCAAATACCATATAAATTTAGTGTGATCAGTCCGGAAAGGTTGGTTGTTCAAGCCACCTTAGCATCTCCGCCTTACTCCTTCTGCAAGTAGCCAGCAATGCTTCTAAATTACGTTTATCCCGTTCACCCATATCAAAACCCGAATTGATGCCCCTCGGATGATGAAGATGATATAACGGTCCTTTTACACGTGCAATGGGCAACTCTAATATCTCCAGACGTTTCACTCTTTCGGCATCTTCGGGGCCCCAACCATAAAACGCTTCATTCTCTCCGCCTGCCCGCAGATAGGCAACCCTGTTCACAAGAAAAGCTCCTCCCACCGAAGGTCTCATCCCTATTGAAGTAGCATCCACCTTTTCCAACACTGATACGTCCTTGCGGATTCTGTCACTCATAGCTTCATTCAGAAAGATAAAACGCCCGTCATACGGGAAACACATCACACAGCCCGAACAAATCCTGCCGACCGCTTCTCTCAACTGAACCGGCGGAATAATCACATCCGTATCCCAGATGCCTGCAATCGGGAACTTAGCCGATCTCAACAATATATTTAAATAACGTGTCCGGTAGAATACCGGATCATCATCTTTCACAAACCGATAGCGTAACCTCTCACACGTCTCAGACAAATAAAAACGTTGCTCTGTATCCGCTTCAAGAATATCCACTGATACCTCTGTCTGCTGTAGCAGCAAAGAAAGGATAAACCGAAGATTCTCCGCCCTCTCCGGATTATCTACCCGCAAGGGGATGACAATGCTAACCCCTCTTGTCAGATCCATACCGCCTCCTTTCCAGATATAATCATGCCCTTCTCACAGTACTCCATCAATTTCTCGACTTTAGCATTGAACACATTCAACCGATGCAACAGGCAAAGAATAAAAAACACCTCTTCGAAAAGTGAACTTTCCCTGACTCCGGGCAGCGAGTCTGCTATCCAGTCAATCAGGTAAATTAAATGCTCTTTCATTCGTAGCACCTTGATGTCTTCCTCACCTTTCCTCCGGGACAACCGGTAATACAGATAATAAGCGAGACCACAAATACCTTTCCCGATGCCTAAAGTTCCGATCGCCCTACTATTAATCGTGTTAAATACCCTGCAATCGATCTGCCATAGAATCTCGTCGGCATCCCCTTCCACAAAGCCCTCCTGCAACAGATACTCAATTCCGACACCTACTCCGCACAAACCGTCACCATAAGTCACCGGAAGTTCCAAAGAACAATTCTCCATCACCTCATCCAGCAACACTTCTGCTTTCTCTTCCCACCCTTCTTCAGCCGTCTGCCGATAAAGACGATAGAATCCGATGATTTTCCCCATTTCTCCCATCATCCCCGGATTTTCTATCCCTCTTACGCTTTCCATATTTTCTTTATTGACGTAATCAATCATTTTATTACACCGACCAGGCAACCACTTCCGGAATTTGCCTTTCCTCTTCCGGGGGAAACGTTCTATAATCTCCATAACAACGGGTCAGATAAGCATCGTATCCTGACGGAACCGGAAACTCCACTCCTTCAAATCGTGCAGTATCCAGATATTCCACCTCATCCAGCCGCAAATGAATACGGCTCTCACTCAAATTCCGCTCAAAACTGTTCGACAAAACATTCTCATACTTACCATCCCAATCATAAATGAAAAGATCCAACTGTAATCCACCGAACTGCATCGGCTCGGCCGGAGTCTTTTTATCCGGAACATACCGGCTGTGCCGATCTCTCAACCGCGCCTCAACCAACCAGCTCCATGGAGCCATGGCCGGTTCTGTTTCCGGAGTCTGAAAGAAAATATCCTGAGGCAATTCCGGCACACCTTTCTCCAGAAAGAGTGCATAATCACTCCTTAACATCCCCACATCCGTATCTGTATCCCAAGGAATAAACCCCTGATGCCGGATAGCTCCCAGCAGTGTACCATAATCGAGCCAATAATCAATATCGTGCTTCTTGCAGACAGTATCGAAAGACTGCAATAAATAAAGCATCCTCCGATGTGCCTCCTTTATATCTATATTCATAATTTATATTTTAATATTCCGGCCAAATACCGGTTTTCCTCTTTACTCCTGATAGCAATACGAATATACTGCTTTCCATACATTCCCCTCTTCAAGCTACAGTCTTTTACCAGAATATCATGCTCTCTCAGCAAAACTTCCGCAAGCTCTCGGGCGCTGTACTTATGGGTCACTTCACATAAAAAGAAGTTTGCTTGTGAAGGAAATACCGCTAAATAGCCTACCTCCTGAAGTTCTTCAAAAAAGAGCGCTCTTTCCTCTCTAAAGCGGGCACATGCCTGCCGGTAGTCGATGGTGTATTTGTCCAGAATCTGTAAATAGTACTCCGCCAAAGAGTTTATATTCCAGACCGGAAGTTTCTGCTGTAATTCATCCATTAATTTATGGTCACCGGAAACAGCAATTCCCAATCGTAATCCGGGAATTCCATGTGACTTAGACAGGCTCTTTATCACCACCAGATGATTATACTCCTTCAATATCTTGTCATCAATCAGAGAAGTTTCCTCTCCGCCCTCCGAGAAGTCAATAAAAGACTCATCCACAATCAGCCGTATCGAACGCTCCTGAGTCCATCCCGCTAATGAAATCAAATCCTTGTAAGGAATACTATTTCCGGAGGGGTTATCCGGATTCAGCAACAGTAACGAAGTCACTCCCTTATCCTCAAAAAATGTTTTCAGGTCGCTTACGGTATAGCGATAACCTGGCCCCAACGGCAAGAAAGTCTCTATCCGGTCATCACGCACCAGATATTCTTCAAATGTAGGAAGAATCACCCCCATTCTACCGGGAAGCAGCTCCATCAGCTTTCTTATCAACTCTGCCGCGCCATTCCCCACCGCGACAGCCTCCGCAGGAATGTTCCAGTGCTTCGCCACCAATCGCCTGTTTACATAACTCCCCGAAGGGTATTGCCTGAGCAGTTTATCAAAATTAGCCTTCAGTTCTTCCAGCATCCTTTCTGTCGGGAAATGTGGATTCACCAGATAAGCAAAATCAAACAAAAAAGGGAAGCGCCAATACCCTCCATAACGTTTCTGGTAACCGGGCAAAAGCCCTTCTTTCTTACCAAATAGCGTTTCGGCAATATCTAAATCCTGCATGTCATCTATCTCATACCACTTTTCACCCTCAAGCGGCAAAGCCTTCAGCCCGGCTTTATCCAACAAAGACAAAACGGCCAGTATTTGTTCGTAATATGCACTATTATCAAAACATTTGCAATAGGCTTCCAGAAAAGGTACGTACTTACCTACAGAAAACTCCTTACTAAAACGATAGATATTCACCGTCTTAAAATAAGTAGAAGTTTTTTCGTACGAAAAAGTATGTTTAGATACAAAGTCCACAATAAACTGCTTTTCATCCACAGTCACCATAGTCCCGTCCATCCAACTCTTATAACGGTCTACTACTGCAACATCCGGATACGGTTCTTCGAGCACTCTTTCAAGTATTCTCTTCTCAAAAACAATATCCGATTCTAACAATAAAGTATCATCAGACGCTAAGTGGTGCCGTGCCAGAAACAGAGAATAAATATTATTGGTATGTGCATAGTAAGGGTTTTCCAGATAATAAATAGGAATTCCGCAATATTCATTTCCCAGATACGCCCGTAGTTTGTCACCTTGAAAACCAATCACAAGCACAATCCTCGATAGTCTTGCGACTGCCAGGTTTGCCAGTAACCGATCTATGATCCGGATACCGTTCACCTCAATCATACACTTAGTGTCGTACCGGGTCAATTCTCCCAGACGCCTACCCATTCCTGCTGCCAATATAATAGCCTGCATATCTGACCCCTTTCAGCTCCCTAATTCAATACTTATTAATTCAATAGCTGGGAAAATATAGATTATAAAATCAAACTTACGACATACATAGATCTATTACTCTATGATTACTCAAATTTTACCTTACAAAGATTATATCTGCCAATAACCAACTCATAGTTCGAAATTGAGGGGCATAGGCTCTTATTGATACATTGGTTACACGGCTTTTCATTACTACGCACCTTTAACCACGCATTTCCTTCTGTCAATTCTTTATAAACAAGTTCTTTTAGCGATGAATTCTGTATATTCCCAAGTGCCGGATAGTTTACATTCGCATACACCTCGCCCGACGGGAATATAGTCAATTTACCGAAAAAAATATCATTCAATGCCTTATGCCTGAATATTGTTTTCCTATCAATCGGAACGGCAAGTATATCCTGCAAATCAGTGAAAACAAAATCCTGAAAAAAAGATAAGTTATTTCCCGAATAAAAAGGACAGACCTGAATAAGTGCTTCTTCCGGGAAATTCCAGCTATCCAAACATTCCATATCCGAATATTCAGAAACAATTAAATTCCATTTGACAGTATCACATGAATAGCGTCGCATACTTTCAATTATCCGTTCATCTACCTCTGTCAAATGGACCTGTACTTCCAGAATTAAATTCGTTTGCTGCATAAACTCAATGTATTCATCAGACAGAAAACTAAAATCCAAGTAGAGATGCTTTTTAAAACCAGATTCTGCGAAATCCGATAGAAGTTGACGCACATAGCTGTTCTCAAGTGGATCTCCTCCCCCCGACAAATTCACACGCTGAATACCACAGGTATGAAACTGATGCAGCAAACGAGTATAATCAGTCTGATTCAATATCCCCTCACGACAAATTGTACAATGGTTGAACTGCTTACAATAAGAAGTACATGCTGTACAGTTACGGCTACAGGAAGCTGGCAAATAGACCGTTACCTCATGAAGGTTCTGCAAAATTCGCTCTCCTAATGAAGTTTTCTCTTTTTCCTGTTTTATACGGATATCCGTATTTAAAAACAAGTCGGGTTTGAACAAATAAGGCTTAGGCCGTTCCGAATCATATTCCACACAGTCACCTGCAAAAGATTCTCTGACAGTATTTACAAAGTCTTTTACCACCCCGTTTTCTAAGTCCTTTTCAGCAAGCACAGCTCCATAACCATTACCTGCATTTTCCCATTGCTCTAAGATTTGTTCCACTACAGCATCGTTGGGACAGACCAAATATGCTGAATTAAGTGTGTTGTAGACCACTGTTTTGTGTTCATTGCGGAACATGAAGGTGTAAGGCTCCAAATAAAACCAATAGTTCATAATGTTTGAATAATGTTAGGCAACAATAATAGATGATAGTAGTCTCTCGTAATCACCCGGATTACTTTCTGCATAAGTTAAAAATGCAGAAAATTTCTCTCGCAATTTAGCGTCTGTTTCAATGCCCGGACATATCAACTGTCCATTCTTCTCTTTCAATAAAAAGAGGCACTGTCCGCAGCTTTTCTTCAGATTACAGTGAACGCAACTTTTTATTATCTTCTTATACAAAGAGCTATAATACTTAGCAACTGCAGAACAATCTAAGTTTAGTTTTCCATCCGACAATCGGGCTATAGCACATTCTTGCCCAATTCTTTCACAAGGCAAAATTTTTCCATTAACCGTCAGAAACAGTTTCCGCTCAAAAGGTCGGCAAGTTCCCGTTGGAACATACTTCCCGTTCCGATCCGAATCAAATAAATCCACATAATCGGAATATCGGTTCCCACCATAATTCATAATCATGAAATGATAAGCAAGCGAAGCATCATCTTCCATCTCAAAATCGTCTTTGATATCAGGATCATGAGTCAGTGCAGTCTTAAAACTCTCTGTTTTATCATTAAACATCCGAACAAACTCTTCCACTCTTTCCGGTATAATACCATTCGTATTTAGTTCCGATACGCGGGGTCTTTTACCAAATAATCCATGAATTGATTTATAACACCCCTCTACTGAATTTCGGTCATGCAATACGGCATTGAAATGCACATTTTTCTCAAAAAACTCAGGATAGGTATCTTTTAGTTTCTGTATATTTCCCACAACATGAGTAAAAGAAGATTTTCCATGTTTATCTACCCGATAACCAGATTGATATTCATCTCCATCCAAGCTGATTAAAAGCGTAAAATCCTTTTCGACTAAATAATCCATATATCGACCTAGCAGCATGGCATTTGTAGTCATGTTATAACTAAACCTTAAATTGTCTATATGCAAACTTTCCATATAAGCAATTGTCTCCTGTATCAATTTCATATTTAGTAGAGGTTCTCCACCATAAAATCCAACAGTAACCGTATTATTATGGGATACATTATAATCAGATCGCCATAAATTGGTCAGATAATCTATCAATACTTTGACATTATCAAAAGTCTGATTACAAGTTTCCCGTCGATCATAATTAGAATAAAATTCACCATAACCACAATATTTGCATTTGAGATTACATTTATCCGTAACTTCTATCAACAATTGCCGTAGGCAAGCCATATTTTGTTTGACCAAATCTTCTGTACAATCAGTTTGAAAAGCAATTTCCTCCGTATCAAAAAAGTGATACTCCCTAAGAAAATTGAATTTACGCATATAATAGTCAGTCGCACCTACTACATTATGACCACTCCCCCTCATTGCTATTTTCATCTTCTCTGGTACATACAAAAAGTAATGTAAGACATCAGAATACACATACTGATGTCCATATTCGGTTATTATTGGAGTTTCCATACTCTTTTCTATTTTAAAGTCGCAATCAACAAAATAGGATTGCTCTCCTCAGTTACATTTTCAAAGACTTTTACTAATTTTCCCTTTTGGGATTCGTCTATTACGGTAGATGCCTTTATCTGATCTATATCAATCCTATTTTCCTCACTCCCAGTATCTAATATATCTACCCAATATTTACCAGAAGAACGAAAATCTACAGTGAAATTACCACCACATAAATCATTACTTAAGACAAACGGACACTCCATTCGACGGAAAGGTATACTAAACCAAGGCACATCACGCTCTGTAATCTCTCCTTGTCGCTTTTGCAACCTGACATTCTTATCTTCTTTATTGTAACAATATGTATATACCTCTTCCCCCTTACTTCCCACTAAATAAATATTTTCTTTAGTAGAGTAGTAAGAGTGTATAGAAAAATAATCAAAAGCTTTCCTTTCACGAAACCATAAATGTGTATATTCATAATCTCCTTTTTCTTCGTCCGTAAAAATCGCATACTGAGGCACTAATTCCTCTTTAGTACTGTCGTAATTATAAATTGTATCAGTGTCCGGAAACTTAAAAGTTAGTTGATTATTATATGTATCTATGTTAGTAGTAGATTCCAGCCAATAATTAAACATATAATTCATCTGGACACGATTCTTTATAATTTGATCTTCTTTACCTATATGTACTGGGTTTTTAAATATCTTTCTTTTCTGGTAAGAACTGTCAACCAAGGCAAGAGACCACAACGAATCTTTAGGTATTTCTCGGTATAAAGGTAAATTTTGAAGAATAAAAAAATGATTATTATATATCATAAATTGATTAAAAACAGAGCCAAACATGGTTTCCACTATTGTCTTGGTAGGTTGTCTTTTAAAATTACCATCAAAATCATATACAAAAACACCTCTTGATGCAGATATAATGTAGATCTCTCTACGCCCCTCATCTATAAAAAAGTCAGATAGTTGGATGAACTCGCCAGGGCCTTGACCTATTTTTCCGACTTTATTCAAATATTTCCCAGAACGAGAAAAACGGCAAATACGTTTATCTTTATAATGATGTACCCATATATCCTTCTCAGTTATTTGAAGATGATAGATTTCTCCCAACAGAGATTCATCCGTCACCTCTAATGGTACTATGTCGACATCTGAAGCAGCCCCACTCAATGGTAACGAAGAAACATTTGATACGCTCTTTGAAAGATTAATTACTGGTATACTGTTTGAGCCCACATCCATTGTTGATTTATTGGAACTGCATCCCAACAATATACCTGTCAATAATAACAACATGCATTTCATCCTTGTTTATTAAATCAAAATTTATTATCAGAGAGTCATAAAAGACCTGCTCTACAAATAACATACACCAACTTATTTTCATCAAAATAGCATAATGTCAATAGATATAAAGCAGGTCCAAAGAAACTGTTAAACTGTTTTTTCAAGCATAACAGAAGTTATCACTTACCAGGACTAAAACTACCATCTCCCCAGCCTCCTCCACCGTCACCAGGAACTAAACCACTAACGCCACCTTGAATATTAGCATCATGGTTATCTTTAAGAGTAGCACTTCCCCTATCATGACAGATACAACAGTTACTCCCCCCTAAAAGACGATTTAATTCTCTTTCACTAAGTTCAACTTTATTAAGCTGCCCCAGTTTGATTTCACTTAACTTTCTCATGATTAGATAAAATTAATTGTAAATACTATTATTATAAAAACTCTCAAGCCATAAAAACGGCCTTATAATGTTCTGCCATCTCCGAAAAATTGTACTTCTCCTTCAGAATACGACGTGCATTATTTTTTATTTTTCTTTGTTCTGCCGAATTACTCAATAACTTTAAGGTGCAATCCACCAAATTCTGTACAAACTTCTTTGGATTTCTCCTGTCCCCAATAGGAGCAACGTAAGCATTCACCCCATCTGGAAACATACGCTTCACCCCAAAACCATCGGATGCAATTATCGGAAGTCCATAGCTCATCATCTCCAGACCTATATAGCAGCATTGCTCTGCATAAGAAGGTATTACCCCAATGTCAGCCATCCGATACCAATAGGATAGAAGTTCCTTGTCCAGTCTCCCGGTCAATGTCACTTTCGATACAGCCTCGCCTGCTGCTGCTAATAAATCCGGCGCATTACACAGATCTCCAATAACAACTAAACGGCAATTAGAATCATATTTCAAGACATTCTTGAAAGCCTCCAAATAAGCAAACATCCCCTTAGACTTACAGATACGCCCTACCATTACGATTAACTTTTCATCAGGGTTCAAATAATATTTTTGTTTCCATTTTCGCTTCGTCATTTCTGAAAAAGACTTTCTTATCGTTCTCATACCATGAGAGATTAATGCAATCTTTTCTTTAGGAACCTGATAACATTCGTACAAGATATCATAGGTATCTTCTGACAAGCAAACCACCCGGTCAGCCATTTGACATTGTTCTGCTTCACGTCGATATAATTCTATTATCCCCTCATAACAGAAAGAAATCTTTTCTTTCGTCTTAGATATCAATTTCCTGAATAATGTAACATCACCCAGCAATGGAGTAGTCCAACTAAATTCATGTATAACACAAATTTGTTTCGACAGTGAAAAATAGTTACGTGTCATGCGCATCAACTTATCACAGGGAACATAGTTAAATAGAAAAAAAGTATTATCTGAATCAGGAATATATTGTTTCAGCAATGAACAAATCTCTTCACATTCTTCGAAGGGATTGACACAAAATGTTTTAGGGAATAGAAAATATTCTAACTCTCCACGCATACAGATACTAAATTCCTCTACATTAGTGCGAAACATAATCATGCAGATATGCGTATCTTTCCACTGCGTAACACATTGTGCAAAATCCCTCAAGAAGGTCCCCACTCCACTTCCGGATGATATAGAATAATCATCGTATATGCACACCGTCTTCATAACTCTTGCTCTAAAAGTTTAAAACAATGAAACTCTAATGATTTCCTACACTCTGAATATTGAGCTATTTGTTGTAGTTGTGAATCCATATCTTTATTAGATTTGTTTGCAAGGTATGCCCACCTTACTTCATATCCAAATATTATCAGAAAAGATGTACCGAACGTAGCCTTTTTTTATACCGAACGTCATATACCTATAGAAATAATCCTTATAAACAGAAATATATCTAAAAAACAGATATATTTGCCTCTGACAAATAATCCTTTTTAACCACACAAGCATGAAAAACACAATACCAATCTTCTTTGCAATCAATGAAGAATACATTGACCATTGCTGTACCTCTATAGTATCTATTCTTGAGAATAATAGATATTTGAATATAAGCATATACATTCTGACAGATTATATTTCGTTAGAAAGCAAAGAGCTCCTTCAGGAAATAGAAAATGTATTTACCTGTGTAACTATCCAATGGGAGATAATAGATTCAGAATCATTCAAGCAACTCAAGAAAAAAGGAGGATACATCACCGAACACACTCTTTATCGTTATGCCATCGCAGATCTTTTTCCCAATCTGGATAAAGCCCTATACCTGGATGCAGATTTAGTAATCAATGGCAGCATAGAGCCATTGTGGGAACTGGATTTAGAAGGTTATTATTGTGCAGGAGTGGATGATATCTTTATAAGACGAATCAATTATAGAAAGATACTGGAACTAGCGGAAAAGGATGTATACATCAATGCAGGCGTACTGCTGTTGAATCTGAAAGACCTTAGAAAAGATAAAATACAGGAAAAGCTATTGCAACACACATCAATTTATATAAACCGGGATCGATATCAGGATCAAGATGCAATTAATTGTATATGTAAAGGCAAAATAAAGCTAATTCCCAATATCTATAATTTCACTACCAGTGAAACTTTGCATACCCCTGAAATGTTATCCGACATCATCATCATTCATTATACCGGAAGTATAAAGCCATGGCATCAAGAGTACACTTGGCAAGTATTAAAAGAGCTATATTGCAAATACAATAGCTCTATGAACAAAATCAAAAATCGACTTTTATCAAGGTGGATGGAACGAACGATTGAGCTTTTTCAATTAAGCCAAAAAACGAACGATACAGAATTAGAAGAGGAGGCAGATAAATTACTGAACAAGATAATAGACCACTGCTCTCTGGCTGTTCCTATCACTTACGAGAATGGGTTATGTGGCATTGGAACGGGAATTGAATATTTACTGCAAAAGAAACTGGTCGAAGGCAATAGTGATGAAATACTACATCAAATAGACTCCGCTGTATATTCAGTCATTGAACAAAAGTCTTTGACTGACCTCGGATTAGGAAAAGGAGTTTCGGGCTTAGCTTACTATTTCTATTCACGTCTATGTACAAGAGAAAACTTCAACACTCCCACAGCCTTAAAAATAAAAGAATATCTCTTCCACCTGATAAATTGGATAGCAGAGTTGCTTCCGGATACAAATAATCGGCCTGTATTATGCGAAGTTTATCTGGTTCTTAGCCTGTTACACGAACTAAACATCCCTCAAGCACCAATAGAGACATTAATGCGCAATAGCCTGTCCCAAATAACAGGCTATTAGTTCCGCAGCTACTAATACTTATATAAAAATCAGAAATCTATCGGTGTCAGGCCATATTCATTATTTCAGCTTCACTACAATCAACGCAGGATTCAATTCTTCTTTTAAAGGTTGAGTTCTGACAGAAATCAAATAATTGCCATCTTGGGAAATATACTCCGGGAAAAAAGTATTACCCTCCAGATAAGGAGGAAGCTTACCTGTAGGTTCACCAAAATAATCCATCTCTTTTTTTGATAATTTTAGTTCGAAAAGATCCGCCTGATGATTTGCCTTATCATAGAATGCAGTTAAGTAATATTGCTTCTTCTGATCTATGTCTACTGTAATAGCCCCTAAGACTAATCCATTAGCAGTCATACTGAACAAAGGAACGTATGGCATGTGCAAAAACAATTCTTCGTCCGGATTTTCCAAAGAGTAGCGCAATCTATCGTTAGATCTCAGCTTTCCCCAGTCGATTATATATTCAGGAGAAAGAGAGTGCTTTACCGTATCCACAGAGAAAATAGTGTCATTAAGCAACTGCTTAAAGTACAACTTATCATGTAAAGATGAAAATTGGGCTTCACGAGGGAAAAAACAAACTTTTTTTGCCTGATAGTTTTGTTGATATGGAATAGTCCCCCTCTTTTCATCCCGTCGATAGAACACAAGACGTTCTTTTTCATCTCCTCCACTCTGAGCTTTAAAACCTATAAAGTTCTTGTCCGACATTGGATAAATGGCAGAAAACATGTCCGGAAGTGCCTGATAGGATTCAATAAACTTCCCATTTAAGGAGTAAACATTAACTTTATTATTTAAGTCTGTAATCAAAACACGATTGTTTATATAAAGCAAATTCATCAACATTGTATATTCCTCCGGACCACTTCCTTTCTGAGCTATATCACAAACAAATTTTCCGGAATGAGAAAAAAGAGAGCACTTCTTACCATATCCTATGATAAAATACTGATCGGTCATTATTAACTGGCTCACGTATGGAATCAGTAACGAATCATTCGTCTCTAATTGCACGACCTCTACACTTTCCGCAATATCATATACAGATTTCTCCACCGGATTCTCGATAGCATCGGCTAAGTCTATTACAGGATAAAGACTATTTTCTTTCTTACTACACGAGTAAAAGAGAAATGTACTTAAACAAAAAAATAAAAGTGATTTCATAATATCGGTAACTTTAAATGATTAATGTGATATAGAACCGAACAATCGGACAATCAGATGGCACCTGAGCTAACAAATCAATCTTCTCTGAATGAAAAGAAGAGCAACCGATCAGATGCACCAATATACCCAAATACAAGGCCAATCGAACTTTATTCATACCAATTTATATTTCAAACAACAATCCAACATTCTAGATTTCGATAAACAGACAAATCTATTTTTTCAAATGAGCTATTATAAGAACCGGATTATCATCTTCTCGCACGCGCTGCATCAAGTTCAGTATTTGTGGAGCCACAGTCCGTCCGGCAGACTGTTCCTCTTCTATAAATTCTTTCAACTTATAAGGCCAGATGGTAGCTAAAAGCTTTTCATTATACGCCCCCCAAGAAGGAAAGAAAGCCTTCATTCCACCCAGATCATCTACAACCTGTTTCACGGCAAACGTCTCACCCGTACGTTTATTGTAAATAGCTGTTAATGGAGGAGTCTCAGGCAGTTTACGCAGCTCCCTGAATGGCATGCATTCATAGACAGATAAAAAAACAAAACGCTCTGTTTCAAAAACACCGGATACCATATATTTGTGATCCAGCAGTTTAATCATTTTTGCGTTTTCCAAATTACCCGATTCCCAACATTTAAAAGCTTCAGACAACAATCCATCTTCATATAGATACCGGGTAGGAAACCGTAATTCTTCATCTAACTCCACCACCCAGCGAGGCATCAGGGAAGTGGGGGTAACAGTAAAAACTGTATCCGTATAAAAATTATAAAATAAGGTCGTATCTTTATAGTAACTCGTGTACTTAAAACGAGGATCTCCGCCACTCATGGACGGTGCGCCCCCTTTCCTGCCCCACGGCATCATACTGCGTTTGGCTACAAACTCATAATCCGTATTTATGAAATAAACCGTATCCGGAAAATTATAAAACATCAGGTTTTCTCCTGCCGGAGCAAAGCAAACCTGATTGACCAAATATCCAACCGGTGCAGTGTCCATTGTTTTCTGGGTAAACCAGCTAAGCTCTTTCCCTGTACACTTCCCCCGGTCATCATATTCTATTATTTTAGAGGCATTCCCATAGAAATGATTATTCAAATACACTATATCAGCCACATGCACATAGATATCTTCACAAGCCCCTTGACCCTGGCTCCCAATACGGAACAAGAACTGCCCATTCCAATCAAAACAATAGTTTAAGTAAAATATGTATTGGGGAGAAAAGGTCAAACGCTGATAATTACCTAACATACAATTAGGATTCGTTTCCAAAGGAATATAACTGACACTATCCACCAGCTCCGAAAGCATCATTTCCTCTCGAACATTCTTTATCGCAGTTGACAAATGAATAATATTATCTCGAACAACAGGATTAGTATCCACTGTTTTTTTGTTACTACAAGCCGTGAAGCCCAATACCATAACACCCAGTATCAATATCATTCTCATAGCTTTGTCCATCATTAAATTAGAAGTAAAAATACATAATATTTTTCACACAAGACCAAATAACAAACTCTATATTTAGCTATTTCTTTAAATGAGCAATTACAAGAATCGGGTTTTGCTCATCATCCAGTGAATCAGCAAGTGCAATAAGACGATCACTCACGGCTTCTCCTTTTGCTTTCTTCTCTTGAATATATTCTTTCAGTTCAAACGGCCAGACAGAAGAAACCATTGCATTATTACAAATACCATATCGTGGAAAAAATGTCATTCCATTATCAATATCATCTATCAGGCCATCTCCGGCTATGGCTACAGCCTCCCCTGTCCTCTTGTCATAAAGAGCTATATGTGATTCATTATATCCTCTCCAGGCCGAAGAAAAAGCCTTTAGATTCAACCACCATAAAAACAAATACCGTTCTCCCTCACTGACATGATATACCCACTTTTTATTATCAATTAATTGAGCTAATTCACTATTCTGTGCTTTCTCTTTCATTGTTTCTACATTTCCTTTTGACGAAGAGACTATTTTAACATACTCATCTAAATACAATTTCTTATAATCATTCAAAAAGCACCGATTATCCGCCTTTGAACCTTTAAACTCAAGAGTCCACCGCTTTTGGAGCCCTGTATCCGTTACTGTATAAATAGCATCTGTAAAACAGTTATAGAAAATTGTCGTATCTTTATAATCAGAAAAAGTATAAGGCATTCCTCCACCAACTCCCGAAGGGGTGAGAAATAGGCTATCCGAAATTATTCTATCGCCATGTCGAACGTTTAATTCGGCATCCATCCAAAAGATAGAATCAGGATAATTTACGATCAAATAGTCCTTTCCAGACTTTACCATAGCATATACATTTTTTAATCCAGAAGCTATTTTTCCCTCAATACCTTTATCACGATATGCAATCCTAATTTCCTTTCCTGTAAATTTTCCTTTTGAATCAAACTGGATAATCTTATCTCCTTGGGTATAGAAAAGGTCGCGATCACGATCATAAAAAACACTATATCCAAAACCACTTTCTTCACCTGGTCCTTGTCCCAATGCACCAATATTTGCTACAAATCTCCCTTCTTCATCAAATAAGCTTCCCGGATAAACAATCCAATATGGCTTCATGTAGAAAATAAGCATTTTATCTTTTACATAACTTTTTGTTGTCTCCAAAGGAATATAAGTAATACTATCAACAAAAGCTGAAAGTTTCATTGGAACAGGATGCTCCATTGCATCGCCAATGCGAATGGTACGATCTATAACCTTAATTTGATCTTGCTTGGCACCTCCTGAAATACAGGAGGTAAGCAGGAAAATGAATAAAAATAAAAAGATCTGCTTCATTTTTATTACCTATTTTAATGAATAATAAGGTGAGTACGAATGCCCTAACTTCTCCATTATAATTCTTCACCCTTCAAGTGACTTTGCACAAACATATCCAAATACAAAACTAATCGAACTTTATTCATACCAATTTATATTTAAAACAACAATCCAACATTCTAGATTTCGATAAACAGACAAATCTATTTTTTCAAATGAGCTATTATAAGAACCGGATTATCATCTTCTCGCACGCGCTGCATCAAGTTCAGTATTTGCGGAGCCACAGCCCGTCCGGCAGACTGTTCCTCTTCTATAAATTCTTTCAACTTATAAGGCCATACAGTGGCTAAAAGCTTTTCATTACACGCTCCCCAAGAAGGAAAGAAGGTCTTCATACCACCCAGATCATCTATAATCTGTTTCACCGCAAATGTCTCACCCGTACGTTTATTGTAAATGGCTGTTAATAGAGGAGGCTTAGGCAGTTTACGCAGCTCCCAGTATGCCATATATTCATAGACAGATAAAAAAACAAAATGCTCTGTTTCAAAAACACCGGATACTATATATTTGTGATCCAGCATTTTAATCATTTTTGCATTTTCCAAGTTGCCCGATTCCCAACATTTAAAAGCTTCAGACAACAATCCATCTTCATATAGATACTGGGTAGGAAACCGTAATTCTTCATCCAACTCCACCACCCAGCGAGGCATCAGGGAAGTGGGGGTAACAGTAAAAACTGTATCCGTATAAAAATTATAAAATAAGGTCGTATCTTTATAGTAGCTCGTATACTTCACACTCCCCATGGACGGAGCAATCCCTTTCCTGTTCCACGGCATCATACTGCGTTTGGCTACAAACTCGTAATCCGTATTTATGAAATAAACCGTATCCGGAGAATTATAAAACATCAGGTTTTCTCCTGCCGGAGCAAAGCAGACCTTATTGACCAAATGTCCAACCGGTGCAGTGTCCATTGTTTTCTGGGTAAACCAGCTTAGCTCTTTCCCCGTACACTTCCCCCGGTCATCATATTCTATTATTTTAGAGGCATTCCCATAGAAATGATTATTCAAATACACTATATCAGCCACATGCACATAGATATCTTCACAAGCCCCTTGACCCTGGCTCCCAATACGGAACAAGAACTGCCCATTCCAATCAAAACAATAGTTTAAGTAAAATATGTATTGGGGAGAAAAGGTCAAACGCTGATAATTACCTAACATACAATTAGGATTCGTTTCCAAAGGAATATAACTGACACTATCCACCAGCTCCGAAAGCATCATTTCCTCTCGAACATTCTTTATCGCAGTTGACAAATGAATAATATTATCTCGAACAACAGGATTAGTATCCACTGTTTTTTTGTTACTACAAGCCGTGAAGCCCAATACCATAACACCCAGTATCAATTTCATGCGCATAAAAAATTCCATATCCACCTATTCTTTAAATTAGCAATTACAAGAACCGGATTTTGCTCCTCATCCAGTGAATCGGTAAGCATAACCAAACGCTCACTCACAATTCCTCCCTTTTCTTTCTTCTCTTGAATATATTCCTTCAACTCAAACGGCCAAACCGAAGAAAAAAAACTTTAGATTCAAAATAATAATTCTTCTATTTTAAAGTTGCAATCATCAAAATCGGATTGCTATCCTCAGTCGCACTTTCCAAAACTCGGATTAGCTCCTTTTTCTTGGATTCATCTATTACGGTAGATGATTTTATTTGGTCTATATCAATCCAGTTTTCATCACCGCCAGGTTCTAATATATCTATCCAGTATTTACCGGAAGAACGGCTGTCAACAGTAAAATCACCTCCACCTAAATCATTATCTAACACAAAATCACGTTTCATTTGGCGCAAAGGAAAGCTGAACCAGGGCACATCACGCTCGGTTATTGCGCTTTGTCGTTTCTGCAATCTAACACTTCCATCTTTTTTATTATAGCAATAGGTATATACCTCCTCGCCTTTACTACCAATCAGATAAACAAAATCCTTAGTCGGGTAATAAGAAAAAATGGAAAAATAATCGAAAGCCTTTCTGTCTTTAAACCATAAATGAGTAGCTTCATAATCCCCTTTTTCTTCATCTGTAAAGATTGCATATTGAGGCAAAAGTTGGTTTGTCGCATCATCATAACAATAAATAGTATCAGTATCCGGATATTTAAGGGTCAATTGACCATTGTAAATATCTACACTGGTTAGATACTCCATCCAATAATTAACCATCCGATCCATATTGGCACGGTTAGCTATAATCTGCTCTTCTTTACCCACATGAACCGGATTTTTAAATAGTCTCTTTTTCTGAAAGTTATCGTCCAAAGAAACAAAAGACCACAATGAATCTTTATCCACAGATCTATATAAACCAAAATTCTGGATAGCAAAAAATTTATGGTCATTTAAGATATATTGCTTATATATAGACGAAAACATTCCAACCATAGTTTGGAAATCTGAAATTTGCTTTTTAAACCCACCTTCAAAATCATATACTAAAACACCGTTATTAGTGGAAAAAATATATACTTCTTTTTTATCTTCATCGACAAGAAAAGTTAAATAATTGACATATTCTCCCGGCCCTTGGCCTATACTCCCTATTCTATTCAGAAATTTTCCCGTACGGGAAAAACGATAAATGTAGAATTCGCGTCCATGATCTATCCATATATTATGATCAGTTACTTGCATTTCCGTAATATCACTCAATACAGATTCATCTGTCATTTCCAAAGGAACAATTTCCAATTTCTCCGCCGCCTCACTCAAAAGAAGTGAAGGTACAGTCGATACATCCTCAGAAAGATTAATCACAGGTACTCCTGACCTGGATATAGGCTCTTGCTTCTTATTGGAACTGCATCCCAATAATACAAATACACCGATTAGCAATAAGGACATGTGTTTCATAGCCACAATTGAATTAAGATTTATTGTTTGTGCATAAGGTCCCCACTATCCAATATTAGAGACGAGAATCTCCCTGCAAATGTTTTCACGGCTACAATATACTACATTTTCGTAGTATATAATCTTTTTTTGCAGTTTTTTTCTCCTATACATCTTTTATGACCTAAACCTAAATAGTATCATTTTGTACCATAAAATATTTCTTAACTGTAGCCAGCTTACGAGTGCTAATCCTATAAATTTTATTATTATCCATCTTTATATGATATGCCCCGTCCTGAAGTACACAATCTACAATACGCTCTTTATTTACTATAATTCCTCTATTTATCAGCAGAAAATCGGCAGGCAATTTTTCCAGAATCACACGTAGGCTTATTAAAAACAGAATACTGTTCCTACCTCCTATTTGTAATATACAGTAAGGCTTGCTATATTCCACAGCAATTAAATCCTGATACAAACATTCTCCATAAGATTTCTTATATGAAAACGTTATCTTATCTTCTCTAAACTCTATTTTATCCATGGCTAACAGATTTGAATTACATCACTCAAAAAGGGACCTCCCTCCTTGGTTCAAAGTTAAATCATGTTGAACCAATTCGCAAATTATCTACCCGGACAAATTCATGAAAAATAATGCGATATAAACCACTGTATATAAGCACAATAGACATGAATCGCACGATTTTAACCCTAAATACCCGGACAGTTACAAGCTTGTAATACAAGTCAATTTTACCATTATACCTACTTTTGCCCTCTATATCCCCCAATATAATGCCAACGGTTCTTCCAAAAACCTTCTTATGGTCCACTCCTATAAAAGACAATATTTAGTCTATACCTTCTTTTGAATTTTATAAAAATAGAAATAAAAACAGAGATAATAGAATTACATTAGTTAGTCCGAACAATCCCTCTAATCAACATTTTTAATGTTATATCAGGATCATACTTCTGTTGTTTGCAAGAAACAAATCTTTCATACAGAATTCATTTTAAGATGTCATTATTATATCACAACCTTTGATCTGTATTATACAGATCAAATTCAGCAGACCACATAAAGTACAATGACGAAATAAACAGTTTCATACCCTATGAAATTAAATTAATTAACGGGAACGCCTCCAAGTAGTCCTTTCCACAACTACTATTCTCTATATTGCAGTCCATAAAAGCACATATTGTTTTCACCGATTTTATCACCTCCCGTATACGGCAACAAGATCAAAGAATCTGTAAAAGCCAAATCGGGATAGATAGATGCACCGGCAGGAATCACATACTCTGCACTATTCAAAAAATCAGGTGATATACACATGACGGAAAAGGGCTTTCCTCCCACTCCATGACCATCTAAAGGCCCCTGTTGAATACGCCAGAACACATTATGATAGGCATCGTAACACAATGGGAAATAATAACCGGTTTTGAGGCATCCGAAACCGGGCTCCGACCCATTTATATCCGGTAAATGGAAAAAAGGATCTGTAAAGGTAGAAGGAAAATCATATTCTTTACTCTTTTTTGCAGACAGATCGTAAACATAAACTTTGGAAGACGCAGGGAAATTATAAATCAACCGGTCACCGTAGGGAAGCACGTTGACACAACCCAGTAATTGCATATCTCCCTCTTTCCTTATCACATCAGGACAATGTATCTCCACTTCATCCCGTATATTCCAATCGTCACACGAAACAATCAGCACTTTCTTCGGATATTCTCCCGTAGTATCTTTCTCATAAAAGTAGAGGGGTAAAGCCACTCTTCCATTCGCAGCATCAAATCCGAAGAAGCTATACACGCTAAAGTAAACAGTAAGATCGGGAACGGCTATTCCATACCCTTCTTCCTTAATCTGCGGAAAATCATTGAGAAGTTTCTTAGACACCACTTTTCCATCCTGACCAACCCGATACAAACCACCGGTATTCAGTATGATAAACGAATCTTTATAATAGCCGATCCCTTTGGGAGCAAGTATCTGATCCGGACCATCCTTAGCCAGAGCTATTTGCTTTAATGGCCGGCGATCAGCCAGATTCAGAATGTCAATGGAATGAAGTTTTCCATTATAAACAATCAGACACTCTTTACCATCGATCCGGGCTGAAGTAGAATAGCAAAAAGTACCGGCATAGCTTTGTAAATAATCATCATTAACATCAAATGCAAAAGCTTCTATTCTCTGAAGTTCTGTTTTCACCTGCGTTTTTTTCTCTCCACAAGCAATAAGACCCAGAATCAGCATCAAGGTCCATACATTAACAAAAAAGGTGTTCTGTTTCATATTAGTCGTTTTAGTCGTTTTGCAACAAAGCTTTGGGTTCATGAGCAACGTATCAATCCCCTAAGGCATCAAGTAAAAACATATATTCCGCTTCATTCTTCTGCCTGTTTATCAAAAAATAAGGCTTAAAATTATTTCTCCAAAAATAAGGATTGCATTTAATAAAAGCAAACTTTTCAGCGAGAAACAATACATATATTTATTTGCGAATCAATAAAATACGAATATATCGTAATTTAGTGTTGATAATCAGGCGGGTATTAAACAAATCATAGAGACGACCACACACTCAATAGACAAAGCTCGACCAAAGAAATAGAGAAACGTAAGGAAACAGAGTGTTTCTATGACAAATAGTTGCAATATACCGTTCCCAGCTAACCGAACATTGGTAGAAGCGGCAAGAAATAGAAATGAAAATGAATAAAAAAAGCAATGATATACAACAAAAGCGAATAAATCCAGAGAAATGGCATAATCATGCAAGCAGGATATGAATAAACAGAATATGGTAAGTTAACTTCATGAAAGGAGTAAGTTAACTTCCTGTCGGTAGAAAACTAATTCTTTGCCAACAGGATGTTAACTTACTAAAAACGGAGGATAAATCAGTGACCCAATTGGGGAAGAAAGAGGCTGGTTGCATACTGAAAAAGAAAAAGCACCGATAGAAGAAAGAAAGCAAACAGCAAGCACAGGAGACAAGTAGACAGACGGATCAAGGAATATCATATCCAAACATCCGCCAATCAGCAAAACAGCTACAATATAGACAAACACAGAAGCCAAATGCAGCGCAAAAAATGCGCTGCATGAATCTTCATCCGAATTTATCCGGTTACAGACAGAGCTTACCGGACAAATTGTAAATTTGACAAAATGAAATTAACTCGTCATTTAGGAGGGAAATCGACTACAATAACGAATTTACTTCTGACCGGTATTTTCTTATCTGTCATTCCGGGTAAAAGTTTAGCCTGCTGGATCAGCCTTAAGGCTTCTTCATCCAACTCTTTCAGCCCACAAGTTCCCTCGCTCTTATTCTTCATAGCCCCGCTCTGAGGATCGAGATCCCATCCATAACTGATGCCTACACCTGTAATTGTTCCGTCTTTTTCTGCGATGCCACGCACAAGGACGCGCTTGCCCTTTTTCGGATCCCAATCTTTATATTTATTATGAGTACGGAAATAATCAATGGCATCAGGAAGTATAGCTGAATATGGAGATACACTCCACACTGTATCCGCCTCCGATGCTACTTCGGACTGAACGGCAGTCTTTACCGGTTCCTCTTTTGCCGGTTGTTGTTCCTGCTCCGTTATTTTCTGAACCGGATTAGCAGAAAGTATCAGACTTTCTCCTTTTGACTTAAGCTTACCGACCAGAATATAGTTATTATCGTCAACGGAAATCGAATTCTTTAATTTTGTAAGTCGATCTGATTCTTCTTTAGAAAAACGTTCGGGTCTAGCAAGGACTTTTTCCAATTCATCAATCAAATCTCCCGGATCGAGATTCATCAGAAAACGTCCGTCCTGAAAACAGTCGTACGGATACTCGACCGGAATGCCCCCAAGTTCATCAATCACCAATGTACAATAGGTCCCTTTCAGGCTATGCTTATCTATCAAAACATTCATTGGAGGCATACCCTGCCCATTAACAACCTCTGTTATGATGTTGACCCAATAATGTCCGGGAAACTCCGTATACGTATGCTTGGGAATATCCTGAGTCCCGAAATTGGCGGTAAAAACAGGAACCAAACGATTCTCTTTCGCATCATAGTGATACAAGGAATCTTGTACGGCAGACCAATTAAAGATGAAGAAGTCAAAAGAACCGGCATTCCGGTTACTGCTCACTTCATTGCTGTAATCATCATAAGTATAATAAGGAGTCGAACTGATGGATTGCAATACATTTCCTTTGAGATCTTGTTGCCAAAGCACAAACTTATTTTCTAAATCCTGGAAAGGCAAGATGCCCATAGTCAATAGATTCTTTTTCGTATCTACCCGGAACACTCCTTTAGGAACTCGGGCCGGCAAAGGTATCGGAGGAAGTATATTTCCATCCAAGTCAAAAACCAATAGTTGATTTGAAGTCCACGGAAGCATATAAATCCGATTATTCACTTCATCGATCTGAGCATCATAAATATTGGTATACTCACCGGGACCTTGCCCAAGCCCGCCAATCTGACGCAGGAAAGTCCCATTCTTATCAAATAACTTACAAGGCATTAAATAACTTCCCAAAAGCATGTACCGGTCAGAGACCGCCATATATCCGGACTTGACTAATGCCGTATCCCGGGTTTCAAGCTTGATAATCTCCAGGTCGTCTACCAACTGACTGAGCCGTATCTGCATGGTATCTTTTATCAACCCGACGTCCAATACCACTATACTGTCAGTACCGGCCTGTTTCCAGGTCGCTACCAAAGGACAATCATCCAAAGATTTCTCATCTGATGTTTTTATTCCCGAACAAGAAGCATGCAAAAGAAGTACTCCGCAAAATAAAAGAGAATGAAGTGATTTCATAGTTTGTGTATTAATAAATAAATCAATGGCAAAGGTAGAGAAAGAAAAAGGAAAAGAAGAAAAAGGAAGCGGACATTACAGTAGTCATTTCCCATTCTTTATCAACACTTTATATTATCAAACATACAATACTGGCGGACATATCACCTGAAACTGCTTCTTTTTCGTTATTTTTGCCTGCACAAAAACAAATAGAATGATGGAACATCCACTTAATCAATTTAAATACTGTCCGAAATGCGGTTCTGCCGCTTTTGAGATTCACAACGAGAAGTCTAAACAATGTACCGATTGCGGGTTCGTTTATTATTTCAACCCGTCATCGGCTACAGTGGCACTGATCTTAAACGAAAAAGACGAGTTACTGGTATGCCGCCGTGCCAAAGAGCCGGCGAAAGGGACGCTGGACCTTCCGGGTGGCTTCATCGACATGAACGAAACGGGTGAAGAAGGAGTAAGCCGGGAAGTAGAAGAGGAGACCGGACTAAAAGTGAAAAAGGCAACCTACCTGTTTTCCCTTCCGAACATTTATATCTATTCCGGGTTTCCTGTACATACGCTCGACATGTTTTTCCTTTGCCAAGTGGAAGATACAAGTCACTTTGAAGCAATGGATGATGTGGCGGACTCGTTTTTCGTCCCATTGTGCCAAATTAATCCCGAAGAGTTCGGGCTGGGCTCTATCAAAAAAGGGTTAAAAAGATTCCTGAAAGAGAGGTAAAATACATAAAAACAAGTACTTTTGTCAAAACTCTGAATTATGAAAAAAAAGATATCACGATTGATATGTGCCGTGGCATGTTGTGTGCCTGTCGCCTTGCAGGCACAAACCAGCGAGAAAATAACGTCTCCCGTAAATCTGTATAAAGAAGGGAAAGAGTTGTTCCTGCAAAAGAACTATGCAGCCGCAATGCCTCCCCTGCGCACATTTGTCCGCCAGAAAGCGGACGTGAACCTGAAAGAAGAGGCTGAATACATGTTGGTATGTTCGGCGTATGAATTGAAAGACCGTAATGCCATCGCGCAACTACGCAACTATCTGGACACCTATCCGGATACTCCTCACGCAAACCGTATTTATGCACTGATTGCCTCTGCTTATTTTTATCAGGGCAACTATGATGAAGCTCTCGCCTTGTTCAACTCTTCCCGCCTTGATTTGCTGGGCAACGAGGAACGGGATGACATGACCTATCAGTTGGCTACCTGCTACCTGAAAGTCGGCAATGTCAAAGAGGCCGCCATCTGGTTCGAAACCCTGAAAGCAAGCAGTCCCAAATATGCGAATGACTGTTCTTACTATATCTCATACATACGTTATACGCAAAAACGGTATGACGAAGCACTGAAAGGCTTTCTCCCCTTGCAGGATGACGCAAAATACAAGGCATTGGTGCCCTATTATATCGCCGAGATTTACGCCGTCAAAAAAAATTATGACAAGGCACAGATCGTAGCACAAAATTATCTGTCTGCCTATCCGCAAAACGAACACGCCGCGGAAATGTATCGGATTCTGGGAGATGCCTATTATCATTTTGGAGATTATCACAAGGCGGTCGCCTCTTTCCGGAATTATCTGGAAAAGGAAAATACTCCACGAAGAGACGCACTTTATATGCTGGGACTGTCTTACTTTCAGACCGGCGTATTTTCCAAAGCTGCCGAAACACTCGGAGAGGTCACTACCGAGAGCGATGCACTCACTCAAAACGCATACCTGCACATGGGACTCGCCTATCTGCATCTGGCTGAAAAAAACAAAGCCCGCATGGCATTCGAGCAGGCTGCCGCCTCGAACGCAAACCTGAAAATTAAAGAACAGGCCGCCTACAACTATGCATTGTGCATCCACGAAACATCTTATTCGGCTTTCGGCGAGTCGGTAACTGTTTTTGAAAAATTCCTCAATGAATTCCCGAACTCAGAATATGCGGAGATGGTCAGTAGCTATCTGGTAGAAGTGTATATGAACACACGGAGCTATGAGGCGGCCCTGAAGTCAATCGACCGCATCGCACATCCCGGTAAACGCATTCTGGAAGCAAAGCAACGTATCTTATTCCAACTGGGCACACAAGCATTCGCCAATACACAATTCGAACAAGCCATCGGTTATTTCGACCGCTCGCTCGGACTCGGACAATACAACCGCCAGACCAAAGCCGACGCCCTCTACTGGAGAGGCGAAGCTTATTACCGCTTGAACCGTATGGAGGAAGCTAAACGGAACTTCACCGATTATCTGCAATTGACCCAGCAGACCCATAACGAGATGTATGCCCTGGCACATTATAACTTAGGCTATATCGCATTTCACCAGAAAGACTATACACAGGCACAAAACTGGTTCCGGAAATATATCAGCCTGGAAAAAGGGGAAAACAAAACGGCACTGGCCGATGCTTATAACCGCATCGGAGACTGTTATCTGGATGTGCGCAACTTTGACGAAGCCAAACATTATTACTCACAGGCAGAAGCGATGAATACTCCTTCGGGAGACTATTCATTCTATCAACTCGCACTTGTATCGGGCCTGCAAAAAGATTATTCAGGCAAAATCACTTTGTTGAATCGCCTGGCAGGTAAATATCCCGCTTCCCCCTATGCCATCAGCGCCCTGTACGAAAAAGGCCGTTCTTATGTATTGATGGACAACAATCAACAGGCCATCGCTTCGTTCAAGGAACTATTGGCTAAATATCCCGAAAGTCCTGTCAGCCGCAAAGCAGCGGCAGAGATCGGATTGCTCTATTACCAAAACGAGGACTACGACCAGGCTATTAACGCTTACAAGCAAGTCGTACAAAAATATCCGGGAAGCGACGAAGCGCGTCTGGCCATGCGTGACCTGAAGTCGATCTATGTGGATATGAACCGTATCGATGAATTTGCGGCGCTGGCTTCGGCTATGCCGGGCAACATCCGCTTCGATGCGAGCGAGCAGGACTCACTGACTTATATGGCAGCTGAGAAGATTTACATCCGGGGACGAGTGGAGCAGGCCAAAGAGAGCTTCGGAAAGTACCTGCAAACTTTCCCGGATGGAGCATTCGGACTGAACGCACACTATTATCTCTGCCTGATAGGCAAAGAACAAAAGAACTACGACATGATTCTGGAACATTCGGGCAAGTTGCTTGAGTATCCGGACAATCCTTTCTCGGAAGAGGCATTGATTATGCGTGCGGAAGTACAATTCAATAAAGTACAGTTTGCCGATGCACTGGCAAGCTACAAAATGCTGAAAGAAAAAGCAACTACCGCCGAACGCAGACTGCTGGCCGAAACCGGTATGCTCCGTGCGGCTTATCTGCTAAAAGACGATACGGAAACCATTCATGCGGCAACTGCCTTATTATCGGAAGCCAAACTAAGCCCGGAACTTAAGAACGAAGCCCTGTATTACCGTGCCAAAGCTTATCTGAATCAGAAAGCAGACAAAGCCGCCATGGGCGACTTGAAAGAACTGGCCAAGGATACACGTAACCTATACGGTGCAGAAGCAAAATTCCTGGTAGCCCAGGAACTGTATAACTCACAGAACTATGCCGCTGCCGAGAAAGAGTTGCTGAACTTCATCGATCAAAGCACACCGCATGCCTACTGGCTGGCGCGTGGCTTCATCCTCCTGTCCGATGTATATGTGGCTATGGATAAAAAGTTGGATGCCCGCCAGTATCTGCTGAGCCTGCAACAAAACTACCATGCTGACGATGACATTGAGAGTATGATTGAAAGCAGACTGAACAACCTTAATAAGTAACAGAGTATGAAATATAATAATTATATCCTTTTAGGAATTGCTTTTACTGCACTGCCCGTTTCGATACAGGCTCAGACGCAGCCCAAAGATACGACTGTAAACCGCACCGTAATAGTGGAGCAGCAATATAATCCGGACATAATGGATGCTGCCAAGGTAAATGTCCTCCCCAAAGTTGAAGAGCCCTCCGTAAGCAAAAAGGAGGTGGAGTACGCTACATTCACAACTCCCGCCACTTCGATTCCGGCAGGGACTATAGGCGCTTACACCGGCAAAGAGATACAACCGGGATTCATCCCGGGTTATGTTCGCCTGGGATATGGCAATTACGGTAACCTGGACGTTTTAGCCAATTATCTGTTCCGTCTCTCGGACAGGGACAAACTGAACGTGAACTTCAAAATGGACGGAATGGACGGTACGCTGGATATGCCCTTCGGTGATACCCGAAAATGGAACGCTTTCTATTACCGTACACGGGCCAATGTAGACTATGTACACCAGTTTGCAAAACTGGATTTGAACGTAGCCGGTAATTTCGGCCTGAGCAATTTCAATTATGAACCTTACGGATTCAAAAAGCAGAAATTCACCTCCGGTGACGTACACTTCGGAGTAAAATCAACAGACGAAACCCTGCCCTTGCAATACCGGGCGGAAACCAATCTGATGCTATACGGACGGCAGCAATGTCAACTCTTCGGAGGGGTAAACGAAACAATGGTACGTACTCTGGCAACCGTAAGCGGTGCAGTCAGTGACGAGCAGACAGTAGCCATCGGATTTGCCATGAACAACCTGATCTACGGGAACGAACTGAAAGAAAATAAAGACCGGATAAAGGATATTTTCAAAAATCGTACAACACTTGATCTGAATCCTTACTACGAATTGAATAATGACAGTTGGAGAGTACATGTAGGCGCCAACGTAGACCTCTCTTTCGGAAACGGGAAAGCTGTCCGCGTGTCTCCGGACGTGAAAGCTCAATATGTATTCTCGGACAGTTACGTACTATATGCCAAAGCAACAGGAGGCAGACAATTAAACGACTTCCGCCGGCTGGAAACTTATAATCCGTACCTCGATCCGGGACAGGAGGTAAAAGACACTTATGAACAACTGAATGCCGGACTGGGATTCAAAGCCAGTCCGACACCCGGACTTTGGTTCGACATCTTCGGCGGATACCAAAATCTGAAAGATGATTTATACCAATCGGCAGACGCCTGGGACGGTGGAGACGGAGCAAACTACATTGGTTTGGGACAGACCCATACAGATAACTTTTACGCAGGTATCAAAGCCAGCTATGAGTACAAAGACTTATTTGCTATTTCAGCAGGCGGAACTTATTATCATTGGAATGCGGACGCTCAAACAACCGGTTCAAAATCCTCCGATTATAATGAAGCGTTACTGATGAAACCGGAGTTTGACCTCGGAATTCACACGGAAATTCATCCGATAGCCGCGCTTTGGCTAAACGCAAGCTACCAATATACCCGCAGGGCCGAACGTTATACCGGACTTTACGCGAAAAGTATTCCTGCCGTCAGCAACCTGAGCTTGGGAGCCACATACAGAATCTTTAAAGGAATTTCGGCATATGTAAAGGCTGACAATCTGCTGAATAAGAAATATCAGTACTACTTATACTATCCGGTTGAAGGAATCAATTTTGTGGGAGGACTGAGCTTCCGGTTTTAAAAGATCCTCAAAACCAGATCCGGTTATTTAGTAAAACTCAGGAGTTAAAGAAGTCATCGGTCTGACCGGAGGTAAAAAGACCGAAGTGAATTATTACCAGGAATTTACTTCCGATTAAAGGCTTTCACTCCTCTAACTCCTGAGTACAAAAAATTTAAAAGATTCTTATAAAAAAGGTCTTTTTTTGCAAAAAAAATCAGATTCTCTCTATATTATAAGGTAAAGAAAACGTTTTTTTCTACTTTTGCGGGCAATTTATATGTTTTAATATCACAGATATGCAGAAAAACCTTGTCATTGTCGAATCTCCAGCAAAAGCAAAAACGATTGAAAAGTTTCTTGGGAAAGATTTTAAAGTCCTCTCAAGTTACGGACATATTCGCGACCTGAAGAAAAAAGAATTTTCTATCGATATAGAAAAGAATTTCAAACCCAAATACGAAATACCCGCAGAGAAACAAGAGCTGGTTGATAAACTGAAAGAAGAAGCAAGCAAAGCAGAAACCGTATGGCTCGCATCCGATGAGGACCGGGAGGGAGAAGCCATTTCATGGCACCTTTACGAAGTCCTGAAATTAAAACCTGAAAATACGAAACGTATCGTTTTTCACGAAATCACCAAAACAGCTATACTGAAGGCTATCGAACAGCCACGCGACATTGACATCAACCTGGTGAATGCTCAGCAGGCACGCCGTATCTTAGACCGTATCGTGGGTTTCGAGCTTTCACCTGTTCTGTGGAAAAAGGTAAAACCTGCACTTTCTGCCGGTCGGGTACAATCGGTTGCCGTACGTCTGATCGTAGAACGCGAACGTGAGATACAGGCTTTCAAGAGCGAAGCTTCTTATCGTGTCACAGCTGTTTTCCTCGTACCGGATGCTGATGACAAGCTGGTAGAGATGAAAGCAGAACTGGCACGCCGCCTGAAGACAAAGAAGGAAGCCCAAAAATTCCTCGAATCATGCAAGGCAGCCACATTCTCTATCGAAGATATCGTAACCCGCCCGGTAAAGAAAAGCCCGGCAGCCCCATTTACCACCTCAACCCTACAACAGGAAGCTGCCCGCAAACTCGGCTTCACTGTAGCGCAAACCATGATGGTTGCACAGAAGCTTTACGAATCGGGATTAATCACCTATATGCGTACCGACTCGGTAAATCTGTCTGAATACGCCACAGAGGGAAGCAAAGTTGCCATCGCACAGATGATGGGCGACCAATATGTGCATCCACGCCATTTCGCTACAAAGACTAAAGGAGCTCAGGAAGCACACGAAGCTATCCGCCCGACTTACATGGAAAACCAGACCATCGAAGGATCGGCTCAGGAAAGAAAACTATACGACCTGGTTTGGAAACGTACCATAGCCTCACAAATGGCAGACGCCGAACTGGAAAAGACAACGGCAACCATCGGTATCAGCAACGGTAACGATAAATTTACCGCTACCGGAGAGGTGATCAAGTTCGATGGTTTTCTGCGTGTATACAAAGAATCGTATGATGACGACAATGAACAAGAAGACGAAAGCCACCTGCTGCCCCCTCTGAAGAAAGGACAAATGCTGGAACATCAGGGAATCGTAGCTACCGAACGTTTCACACAACGTCCGTCACGCTATACCGAAGCCAGCCTGGTGCGCAAGCTGGAGGAACTGGGAATCGGACGTCCGTCAACCTACGCACCGACCATCTCTACCATCCAGCAACGCGAATATGTGGAGAAGGGGGATAAACCGGGAGAAGAGCGCTCGTTCGATATACTGACCTTGAAAGATAATCAGATTACGGATATCAAACATACGGAAATTGTCGGAGCAGAGAAATCAAAACTATTGCCAACGGACATCGGCACTGTAGTCAATGACTTCCTGACCGAATACTTCCCCAATATCCTGGATTACAACTTTACGGCAAACGTTGAAAAACAATTCGACGAGATAGCTGAAGGCGATAAGAAATGGACAAGCATCATGAAGGATTTCTATAAGGACTTCCATCCTTCAGTAGAAACGACACTGGCTACCAAAACCGAACACAAAGTAGGTGAACGGATTCTGGGAGAGGAACCTAAAACCGGAAAGCCCGTATCGGTGAAGATCGGACGTTTCGGCCCGGTAGTACAGATCGGTACGGCCGATGACACAGACAAGCCACGCTTTGCACAGATGAAGAAAGGACAGTCTATGGAGACCATCACTCTGGAAGAGGCACTGGACTTATTCAAACTGCCGCGCAAAGTCGGAGAATTTGAAGATAAAACCGTAACAATCGGTACCGGACGCTTCGGACCTTATGTATATCATAATTCTAAATATGTGTCTTTGCCCAAAACTTATGACCCGCTGGAGGTCACACTGGACGAAGCTATCGAGCTAATCCTGGCTAAACGTGAAGCGGAAGCGAAAAAGCACATCAAGAAGTTTGATGAAGATGCAGAAATGGAAATCCTCAACGGCAGATACGGACCTTACATCGCTTACAAAGGAAGTAACTACAAAATACCCAAAGATGTGGTACCGGTCGATCTGAATTACCAGACCTGCCTGGAAATCATAAAACTGCAAAGCGAAAAAGCAGAAAACGCTCCGAAACGCGGACGCTACGCTAAGAAAAAATAGCTGCATTCGGGCATCCCGACTGAAAAGTACAAATAATACAGATTATACTTACTTTCTCTAAAAAGTAGATAAGGTCTGTATTGTTTGTACTTTTTTTGTTTTTCAAACTATTATTCAGCAAGTTATCATTTTAATTGTTTATCTTTGCAGAACAAACAAAACGAACAGTCTATGAAGAAAGTCATTTTAGCAGTCGCCTCCATTGCATTGTGGGCTTCTTGTATCGAGGATGAGAAAGATTATTCTCAGATTATCGAAACACGTGTAGCAAATTGCGAAACATCCAAAGATTTCAGCGTACCTGTCAAAGAGGGATATACTACCTTTGTCACCTCCGGAGAAGATACCCTGGCAATGGCTAATGAACCTATCACCATCCGTATCCCCAAAAACGCCACAATATCGACTCGTGCCGAAGGAGACGGTATCAACATCAGTTATGATGTTCTAAAAGAAGGTGCCGAGACCACTTATGCCAAAACCTGGCAGGCAGTCATGTTTGAAGATACGCAAAACGGTGATTACGATTATAACGACTTAATCATTCACGTGAAACATCAGACTGATCTCCCTTGGGCTAAAGAGGAAAGCCTTGAAACAATAGAGATACAACCTATTGCATTGGGAAGCACCAAGACGATCAAACTGGGATGTATCCTATCCGATGGCTCAACGCATATGATCAGCGATGACGTCAGAACCGATTTATTCGGCGGAAGACAGGGATTCATCAATACGGTCAATGACAATGACCCGATACGTTACAAACTGGCTTCAACCAATATAAAAAACTATGCCATCCCCAGAACTGAGAAAAAAGCAGCGTGGGTAGCCTGGTTCATTGAGGTAGACGGAAAACGGATGTACGCTGCCAGCTCAGACATCGATTACAAATCCTACGATATGGTAAATAAGGAAAATATGCCTTATGGCCTGGCCGTTTCGAATAATAATGGCATATTCAGCTATCCACAGGAAAAGAACAGTCTTTTTGAGACTTACCCGGGCTTTAGCGATTGGATCAACGGTAAAGTAAGCTCCATCGGCAGTTTCCAAAAAGAACTTGTCTACAAATATTGCTCCGGCGGCATTATCGGCGAAGACGGTAAATCACATAAGATCTGGGATTATCTGGATTTAAACTAACCTGAAATAACCGGTCATTATTGGCAGTGGCGATCCATGGCATAAAAAGTACTTGGATCGCCACTGTCTGTTTTATCCCCTACCTTATGGCAAGACTCCCCCGTAATACAACATACGGGATCTCTTTAGCAGTTGTGTCCCGGCTAAAGAAACCCCGTAGTTTCTATTTTTGTTCAAAGAACTTCTTACATTCTATCCGGCACCTCAATGCCCAGCAATCCCATACCTAAACGGACAACCTTGGCAATATTGGCAGACAGAGCAATACGGAATAACTTCACGTCTTCATTTTCTTCACGCAAGATACTGAAGTCATGATAGAACTGATTGTACTCTTTCACCAGGTCGTAAACGTAGTTGGCGATACCCGACGGGCTATAGTCTTCACCTGCCTGGCGCACTACCGCAGCAAAATCGGCAACCATCTGAATCAATCCCTCTTCCTTCTCGCTGAGTTCGATATTGGCCGGAAGTACTTCCGGAATCACGATACCCGCTTCGGCGGCTTTGCGCAACACAGACCGGATACGTGCATACGTATACTGGATAAAAGGTCCTGTATTACCGTTAAAGTCGATAGACTCTTTCGGATTGAAAGTCATATTTTTACGGGCATCCACTTTCAGGATAAAGTATTTCAGTGCACCCAATCCAACGATACGTGCAATATCGTCCGCCTCTTCTTGTGTCAAGCCGTCCAGTTTGCCCAATTCCTGAGAGGTTTCTTTGGCTGTCGCAATCATTTCGGCCATCAGGTCATCAGCATCCACCACCGTACCTTCACGTGACTTCATCTTGCCTTCAGGCAGTTCGACCATACCATAAGAGAAATGCACCAGGCTCTTGCCCCACTCAAATCCGAGTTTATCCAGCAAGATAGACAATACTTGGAAGTGATAGTTTTGCTCGTTACCTACCACGTAGATCATTTTATCGATGGGATAATCGGCAAAACGCAGCTTAGCCGTACCGATGTCCTGAGTCATGTATACCGAAGTTCCATCGCCGCGAAGCAACAGTTTGTGATCCAATCCTTCGGCTGTCAGGTCAGCCCAGACAGAACCGTCTTCCTTCTTGAAGAAGAAACCTTTCTCAAGGCCTTCCATCACTTTCTCTTTACCTTCCAGGTATGTATTGGATTCATAATAGATTTTATCGAAACCGACTCCCATCTTACGGTACGTTTCATCAAAACCGGCGTATACCCAGTTATTCATCATCTGCCAAAGCGCACGCACTTCCGGATCACCGGCTTCCCATTTCACCAACATCTCACGCGCTTCATTCATCAACGGGGAGGCAGCTTCCGCCTCTTCCTTCGACATGCCTTTCTCCATCAGTTCAGCTACTTCAGCTTTGTAATGCTTATCGAAAGCGACATAATAATCACCTACCAGATGATCGCCTTTTTTGCCTGATGATTCGGGAGTTTCACCCTTGCCATACTTTTGCCATGCCAGCATCGACTTACAGATATGGATACCGCGATCGTTGACAATATTGGTTTTAACCACCTTATTGCCGTTCGCCATGACGATATTGGCCAACGCATTACCCAACAGGTTATTACGAACGTGGCCCAAGTGAAGGGGTTTATTGGTGTTGGGAGAAGAGTACTCAATCATCACCAGCGGGGCATTTTCATCTGCCGATACAATGCCATATTGCGCATCGGCATGAATTTCATTAAGCAGTTCGATCCACGTAGCCGACGCAACGGTCAGATTCAGGAAACCTTTGATCACATTAAAAGCTGCCACAGCCGGTTCATTGGCTTTCAGATACTCACCGATTTCCTGTGCGGTTTGCTCCGGGCCCTTCTTCGACATTTTCAGGAAGGGGAATACCACAAGGGTGAGGTGTCCTTCAAACTCTTTTTTCGTCTTTTGCAGCTGCACCTGCGCGGCAGGTACATCCTGTCCGTAAAGTGCTTTGAGTCCGCTGATTACGGACGTCACAAGTTTATCTTCTATCTTCATATCCAAGTTATTATTCTGCGCGCAAAGATACAAAAAAAGGAGACGCTAAAGCGCCTCCTCTCTTAATTTCTTTTCAACTATAAATGCTTATTTTATAGCATCTGTCAGCTCAGCACCCGGTTTAAATTTAGCAACTTTCTTTGCAGGAATCTCAATTGCCTTCTTGGTAGAAGGATTGATTCCCATTCTTGCTGATCTTTCAGCTACAGAGAATGTACCAAATCCAACCAAGGAAATTTTGTCACCAGCCGACAAAGCTTTTGTAACCGAAGAAAAGAAAGCTTCAAGCGCTTTCTTAGAATCCACTTTACTCAAGCCGGATTCCGCTGCCATTGCATTAATAAGTTCAGCCTTATTCATAATACGTAAATGATTAATTAATATATGTTACACAAAAGATATCCTTAAAATCCTCACAAATATAAAGTAACAAAACAATATATCAAATAAAAACATCAAAAAAACACATCAAATTGTTGAAAAAGAACTAATAGTAGATTATTTTTCTGTTGTAGAACAGAATTTATTCGTATTTTTGCGTTCATTATGATGTGCGAAGAAGCTAATACGCACATTATCACATTAATTACATTAACAAATAAGAAGGATGCCTACTGTAACAAAAAACCTGATAATTATCAATGTTCTCCTGTTCCTCGCACAATTTGTAGCACAAAGCTATGGGATCAACTTATCCGACTATCTGGGTCTGCACTTTTTCCTTGCCGACAATTTTAATCCGGCACAGCTATTCACTTACATGTTTATGCACGGGGGATTCACCCACATCTTCTTTAATATGTTTGCGGTATGGATGTTCGGACGGATTCTCGAACAAGTATGGGGCCCGAAACGTTTTTTATTTTATTATATCCTCTGCGGCGTGGGCGCAGGCTTACTTCAGGAAGGAGTACAATACATACAATACGTGACCGAACTGTCGCAATATACCAGTGTAAACATCGGTACGGGTATCATCCCTATGAGTGAATACCTGAACATGATGACTACAGTGGGAGCTTCGGGAGCCGTGTACGCCATCTTGCTGGCTTTCGGAATGCTGTTCCCCAACCAGCAGTTGTTCATCTTCCCGCTGCCTTTCCCTATCAAGGCAAAATTCTTCGTTATCGGATATGCCCTGATAGAACTGTATGCAGGTTTTGCCAATAATCCGGGCGACAACGTGGCGCACTTCGCGCATCTCGGAGGAATGATATTCGGATTCATCCTGATCATGTACTGGAGAAAAAAGAACAGAAACAATGGGACATATTATAACTGACCTGAAAGAAGCGTTTCGTAGAGGGAACGTCTATATTCAACTGATATTCATCAACGTTGGGGTATTTGTCATTACAACGCTGATCGGTATCTTACTGCAGTTGTTCAACCGGAGTGCCGCCGGTATCTTCGAGCTGCTGGCTTTGCCGGCTTCTTTTACCCGATTTGCATGGCAGCCATGGTCTATCTTCACCTACATGTTCATGCATGCGGGATTTCTGCACATCCTGTTCAACATGCTATGGCTCTATTGGTTCGGGGCACTGTTTCTGTATTTCTTCTCGGGCAAGCACCTGAGAGGCCTTTATATAGTAGGAGGAATCTGCGGCGGACTGCTTTATATGATTTCTTATAATGTTTTCCCGTATTTCCGTCCCATGACCGCCTACTCCACCATGGTAGGCGCATCGGCTTCGGTGCTGGCTATCGTCGTGGCAACAGCCTACCGGGAGCCGAACTATCCCGTACGCCTTCTCTTCTTCGGCAATGTACGGTTGAAATATCTGGCCCTGATCGTGGTGCTGACCGATCTGCTGTTCATCACATCGAGCAATGCGGGCGGACACATCGCCCACCTGGGCGGAGCACTGGCAGGACTCTGGTTTGCGGCAAGCCTGAACAAAGGGAAAGACATCACTTCATGGGTCAACAAGGCGCTCGATGCCATCGCCGCCCTGTTCAGCGCCAAAACCTGGAAGCGGAAACCCAAGATGAAGGTGCATTACGGAAACAATACCCGTCAGAACGACTACGATTACAACGCCCGCAAGAAGGCACAATCGGACGAGATAGACCGGATTCTCGACAAGCTGAAGAAGTCGGGATACGAGAGTCTGACAACAGAAGAAAAAAAGAGCTTGTTCGACGCAAGCAAAAGATAGCACATGAAGCATATAGGCAGATTAGCCCTATTCTTATGTCTGGCTGTCAACGCATTCTTCATCGGAATGTTACTGTTGACAGCTTACAGCCCGTATATCAATCCCGAAGTGCATCCGGTGCAGTCATGCCTGGGACTGACTTTTCCCATTTTTCTCGTCATCAACTTCTGCTTTCTGATCTTTTGGCTCATCGTGCGTTACCGTTTCGCACTGGTACCCCTACTGGGATTCCTCCTTTGCTATCCGCAGTTGCGCACCTATATGCCTGTCAACCCGGGAACGGCCGGACAACCGGAAAACAGCATCAAACTCCTTTCGTACAACATCATGTCCTTTGGGAACATGAAGAAAGAGAACGGACAAAACCCCATCCTGAATTATATAAAAAACAGCAACGCCGACATCGTCTGCATGCAGGAGTATGCCGGCTCCGAAACCGCCAAGATACATCTCAGCAATAAAGAGATCAGGCAGGCATTAAAGGATTATCCGTATCACAACATCAAGCAAGTGGGAAAAACCGGAGCAGGCAGTCAACTGGCCTGTTACTCGAAGTTTCCGATTCTATCGGCACGCATGCTCGACTACCGGAGCAACTACAACGGCAGCATGGTTTACGAGATCAAGATAGGAAAAGACACCGTGCTGCTGATAAACAATCACCTTGAGTCGAATAAACTTACCCGAGAAGACAAAGTGGTGTATGAAGACATGCTGAAAGATCCGAAGGCGGGAAAAGTGAAAAGCGGTGTACGGCAACTCGTCAATAAACTGGCAGAAGCTTCGGCCATCCGCTCGGCACAGGCGCGCACCATCGCTCAGGAAATAGCCCATTCACCTTATCCGTCGGTCATCGTTTGCGGCGACTTTAACGACTCCCCGATTTCGTATGCCCACCGGGTCATCTCGCAAGATATGGACGATGCTTTTACCGAATCGGGATGCGGACTGGGCATCTCATACAACCAGAATAAATTCTATTTCCGGATTGACAATATTTTGGTCAGTAAAAACCTGAAAGCGTCCGGATGCACGGTGGACAATTCCATCAAAGACTCAGACCATTATCCCATCTGGTGCTATATTACGCTCCCCGATTAATCGCAAACGACAATCCCTTTCAGAAGAATCTGAATAGCTTCGCCCGTTACGGCTCTTCCCCAAAGCACGCAAAGGAAGAATTGTTCTTTTGTTCATGATTCATCAGCCTTGCAAGCAAAAAGACAGGAAAAAGACCGATCCGCTAACTCGTCTTTGCAAAAGGAGTGCCCAACCGGAGGCCGAACAGGAAGAAAACCGGGTCATTGAAGGGCCAAAGCCGGGGATTAAGTAAGAATAAACCCGGATTCGATACTAAAAGCCTCTTCGTTTTCCGAAAAAGAAGTAAGCATTTCCTCCAAAAGACGGTTACATTTTCTAAAAACGCTTACTTCTTTGCACTGACATCTCCATACGTTTTGAAAACTACGTTTACTGCTCCGGAAAACACGACTTATTCCGGCTCTTCATGCTCTAACCGGTTGCTCTCCGAACCACCTACCGGAGTATCAAAAAGACTAAAATTCCCCTCCCTGAAGAGCACCGGGAATATTTACTTCCAGATCGCTTTCTTTCTGACGGAAAATAAAAGCCGGACAAAGCAAAACGATAAACCGGGAAACGAAATAGAGACGTTTTTCCGGCCCCTCCTGTCCCGAGAGTCGAAAAAAAGAAAACTGGGAGGTTTCATTTGACATATTGCCAAAAAGACAAACGATACTTCCGCCAATATCTGTCGAAGCGTCCCAAAAATCCCCTTCACATTCAAATATTTGCCTCCTAATTACTTCTGAATGTGAAAAAAAAACTATATTTGCAGCCTTGTATGCGACAGAAATCAATTAAAATGTAATCATAATAAATTAAAAGTAAAATGCAAAACAAAGGATTTGTAAAGGTTTTTGCGGTATTACTCACGCTGGTATGCGTGTTCTACCTCTCTTTCTCCTTCGTGACTCGCCATTATACCAATAAGGCAAAAGAGTTTGCGAAAGGCGATGTGAAGGTAGAGCAGGATTACCTCGACTCTCTCTCCAACGAGAAAGTATGGTTGGGTAACTATACGCTGAAACAGTGTCGTGAAATGGAAATCAGTTTAGGTCTGGACCTTAAGGGAGGTATGAACGTTATCCTCGAAGTGTCTGTACCCGATGTTATCAAAGCATTGGCTGACAACAAGCCCGACGAAGCTTTCAACAAAGCACTGGCCGAAGCTGCCAAACAGGCAACCACCAGCCAGGACGACGTGATCACACTGTTTATTAAAGAGTATCACAAAGTTGCACCGGGTGCCAAACTCTCTGAACTCTTCGCGACACAACAGCTCAAAGACAAAGTAAACCAGAAATCATCAGACGCCGAAGTTGAAAAGGTGCTGAGAGAAGAAGTAAAAGCTGCCGTAACGAACTCATACAACGTGCTTCGTACACGTATCGACCGCTTTGGTGTGGTTCAGCCCAACATCCAGAGCCTCGAAGACAAAATGGGACGTATCATGGTGGAACTTCCGGGTATCAAAGAACCCGAACGTGTAAGAAAGCTGCTTCAGGGATCGGCTAACCTCGAATTCTGGGAAACATACAACGCCAAGGAAGTAGCTCCTTACTTGCAGGCTGCCGACTCTAAACTCCGCGCAGTCCTGGCACACGAAGCTACCGTCAACGATACAGTTGCCGCAGTAGATTCAACCGCCTTGGCTGCAGCAGAAGCTACTCCCGATAAAGCAGTCAGCGCTGCCGACAGCCTTGCTGCCGCACTGAAAGGCGGAGAAAAGAAACAGCAGGCTTCTTCTGCCGATCTGGAACAACTGAAGAAAGAGCATCCGCTACTGGCTATCCTGAGTGTGAATCCGAACGGAGGCCCTGTGGTAGGTTATGCAAACTATAAAGATACAGCGACTGTCAATTCATACCTCGCTATGAAAGAAGTGGCTGCCGAGTTGCCGAAAGACCTTCGCCTGAAATGGGGTGTTTCTCCGTTCGAATACGATCCGAAAGGACAGACTTTTGAATTGTATGCCATCAAATCAACCGAGCGTAACGGTAAAGCACCGCTCGAAGGTGACGTTGTAACCGATGCTAAAGACGACTATGACCAATACGGCAAACCGTCTGTAAGCATGTCGATGAACTCTGACGGCGCACGTCGCTGGGCATTGTTGACCAAGCAGAACATCAATAAGTCCATCGCCATCGTATTGGATAATTATGTATATTCCGCTCCGAACGTAAGTAACGAGATTACAGGTGGTAACTCACAGATCACCGGCCACTTTACTCCGGAACAGGCAAAGGACTTGGCTAACGTATTGAAGTCCGGTAAGATGCCGGCTCCTGCACACATCGTTCAGGAAGACATCGTCGGTCCGTCACTGGGTCAGGAATCTATCAATGCAGGTATCTTCTCATTCGTTGTCGCTCTGATCCTGTTGATGATCTATATGTGCTCTATGTACGGATTCATCCCGGGTATGATTGCCAACGGCGCTTTGGTACTGAACTTCTTCTTCACACTGGGTATCCTTTCATCTTTCCAGGCTGCGCTGACCATGTCAGGTATTGCCGGTATGGTGTTGTCACTCGGTATGGCGGTGGATGCGAACGTGTTGATCTACGAACGTACCAAAGAAGAGCTTCGTAGCGGCAAAGGCGTGAAGAAAGCATTGGCAGACGGTTACTCAAATGCCTTCTCTGCTATCTTCGACTCCAACTTGACTTCTATCATCACCGGTATCATCCTGTTCTATTTCGGTACAGGTCCGATCCGTGGTTTCGCCACGACTCTGATCATCGGTATCCTCTGTTCATTCTTCACAGCCGTGTTCATGACCCGTCTGGTTTACGAACACTTCATGAACAAAGACAAACTGCTGAATCTGACATTTACTTCACCTATCTCTAAGAAGATGCTGGTAAACAGCCACTTCGACTTTATGGGTGGCAACAAGAAATGGCTGACTATCACAGGCGTGATTTTGCTGATCTGTATCGGTTCGCTGGTAACCCGCGGTTTGAGCCAGAGTATCGACTTCACCGGTGGACGTAACTTCAAGGTTCAGTTCGAAAATCCGATCGAACCGGAACAGGTACGTGAGCTGATCTCTAACAAGTTCGGTGATGCCAACGTAAGCGTTATCTCTATCGGTACCGATAAGAAGACTGTACGTATCAGTACCAACTACCGTATTCAGGACGAAGGTAACAATGTAGACTCTGAAATCGAATCTTACCTGTACGAAGCATTGAAACCGATGCTGACTCAGAACATCACACTGGCTACATTCATCGACCGCGATAACCATACGGGCGGCAGTATCATCAGTTCACAGAAAGTAGGTCCGAGTATCGCTGACGATATCAAGACTTCAGCCATCTGGTCGGTTGTATTCGCTCTGGTTGCTATCGGTCTTTATATCCTGATCCGCTTCCGTAACATCGCTTACAGTGCGGGTTCTGTAGCAGCGCTGACCAGTGATACACTGATGATCTTAGGTGCTTACTCACTGTGCTGGGGCTGGATGCCGTTCTCTCTGGAGATCGACCAGACTTTCATCGGCGCTATCCTGACTGCTATCGGTTACTCAATCAACGATAAGGTGGTAATCTTCGACCGTGTGCGTGAATTCTTCGGCCTGTATCCGAAACGCAACGTGAAACAGTTGTTTGATGACTCTCTGAACACAACTCTGGCACGTACCATCAACACCTCTTTGAGTACATTGATCGTGTTGCTGTGTATCTTCATCCTGGGTGGTGATTCTATCCGCAGTTTCGCCTTCGCAATGATCCTGGGTGTTGTCATCGGTACACTGTCATCTCTGTTTGTAGCTTCTCCGATTGCTTATATGATGCTGAAAAACAAAAAAGGTTCGGCACCTGCAACTACTACAGAAGAATAAAGCCTAATATATAAGGTATAAAAAAGCCTCCTCCGCGTAATTGCGGAGGAGGCTTTTTGTTTTCTGTAGCCCCGAGGAGAATCGAACCCCTATCTAATGTTTAGGAAACATCTATTCTATCCGTTGAACTACAGGGCCATGATAGATATCAGCTGCAAAGATAGCGTATTCTCCTGATTTGGCAAACCCGAAAGAACAGATTTATAAAAGAAGAAGAAGCAAACACATTCATTTAATCCATAAGAGAGAAGAGAGATAGTAGAATAGGGTAAGAGACGCCAAAAGTGAAAGAAAATTCAAATAAAATGCAGACAGATATCTATCTATTAAACGAATTAGAAAGCAATAAGTCAAAAAACGGTCTAAACAGAGATATCAAACTGTTGTAGTCAGAGCCCATATCTGAACAAAATGTAGACAATTTGCTTACTCCAGGGAACAAAATTGCAATAAAACAGCTCTCTTTTAACAAAGCCCCACAGATAAATCAGAAAAGATTTTGTTAAGTCACTTAACTTTGCGAACTTTGCCTGCCACATATACAGGAAAGTGACAAACAAAAAAGACACGCTGGTGGTTAATATTCAAAGAACACACTAACACCGGTTCATGTTAATCCTAAATTTAAATATATAAATAGAATTATGGCAGACGAAATGATGGTTAAAGAATTGGAAGAAGTGGTTGTCCGCTTCTCCGGCGATTCCGGCGACGGTATGCAGTTGGCCGGCAACATCTTCTCGAACGTGTCGGCTACGGTTGGAAATGACATCTGTACATTTCCCGATTATCCGGCAGATATCCGTGCTCCGCAAGGGTCACTGACGGGCGTATCAGGTTTTCAGGTACACGTCGGTGCAAGTAAGATATTCACTCCGGGTGATCATTGCCACGTATTGGTAGCTATGAATCCCGCCGCACTGAAAACACAAATTAAATTCTGCAAACCGCAGGGGCTGGTCATCACAGATTCCGACTCTTTCGGAGAAAAAGACTTGGAAAAAGCACAGTTCAAGACAGGCAATCCTTTCGAAGAAATGGGAATCACACAGCAAGTGCTTGAAGTACCCATCTCGTCGATGTGTAAAGAAAGCCTCAAAGATTCAGGGCTGGACAACAAAGCCATGTTGCGTTGCAAAAACATGTTCGCTCTCGGCTTAGTATGCTGGTTATTCAACCGCAACCTGTCTGCTGCCGAAAAAATGCTGAACGAGAAATTCGCAAAAAAACCGGAAATTGCCGCTGCCAACATCAAAGTGCTAAATGACGGCTACAACTATGGAGCCAACACGCATGCCTCTACTTCCACTTACAAGATTGAAAGTAAAACGCCGAAAGCCGCAGGGCTCTATACCGATATTAATGGTAACAAAGCCACTTCATACGGTTTGATCGCCGCTGCCGAAAAAGCGGGATTGGAACTTTATCTGGGATCTTACCCCATCACTCCGGCTACCGATATCCTGCACGAGCTCGCCAAACATAAATCGCTGGGCGTGAAAACCGTTCAATGTGAAGATGAAATCGCCGGATGCGCTTCGGCTGTAGGTGCAGCATTTGCAGGCGATCTGGCTGTAACGACTACTTCAGGACCGGGTGTCTGCCTGAAAAGTGAAGCCATGAACCTGGCTGTCATTGCCGAATTACCACTGGTTGTGGTCAACGTACAGCGTGGAGGCCCTTCTACCGGTATGCCGACCAAGTCGGAACAAACAGACCTGTTGCAAGCCCTTTATGGACGTAACGGTGAAAGTCCGATGCCTGTCATTGCAGCTACTTCACCCACCAACTGTTTTGATGCTGCTTATATGGCTGCTAAAATAGCTCTTGAACACATGACCCCGGTAGTACTGCTGACCGATGCCTTTATCGCAAACGGTTCTGCCGCATGGAAACTACCCAACATGGATGAGTATCCGGCTATAAATCCGCCGTATGTAACACCGGATATGATTGGCACATGGACCCCGTTCCAACGTAACGAAAAGACCGGCGTACGCTATTGGGCCGTTCCCGGGACCGAAGGATTCATGCATCGCATCGGTGGGCTCGAGAAGAGCAGTGAAACAGGCGTTATTTCCACAGAACCGGAAAATCACCAGAAAATGACACTTCTGCGTCAGGCCAAAGTCGACAAGATAGCCGACAGTATTCCTGAACAGGAAGTACAAGGCGATGCTGATGCCGACCTGCTGGTAGTAGGCTGGGGTGGTACTTACGGCCATCTTTATTCGGCTGTAGAGCATATGCGCAAAAATGGAAAGAAAGTGGCACTCGCTCACTTCCAATACATCAACCCGCTGCCTAAGAACACAGCCGAAATACTGAAAAAGTATAAAAAGATTGTAGTAGCCGAACAGAACTTGGGACAATTCGCAGGATATCTGCGCATGAAAGTACCCGGACTGAATATCAGCCAGTTCAACCAGGTAAAAGGCCAGCCGTTCGTTACGAGAGAACTTGTAGAAGCATTCACTAAATTATTGGAGGAATAAGAGATGAGCGAAACAGTATATACAGCAAAAGATTATAAATCAGGTCAGCCTCGCTGGTGTCCGGGATGCGGTGACCATGCTTTCCTGAACTCCTTGCACAAGGCTATGGCCGAACTGGGAGTAGCTCCGCACAACATTGCCGTGATCTCCGGTATCGGCTGTTCTTCCCGCCTGCCTTATTATGTCAACACATACGGCTTCCATACCATTCACGGGCGTGCCGCCGCTGTTGCGACAGGTGCCAAGGTAGCTAATCCGGATTTAACCATCTGGCAAATTTCCGGTGACGGTGATGGTCTGGCCATTGGCGGTAATCATTTCATCCATGCGGTACGCCGTAACATCGACTTGAATATGATCTTATTGAACAACCGCATCTACGGGTTGACCAAAGGTCAGTATTCCCCGACTTCCGACCGTGGATTCGTCAGCAAATCATCTCCTTACGGTACCGTAGAAGATCCATTCCACCCGGCAGAACTCTGTTTCGGCGCGCGTGGCCGTTTCTTCGCACGTTGTGTTGCGGTAGACGGACCGGCTTCTGTCGAAGTATTGAAAGCCGCAGCCAACCATAAAGGAGCATCGGTTGTGGAAGTTCTGCAAAACTGCGTCATCTTTAATGACGGCACACACGAATCGGTCGCAACGAAAGAAGGACGTTCTAAAAACGCAATCTATCTGGAACACGGCAAACCGATGTTATTCGGCGAAAACAAAGAGTTCGGCCTGATGCAGGAAGGTTTCGGCTTGAAAGTGGTAAAATTAGGTGAGAACGGCGTGACAGAAAAAGACATTCTTATCCACAATGCTCACAGCATGGATAATACGTTGCAACTGAAACTGGCATTAATGGAAGGACCGGATTTCCCAATCGCACTCGGTGTGATCCGTGATGTGGAAGCTCCTACCTATAACGATGCAGTCGCCGAGCAGATTGATGAAGTGAAAGCCAAAAAGAAGTATCATAACTTCCAGGAATTGCTGATGACCAATGAAACATGGGAAGTAAAATAAAATCCCCCTGTTAATCCCTATAAAGTAAGAGGCGTCTCCTTCAAGATGCCTCTTATTTTATATGCCGGAATACCCGGATCATTTTGTCCATGTATGCTCTGGTCTGTATTTCTTTACAAACAGCTCCGGTCTGTCCGTGGCCAGCACATCCACCCCGAGCTCAATAGCTTTCCGGTCAGACTCTTCTACATCGTCAGCACCCAGTGCCAATGCAAGCACCTTCAATCCTTTCTTATGACACCGTTCCACCAGGAGCTTATCCAGTGAATCGATCCGAATAACCGCAATATTGGGATTTATTTCAGCTATAACCTTATCAAGTTCGGCACCACCTCCTACATACGCCTGTAATGTCCGAATTTCAGGAGCCACTTGGCGAAAAGCTTTTGCCTCCTTGGCCGACCAGAAAGTAAATGTACAATTCTCTAACATTCCTTCCCTGCGAACCAGATCCAGCAACTGTCCAAAGTCTCCCGTACGATAATCGAGCGTCAGCTTCAGACCGTTCTGTTTAGCCTTCCGCAATAAAACGTCCAACCGGGGAACACACTGTCCGCTGAACTTTTCGCCAAACCATGAACCTGCATCCAATGTATCGATATCTGCCGAAAGCCACTCTCTAATCAGCCCGGTTCCATTCGTCGTACGATCCAGGGTAGAATCATGCAATAAATAGAATACGCTGTCCTTACTGATACAAATATCACATTCCATGAAGTCAATCTTATACTTTATACATGAATCCGCCGAAGCCAGCGTATTCTCCGGAGCAATACAGTCCGCTCCCCGGTGTCCGCTCAGTTCCGGCAAGCGGACAGGTTCACTCTTACATGCTCCCATCCATAAAGCTAAGAATGCGTAAACGACTATTGAAAATATCTTAGAAAATCTTTTTTCCACTCTGACTATACTCTATCAATGTTTTATAATAGTAGCGGCAAAGATACACAAATCTCTCCTTGCTTGTTTACCTTCAGAAAGCATTTTATAAAAAACAACCTGCCTTTTTTCTCCCCAATCCACATTCCGGGAGCAAAAAGACAGGTTGTCTTACAATCAGTTATCTGACCGGTTTATTCTTTCTCGCCAAAAGCAAGATCACCCGCATCACCCAATCCGGGAACAATATAAGAGTGTTCATTTATCTCAGGATCGATAGCTGCACACCAGATTGTAGTTTTATCCTCCGGCAGAATACTGGCTATATGATCGACAGCCCTTTGGCTGGCAATAATCGAAGCAACATGAATTTCAGACGGATGTCCCTTCGTCAACATGGCCTGATAACTCAGTTCCATACTTCCGCCGGTGGCAAGCATCGGATCTGTAATGATAAGAGTTTTCCCGTCGATACGCGGTGAAGCGATGTATTCAATATGTATGTCGAATTTCAACGTATCTTTGTACTTACGATAAGCAGAAACAAAAGCATTCTCAGCATAATCGAAATAGCTCAGGAATCCTTGGTGGAAAGGCAACCCGGCACGAAGAATCGTACTAATAACCAATGGATTGTCCGGTGTTCTGACAGGTGCTATCCCCAATGGAGTTTGTATCTCCTTCACCGAATAAGCAAACGTCTTGCTCATTTCATAAGCCATCACCTCGCCGATACGTTCAATGTTGCGACGAAAACGCAAACGGTCGTTCTGAACCTCAACGTTCCTTATCTCTGATACATACTGATTCAATATTGAGTCTGTCTCACTTAAATTAATAATCTTCATCTTTTCAACTGCGTTTTAATATTCAGGTTTTATACGGTGCAAAGTAAGTGATAATCTTTCAATTTGCAACGTTCAGTTTGCAGATATTGTTACGTAAACATAAAACGGTTTCTATTAAAGAAAAATTTCTCTAATATATTCTTTGTTTCCAAAGAAAGCATTACTTTTGTAGTCGATTTACAAGGGGATGTTTAAAAACATTCCATTCCGAACACCAGAAAGAGATAATAAACAATATACCAATTTTAATTAATTCAAAAGAAAATGGCAAATTTAGATTTAAGCAAGTACGGTATTACAGGTGTAACTGAAATCCTGCACAACCCGTCTTACGATGTTTTGTTCGCTGAAGAAACAAAACCAGGTCTGGAAGGCTTTGAAAAAGGTCAAGTAACAGAATTGGGTGCTGTAAACGTAATGACTGGCGTTTACACTGGCCGTTCTCCTAAAGATAAATTCTTCGTTAAGAATGAAGCTTCTGAAAATTCAGTATGGTGGACTTCTGAAGAATACAAGAACGACAACAAACCTTGTTCAGAAGAAGCTTGGGCTGACCTGAAAGCTAAAGCCGTTAAAGAACTTTCTAACAAACGCCTGTTCGTTGTTGATACTTTCTGTGGTGCTAACGAAGGTACTCGCATGAAAGTACGTTTCATCATGGAAGTAGCTTGGCAGGCACACTTCGTAACTAACATGTTCATCCGCCCGACAGCTGAAGAACTTGCTAACTACGGAGAACCTGATTTCGTATGCTTCAACGCTTCTAAAGCAAAAGTTGACAACTACAAAGAACTGGGTCTGAACTCAGAAACTGCTACAGTTTTCAACCTGAAGACTAAAGAACAAGTTATCCTGAATACTTGGTACGGTGGTGAAATGAAGAAAGGTATGTTCTCTATCATGAACTACATGAACCCGCTTCGTGGTATCGCTTCTATGCACTGCTCTGCTAACACAGATATGGAAGGAACTAGCTCTGCTATCTTCTTCGGTTTGTCTGGTACAGGTAAGACTACTTTGTCTACTGACCCGAAACGTAAATTGATCGGTGACGACGAACACGGATGGGACAACGAAGGTGTATTCAACTACGAAGGTGGTTGCTACGCTAAGGTTATCAACCTGGATAAAGAAAGCGAACCGGATATCTTCAACGCTATCAAACGTGACGCTCTGTTGGAGAACGTAACAGTAGCTGCTGATGGCAAAATCAATTTCGCTGACAAATCAGTAACAGAAAACACTCGTGTTTCTTATCCTATCTACCACATCGAAAACATCGTTAAACCGGTGTCTAAAGGTCCTCACGCTAAACAAGTTATCTTCTTGTCAGCTGATGCCTTCGGTGTATTGCCTCCGGTATCTATCTTGAACCCGGAACAAGCTCAGTACTACTTCCTGTCTGGATTTACAGCTAAATTGGCTGGTACAGAACGTGGTATCACTGAACCGACTCCGACATTCTCTGCTTGCTTCGGTGCTGCATTCTTATCATTGCACCCAACTAAATATGCAGAAGAATTGGTTAAGAAGATGGAAATGACCGGTGCTAAAGCATACTTGGTTAACACAGGATGGAACGGAAGCGGCAAACGTATTTCTATCAAAGATACTCGTGGTATCATCGACGCTATCCTTGACGGTTCTATCGACAAAGCTCCTACTAAGGTTATTCCTTTCTTCGACTTTGTTGTTCCTACAGAACTTCCGGGTGTTGATCCGAAGATCCTTGATCCTCGTGATACTTACGCTGATCCTGCACAGTGGAATGAAAAAGCAAAAGACCTTGCCGGTCGCTTCATCAAGAACTTCGCTAAGTTCACTGGAAACGAAGCTGGTAAGAAGTTGGTTGCTGCTGGTCCGAAACTCTAATCAGACAAAGTTAACAACTTTAAATAATCGAAAGGCGACTCTGCAAAGGGTCGCCTTTCTTTTTTTGTCCTGTACCGCACAAGAACCTACCGACTAAAAAATCTCTTCTCAATTAACATTGTTAATGCCGCTTGCATATCACTTTCTTCCTATATGCAAACAACAAGTCTTTTGCGCCTAAAAGATTTGTTATCTGTCATCAAAACACTTATTTTAAGACCATGTTAAAACAAGTATTTCAACAACCCAATGCACATTCTTCATCTTGCTGATTTTCAATATGTCAGATAGAAAAGAGCCCTATTCCTGAAAGATATCATCCATTTGTTCTTCAAAGACATAATTATCATTCTGATAAGTACCTCCCGCTTCGAGATCAAAAGAAAATATCAACCGAACGATATAATTCCCCGGTACGGAGACGAAATAAATCATACAAAGAATGAAATTTGCGTAAAGAATGGAATTATTTAATTTCCCAGAATACAATCAGCCCATTGGCAAAATTAACAACCTGATAAACGATATAATAAAAGTAGTGATAAACATTTCAACGGAAAAGTCGGCTAAGTTCTTTCAGTACTTTTACCATCTGTATTAGATTGATTATTAATGATGTACTAAACGGAGTGTAAAACGGTGAAGATGCTTGGTCGAATATTTTAATGCTTCTGAGTGGGAGGTATAATACCTATTTTCTACCTTTTACTTATATATGCATCTGAAATATAGTTGATTATTGTTTATGGGAGGAGTTGTGAACGCTATCCGCATGTTTCTTCTGCCATCTCAGTGCTAACCGGATAAATGAAAATCTTAATGCTATTAAATCTTTATTGTATAAAATATGTTGGTATAAAAAAATATAGTGAAAAGTTGCGGAGATATTAACTTCTTATTATCTTTGCATCCATAATAAATGCTAATTATTGCAAATGCAATGGTTAACTGGTCCTAAGAGCTATCTGTTGTCTTTTCGTATAATTCCTAAGTACTGAAAGAACCTATCTCATTTAGCTCTATTTTTTCCAGATAGCAATCAGCATAGTTCAGCAAGGTTATTGAACAGACTTAATATTATAAACCAAAAGCTAATGCCTATGAGAACCTGAAAAAATCCCCTCAAACCGATGTAGATTAGACAGTCTGATCTATATCCTCCAAATCACATTTTATGTTTAACCGAATAATTTAATGTATGACAAAAAGAACTTGCCAATTTCCGAAGCACACATGCCTTCGAGAAATCAACTTTTTGAAGATAGCAGGTATCAGTCTCCTGCTATTCTGCACGACATCACAAATTGCCGTAGCAGACAGTTATGAAAAAAATGCTGTCACAGCCACACAGCAGAGTAAAACAGAGAAAATAACAGGTAAAATAGTCGATGAGAGCGGAGAGGCCATCATCGGTGCCTCGGTAAAAGTACAAGGAAGCACTATCGGTACCATCACCAATATGGAAGGAGAGTTCATGATACCGAATGTCCCCAACAAGGCCGTACTCGAAATCAGCTACATCGGATACAAGCCCTTAGAAGTCGCTGTCGGAAAATCCAAAGATTTACGCATCACGATGGAAGAAGACACTAAAACGCTGGATGAAGTCATCGTAGTAGGTTACGGTACGACTTCTAAACGTAAAACAACCGCCGCTATTGCCAGTGTCAATACAAAAGACATTATCAAAGCACCGACGGCAAACATCACCCAAAGCCTGGCAGGACGTGCTCCCGGTCTGTTGGTCACAACCAGCGGAGGCGGTCTGAATAACTTTTCCAGTGTCTCTATCCGTGGAGGGGGCACTCCGCTTTATGTAATAGACGATGTGATTTCCGAAGAGCGGGATTTCCGCAATCTGAATGCTGAAGACATCGATCAGATCACAATCCTGAAGGACGCCGCTTCTACCGCCGTTTACGGAGCACGTGCCGCCAACGGTATCGTAATGATAGTAACCAAGCAAGGCAAAGCAGGGAAAATGAGCGTCAATTATAACTTTAACTATAACTGGAGCCAACCTGCCAATATGCCCAATAAGCTGGATGCCCACGATGCAGCCTTCTACAAAAACATGAGTATGACCAATGACGGATTGGCACCGGCCTATACGGACGATGAACTGGAACTGTTCCGCAACGGATCAGATCCACGCAGATATCCTAATACGGACTGGCAAAAACTCTGTTTGAAGAACTTCGCACCGGAAATGCAACATACCCTGACTGTCACCGGTGGTAGCGAAAAGATAAAAGCATATACCTCTTTGGGGTTCTACGATCAGAAGTCACTCTATAAGTTCGATGTAAACAGTTTCAAACGCTACAACTTCCGCACAAATATCGTAGCAGATTTCAAAGAAATAGGTTTGAAAGTAACTTCCAGCATCGAAGCTTACAAAACGGACTTAAGATCGCCTAATGCCAAATCGGGAGACAGCTATTATCACACCTGGGGACACATCCAGAATAAAGCCCCCTGGGAAATAGCATACAATCCGAACGGACAAATATTCAACACACCGGATAACCCATTGATGGAGATCTCCCCCGACGCCGGATACACTAAAAACGAAAACCTCAGTGCCATAGCAAACCTCGCACTGGAGTGGAGCGTACCTTATGTACCGGGCCTACGATTGAAAGCACTGGGTAACTACCGCATCAACAACGACAAGTCAAAAAGTTGGAAAAAATCACCTTTAGCATACGATTGGGATGGCAACCCCAACGATCCCGGCAAACCTTCACTGAGCAAGTCTTATTCAAACTGGTCATCGTACACCGTGCAAGGCTTTGCCAATTATGACCGTACTTTCAATCAGGTACACACAATCAGCGCCACTGCAGGTATCGAAGCCTACAAACTCTTTAAAGACGATGCCTCATTATCTCGCGAAGAATATTTGCTGGATGTGGACCAGATCGGTGCAGGTCCTGTATCTACAGCCAAAAACAGTTCTTCGGAAGGTGAAGAAGCGCGTGCCGGTGTAGTAGCCCGACTGAAATATGACTATGCCAGCAAATATGTGGCCGAGGCCAGCCTCCGTTACGACGGTAGCGACAATTTCCCGCGAGGTAAACGCTGGGGAACATTCTATGCCGGCTCTCTTGCATGGGTCATTTCGGAAGAAAGCTTCTGGCAGACATTAAAAGACCGTCATATCTTCGACCAGTTCAAGGTAAGAGCTTCTTATGGCGAGATCGGTTCAGACGCCATCGGACGCTATGCTTACCTGCAATCATACGGACTGAACGACCGTGGCTACCTGCTTAACGGAAGTTGGTATCCGGGATTTTCCGAAGGTGCCTTGGTCAGCAAAGACATTACCTGGTATACTACCCGCGACTTTAACATCGGATTCGATTTCGGATCGCTCAACAACCGTCTTTCGGGTTCTGTAGACTATTTCCGCAAGAGCACCAAAGGTTATCTGACCTCTCCGTCGGCAGTAGCTTATACCGACCCGTTGGGTATCGCATTACCCCAAGTAAAGTCAAATGGCGAGTTCATCCGCCAAGGTGCCGAGTTCATCCTGCAATGGAAAGAGAAAAGAGGTGATTTTGAATACACACTTTCGGGCAACTTCACCTACTTCGACCAATACTGGAACATCAATCCGAACGAAGCGGAAACCGATACCAAGAACCCATACAAACGTACTACACAAGCCAAAGGATATTGGGGTATCGGATACGACTGCCTGGGCTATTATCAGAATCAGGAAGACATCATGAACTCACCCAAACGTCAGAGTTCCGTCAACTTAGGTGCAGGCGACCTGAAATACAATGACTTCAACGGCGACGGTATCATTGACGGTTCCGACCAGCACCGCATCGGCAAAAACAGTATGCCCCGCGGCCAATACGGCTTCAGTGCCGACTTGAACTACAAAGGCTGGTTCATGAACATGCTGTGGCAGGGAGCTACTCCGGCCGACCTTTATATGGGCGGTATGATTCAGGGAAGCCAAAGCGGCAGCGGTTATCCTCCTGTTATCTATGACTTCCAGACCGACGTATGGACTCCGAATAATACGGGAGCCCGCTATCCACGTTTGAGAAGTACGGCAAGCTACAACGGCAGTAACAACTACGGAAGCTCAGACTTCTGGCTGATCAACACAGGCTATCTTCGCCTGAAGACATTATCCATCGGCTACGACTTCAAACATAAACTACTCAAAAGAGTGGCATGGATGAATAAATGCAACGTTTCTCTGAATGGTTATAACTTACTGACTTTCAGCAAAGCGAATAAGTTCGACATCGACCCGGAAATCGGAGACGGCAACCTCTACACCTATCCGGTTTCAAGAGTATACTCCATCAGTGTCAACGTAGGATTCTAAATAGTATGAACTTAAAAAGAAGACAATATATGAAATTCATAAAATACATCACTCCTGCGCTCTTTTGCGCAGCACTGACACTCCAGAGCTGTGAACACTTCCTGGATACGAAGCCTATGGAATCTTATTCGGAAGACCTCGTCTGGAGCCTAAAATCGACAGCGGACGCTTTTGTATTGCAAACCTACAACAATGTCCTCCCCTTCTATCACGATATCCGCACGGAGGAGCAATGGACCTTGAATTCGGTCATGCGCCAGAACTGCCCGAATGAAGCCAGAGATCTTATGAACCGTGACTGGTCATGGGGATTCAACCAGTTCGGCACCATCCGCCGATGTAACCTGATCATCGAAAAATCGCAAGCATCTACAGGTTTGTCCGATGCAGATAAAAAAGCATTGGTAGCCGAAGGAAAGATGCTGCGTGCAATGACCTATTATTATATTGCCAAGCATTGCGGACGTGTGATCTGGGTAGACCATGTATTGGCTGAAACGGATGAATTCAACTTACCGCTCACAGAATCTATCGACAAAACGTACGACCTGATCCTGAAAGATATAGATGATGCCATCGCAGGACTGCCCGAAACCTCCCTGCAAGGGCGTATCAATGCCAATGCAGCCCGTGCGCTGAAATCAGAAGTATGCCTGACAGCTGCTGCCTACAGCACAGACGACACCCGCAAGAAGTCACTCTTCGAACAGGCCGTAGCTGCAGTAGACGGTATACAAGGATACACACTGGACAGCAATTACGGCAGTATGTTCAATCAGGATGGTGCCAGGACATCTCCCGAAATCATTCTGGCACAATATTACAGCAAGGATAACACCAACGGTGCAGGTACACTTATGCAGGAGATGCTTCCCAACCAGAGCAACAAACGCCTGGAAGACTACGGAGGACGTCCGTTCTTCAATCAGGACCTGGTGTTTGAATGCTGGCTGGAACACTCACCTTCCCAGAATCTGGTGGACGATTATTTAGTAATAGACCAGATTACCAACCAAGGAGTGAAATGGAATGAGTCGACCCAGTTCGTGAACAACACGACACCATTATCCAATGCCGACGTAGCCGACATGGCTGTAGATGCCAAGGAGCTGGATGACAACAGCCTGGCATATCAGACAAACAGCAACGCTCCGGACGTGCAGATCAATGACTTTATGTACAAGAACCGTGACCAACGCTTCTATCACTCCATCCAGTATGATTCGTGCATGTTCTACAATGAGCTGATCACTCTTCATAAGGGCGGAAACCTGCATAGGACAGCCGTAGACGGTAAGACACCGGGCAACGGATACATCCCCATAACGAACTACATCTGGCGCAAATATATCTATGTCAATGCCGAACGCATCTTCTGGAACAATCCGACCGACTACCATTATGTCATCTTCCGCTACGGACGTGCATTGTTGAATAAGGCCGAAGCCTTGCTCGGACTGGCCCAATACGATGCCTCCAAAGTGAGCAGTGCGGTAGCCACATTCAACCGGACACGTACCACTCACGGCAATCTGCCTCCTTCCATCGCCACTTCACTGGCCGACGCATGGCACGATTATAAGATTGAACGTCACGTAGATCTGGCTCTGGAAGGCGATTACTACTGGAGTCTGTTACGCTGGGGCATGTACGGCGGCGAAGCCAATCACGGGAAACCCGCAGGAGACATCATTCCGGAATTGAGTTCACCGGCCACCTTTGTTGAGATCAGCCAAGACAGACATCGCATGTTTGTAGGTACTGTAGGATATACCAATGCCGACCGTACATTCTCCAAGAAACGCTACCTGTTCCCGATCACACAAAGCATCATCAATGCCAACTCCGCCATCAATGACAGCGACCAGAACCCGGGATGGTAAACCTAACAGTTCATTCATTAAATAAATTAAGAAGAAAATAATATGAAGAGAATCAAATTATCAGATACTAAATGGTTTATGTTACTGCTGCTGATGTGTGTTCCCATCATCAGTTCTTGCAGTAAAGAAGATCTGCCCGCCTACGAAGAGGCGGAAATAACCAAAGTAGGTGCTTATCACCGCTTCTACTCCGGTGATAAGGATGCCATCACGGGAGAAAACATTGTAGCCGAAAAAGAGCTGGACCGTACAAACAATATCGACTCGGAGCACGGTGTAGCCACTGCCGTATTTACAATTCCTGCCGCAGGGGGCAAATTCACAGAGGCCGAACGCGCTAAAGTGTCATTGAGTAACCTCGTGGTTTACGTCAATGTATCTACCGCCGCCCGCGTCACCCCATTGGACGGTTCACCCAAATTCGGTGTTCCTGCCGATTGGACCCGGGAGCATAAATACAGCGTAATGGCTGCCGACGGTACAAAGAAAATCTGGACAGTGAAAGTTACTCTGAATAAATAAGTCCCCACTCGATTATGACTCGTAGAAGTCACAGATTCAATAGGTAAGTATTGCTTAATTATCAGATGTTCTCTGAAGCCGTCGGGTAAACATATTTATGGAAATAAATAGTAACCCGGCGGCTTCTATTTAGCCTCAAGTGATCCACTAATACAAAAAAATCATATACCTTTGGATACCCAATTCATCTTATTCAATAATACATTTAAAGCAAGAGACTACATACCATGAAAAAATATCTGCACATCCTACCCGCCTGCTTTTTATTTTACGCTGCCGCCCATGCACAGCAGAAAGATACTGTCTACGTCACCGACTTCGGAGCACTCCCCTACTCGTACGAGAACTGTGTTACACAAATACAGGCTGCCATCGACGAATGTAAACGCACGGGAGCCAAAGTGCTATCGCTGCCCGAAGGCCGCTATGACATCTGGCCCGAAGGAGCCACCCGCAAAGAATACTACATATCGAATACATCCACCGAACAGGAATGTCCCTCAAAAGTAAAGACCGTGGGACTGATGCTCCATGAAATCGATGACCTGACCATCGAAGGAAACGGAGCCACCCTGATGTATCATGGGAAAATGACGACCATCGCCCTGGAACACTGCGACGGGGTGAGAATAAACAACCTGCACATCGACTTTGAACGTCCCGCAGGATCTGAGATTCAATACCGGAAAGTGACCGGAGGAGAAACAGAAGTAACCCTGCACCGCGATACGCGTTATGAGATTGTGAACGGAAAGATCCGGCTGTATGGCGAGGGATGGCGTTCCAACAGGAATCACTGCATCGAGTACGACCCGGATACGGAATCTTTCACCTACAGCCAGGGGTGGAATACACTGTCGGCATCCGATGCCAGAGAGATTGCTCCGGGCATCGTCCGCTTCAATACCCCGGCGGAATTTATGCCCAAAGCAGGAAACACACTGACCGTCCGCGATATTATCCGCGACCAGGTGGGGCTTTTCATTCTTGAAAGCAAAAACATCACGCTGAGCAGGCTACAGATGCACTACATGCACGGGTTGGGCATCGTCAGCCAGTATACCGAAAACATAACGATGGACCGAGTCAAGTGTGCTCCCCGCCCCGATAGCGGCAGGTTATTGGCAGCCTCAGCGGATATGATGCACTTTTCGGGATGTAAAGGAAAAGTAATCATAGACAGTTGTTATTTTGCCGGAGCACAAGACGATCCGGTCAATGTGCACGGAACCAACCTGCGCGCCCTTGAGAAAATAGATGCGCAAACCCTGAAGTTACGCTTCATGCACGGACAGAGCTATGGATTCAACGCTTACTTCAAGGGAGATACAGTCGCCTTTATCCGGGCAGCCACCATGGAACGCTTTGCCTCGGCAACGGTCAGGGACGTAAGACGAATATCGGACAGAATAGTGGAAGTACGTTTCGACCGGGACATTCCGACAAGCCTGGAGCTCAATCACGATTGCGTAGAGAACATGACCTGTACCCCCGAAGTGGAAATACGTAACAGCTACTTCACACGAACCAGTACAAGAGGAACTCTGGTCACCACTCCAAGAAAGGTGGTGATAGAGAACAATACGTATTACAAAACGGGCATGAGCGCCATACTGATTGAGGCCGACGCCGAAGGCTGGTACGAATCGGGACCGGTCAAAGATGTATTGATCAAAGGCAATACCTTTATAGACTGTGCCTATAATGGAGGCCCCGGCCATGCTGTGATCGCCATACATCCTTCCAACAAAATCATCGATGCCGAACGCCCGGTACACCAGAACATCCGCATAGAGGATAACACGTTCAGAACATTCGACTACCCGGTGCTCTACGCCAAGAGTACGGCAGGACTCTTGTTCAGGAACAACACCATCGTCCGCACGGAAACTTTTCCTGCCGCATCCGGCAATCCGTACGTTTTCTATCTGAACGGCTGCAAGAAGGCAGTGATAGAAGGCACCGTATTCGAAGGAGAGACTCCCCGGCAGAGTATAAAAACAGAGAATATGAAAAGAAAGGACCTGAAAACAACGATCAAATAATCCCTTACGCTTATGAAAAAGCCTTCATCACCCCCTTCTCCCCGCCTGGCCTCACTGGACATCCTGCGCGGTTTCGACCTTTTCCTGTTGGTCTTCTTCCAGCCGGTATTGTGGACATTGGCACATCAGCTCAACCTCCCATGGCTGAACAGTATCCTTTTCCAGTTCGATCATGAAGTATGGGAGGGGTTCCGTTTCTGGGATCTGGTAATGCCTCTTTTCCTCTTCATGACAGGAGCCTCCATGCCGTTCTCGTTCTCCAAGTTTAAAGACAATCCGGACAAAGGACCCGTTTACCGCAAAATCATCAAACGCTTCATCCTTCTGTTCATCTTCGGAATGATTGTACAGGGCAATCTGCTGGGCCTCGACCCGAAACATCTGTATTTATACTCCAACACCCTTCAAGCCATTGCCACAGGCTATCTGATTGCCGCCATCATACAGTTGCATTGCAACTTCCGCTGGCAGCTGATCGTCACAGCCCTGCTATTAGTGATTTACTGGATACCGATGACCTTCCTGGGCGACTTCACTCCGGAAGGAAACTTTGCCGAGAAGGTGGACAGGCTGGTACTGGGGCATTTCCGCGACGGAGTGTTCTGGAATGAAGACGGCAGTTGGAGCTTCTCTGCTCACTACAACTACACCTGGATCTGGAGCAGCCTCACTTTCGGGGCTACCGTGATGCTGGGAGCTTTTGCCGGAAAGATAATGAAAGCAGGCAAGGATAATCGCCGGAAAGTGGTACAGACCTTGCTGATAATCGGCATATCCCTGATAGCCTTCTCGCTGATATGGAGCCTGCAAATGCCCATCATCAAACGGTTGTGGACAAGCAGCATGACGCTTTTTTCCGGCGGACTTTGCTTCCTGCTGATGGGTGCCTTCTACTACCGGATAGACTACAAAGGACACAGCCGCGGGCTGAACTGGTTGAAAATATACGGCATGAACTCCATTACGGCTTATATCTTGGGAGAGGTCATTAACTTCCGTTGCATAGCAGCATCCGTCAGTTACGGACTGGAGCAATACCTGGGTGGTTATTATCAGGTGTGGTTAAGCTTTGCCAACTATCTGATTGTATTCCTTATCTTACGGATCATGTACAGGCAGAAGATATTCCTGAAGATCTGAGTGGAAAGATCGGAAGTGTCAGCCATCTGCAGAATCATAGCACAAAAAGAAACCGAATAGCACTTTTCGCTAACAGAGCTCCTATTCGTTTCGGATGCTTCAGGAGAAAAAAAGGGCCGAACGGCAGCTTTCGGCAGTGAAAAGCCGGGCTCCGGGGGTAAAAGAGCCTTGCTTTTCGGAAAAAGAAGCAAGTATTTACTCCGAAAGGAGTAAGCATTTACCCGAAAAGAAGTAAGCATTTTCCTAAAATGTCCTTATGTTCCGGAAATATCTCCTATTGTTGTCCGGAATATCTCCTATTGCTATCCGAAACGGGTCTTGGCGGAAGAACTTTTCCTCCTGTTGACCATTGCAGACAAAGCGTTGTACACTGACAGAAAAGCAGGAAGGAGACCGGATAAGGAACCATTTACCGGCGGAACCGTCATTCCACCTTCAAAGTAAAAGCAAACAAGCTCAAAGACGGGAAATGTGATATCGGACTTTACACGCAGGGCGCGTTTTTTTCGCCCGGACTGCCAGTCGGTCCGAAAGAAACGATTCTGAGGAGGTCCGATAATCAAAGTGACACTTTGCTCACGGGAGATCCCGGGAAGGGGAACACGCATAATAAAATAGAACGTTTAACAGATATTTTTTATAAGTATGAGACTACATGTACTATCACTCACATGCCTGCTGCTTACAGTAGGAGGCACAGGGCCGGTCGCAGCCCAAAAGCCACAAAACTATCCGTACGGTGTTCCTTCCGAACCCTGGGAGGAATCTTTCGGAAATCATCGGGCGGTACTGCAAATAGAGAAGCCGGCACAAATCGCGAACCTCGACTTCCAATGGCGGCGTCCGGACAAAGATGCAGGACACAGACGATTTCTTATCATCCACGCTGCAACGGGAGATACCATCCGGAATATCCGCCGGATAGAGGTGAACGACGAACACTGCCGTTTGCAGTTCGGTCCGGTGGAACAAAAAGGCACTTACTACTTCTACTACCTCCCCTACCAAGTGCAAAAGGGATACGGATTCTACAGTGGCGGATACCTTCCGAAAGAAAACGAACCGGATGCAGCCTGGCAGGCTCAAGGCGTGTCAACCCTGAAAAGCACTCGGGCCAAAGTGGTCAGAGTAGAGTCGCGGCAGGCTTTCGACAGTTTTTACCCGATGGAAGTTGCCGCAACGGCCCGGGAGAAAGAGAACTACATCAACCGGCACAAAGCCCCCCTCTACCTCTTTGCCGAAGATCGCAGGTTCCCCATCCGGATGCGCAGCAACCTCCCCACCAAATGGCTGGCAGACAAACAGGGAAAACTGTTTCGGGGAGAAGCAGCCCCCAATGAATACTATACTTTCCAGATCGGGCTTTGGACAGCCGTGAACCAAGCAGACAAGATTGCTTACCGGGCTTCTTCCCTGAAGTGCGGCCGGGAAATAATACCGGCAACAGCCATTACCTGTTTTAATGTCGAAGGTACCGATCCTTACGGAAAAGCGTTCAAAAAAGAAGTAAACGTCCCCAAAGGAGAGGTACAGGCTCTCTGGTTCGGAATAGATATACCCGACGGGCAGAAGGAAGGCATCTATACAGGCACCATCACCCTCAGCGATGCTGGCGGAGCACAAAGCTCGATCCCCTTGAGTATACGGATTGCGGGAAAGGCATTGCCCGACAGAGGTGACAGTGAATTATGGAGATGCAGCCGCCTGAGATGGCTTAACTCGACATTGGGCATAGCCGATACACCTACCGCACCCTACACAGCCATGACTGTGAATGAGAACCGCATCGGTTGTCTCGGGCGTAGCATAACGATAGACGAAGGCACAGGACTGCCCGCACAAATCCGTTCATGGAACAACGACGTGCTGAGCAGTCCCATAGAGTTTGTCATCCAAACCGCCGGTGGAGTGAAAAGCCTGAAAGCTGTCCCCGAACTGACGGAGCGGACAGAAGGCCATGTAGCAGGCAACTGGAAAGCCGAAGACGAAGATATGACAGTCAGCTGCAAAGCAATCATGGAGTTCGACGGATGGATAAACTACATATATACCATCACCCCAAAAAAGCAGATACAGGTGAAAGACGTCCGTCTGGTATTGCCGGTCAGGAATGAAATAGGAACTTATTTTCTGGGCATGGGGCTTCCGGGGCAACCTACTCCTCAACAGTATGACGGTAAATGGGATGCCCCCGAGAAAACGGTGAACAACTTCGGAGTGTCCATCCCCACCTCCAAAGAGCAACAATGGCTGTGGCCTTTCGACAGTTTCTGGATCGGGAACGAGCATGCAGGTATCCACTGCGAATTCAGGGGAAGCACCTACAGCGGTCCGCTATTGAATCTGTACCGTCCGGCCTATCCGGAAAGCTGGTTCAACGGGGGTAAAGGCGGATTCGCCATACGGAAAGAGGCAGACGGAGTGAAAGCTGTGGCATACAGCGGAGAGCGCATGCTCGAAGCGGGCAGTTCCATTACATTTGATTTTGCCATGATCATCACTCCGGTGAAAATGCTGGATATGAAAAGCCAATTTACAGACCGCTATTACCACAATGGCCCCAAACCCACACCTTCACAAGCCGACATCGAAGCAGGAGTACGCATCATCAATGTCCATCAAGGCAATGACTACAATCCGTTTATCAACTACCCCTTCCTGACGGTAGACAAAATGAAAGAGTTCACCAAAGAGTGGCATGCCCGGGGATGTAAAATAAAGATATACTATACGCTGCGCGAACTGAGTAATGCCACCGCCGAGATATGGGCCATCCGCAGCCTGGGAAACGAAATCCTGAGAGGCGGAAACGGCGGGGGATTCCCATGGTGCCGCGAGCACTTCGTGACGAACTACACACCGCAATGGTACGAACACTTTGACAATGCTGACAAGCAGGGTATCACTGCCGATGCATCTATCCTGACAGCCGAAGGAGACTCCCGATGGTACAACTATTATATAGAAGGATTGCGCTGGATGGTGCAGAACATGGACATCGACGGTATCTATCTGGACGACGTTTCCTTCGACCGCCGTATCCTGAAACGAATGCGCCGGGCTATGGAAAGCGTTAAGCCGGGATGCCTCATCGATTTACACTCGAATACGGGATTCTCAAGGGGACCCGCCAATCAATATACGGAGTTTTTCCCGTATGTAGATAAGCTGTGGTTCGGCGAAAGCTTCCTTTATGATAAAATGACACCGGCCAACTGGCTGGTCGAGTCATCGGGGATTCCTTTCGGACTGAGTGGCGACATGCTGTACAGAGGTGGGAACGCATGGTTGGGGATGCAATATGGAATGACCGTCCGTTATCCATGGTACACCGAAGGAGTCAACTGCGATCCGCGCCAGGTATGGAAGATATGGGATTCATTCGGCATTGCGGAAGCCACCATGCTCGGGTTCTGGGAAGAACATCCGGCTGTAAGCACATCGGACGAAGCTGTCAAAGTCACTGTCTATCGCAAACCGGAGAAAGTACTGCTGTCTTTAGGGAATTATTCGGATGAAGTGAAAACCGTAAAACTGAATATAGACTGGAAACAGATCGGCCTGAACCCACAAAAGGCAAAGCTGACAGCACCCGAAATACCGGACATGCAACAGGCGCATGAATGGAATGTAGACACACCGATAGTGACAGCCCCCCGGAAAGGTTGGATAATTTATCTTACCTCCGAGTAAACGTCACATAGTCTGCACAAGATTCAAGGTTTTTCTTTATCTTTGTGCAGACTATGACAAACCAATACTAACTCTAATAACACCCAAACATGAAGAAACTTTATTCACTTCTCCTCACAGCCCTGTTTACCTTGCCGGCGGCGCATGTCCATGCCACCGACTACACGCAAGGGCTCTCCATCTGGTTCGACACACCGAATACACTACAAGGCAGAGCCATCTGGTATGGCAGCCGCCCCGATCTCTGGAAAGGAGAAAGCAAACCGGAGAGCGCAGGAGACACTGCCCGGAACCCCGATGCCAACTGGGAGTCGCAATCATTGCCCATTGGAAACGGAAGCATCGGAGCCAACATCATGGGCTCGATAGAAGCGGAACGCATCACCTTCAACGAGAAAACTCTCTGGAGAGGAGGACCTAATACTTCGAGAGGAGCCGATGCCTACTGGAATGTAAACAAACAGTCGGCACATGTACTGAAAGAAATACGCCAGGCCTTTACCGACGGAGACCAGAAAAAGGCCGAAATGCTGACACGCAAGAACTTTAACAGCGAAGTGCCTTATGAGTCGAACCGAGAAAAACCTTTCCGTTTTGGTAACTTCACCACAATGGGAGAGTTTTATATAGAAACCGGACTCAGTACAGTGAACATGAGTGACTATAAACGTATTCTCTCTTTGGATTCGGCATTGGCCGTTGTACAATTCAAGAAAGATGATGTAGCCTACGAACGCGATTACTTCATTTCCTATCCTGCCAACGTGATGGCAATCCGCTTCAAAGCCGACCGGCCGGGCAAGCAGAACCTTACTTTCAGTTACTCCCCCAATCCGGTATCGACAGGAAGCATGTCGGCAGACGGTGCCAACGGCCTCGCATACACTGCCCACCTCGACAATAACGGCATGCAATATGTAGTGCGCATTCATGCCATTGCCAAAGGCGGAACACTATCGAACGCAAATGGAAAAATCACCGTAAAAGACGCTGACGAAGTAGTATTCCTTGTCACTGCGGATACCGATTATAAGATCAATTTCGACCCGGACTTCAAAGACCCTAAAGCATATGTGGGAGTAAATCCTGCCGAAACCACCCGTCAATGGATGGACAATGCCGTAGCCATGGGATATGATGTACTCTTCAAACAGCATTACGACGACTACGCCGCTCTGTTCAACCGGGTAAAACTACAACTGAACCCGGACGCACAAAGCGCCAACCTGCCCACCGGCAAACGCTTGCAAAACTACCGGAAAGGACAACCGGACTTTTATCTGGAAGAACTCTATTATCAGTTCGGACGTTATCTGCTCATAGCCAGCTCAAGACCGGGTAACATGCCTGCCAACCTGCAAGGCATCTGGCACAACAACGTAGACGGTCCGTGGAGAGTGGACTACCATAACAACATCAACATACAGATGAACTACTGGCCGGCTTGCTCGACCAACCTCTACGAATGTACATTGCCACTGATCGACTTTATCCGTACGCTGGTAAAACCGGGACAGAAAACAGCGCAGGCTTACTTCGGAACAAGAGGATGGACAGCATCGATCTCAGCCAATATCTTTGGATTCACCACACCGCTTGAAAGTGAAGAGATGGCCTGGAACTTCAATCCAATGGCAGGCCCCTGGTTGGCAACGCATGTCTGGGAGTATTATGATTACACCCGCGACAAGAAATTCCTGAAAGAGACCGGATACGACCTGATCAAAAGCAGCGCCCAGTTTGCCACAGACTTTTTATGGCGCAAACCGGATGGAACTTACACCGCAGCTCCGTCTACCTCACCCGAACACGGACCGATTGACGAAGGAACCACTTTCGTTCACGCCGTAATCCGCGAAATTCTGCAGGATGCCATCGAAGCAAGCAAAGTGCTCGGAGTGGACGGCAAGGAACGTAAACAATGGCAAGAAGTGCTGACACATCTGGCTCCCTACAAAGTGGGCCGCTACGGTCAGCTGATGGAATGGTCGAAAGACATCGATGACCCGAAAGACGAGCACCGCCACGTCAACCACCTCTTCGGACTGCACCCGGGACATACGCTCTCACCCATCACCACACCCGACCTTGCCAAAGCTGCCAGAGTGGTACTTGAGCATCGCGGCGACGGAGCAACCGGATGGAGTATGGGATGGAAACTTAACCAATGGGCACGTCTGCAAGACGGTAACCACGCCTACAAACTTTTCGGTAATCTGCTGAAAAACGGTACACTGGACAATCTGTGGGATACTCACCCGCCTTTCCAGATCGACGGAAACTTTGGAGGTACCGCCGGTATCACAGAGATGCTGCTGCAAAGTCACATGGGCTTCATCCAACTATTGCCCGCACTTCCGGATGCCTGGAAAGACGGAAGCATCAGTGGAATCTGCGCCAAAGGGAACTTTGAGGTAGACTTGTCATGGAAAAACGGACAGCTTGCAGAAGCAACCATCTTCTCAAAAGCAGGCGAACCTTGTACGGTGAGATACGGAGATAAAACTCTCTCTTTCAAAACAAGTAAAGGAAAAGTTTATAAATTGGCTTTAGATGCAGACCGACTGGTCATCAAATAATACTTTATTATAATTCTATCAAATAAAAATATCCCCGGAAGAAAAGTATTTTTTCCGGGGATATTTTTGCTTTATTACACAGAGTCCACTCCATCCGGAGAAGTATATTCATCATACAGAGATATCCAAACCTAATGTTACTGCCATCCGGATCTTACTACTAACATTCTACTATCTTTATTGTAAAATCCAAAAAGTATCCTATTTAACATTTTGGTATTTCTCAACTCCAACATTCCTAAATATAAACACTATTAAACAGAACCGGATAGAAAACCGGAACGAAAAGACAAAACCTTAATGTAAAGCCTCAAAACAAAAAGACAAAAAATTCTTCTCAGGAAAGAGGTACTCATTATTAATATTAAATAATGCTCACCTATGTATTATGAGTGGAATAAAAGTGGGGTATAGTTCTCACGGAACTTGGAAAAAAGTGATAAATCGGCTTTTATATAACTTCGAACCGTCTGATTCGTCCTTTTTCTTTATTATTTCACCTGTACGGGTAGTCGTATTGGTCCGGGAAGCTGATTATGTTAAATGATACAGGAACTACTAAGTCCCGCTGATTAACCTTTTGCAAATAGAGAGAAGCTTATTTTTCTACCACCTTCCTCTGAGGCGGCACGTTTTATTCATTATCTGCTGCTTTTTAATAAAATAGTGGTGCGAAGAGCAGTGATAAAGAAAATTATTATTATAAATTCTTGCATATTATTAAAAGTTATCGCATCTTTGCCGAGAGATATTGTGATTTTATAAACACAAGTTAGCCTAAGTTAACAAAAAAGTATTAATACAAGAACAGGCCAAAGGTTAAGACACATTTGCAGAAACACTTGAACGACGATAAGTTCCGTGAGAACTTAATCACCTTTGGACAAACAAATTTAATAAACAAATCAGCATGGTTCAGAAAGGAGCAAGAAAAGAATGACATACATACAGTAACCTCTAATAATTATGCTTATGAAGTAGAAAAAACGAATCCTTTACAAACCTTATTCCGGAAACAAAATAAAATCCGGAATCCTAAAACAAACTATCAAATTAATGTTTAACCGAACAATTTAGTGTATGACAGAAAAAACTAACCTGTTTCCGAACCTAATCCGGTTTCGAGAAACAAATCGCCTGAAAATGGCAATCGCTGCTTCTATCATGCTATGGTGTGCTACACCTCAGCAAGCGGCAGCCGATACTTACGAAAAACACGAAATCGCCTCCGTACAGCAGCAGAAAGTGAAAACAACAGGTACGGTACTGGACCAGAACGGAGAAGCCATGATCGGCGTATCCGTCAAAGTGAAAGACAATGCCACTATGGGTACCATCACTGACCTGGAGGGAAAATTCTCTATCGATGCACCCAAAGGCGCTACACTCGAGATCTCCTACATTGGCTATAAAACCGTTACAGTCAAAGCAGAAGGTACAGCTCTCCACATTACGATGAAAGAAGACGCCGAGGTACTGGATGAAGTTGTTATCGTGGGTTATGGTTCACAAAAGAAGGTGAACGTAACCGGTGCTGTCGGTATGGTAAACTCCGAAGTACTCGAAGCCCGTCCGGTACAAAATGTATCACAGGCATTGCAAGGTGTAGTACCGGGTCTGAACCTCTCGGTGGGTAACTCCGGCGGTGCACTGGATAGCTCAATGAGTATCAATATCCGTGGTGCCGGTACCATTGGCGACGGCTCCGGATCTTCTCCTCTTATTTTGATCGATGGCATCGAAGGTGACCTGAACTCGGTTAACCCGAACGACATCGAAAATGTATCCGTACTGAAGGATGCAGCCTCTGCTTCTATCTATGGTGCCCGTGCCGCATTCGGTGTAATCCTCGTTACAACCAAGAGTGGTAAGAGCGGCAAAGCAAAAGTCAGCTATAACGGTAACGTACGTTTCTCCGATGCGCTTTGTGTTCCGGAAATGATGGACTCTTATCAATTCGCACTCTACTTTAACCGTGCAGCCGAAAATGCCGGTGACTCAGGCCCATTCAGCCAAGAAGCGCTCGACCGTATTCTTGCCTACCAAGCCGGAACCCTGAAAGAGACAATGACCATGAACGAACAAACCCGTAAATGGCAGGCTTATGGCGGTGCTAATGCCAACACCGACTGGTTCAAAGAATTCTATAATGACTGGGTTCCGTCACAAGAGCACAGCCTGAGCATCAGTGGAGGTTCGGAGAAAACGCAGTATACCATCAGCGGAAGCTTCCTCGATCAGAACGGTCTGCTTCGCCATGGTAGCGATAATTTCCAACGCTATACGATGAACGGTAAAATCACAAGCCAGATTGCTGACTGGTTCACTGTCACTTACTCAACCAAATGGACACGCGAAGACTTTGACCGTCCGTCCTATCTGACAGGTCTCTTCTTCCATAACATCGCCCGTCGCTGGCCGACCAACCCGGCTTACGACCCGAACGGACATCCGGTAGACGGCATGGAAATCGAACAGTTGGAAAACGGTGGAAAACAGATCAATCAGAAAGACCTGAACACGCAACAGCTACAGTTCATTTTCGAACCCATCAAAAACTGGAGAATCAATGTGGAAGGTAGTTTACGCACAACGAACACGAACGAACATTGGGATGTATTGCCGGTATATGCATACAACGCAGATAACGAACCGTACCTGATTTCATGGAACGGCGGCGCACTCGGCCTCTCTCAGGTAAACGAGTATTCATATAAAGAAAACTACTACACGACCAACATCTACTCGGACTACTTTAAACAGTTTGACAGCGGACACTACTTCAAAGTTATGGCCGGTTTCAACAGTGAGCTTTATAAAACCCGTTATGTCCAGGCTCAAAAGAGCACACTGATTTCAAGTTCGGTGCCTACCATCAACACAGCCACCGAAGACCCGAAAGCATGGGGAGGATATGCCCACAATGCCGTAGCCGGTTTCTTCGGACGTATCAACTACAATTATAAAGACCGATACATGGTGGAAGCTAACGGACGTTACGACGGTTCGTCACGTTTTATTGGTGACAAACGCTGGGGATTCTTCCCTTCATTCTCTGCCGGATGGAACGTTGCACAAGAACCATTCTTTGAAAGAATCGCCGAAAAATGCAGCATCGGTACATTGAAACTCCGCGCTTCTTGGGGACAATTAGGTAATACAGATACCAAAGACGCATGGTATCCTTTCTATCAGACTATGCCGACAGGCTCCAACTATGGTTGGTTGCTGAACGGAGCATTACCCAACTATGCCAACAATCCGGGCATTGTCAGCATGAAGAAAACATGGGAAACCATCGAAACATGGGATGTCGGTTTGGACTGGGGATTGTTTAACAACCGCTTGACCGGCTCGTTCGACTACTTCGTTCGTTATACTTACGATATGATCGGTCCGGCTCCCGAATTGGCAGCATCTCTGGGTACAGGAGTGCCAAAGATCAATAATGCGGATATGAAGTCCTACGGTTTTGAACTTGAACTGGGTTGGAGAGACCGTATCCGGGATTTCTCTTATGGCGTGAAATTCGTTCTGTCTGATTCTCAGCAGAAAATCCTGAAATATCCGAATGAAGACTACAACATCGGTACTTATTACAAAGGCCAGAAACTCAATAATATCTGGGGATACAAGACAATCGGTATCGCACAAAGCCAGGAAGAAATGGACGCCCATCTGGCAAAAGTAGACCAATCGGCCTTGGGTAGTAAATGGGGAGCAGGCGACATCATGTATGCCGACCTCGACGGTGATGGCAAGATCAGCACAGGAAGCAATAAGCTGGGAGATACAGGTGACCGCGTTATCTTGGGTAACAGTACACCGCGCTTTAACTACGGTCTGACTATCGATGCAAGCTGGAAAGGAATCGACTTCCGCGCATTCTTCCAGGGCATCGGTAAACGTGACTATTGGCTGCAGGGCCCGTACTTCTGGGGATCAACCGGTCTTGGACAATGGCAGGCTGCCGGTTTCAAGGAACATTGGGATTTCTGGCGTCCGGAAGGTGACCCTCTGGGAGCAAACACCAATGCTTACTACCCACGTGTAGCAAGAAACGGCGGTAAGAATACGAATGTACAGAGCCGTTATTTGCAGAATGCAGCTTATTGCCGTCTGAAAAATATCCAGATAGGCTATACTTTGCCTAAAACATGGACAGAAAAAGCAGGTATGTCGTCTGTACGTGTCTATGTATCCGGAGACAACCTGCTTACTTTCTCTGATATCACAGGCATCTTCGACCCGGAAGCAATCGGAAGTACATATGATGCGAACAACGGTAAACTGTATCCGTTGCAGAGAGTCATTTCAGTCGGTTTAAATGTTAACTTCTAAAAAACACCAAGATTATGAAAATTAAAATGAAATATATCGTGGCGCAGGCTTGCCTCGTAGCGGGAGCATCCATAGCTCTGACTTCGTGCAACGACTTTCTGGACAGAGAGCCGCTGGATCAGGTCACTCCGCAAGAGTATTTCCAGACTGCAGACCACCTGGCAGCATATACCATTTCAAAATACAACTCTATGTTCTCAACACATAGCGGATGGAATGCCGGTACGGTAAACAATGATGGCGGTACAGACAACATGGTAGTGGGTGGTTATAACTCTACCTACTATGAAAAAGGAATCTGGAAAGTACCTTCAAACAATGACAACTGGTCCAACGGATTGTCACTGGCCCGTTATTGCAACTACTTTTTCGAACAGGTGCTGCCTAAATATGAAGCCGGAAAAATTTCGGGGGCAGAAGATGATCTCAAACACTACATCGGTGAAATGTATTTCATGCGTGCCTTGATATATTACAACCAGCTACGTAAATACGGAGATTATCCTATCATCACTGAGGTACTTCCGGATGATGAAGCGATACTGATTGAAAAGAGTGTACGTCAGCCACGCAATAAAGTGGCCCGCTTCATTCTCGAAGATCTCGACAAAGCCATCGGGTTAATGAAAAACCAAGGCTTCATGAACAACAATCGCCTGAACAAGCAATGTGCATTGCTGATCAAATCACGTGTGGCATTATACGAAGCTACATTTGAGAAATATCATCAGGGAACAGGCCGCGTGCCGGGTGACGAAACATGGCCGGGAAAGAGCGTACATCCGAATTTCTCACTTGATGTAACAGCCGAAATCAACTTCTTCCTCGACCAGTGTATGGATGCAGCCTCACAAGTAGCGGACGCTATCACACTGACTGAAAACACAGGGGTATTCAATCCGCTCAGCGACAGCGAATATTCCGGTTGGAATCCTTACTTTGAAATGTTCTCTGCCGAAGACATGAGTGGTTATTCCGAAGTTCTTTTCTGGAAAGATTATCTTCGTTCGGGAAGTATCAACATCAGCCACGGTGCTCCCAACTATATTTATTCAGGTGGAAACAATGGAATGTTGAGAAGCTATGTACAGACTTTCCTGATGGAGAACGGATTGCCCTGGTATGCCAGCAACAGCGGATTTAAAGGTGACAGCAGAATTCAGGAAGAAAAGGAAGGACGTGACCAGCGCCTGCAACTTTTCTTATTCGGTGAGAAAGACAAACAGGCTCCGAGAGCCGATGGTGACGGCACTATGCCCGAGTTCGGCGAACCTGCTCTCTTTGAATTGCAGGAAGTCAGAGACTTGACGGGATATCGTATCCGCAAGTGCCTGACTTATAAGAAAGACCAGATCATCTCCGGTTCCGACCAGTCGACCACAGGATGCATCATCTATCGTGGTGTGGAAGCTTACCTTAACTATCTGGAGGCATATTACCTGAGAAACGGTAAGGTCGACGGAAAAGCAGCCCAATACTGGACCGCTATCCGCAAACGTGGCGGAGTGGACACAGACTACGAAAAGACCATCCGCAATACGGATATGAGCAAGGAAGTAGACTGGGCAAAATACTCCGGTTCTACATTGGTAGACGCAACTTTATTCAATATCCGCCGCGAACGTCGTTGCGAATTCATCGGCGAGGGTATGCGTTGGGACGACCTGATGCGTTGGAGAGCTATGGATCAGTTGCTCACAACCAAATATATTCCGGAAGGATTCAACTTCTGGGATGAAGCTTATGATGACTATGTGGCAATGAAGAATGACAAAGGCGAGCCCAAATACAAAATTGTATCAGACGGTAGCTCAACGGCCAATATGTCAGCCAAAGAATTGGGTAAATATGTACGTCCGTACTCAATCGTCAAAGCAAACAACGCTGTATTTGACGGTTATACATTCGCTAAGGCATACTACTTGTATCCGGTGCCGATACGGCAAATGGAGCTTTTGTCTCCGGACCGTTCAGTCAACAATTCTGTGCTTTACCAGAATCCATACTGGCCAAGCAAAACAAGCGAACCTGCTATCGAATAATAGTTTTCCAATAGGAACTAAAATATAAAAAGTATTGATTTTTAGTATATAATAAAGTTGTTGTGGTAAGAGATTTATAGCAGCTACACAAATTTGAAAAAGGAAAATTGGGAAAAGGGCATCCGTGAGGATGTCCTTTTTTATATTATTATATAGGAAAAAAAGCATATATAAACAGAAAAGGCTGTGCAAAATTACACAGCCTTTCGTTAGATAGATATATCCGCAAATATTAGCTCTTATTGGCGCGTTTACGTTCAGTTTCATCCAGAATAACCTTACGCATACGCATTGCTTTCGGAGTAACTTCTACATATTCGTCTTCCTTAATGTATTCCAAGGCCTCTTCAAGAGAGAACTGTACAGGAGGAATCAAACGGGCTTTCTCGTCAGAACCGGAAGCACGCATATTAGTCAACTTCTTCGACTTAGTCACATTTACAACCAAATCTTTTTCGTGAGCATGCTCACCCACTACCTGACCTGCATACACCTCTTCCTGAGGGAAAATAAAGAATTTACCACGATCCTGCAATTTGTCGATAGCATAAGCAAATGCAGTACCACTCTCCATAGCGATAATCGAACCATTGGTACGACGTTCTATGTCTCCTTTGAACGGCTGATATTCCTTAAAGCGGTGTGCCATGATAGCCTCACCTGCCGAAGCTGTCAGAACATTCGTACGAAGACCGATGATACCACGCGAAGGCATATCAAACTCAAGGTTGATGCGTTCACCGGTATTCTCCATCATAGTCATCTCACCTTTACGGCGGGTTACCATATCGATGATCTTACTTGAATATTCTTCAGGTACGTTAATCGTAAGCTCCTCAATCGGTTCACATTTTACTCCATCTATTTCTTTATAGATTACTTGCGGCTGTCCGACCTGTAACTCGTAACCTTCGCGACGCATGGTTTCGATCAAAACAGAAAGGTGAAGCACACCACGGCCTGATACAACCCATTTACCGTCTTCTTCGCTCTTACGTACGCGCAAAGCCAGATTCTTATCCAATTCCTTGGTCAGGCGATCATGGATATGACGTGAAGTTACAAATTTACCATCTTTACCATAGAACGGAGAGTCGTTGATGGCAAACAGCATACTCATAGTCGGTTCATCGATAGCAATAGGTGGCAATGCTTCCGGATTTTCATAATCACAGATCGTATCTCCGATCTCGAATCCGTCAATACCTACCAAAGCGCAAATATCTCCCGAAGAGACCTCAGTCGTCTTCACACGACCCAGACCTTCGAATACATGAACCTCTTTAATCTTAGATTTCACAATGCTGCCGTCACGCTTAGCCAAAGACACGTTCATGCCTTCTTTCAGTGTACCACGATGAACACGCCCTACAGCAATACGGCCTGTATATGAAGAGTAGTCAAGTGAAGTGATCAGCATCTGAGGAGTACCCTCCAATTGCTCCGGAGCAGGAATGTTCTCTACAATACAATCCAGCAAAGGCACAATACTGTCCGTCTGTTCTTTCCAGTCCGTACTCATCCAGTTATTCTTGGCCGAACCATAGATTGTCGGAAAATCAAGTTGCTCTTCGGTAGCATCCAGGCTGAACATCAGGTCGAAGACCATCTCGTGTACTTCGTCCGGACGACAGTTCGGTTTGTCTACCTTATTAATAACAACAATCGGTTTCAATCCGATTTCCAAAGCTTTCTGCAGCACAAAGCGCGTTTGCGGCATCGGGCCTTCAAAAGCATCAACCAACAGAATGCATCCGTCGGCCATGTTGAGCACACGCTCTACTTCGCCACCGAAGTCGCTGTGTCCCGGAGTATCAATAATATTAATCTTAGTTCCGTTGTAATTGATAGAAACGTTTTTAGAGAGGATCGTTATCCCTCGTTCACGCTCCAAGTCGTTGTTATCCAGAATTAATTCTCCGCTTGTTTGGTTGCCGCGAAACAAGTTTCCGGCTAAAAGCATTTTATCGACGAGAGTCGTTTTCCCATGGTCAACATGGGCAATAATTGCAATGTTTCGAATATTTTGCATATAATACCTATTATTTGGCGACAAAGGTACAAAAATTGGATTAGAAAAAAGGGATACTATAGAAAATATTTCCTGCAATTCATTGTGGGATAAAAGATAATGCCTATCTTTGCACGCTCAAAGAAACATTTTATAGATCAATAATTTTATTAATTATGTATTTAGACGCTGCTAAAAAGCAAGAAATCTTCAGTAAGTACGGAAAGTCTAACACTGATACTGGCTCAGCTGAGGCCCAGATAGCTTTGTTTTCATACCGTATTACTCACCTGACTGAGCACATGAAGCTCAACAGAAAAGATTATAGTACAGAAAGAGCTTTGACTATGTTGGTAGGTAAACGTCGTGCTTTGCTCGACTACCTGAAAGCAAAAGATATCACCAGATATCGTGATATCATCAAAGAGCTCGGCTTGCGTAAGTAATCACTTACTGCGAACAAAATTTAAAAGCCGTTTCCTCTCTATGGAGGAAACGGCTTTTATTTTTTATCTTTCTCCCTTGCTTGGATATAAAATTTCATTAATTTTGCAGCAAAACGAATTAAATTATAACCTTTTACCGGGAAAATACATTCAACATTATGGATACAAGCAAAATCGTAGGAGAAAAAATTAAATCACTCCGTGAGAACAAAGGAATCTCAATAGAAGAACTTGCCGAACGCTCAGGATTGGCCATTGAACAAATAGAACGTATCGAAAACAATATTGACTTGCCTTCATTGGCTCCACTTATCAAAATAGCCCGCGTATTGGGCGTACGTCTGGGCACTTTCCTCGACGACCAGGACGAAACAGGTCCGGTAGTCTCACGCAAGATGGAAGCTACAGACACGATCAGCTTCTCAAACAACGCCATCCATTCGCGCAAACACATGCAGTATCATTCACTGTCCAAGTCAAAAGCCGACCGCCATATGGAGCCGTTCATCATCGATGTAGCCCCTACACAAGACAGTGATTTTGTACTTTCTTCTCACGAAGGAGAAGAATTCATCATGGTCATGGAAGGTGTCATGGAAATCAGTTACGGAAAAAGCACTTACCTGCTCGAAGAAGGTGACAGTATCTACTATGATTCCATCGTCCCCCATCACGTTCATGCTTATGAAGGACAAGCCGCCAAAATCCTGGCAGTAATCTATACACCCATTTAATGATCAGCAATGATCGCTCTACACATTACTAAAAACATGCAACTATACGAAAGAACACTCGGACAATGGCTTGAACATTGGGCCGAAACAACACCGGACAAAGAATATATTGTATACTCCGACCGCAACTTGCGCTTCACCTGGAAGCAATTCAACAAGCGGGTAGACGATATGGCGAAAGGATTGATTGCCATCGGAGTGGAAAGAGGTACCCACGTCGGAATCTGGGCAGCAAACGTACCGGACTGGCTTACCTTATTATATGCCTGCGCAAAGATAGGTGCAGTCTACGTAACGGTAAACACCAACTATAAACAGGCCGAACTGGAATACTTGTGCGAGAACTCGGATATGCATACGCTCTGCATTGTCAACGGCGAAAAAGACAGCGACTTTGTACAGATGACCTACACCATGCTTCCGGAACTGAAAACCTGCGAACGAGGACATCTGAAAAGCGAGCGTTTTCCTTATATGAAGAACGTTATCTACGTAGGACAGGAGAAACATCGCGGAATGTACAACACACAGGAGATCCTGTTGCTAGGCGATAACATAGAAGACACCGAGCTCAACGAACTCAAGTCGCAGGTCGATTGCCACGATGTGGTAAACATGCAATATACATCAGGAACAACCGGATTTCCCAAAGGGGTTATGCTGACACATTACAATATCAGCAATAATGGTTTCCTGACCGGAGAACACATGAAATTCACGGGCAATGATAAACTCTGCTGTTGTGTTCCATTGTTCCACTGCTTCGGTGTAGTGCTGGCCACCATGAACTGTCTGACTCATGGTTGTACTCAAGTGATGGTGGAACGTTTTGACCCGCTGATCGTATTAGCCTCTATCCATAAAGAGAAATGTACAGCACTTTATGGAGTACCCACTATGTTTATTGCCGAACTGAACCATCCGATGTTCGATATGTTCGATATGTCGAGCCTCCGCACCGGTATCATGGCCGGCTCACTCTGCCCGGTAGAATTGATGAAGCAAGTGGAAGAGAAAATGTATATGAAGGTTACCAGTGTATACGGACTGACAGAAGCAGCCCCCGGAATGACTGCTACACGCATTGACGATCCGTTTGACGTACGTTGTAACACCGTAGGGCGTGACTTTGAATTTACGGAGGTAAAAGTGCTCGATCCTGAAACTGGTGAAGAATGCCCGGTCGGCGTACAGGGGGAAATGTGCAACCGGGGATATAACACCATGAAAGGATATTACAAGAATCCACAAGCTACGGCTGAAGTGATAGACAAAAACAATTTCCTACACTCAGGAGACTTGGGAATCAAGGACGAAGATGGGAATTATCGTATCACAGGACGTATCAAAGATATGATCATCCGTGGTGGAGAGAATATCTATCCCCGTGAGATAGAGGAATTCCTCTATAAGCTCGACGGAGTGAAGGACGTACAGGTATCGGGCATCCCATCTAAAAAATATGGAGAGGCAGTAGGGGCTTTCATCATTTTGCACGAAGGAGTAACCATGCAGGCTTCGGACGTACAAGACTTCTGCCGGAATAAAATCTCCCGCTACAAAATCCCTAAATACATTTTCTTCATTGACGAATTTCCCATGACCGGGAGCGGTAAGATACAAAAATTCAAACTGAAGGATTTAGGACTGAAGCTCTGTGAGGAGCAAGGTATTCAGATTATATAAAGCAGATATGCATGATAAGTGATTAGCGTCTGACGCTAATCACTTATCACTGTCACTATTTTGCCATAGGCAGAGTAAAATAGAAAACAGTTCCTTCTCCCTGTTTGGAACGTACCCAGATACGCCCGCCCATCTTTTCGACAAGCATCCGGCAGATAGTCAGTCCCAATCCTGTCCCTTGCACAAAATCATCTATTTTTCCGAAACGCTGAAAGATGGTGGCCACCCTTTCTGCCGGAATACCTTTCCCCGTATCAGACATGTAAAACTGTACCATATCCGCCTTCTTCTGAAATCCAAAATGAATTTCTCCGACAGAAGTAAATTTAATGGCATTGGTAATCAGATTAACCAAAACCTGAGAAATACGTTCCCAGTCTCCTTGTATGCAAAGTTGCGAATCTACCTCGTCCAGCACAAGCCGAACTTCCGGCTTAACCGATTTCACATGCAATTCATATAACTGTAAACAGATATCTTTCAGCCTCACCGGGTGATAAGAAAGCTCCAAGGAACCGGCTTCAAGTGCCGAAAGATCAAGAATATCATTAAAGAGATTCAACAGAACAGTCGAGTTGTGTTCCACAATATCGGCATACTGTCGCTTTTCACACTCATTGTCCGCTTCAATAATCAGTTTGGAAAAACCTACAATCGCATTCAGAGGAGTACGGATTTCGTGGCTCATATTAGCCAAAAACGAAGATTTCATCCGGTCGGCCTCTTCTGCCTTAATCCGGGCAGCTATAAGCTCCTTTTCCGTCTTCTTGATTTCGGTTACATCCCACGATACTCCGATAATATAAGGATGCTGACCTCCCGAAGGGACAACTGTTTTCATTGTAGTGACCGTACGGACCTCACCGCTCATAGTTGTATAATTCTCCAGATATTCAATACGTCCCAACTTCATCACCTTCAAATCGTCTTCCCGGAAATGTTCGGCATCTTTCTTGTCCGGGAATATATCTGCATCCGTACTACCGACAGCCCTCTGGACAGAGATTCCGGAATGCTCGGCAAAAGCTTTATTCCAATAAAGATAACGAAAATCATTTCCGGTATCCTTCACAAATAAATAGACGGGAATATTGTTCAAAATGTCATTCATCAACGAATTGAGACGTACAATCTCACTTCGCTGGGTCTCATTGATCTTAGCCATCTCAGTCTCCTGCGAGACATCGCGACACATACATAACAAATACTGATCATCCAGCGGAAAAATACGATTTTCATAATGATGGAGTACCCCGTCCAGCATTAATGAATGTTCAGCTGTCGAACTCTTACCGGTATGGATGACTTTATCCATGTTGTGACGAACACTTTCATACGCTTCTTCGGGAACAATATCTTTTACATTTGAATTAATAATACTATCGGAGGTGGTACCTTCCACATGATTTGTTGTAGGAGATGAAGCCAACTCCACAATGTTCGCATTATGGTCAAAAACAGTCAGCATATCAGGCAATGCATCTAGAATCCGAGTACTGTACCGTTCACGGAATCGCCCTTTTTTCAGAGAGTCGAGTTCGGAAGAGAGGCCTTCCACCTTCTTTTCCAATTTACATACAATTTCCAGTAGTTCCTCTTTCGTTTTATGCTCGTAATGTCCCATGGATTTGAGTCTATTTAAATCTGTTTTGTTGTATATAGCATCACATTACTTGCAAATATAATACATATATCCAAAAAATATCCTACAAATCGAAGTTATTATTGATTAAAAAAGTCGATAGCTTTTGCCCTACTACTCAGAATGTTCTATCTTTGCACCACTTTATATTTTAAACAATTTACATTTATGTCCACAGAATTATTCTCTACCCTGCCCTACAAAGTGGCAGACATCACGCTTGCCGACTTCGGTCGCAAGGAAATCGACTTGGCAGAAAAAGAGATGCCCGGCCTTATGGCTCTTCGCGAAAAATATGGAGAATCCAAACCATTGAAAGGTGCCCGTATCATGGGATCACTGCACATGACTATCCAGACTGCCGTCCTGATCGAAACACTGGTAGCCCTGGGAGCTGAAGTGCGTTGGTGCTCTTGCAATATATATTCAACTCAAGATCATGCTGCAGCAGCTATCGCAGCTTCAGGTGTTGCCGTATTTGCCTGGAAAGGAGAAACATTGGCAGACTATTGGTGGTGTACCTTGCAGGCCCTGAACTTTGAGGGGGGCAAAGGACCGACAGTGATTGTCGACGATGGCGGGGATGCCACTATGATGATCCATGTAGGTTACGAAGCAGAAAACAATGCTGCTGTATTGGACAAAGAAGTACATGCCGAAGACGAAATAGAATTGAATGCTATACTGAAAAAAGTGCTGGCAGAAGACAAAGAACGCTGGCACCGGGTAGCGGCTGAAGTGCGCGGAGTTTCGGAAGAGACAACGACCGGCGTGCATCGCCTATACCAGATGCAGGAAGAAGGCAAGTTGTTGTTCCCTGCCTTCAACGTAAACGACTCGGTTACCAAATCCAAATTCGACAACCTGTATGGTTGCCGCGAATCATTGGCAGACGGCATTAAACGTGCCACAGACGTAATGATTGCCGGTAAAGTAGTTGTAGTATGCGGTTATGGCGATGTAGGTAAAGGCTGTTCACACTCTATGCGTTCCTACGGAGCCCGGGTGCTGGTTACAGAGGTCGATCCTATCTGTGCACTGCAGGCTGCCATGGAAGGTTTTGAAGTAGTAACCATGGAAGACGCCTGCAAAGAAGGTAACATCTTTGTCACTACTACCGGTAATATCGATATCATCCGTATCGATCACATGGAACAAATGAAAGATCAGGCTATCGTTTGCAACATCGGCCATTTTGACAATGAAATCCAGGTAGATGCACTGAAACATTATCCGGGTATCAAACGTGTCAATATCAAGCCACAGGTAGACCGCTATTATTTCCCTGACGGTCACAGTATCATTCTGTTGGCAGACGGTCGGTTGGTAAACCTGGGATGTGCCACAGGCCACCCGTCATTCGTAATGAGTAATTCATTTACCAATCAGACATTGGCCCAAATCGAGTTGTTCAACAAGAAATACGATATCAATGTATATCGTTTGCCTAAACATCTGGATGAAGAAGTAGCCCGCCTACACCTTGAAAAAATTGGTGTGAAGCTGACCAAGTTGACTCCGGAGCAGGCTGCCTACATCGGTGTGTCTGTTGACGGTCCTTACAAAGCGGATCATTACAGATATTAAAAAAGTTACGATTGGACGATTTACGAATAACGACTGAAATTACTTTTTCTCACTTCAGGATAGTAAATCGTCTAATCCTAAGTCAAACTTCAATTGTAAATTGTAAATCGTCTAATCGTAAATGAAAAAATTTCTTCCTGACCTGATTGCCATTCTGGCATTTATAGTTATCTCTTTCATCTATTTCTTCCCTGCTATCACCGAAGACAGGATTCTCTTCCAGCACGACACCGTGGCCGGAGCCGGAGCCGGACAAGAAGCCAAAGAATATTATGAGAGAACAGGTGAACGTACCCGCTGGACCAATGCACTCTTCGGAGGTATGCCTACCTACCAGATGTCCCCGAGTTACGATTCTACCGAGCCGCTGACATTTGTACAGAAAGTATATCACCTTTTTCTTCCGAACTACGTATGGCTCACATTTATCATGATGCTCGGGTTCTATATCCTGCTAAGGGCATTCGGCATACCGGCATGGCTCGCAGGGCTAGGAGGAATCATTTGGGGATTTTCGTCCTATTTCTTCATTCTGATAGCTGCCGGACATATCTGGAAATTTATTACTTTAGCCTATATTCCACCTACGATAGCGGGTATAGTACTTGCTTACCGAAAGAAATATCTGTTAGGAGGTATTATCACCGCTTTATTCATGGCTATGCAGATATTGTCCAACCATGTGCAGATGACTTATTATTTCTTGTTTGTTATTCTTTTCATGGTAGGCGCATTCTTCGAAGACGCCTGGCGAAAAAAAGAACTCCCCCAATTCTTCAAAGCTACCGGCGTGCTGATTGTTGCAGGACTGATTGGAGTATCCATCAACCTCTCAAACCTATACCACACTTACGAATATAGTAAAGAAACGATGCGTGGTAAAAGTGAACTGAAATATGAAGGAGCTGCCGCCAAACAGACTAGCAGCGGCCTCAACCGCGATTACATCACTCAATGGAGTTATGGTATCGGTGAAACATTCTCCCTGCTGGTCCCCAATGTCAAAGGAGGTGCTTCCGTACCGCTGTCACGAAGTGAGAAAGCAATGGAAAAGGCTAATCCAATGTATAGCAGCCTCTACTCACAGCTAACTCAATATTTTGGCGATCAGCCGATGACAAGTGGTCCGGTCTATGTAGGCGCATTCGTACTAATGCTTTTCATTTTGGGATGTTTCATTGTAAAAGGTCCTATGAAATGGGCACTGCTGGGAGCTACCATCTTCTCTATCCTACTTTCATGGGGTAAAAACTTCATGGGACTGACAGACTTTTTCATCGATTATATCCCAATGTACAATAAGTTCCGGGCTGTATCCTCTATTTTGGTAATTGCCGAGTTTACTATTCCTTTGCTCGCCATCTTTACCCTGAAGGAAATACTCACCAAGCCGGAATTATTGAAAGAGAAACTGAAATACATCTATATCAGTTTCGGATTAACCGGGGGATTGGCACTGCTCTTTGCCATTGCTCCCCGTCTGTTCTTTCCTACCTATATTCCAGGTAACGAAATGGCAGCTCTGCAAAATGCCCTGCCTGCCGACCAACTATCGCCCATTATTGCCAATCTTGAGGAAATGCGTGTACACCTTTTCACCTCTGATGCTTGGCGAAGTTTCTTTATCGTCACCATCGGCACCCTGCTTTTACTGGCCTATAACGCCAAAAAGCTGAAAGCAACCTGGACTGTTGCCGCTATTGCTCTATTATGTCTGGGAGACATGTGGAGCGTAAATAAACGTTATCTGTACGACGAACAGTTTATCCCGAAATCAGAGCAGACTGCTACATTCCGGAAAACACAGACAGATGAACTAATCCTGCAAGACCCATCACTGGATTATCGTGTACTGAACTTTGCGGGCAATACATTTGAAGAAAACAATACCTCTTATTGGCACAAGAGCGTAGGCGGTTATCATGCTGCAAAGCTTCGCCGTTATCAGGAAATGATAGACCATCACATCGCTAAAGAAATGCAGGCAGCCTATCAGGAAGTAGCTACAGCCGGTGGACAAATGGATAGCGTAAACGCTGCTAAGTTTCCTGTATTGAATATGCTGAATACGAAATACTTTATATTCCCTGCCGGACAGCAAGGTCAAACAGTCCCCATTGAGAACCCATATACTTTCGGAAATGCATGGTTCATAGATAAAATACAATACGTGAACAATGCAAACGAAGAAATCGATGCCATCGGGCAAGTCGACCTGCAACAAACCGCTATAGTAGACTCTAAGTTTAAAGAGGCACTGAAAGGAGTGAACGAGGGGTACAAAGACTCACTGTCTACGATTCGTTTGACCAGTTATGAACCTAACCAATTAGTATACGAGACTTCCTCACCCCAAGACGGTATAGTGGTTTTCTCCGAAATATATTATCCGGGGTGGACGGCAACCATTGATGGCAAGCCCGCCGATATTGCCCGTGCAGACTACATTTTACGTGCTATGAATGTCCCGGCAGGTAAACACACCATCGAAATGCGTTTTGATCCGCAAAGCCTGCATATTACAGAAGGTATTGCATACGGAGCGATGGCGTTATTGCTGGTAGGAGTAATAATCCTGATATGGATCTATCGAAAAAAATATAGTGAAAACAGCAAATAATCATTAATTAAATGATGAAAGAGGGTGTTTCATAACTCACCACAGATTACACGGATTTACACAAAAACGTTTTTAATACACTGATAGCCAATGATATTTATCTGTGTAAATCAGTGTAATCTATGGTGAATACGAGTTTTGACACATCCCTCTTTATTGTTTTAATATAATAACGACAAGGATTATAATAGACAAAGGAAGTTCACAATAATCTTCAAGCAAAAGTATATGATAATGGATGTTCCGGATGGAGGTTATACATCAAAACCAACATTACACAGGAAATCTTCTTTTAGCATTCTGTCAAAATGTATTTTGAGATTCCTCAGAATCAATTCTTTGTGCCCTGGAAACAAGAAGAGAGTAAAAAACGCAGGAATACCCTTTTCCAGGAAGTCAGAGAGTCGGAAAATACAGTGAAATGCTACCATAAAGACAAGATACCAAGGGCATTTACTCTTAGGAAGAAACCTGGAAATCTCATAAACATTCGGAATAACACTTTTAAAAAGAGTCCTCCAAACTCTGTTCTAGAAGAAAAAGCAGTTCTTTTTCCCTAAATTAAGGGATGTTTCGAGAAGGAAAACCGATGCTTTCATCAGAATACAGACTTCTTATTCATAAGAAGTTAACTTCCTACTCTCAGGAAATTAATTCTCTGTCGGCAGGAAGTTAGTTATTTGCCGACAGGAAGTTAACTTCCTTCCGATACCTTTCACATAATTTCCCGGTAACAAGTGATCTGAAAAGAAATATCTGATGATTCCTCTTCTATTTCGCAACATTTCGCCAAAGCAGATGCCAGCAGAAAAGTAAAACAGCAAACATTTTGATACCGAACAGGGCTCTAAGCTATCAAATAAAAAGCGCTATCCTTCCTCTGAATAGAGGGTAAAAGACAGCGCTTGATCTATCACTAAGAATCTTCTTACATAGTAGCAGGTAATGTTACCTTGAAATTTGGATTTTCCGTATGTTGCTGATGGATAATCCCAACCATTTTCTTCACAATATCAGGATTTTCGGCAGCTACATTATGATCTTCATGGATATCTGTCGCCAGATTATAAAGGAAAGGAGTACCTTTCTTGACAACCATTTTCCAGTCTCCCATACGTACACCGATCTGGTTCGTTTCATTAAACTCCCAATAGAGAAAATCATGTTTTTTCTGGTTCTTTTTACCCAGTATGGTCGGAGCAAAAGAGATACCATCAAAATAATCCGCTTCCTTTTTCTTATTCACATATTGTTTCGTGAAGTTCTTCACGCCTGTCAAATCACACAAGGTAGGCATGACATCGTAGAAAGCACATTGATGATCATTCACTGTTCCGGCAGTAACCTGACCGGGCCAACGAACAATAAACGGAACACGGATACCTCCCTCGTAACACTGGCGCTTCAAGCCACGTAACTTTCCGTCACGCCCGAAGAAAGTAGGATCGGCTCCGCCTTCCTCATGGGGTCCATTATCACTGGTAAAGATGACAATCGTATTCTCATCAAATCCTTTCTCTTCCAACTTCTTCAGAACTTCGCCCACATAATAGTCCAAACGGGTGATCATACCCGCAAACTGTGCATGCACATGGGTAATGGCGTTATATCTGGATCCTTTTTGACCACCAAAAGCTTTGTCATCAGCAAACTGTGTCTTATAATGATTCAAAATAGAGTCTTCCGGTTGCACTAACTCTGCATGCGGCAAGGTATAGGTAAAGATTCCGAAGAAAGGTTGTTCGCCATCCTGTTTCTCGATCCATTCCATCGCTTTCTGATGAATCAGATCAGCTGAGTATTGAGTACGTTTATGATAATCGGGACCGTACATCGGATATTTGATATTCTCTTCCATCACAACACGTACAACACCTGTATCACCCAACGACGGACTATAACGATTCAGAAAATTGGGATAATAGAGATGTGCCTGAAACTGACAGATATATCCGTAATATTCATCGATTCCTCTTTTATCCGGAGTGGACGCCGAGCCTTCGTATCCCCCCGCCCATTTACCAAACATACCGGTTGTATATCCGTTATCTTTCATTATTTCGGGCAGAATGACATGTTCCGGATCATAGGGATGTTGTCCGACAACTGAAAATTCTTTATTATCGCCATACATCACTGTAGACGCCTGAGTCCAATACTCTTTATTACCACGCACTTCGCAATGTCCGGTATGTTGTCCGGTCATCAACGATGCGCGCGAAGGTGCACTCACCGGACTTCCGGCATAGGCTTGCGTAAAGCGCATGCCTTCACGGGCCATGTTGTCAATATTAGGGGTGCTGATGTATGGCTGTCCATAGCACCCCAGATCTCCATACCCCATATCATCACACATAATAAAGATGATATTCGGTTTTTGAGGGGTATGGGCCTTTTCTTTATGGGCAAATGCTTGCGGGCTGCCTAATCCGACAAGTAATGCACTACTATAAATAATTTTTTGATTCATTCTTGAGTTTGTTTCGAGTTCATTTGGTTTTAACTTCACCACAGATTACACAGATTTTCACAGATTAATAATTTATTTTATTGATAACAAGATTAGAAGTTCTGTGAAAATCTGTGTTATCTGTGGTGAAACAGGTTCATTGCTATTCCGTTTCAATTATTCCCACCCCGGATTGTTAGGTGCAAGTGCCGGATTCAAGATAATTTCCTGAGTAGGAACTTCATAAAGATAATATCTCTCCTGCCAGCCTTCACCTGCTTTGATAGGGTCCGGTTGTAAATAAATATATCCTTCTGTCATGGCTCCGTCGGCAGGGTCCGGTCCACCGGTCGTTTCATTCAATAAGAACTGGGCACCATGTCTGAACTTATCTTTCGTCATCCACATTCCTTTAAACTGGCGGTTAAGGAACCAGGGGGCCATTCTCCAACGGCGGATATCGTAGAATCCGAAGCCTTCACCCATTAGCTCGACAATACGTTCACGGCGCACTTCCCATAAAACAGGATCTACCAGAACACCTTGTTCATTTCCTTTCGGATAATAGCGTCCACGGTTCGGATCAAAACTATCATCAATATCGGCAACCTTCATATCGGCCACACCGGCACGTCTACGCAACTTATTAATAGATTCGTCGGCCACTGCCTGAGTGAACTGTCCGGTCTCACACATGGCTTCGGCATAATTCAATAAAACCTCTTCGATCTTAAAGATAGGCTTATCCGATGTGTTCAGAGTGACACCTCCGTTACGGTTCGTTTCCCAGTTGCTCCAATTCTTCCAGAAATAATATCCCGAGCGGCTTCTCACAAAACCTGTAGCTCCGATACCCCCCATAAAGTTTGGTGAAGAAGGTACCAATGAAGCACTCCAGTTCTGTCCGGGAAGGCGTTTCATACCAATACCGGGATTATCACAGGATTCGTTAGGACCCATAATATCGATATATTCACGATCTGCCGGATCATCGGTATAATCCCATGTTCTGGGATCTTCTTTCGTCTTCACCTTTGCTTTCACTTTATAAGGTGGCATTACTACGTGATATAAACGCGGATCACGGTCACGGAAAGTAGCATAGGGAGTTTTATCTCCATGATAATTTGCAGAAGTAGCAATCGGCTTGCCATCTTTACACAGATAAAGGTCAACAGTATGCTGATTCATCTCTACATTGTGGCTATCCATATGTTCCAATGCACTAAAATTGGCCATCTTGATGTCTTGAACAAACTCCATATACAAGATGACACCCGGCACTTTGCCCAAATCTTCTGTTGTCCACATCTCTCCATATCCGGCTGCGGGCTGACCGTCTGTTCCGTAATAAAGAGTAGGGTAATCATTCATCAACAGACGGGACACCCGAATACATTCGTCAAAGAACTTCTGAGCTCCGTCTATTCCGTGATATTTGCGCCAAGTGGCTTCACGCAACGCAAATCGTGAGATAGCCGCACGAATACAATCGCGATTAATGGTATTTGCACCATCTTGCTTCTCAAAATCTCCAATATTCGCTTCAGCCCATTTCAAACGGTTTAATACGGAATCGGCCACAATTTCGCGGTCAACACGGGGACCGTAAGCCTCAGGAGAGTTTTCGTTAAGGGCCGTATTAACCCAAGGCACCGCCCCAAAACGATTGATAAGCTCCATGTACCAGTATGAATGGAAAAAATACCCTACTGCACGCCAATGGTCCTTTTCGGCATCGGTCATTTCCGACTTATCGATGTTAGCAAGCAAAATATTGGCACGACGGAATGTGCCGGAAAAGCCCCAACCATTGCCCGAAGCTACACTCTGAACTCTTCCGAAAGCATAGTCATTGCCCGACTCATTGGCACGGCTTTCCAAATATCCGGCATTCATATCACCTGCATAGCAGGAACCTTGTCCGGTTCCGTTAATGGTATTGGCTATATTATTATCCTTGAATATCTCATAGCAAGGCCATGCAAACGACTTAAAGTTATCATAAGATCTAAAAGCATTATTTTCTGTCAGACTGGTGACAGGCGCATGCTCCAGAAAGCTGTCATTACATCCGGCCAGTCCGATTCCGGCTAAAATAGCCAATGATAGATATATCTTTTTCATTTTTAATTCTTGATTATGCGTTTATAATGTAAAGTTGATACCAAACGAAACGGTACGGAATGCCGGATAGTTCCAGCTCAGAGTTTCGGGATCGATACCTGAAGGTAATGAAGAGAAAGTTGCCAGATTTTCTACACTGACAAAACCCTTTAACTGATTTAAGCCGATTCGGGATATCCATGTTTTAGGAACGGTATACGACAAAGTAACGTTCTTGATGCGGAAGTAAGCGGCATTAGATAAATATTTATCTGTCTTACGTCCGTAATTGGAACCGACTGTAGGATTTTGTCCATACATACGCGGATATTTGGCATTCGGATTTACGGCAGTGTAATCTCCATTGGCTGCATCTACCGGCCTCCAATAGTCAGTCAAACCATCAAACAGCGGTTGATATTTGATATCGTTTACCGAATAAATATACATCGGGAATACCAGATTATTGGCAATCCATGCATCACGCTGACCGGTTCCCTGCATCATAATATTCAAGTCGAAACCCTTATAATTAGCACCGAGAGTAATACCATACAGATATTTAGGCAGGCTATTGCCTATTACTTTCTGGTCGCCGGGATTATCTAATGTACCGTCTCCGCTATCAATCTGATTTGTACTTTTGTCATCATCACGGAGATTTTTGAACTTCAAGTCACCGGGACGCGGACTGACACCTTTAATAGAGGCCACTCCATCTTTAAGTTTCCAACTATTAGTATCTACAAAATCATCTACCGTATAGAATCCGTCCACTTCATATCCCCAGATTTCTCCCAGTCTCTGTCCCGGATAAAAATTACTCAGCAGCTTAGAAGCAGCATTGTCGTCGTACTTAGTAATTTCAGAATAGCTATCAGAAAGATTGAATCCGACACGATAGTTGAACTTACCGATACGGTCTCTCCAGTTCACTGCCAGTTCCCAACCACGAGTACGCATATCGGCTGTATTCTGGAAAGGAGAACTTGCACCTACCACAGCAGGAAGCTGCATACCCGGAGCCAACATTCCTTTTGTATCACGCTGATACCAGTCGAACACAACATTCATGCGATTACCGAACATATTCAAGTCGAGTCCGATATCCGTAGTGGCCACTTTTTCCCAAGTAAAGCTTGTACTTACCAGATTCGGTAAAGAGTTGATAGCAGTTACATAATCACCTCCAGACAGCCAACCGTTGTATTTATTGCTAACGCTCATAGTTGGGAAGTATGCATAGTTCACTACATTCTGGTTACCGATCACACCGTAAGATGCACGAATCTTCAGACCATCAATATAATTGCGCGTAACTTCCATAAACTTTTCCTGAGCTACGTTCCAACCCAAAGATACAGATGGGAAGAAACCAAAACGGGAATCTTTCGGGAACTTGGATGAACCATCGTAACGACCGTTCACTTCAAGCAAATACTTATCCATATAGTTGTAATTGACCCGGAAAAATCCGCCTCGAACAGAGTATTCATTATAACTGTCTGTCGCTTTCAGGTCACCTGTACCCGAACCCAATGCCGGTACTTCAACAACAGCCTGATTATAAGACAATACATTTACACCTTCTGTATACTTGGACTCCTGGTTGAAACCGGCCATTACACTGAAATGATGGTCTTTGTTGAGATCGAATTTGTATGTTCCGTAAATATTGAAAGCATTGTAGTCGGTAAATTGCTTCTCTTTCTGCAAATAATCTTTTGCTGCATTCCAGATGTTATTACCGCCCTGAATATCTGTATACTGAGTTTTTCCGGTATAGAAATTATAATCATACATATTCTTGTCAAATGTATACTCGAATACCGCCTCAAAGCCTTTGAACGGTTTCAGAATAGATTTCACGAAAACACGCGGATTATCATACGACTTTTTCCATTTATTTGCTAACAATACCTGGTTGCGCGGTGTGTTGAAAGGCAAATCCTGAGAAATTGTAGAACAAACATCCGAAGGCATATTACCTTCCGGCTGATAAGAAACCTGATTACTGCCAAACATACTTCCCAAACCGGAATTAGGTTGCGACTGATTGGTACGTGCATAACTCATAGTCAACTCCTGGGTAAACCATTTGGTTATATCAGCAGAAATATAGGAATTGATGTTCAAGCGCTCATAGGTGTCTTTATCGGTGATCAGCACACCGTCCGTCGATACATATCCCGCCGACATACGATAACGCAATTTATCCGTACCACCGGATACAGAAAGATTGTGGTTCATCTGGAAGCTGGTCTCCATAAAATTCTTATAGGGGTCATGCTCGTTCAAATAATACAAAGCTCCATCCGTATCTGCGAAAATACCGTCACCTACAGTTTTGATAGATGAAGGATCCTGCCTATATTGTGTGAGGTATTCTTTCCACTTTGAAACGCTGGGTGAACCATACGACCAATAAGCATCAGAATATCCCCCGTCCTGATAAGCCTGCAGATAATCCATCAAAGATGCCTGTTTAGGCAGATTGGTTGCAGTAGCAAAACCAAAATTATTATTATAATTCAGACGAAAGGCCGTAGCTTCTTTCGGACGCTTGGTAGTCACTAAGACAACACCGCCGGCTGCACGTGCACCATAAATAGCTGCCGAAGCGGCATCCTTCAATACAGTTACGGTCTCAATATCTTCCGGATTCAACATATCGAGACTCCCCTCTACGTTATCAATCAAGATAAGGGGAGCGACATTGGCACCATAAGATCCGTCGCTATTCTTGATACCCACCGAATAGGCACCACGCAACTGGAATGACTTTCCGCTACCCGGAGCATTTCCACTATTAGAAACCAGCAGTCCCGGAACTGTACCTTGCAATGCATCAGAAGCCGTCATTATGGGACGATCGCCAATAATTTCGTCCATTTTAATAGATGAAACGGCCCCCGTCAGGTTCGCTTTCTTTTGTGAACCGAAACCAACTACCACCACTTCATCCAAAGTACGGGAATCATCCTTCAGTACTACTTTCAGAGGGGCCCCCGCTATGGCTTTCAATTCTTGCGTTACATAACCAATGTAAGAGATAACAATAACAGCACCCGGACTTACCGACAAGGAGAAATCTCCATTTATATCACTGATAGAACCATTTTGAGCATTATTTTTCTCCATAATGGTAGCTCCAATGACCGATTCACCCAAAGTATCCCTGATATTGCCTTTCACAACGATCTTATTACTCTGTTGTGGCGTTGCAACCACTACCGGGGTACTCTTCAGAATAACCTCATTGTCTTTGATAACATAGCTGATACCGCTATCTTTAAACAAAACATTCAGCACTTCCTCTATGGAACCTTCACAATGGATGTCACGGATCTTTGCATTGCTCAAATCGGCCGCCTTGTAGAAGAACGTATATTTACTGTTCTTCTCAATAACTTGAATAGCCTGTTTAATGCTCATTGCTTTTCCTTGCACGGCTATCTGTCCTTGCACGGCAAAAACGGACATAGGATACAGGAGCATAAACATAATTACGCCTGTCAGAAAACGCCTGTTACAGACGCTAAAACATAGTCTCATGTCTTTCATTTTTTGATTATACGATTAATTAGTGATTGATAAAAGCGATTATTTATAAATAATGATTTTCTGTGTTTCTTTTTTAAATTTCAAATTCATATTAATACAAATCTTTTCGATGACTTTAGAGGCAGGGGCATCATAGCGCATATAACCCGTGAACAAGTCATTGCGAGCTACTTTCCTATCGAGTTCTACCGGAATGTGGTAAATATCATGAATAGCTTCTATTAAATCATCCATGCGCATGTCGACAAACTTATAACGCCCTTCATCCCAACTGATATTACCTATGTTCTTTAATATCACTTCATCTTTCTCGGGATGAAAAACAATCTGCTGCAAAGGTTTCATTTCAACTTTTCTCTGTGAAGCCTTCACATTGAAGTCAACCTTTCCACTAAAAAGAGTCACCTCCGCACCATCCTGACAGGTAGACTGCACACGAAAGACCGTTCCTTTGACTTCGACAAATGCCTGATCGATATATACTTTAAAATTATGGCCTTTACGCTTAGTTACTTCAAAAGTAGACACTCCCTCCAGCCATACTTCCCGGTTACTCATAAAATCCTGTGAAAAACGAAGACGGCTCCCAGCCTGCATCCAGACTTTTGAACTGTCGGGAAGTACATACAACCGGCTATTTGAAGAAACAACTTCAGTATACTCAATTATACGCTGTGAAGCTGTATGCCCTTTATCAAAAAAGAAAATACCACCTCCGATAATCAATAAAGCCGTAATACATGCAGCTAGTGCAACCCTCCAATATCTGAGTTGAAGTTTCTGACTACGCTCAACAGGGGCCTGGCATCTGGAGTCAATCTTATCCCAGATCCTTCTTTCAATAGCACCATTTTCCACTATATTTTTTGCCGCATCGAATTGTTTTTTCATTTTCGTCTCCACAACATTCCAATGTGCCAGCTCTTCCATTTCTTCCGAAGAAGACTCACCTGCAATCAATTTGCGGACAAGCCTATCATATTTATTAGAAATCTTCATATTCTTTATATTTCTTTCCAAAAACCCAAGCTATATTTATAAATCTATCCATAAATACACTATTTATAAAATTTCCCCCTATATGTTTTCGGCTTTTTTTCTGTTTTATAAATTGAGTATGCTATATTTGTAATTCAAACGTAACGCTTAATGAACGAAAAAGAAGCAATTATTAAACTAAAGACCTGCAATGATAAAGCCGCCTTTGCATTCCTCTATCGCTCTTATTGAGCTAAGGTTTACAATTTTACGCGACTTTACATCACCTCTGCGGTCGATGTGGAAGAAATCGTTCAAGAAGTTTTTATTAAAATTTGGGAGAATCGGGAAGCTTTGGATGAAGAACAAAATTTTGCCGGATACTTATTTATCACGATGCGCAACCTTGTTTTCAACCGTTCCCGTAAGAATCTGAATGAACCCTTCTACCAACTATCAGTGATAGAAGCTGTCGAAGAATCATACGATATAGAAGAAGAATTGGACGCAGCCAATCTGCGCACACATATCTCAGCACTGATCTCAATGCTGCCTCCCCGGCAGCAGGAAGTGTTTCGTTTAAGCAGGGATGAGGAACTTTCTTATCGCGAAATTGCAGAAAGACTACAAATATCAGAAAGAACAGTGGAACACCACATCTCCGATGCCCTAAAGTTTCTACGAAAAAACATCAAACTCTATTTACTGTTCCTTTCATTATAAATGAAGTAGCGCTGCTCTTCCCCGTTGGGACAGAACAGCGCCGATCATCAGTTTTTTATGAAAAACGAAACTTTCTTTCATAGAGAGGTATTACACTTACATAACAATTCTCTCTTCACAGAGATACTATTAACACTATATATAAACATGATGATTTTCATTAATAAATCAAAAATAAACATTTCTATAAAAATAAGAAATGGAAATCGACTAATAGAACAATTATGCCGATAAAAATGTTCTCTACATTTTTAGTAAACGTTTACTTAGATACCTTACCGGATACCAGACGGACAAGAATCCGACAGCAAAAACGGTAATAAATATCACGATGACATCCCACAGATGTACACTGACCGGATAAGCATCAACTACAAAATTTCCTGCAGCACTACCTCCACCCAATGAAATAACCCCGTACGTCATCTGAACCCAGCACAACAGCAATCCGAGTACAATTCCGATTATGGCTCCATAAAAGGAAATCATACATCCTTCAAAAAGGAAAATACGCGAAACCAACCGATCGTTAGCTCCAAGCTTGCGAAGCGTATCCACATCTTCCTTTTTATCCAGAATAAGCATCGACAACGAACCTATCACATTAAAACAGGCAATCACTAAGATAAAAGTGAGAAACAAATATGAAACCAGTTTCTCTATCTCCATGATACGAAATACATCTTCCTGTTGTTCGTAGCGGTTACGAATAACAAAATCATCTCCCAGTTCTTTCTTAATCTTTGCTTTGACGAAGGAAAGATCAGAGCCGGGTTTTAACTTTAGTTCTATTGCAGACACTTCGGTAGTATAGTCAAGCAAACGTCGGGCAAAATCCAACGAAGTAAGAATATACTGTCCGTCATATTTCTGCTGATTGACCACAAACACAACACCGGGCGAATACAAATAATCCATATTAAAGGAAGCAGCCGGATTCGCCATATTAACCTTTCCGCTCCTTTTAGGAATATATATCTGCAACGGATCAACAAATCTGATTCCAGTCCCCAACGTAGAGACAAGCTCTATTCCCATCACCCCGTAATCAACAATAGAATCATTCAGCAAAAACTCACCTGCACCATAAAGGATACTATCTATCGCAGTCAACTGCTCAAAATTGTTTTGTACTCCCTTTATGACGGCCATAGTCTGGCGGTCCTTATATTGTATCATCGCATTCTCTTCAAGTGTTTCAGTCAGCACATCTACTTCCGGCATCTGCCGGATAGCTTGAATACGAGGGTCCTGTGCATCAAAAACTTTCCCTTCGGCAATCGTCACTTTCAGTTCCGGATCAAATACAGTAAACAGATCGGCCACTGTATCCTGAAAACCGTTGAATACGGAAAGTGTACACACCATCGCCATCGTAGCCAATGCCACTCCACACACAGAAATAGCAGAAATGATATTGATGGCATTGTGCTTTTTCTTTGAGAAAAGATATCGCCGGGCTATGTAGAAGGGGAGGTTCACTTCAACAAAGCATCTATCTTTTCAATGTAGTCCAACGAATCGTCCACGAAAAACTTCAATTCAGGAATGATACGTAACTGATGACGAACACGAGTACCGAGTTCGAAACGAATGGACTTCATATTATTATTGATATTCTTTACCATTTCTTCACTCTTTTCAGAAGGGAAGATACTAAGATATACACGAGCTATACTCATGTCGGGACTGATACGTACAGCACTTACTGATACCAGTACACCGGGCATAGCTTTAGTCTGCAACAGAAAAATCTCACTGAGTTCTTTCTGTAACAGACGTGATATCTTGTTTTGTCTCGTTGTTTCCATAAATTTTTCTACGTAATTATTTTATCAAACAAGCAATTAGTACTTGTTATAATAGAACACAAAGTTATAGAAATATATCGTTTGATAGGCCAATAATATGTTATTTTTAATTTTCATTATTGAATTATTATTCAAAAAACGATCTTCACGGAAAGCACATAAGCAGACGTTACAAGAAAACATACACTTTTGAAATAAAATGTCGGTCTGAAATAAACCGACTCTACAGAAAAGATTTAAAGCAATTATCAACGAATACAAGAAGATGGACAGCCAACTATTACAATCACTTATCACAGCCCAAACAACGAAAAGTCATTCTACTTTTTACGAATTATAGTCAACCCGTCACGTAAAGGCAGAATTACTTTTTCTACCCGTTCATCATGTGCCACCAACTCATTGAAAGCCTTGATTCCGATCGTCTGGTGATCATTGCTATGTGGTTCTTCAAGCACATGACCATCCCACAAAGTGTTATCAGCTATGATATAACCTCCTACAGAAAGATGTGCAAGAGTCATTTCATAATATTCAATATACTTACGTTTGTCACCATCCACAAAAGCAAGATCAAACGTAATGCCCAATGCAGGTATTAACCGGAGAGCATCCCCAATATAAAATTTAATTTTATCAGCATAAGCTGAGTTTTCGAGCCAGGGACGGGTAAAGTCTTCTTGTTCATCATTAATCTCGAATGTGTGAAGCATTCCGCCCTCCTCAAGCCCCTCGGCCAGACAAAGAGCGGAATAGCCACTATAAGTCCCTATTTCCAATATTTGGCGAGGCCGTATCATACGAACAAACATCTTCAACATACGTCCCTGCAGATGACCTGAAGCCATACGAGGACGCAGGAGTTTAACATGCGTATCCCGATAAAGAGATTTCAAGTATTCACCTTCCTCATCGATATGCTGCAAGATATATTCGTCTAAAAGATCGGTCTCTTTCATCTCGTCTCTTATAAATAACGGTTGCTATTAGGCAACACACTATCACCGGCATGCTTCAAAGCATCTTCCACGACATTGATTTCGAGGAAAGAAGTCTGCGTTCCGGCTTTACCGCTACTCAGATAACCCACCATATCAGTTGGATGCAAACGTCCTTCTTTCAACAAACGGCGCAGAGCTGCAAAATAGTACTCCTGCCCGTTGGCAAGTTCAGGCATATAAATCGCTTCCACACCATAAGAAAGTGCAAGGTGACGCATAGTCTTCTCCTTATAACAAATTGCAAGTACCGGATATTTACCACGGAAAGCTGCTAAATTGCGTGCAGTACGCCCCTGATAGCTATCCGTAATGATGGCACGTATCTTTAGCTTAGTAGTTGCTTTTACAGCTTGTTTAGCAAGGAAAGCTGTGACATCATTACTGTTTTCGTCCAAAGGAATGCGAATGTCATTCTCCTCCAACTTGTCCTTCTCAGCCTGTGCAGCAATCTTAGTCATCGTTTTCACGGCCTCTACAGGATATTTGCCATAGGCAGTCTCACCACTCAACATCAAAGCGTCTGTACGGTAATAGATTGCATTGGCAATATCGGTTACTTCCGCACGAGTCGGACGTGGATTATTAATCATCGTATGCAACATTTGTGTTGCCACGATTACCGGTTTTTTGGCAAGGATACATTTGCGTATCAACATACGCTGAATTCCCGGAATACGTTCCTGCGGTACTTCAATACCCAAGTCACCACGAGCTACCATTACTCCATCGGCAACTTCCAGGATCTCATCAATGTTATCGACACCTTCCTGATTTTCGATCTTGGCAATAATGCGGATATCACTATTGTGAGCGTCCAGTATTCCACGGATATCAAGCACATCCTGGCGGTTACGCACAAAAGAATGAGCAATGAAATCGATATCTTTCTCTATGGCATAAAGGATGTTATTACGATCTTTCTCGGTTAAAGAGGGGAGATTGATACGAACACCCGGAACGTTTACACTCTTACGGCTCCCCAAAGTTGCCTCGTTCTGGACTTCACAAAGTAAGTATTCGGTTGTTTTATCAATAACTCGCAATTCAAGGTCACCATCATCTATCAAAATAGTCCCCCCTACATTCAGGTCATGCACAAAATTCGGATATGAAACGGCAATGCATTCACGGGTAGTCTCACGATCGGGATCTCCTACGATTTTAACTTTCTCACCGATCTGATAAAGTATGGGGTCCGCATTGGCAGTGGTACGCACTTCCGGTCCCTTGGTATCCATAAGGATGGCAATGCGATTGGACACGGCACGCACATTGGCAATCAACGCCTCAAAACCTTCACGACTGGCGTGGGCTGTGTTCATACGAACCACATTCATCCCTGCATCAAACAACTCTTTTATAAAATCTACATCGCAACGTCTGTCTGAGATGGAAGCTACGATTTTAGTCTGTTTCAGCAACATAATCTATCTACCTATTTATATTTATACCTATTTATCTAATAAAGCTTCGAGTGCCAGACGATATGAGTTCAATCCAAATCCACAAATAACACCTTTACAAGCACAAGCAATCATAGATACATGGCGGAACTGCTCACGGGCATGAACATTGGATATATGAACTTCAATTACAGGAGAGGTTACGGAGCGGATAGCGTCCTGCAAAGCAATGGAAGTGTGTGTATAAGCTCCTGCGTTCAATATGATCCCATCCACATCGAATCCGGTTTGCTGAATAATATCTATGATTTCCCCTTCAACATTCGACTGGAAATATCCCAGTTCCACATCGGGATATTTTTTACGAAGTTCAGCCAAATACTCTTCAAATGTAACGCTTCCATATATAGAAGGTTCACGCTTGCCCAAAAGATTAATATTGGGACCATTAATAATTTGTATCCTCATAACACAATCCTGCTATTTTTAATACCTTTGTCTTCGAGAACAATATTTCAAGGTGCAAAGGTAGAAAAAAGAAATGAAATTAGAGGAAAAAACAAAAAAGAAGGATGAGCAAGGGCTGATTATCAAAAAGTACCAACAGTATCTGAAACTGGAAAAGTCCTTATCCAAAAACACACTGGAGGCTTACTTGACAGACCTGGAGAAGTTACTAAGTTTTCTATCAGCCGAAGGTGTGGAGATACTTGAAGTCAGCCTGACAGATCTTCAACGCTTTGCTGCCGGATTACATGATATTGGTATCCACGTCCGTTCACAGGCACGTATCATTTCAGGTATTAAATCCTTTTTCCACTTTTTGATTATAGCTGATTATATAGAAGCCGATCCCAGCGAATTGCTGGAAGGTCCCAAAATCGGATTTAAACTTCCGGAAGTACTGACTGTAGAAGAAATAGACCGGATTATTTCGACAATAGACCTGAGTAAGAACGAAGGGCAACGAAATCGGGCAATCCTGGAAACGCTTTACAGCTGTGGATTACGGGTTTCCGAGTTAACCGGACTAAAACTATCAGACTTGTACTTTGACGAAGGTTTCATTAAAGTAGAAGGAAAGGGCAGCAAGCAACGATTAGTCCCTATCTCTCCCAAAGCGATCCAGGAAATAAAACTTTATTTCCTGGATCGAAATCGGATCAATATAAAAAAAGATCATGAAGATTATCTGTTTTTAAGCAGGCGAGGTACCCATTTATCACGAATCATGATCTTTCATCTCATCAAAGAGCTGGCCGATATGGCGGGAATTACCAAAAATATCAGTCCGCACACATTCCGCCACTCCTTTGCGACACACTTACTTGAAGGAGGCGCCAATCTGCGGGCTATCCAATGCATGTTGGGGCATGAGTCTATTTCGACTACCGAAATCTACACCCACATCGACCGCAATATGTTGCGAAGTGAAATCATAGAACATCATCCACGCAACATCAAATACCGACAAGAAAAAAAGCCGTTTCGGTAAACAATAGAGGCTGATTTGGTGTTGTTTAAGAAGGAAAATAGTGCTAAACAACCCGTAAACACGATAGTTTTCATTAAATTATAATAAAATTAAGAGTGTATTTGCCTAAATGTATAAGAATTAATATCTTTGCGTGGCATTTATGGGCAATCCACAGATGCATATTGAATAGACAAAATTTCAATTACAAACATTTAATTTATACCTAAAATGATCAAGAAGTTGTATTTGCCTTTACTTATGGCATTGGTTGTTGCATTGTCATCATGTAGCAACAAAATGGGTGCACTGTCATCTGATTACTTCACTACGACTCCTCAGGTACTGGAAGCTGTAGGTGGTAAAGTTCCTGTGACTATCAACGGAAAGTTCCCTGAAAAGTATTTCAAAAAGAACGCAGTTGTTGAAGTAACTCCGGTTCTGAAATGGGAGGGTGGACAAGTTAAAGGACAGCCTGCCGTATTCCAGGGTGAAAAGGTAGAAGGTAACGACCAGACTATCTCTTACAAGATGGGTGGTAATTACACGATGAAAACTACATTCGACTACGTTCCTGAAATGGCAAAATCTGAACTTTACCTTGAGTTCAACGCAAAAGTCGGAAAGAAAACAATCGCTATCCCTGCTGTAAAAATCGCAGACGGTGTGATCTCTACTTCTGAATTGATTAACAACACTTTGAGTAGTGCTAATCCGGCTTTGGGTGACGACGCTTTCCAACGTATCATCAAAGAAGCACACAACGCTAACATTATGTTCCTTATCCAACAGGCTAACATCCGCTCAAGCGAATTGAAGACTGCTAAGGAATTCAACAAAGAAGTTGCTAATGTAAACGATGCTGAAAACAAGAAGATCAGCAATATCGAAATTTCTGCTTACGCTTCTCCCGATGGTGGTGTGAAGTTGAATACAGGGTTGGCTGAAAACCGTGAAGGTAACACAACCAAACTGATCAACAAAGACCTGAAGAAAGCTAAAATTGAAGTTCCGGTTGATGCTAAATATACTGCACAGGACTGGGAAGGTTTCCAAGAACTGGTTTCTAAATCAAACATTCAGGATAAAGAATTGATCCTTCGCGTTTTGTCTATGTATCAGGATCCTGAACAAAGAGAAACTGAAATTAAGAACATCTCTTCTGTTTACAAAACTTTGGCTGACGAAATTTTGCCGCAGTTGCGTCGTTCTCGTTTGACTTTGAACTATGAAATCATCGGTAAGTCTGACGAAGAAATCGCTAATCTGGCTGCAACAGATCCGAAACAGTTGAACGTAGAGGAAATTCTGTACGCTGCTACACTGACTAACGACCCGGCTAAGAAAACTGACATCTATACTAAAGCTTCTCAGCAGTTCCCGAATGACTATCGTGCATTCAACAACTTGGGTAAACTGGCTTATCAGGCAGGTGATCTGGACAAAGCTCAATCATACGTGAAGAAAGCAGAAAGCATTAAATCTGCACCTGAAGTAAACATGAACTTAGGTCTGATCGCTCTTGCTAAAGGTGACAAAGCTGCTGCTGAATCTTACTTAGGCAAGGCTGCCGGTGCAAAAGAACTGAACGAAACACTGGGTAACCTGTACGTAGCTCAGGGACAATACGAAAGAGCAGTTAACGCATTTGGTGATACTAAAACAAACAGTGCTGCTTTGGCACAGATCCTTGCTAAGGACTACAACAAAGCTAAAAACACATTGGCCGGTATCGCAACTCCGGATGCTTACACAGACTACCTGATGGCTGTTTTGGGTGCAAGAACTAACAACACTTCTATGCTGACAAGCAGCTTGAAGAGTGCTGTAGCTAAAAACCCAGCTCTGGCTAAGAAAGCTGCTACAGATCTTGAGTTCGCTAAATATTATACGAATGCAGATTTCATGAGCATCGTAAAATAAGCGAGACTTCATTGAGCAAAACATAAAAAAGAGAGTTGTCCGTCACACAAATGACGGACAATTCTTTTTTTTTATCCACAAAACCCTTACTTTCGCAAAAAAGAATGAAGAATGAGAAAGATAGGGCTTCTATTTATTACCATATTTTGCTTACTTGCATGCAAAAACAACAGTTCCAGGATCAGTCTGGAAGGCGAGATCAAGGGATTGACTAATGACACACTCTACCTGTATGGGACAGATGCTTTGTACGATCGTATAGATACGATTTATGCAGAGAAAGGCAAGTTCAGCTACAACCTCAATATCGATTCTACAGTAATTGACACACTGACTACAGCCGTACTCCTGATAAACGGTCATGTAGAGTATCCTGTTTTTTTGGATAAAGGAAATCAAATTACGATCAAAGGAAATATTGATGATCTCAGCTATCTGGACATAAATGGCAATGAACCAAATACGAGTTTGAGCCTTTTTATGAAAGAACAAAGAGGCTTAGGCAGTGCATCAGACAAAATGATGCAGGAGAAGGCCGAAACATTTATCCGCCAACACAACTCTTCATTGGCAAGTGTTTATCTGCTGGATAAATACTTTGTACAGACTCCGCAACCAGACTATATCAAAATAAAAGAAATAACTGAGGCTATGACAGGTGCACTCCTCGACCGCCCGTATATCGAGAATATCAGCGACTACATCGATCAATTGGAAAAAGTGACTGTCGGGAAATCTGCTCCTTACTTTAGTTTACCCAATGAAAAAGGCGAGAAATTATCACGTTCTGCCGAGAGATTCAGAAATAGATATCTCCTGCTTAATTTCTGGGCTTCATGGTGTGATCCGCAACCTGAAACCAATGCAGAATTAAAAAGACTGAATAAGGAATATAAGAAAAACAAAAATTTCGCAATGTTGGGAATATCACTCGACATAGATAGAGAAGCATGGGAAACAGCCATTAAGAAGGATACTTTGAGCTGGGATCAAGTATGTGATTTTACAGGACTTAGTTCGGAAACAGCCAAACAATATGCCATACTGACGCTTCCTACTAATATACTGCTCTCTCCCACCGGCAAAATTCTAGCAAGAGATATCCAGGGAGAAGCGCTTACCGATAAGCTGAAAGAATTACTAAAAACGGAAGAGAAAAAACCAGGGAAATCTATCCGCTAAACCGAGTTACTAACCTAAAATCATTGAAAACACGTGCTAATAAAAGTATTCGGAGCGGCTGTACAAGGCATTGAAGCAACCCTCATTACAATAGAAGTCAACAGTTCACGAGGATGCATGTTCTACATGGTAGGTCTTCCTGATTCAGCCGTTAAAGAAAGCCATCAGCGCATTCTGTCCGCCTTACAAGTGACCGGCTACAAAATGCCAACCAGCAATATAGTCATTAATATGGCTCCGGCAGATATTCGCAAAGAGGGTTCATCCTATGATCTCCCCCTGGCCATTGGCATGCTTGCAGCCGGCGAAACAATCTCATGCCAGAAGCTATCACGTTACATAATGATGGGTGAATTAAGTCTTGACGGAACTATCCAACCCATCAAAGGAGCCTTACCTATAGCCATCAAAGCACGCGAAGAGGGATTTGACGGATTAATCGTACCTTCACAAAATGCACGGGAAGCGGCGGTAGTCAATAATCTGTCAGTATATGGAGTAAATAATATACAGGAAGTAATTGAGTTCATCAATGGTAAACGTGAACTGACACCAACCATAGTCAATACCCGTGAAGAATTTTATGCGTGTCAGAGTGATTTTGAATACGATTTTGCAGATGTAAAAGGCCAAGAGAACGTTAAACGGGCACTTGAGGTAGCGGCGGCAGGAGGACACAATTTAATTATGGTAGGAGCCCCCGGAAGTGGTAAATCAATGATGGCCAAAAGATTACCTTCCATACTTCCCCCCTTATCCTTGGGAGAAAGCCTTGAAACAACCAAAATACATTCGGTCGCTGGTAAATTAGGACGCAATTCCTCTCTGATATCTCAGCGGCCTTTCAGGGACCCGCATCACACCATCTCACAAGTAGCGATGGTAGGAGGAGGCAGTTTCCCACAACCGGGAGAGATCAGCCTAGCACATAACGGGGTACTCTTCCTGGATGAACTCCCGGAATTTAATCGTAGCGTGCTCGAAGTATTGCGTCAACCCCTTGAAGACCGGCGTATAACCATTTCACGAGTGAAAAGCACTATTGACTATCCGGCCAGCTTCATGTTGGTAGCCTCCATGAATCCGTGTCCTTGTGGCTACTACAATCACCCGACAAAACCATGTGTCTGCAATCCGGGACAAGTACAAAAATACCTGAATAAAATATCCGGCCCCCTGCTGGACCGAATAGATATCCAAATTGAAATAGTTCCCGTACCATTTGAAAAGATTTCAGACCGGCAACAGGGAGAATCCAGCGCTGCCATTCGCCAAAGGGTAATCAAAGCCCGCCAGAAACAGGAAGAAAGATTTTCCGGCTATCCGGGAACTTATTGTAATGCCCAGATGACCAGCAAGCAACTTTCTTCTTTTGCACAACCTGACACGAAAGGGCTATTACTGCTAAAGAATGCCATGGAACGCCTGAATCTTTCAGCCCGTGCCTATGATCGTATCTTAAAAGTATCCCGCACAATAGCTGATTTAGAAGAAAGCGAACAAATACAACCCAGCCATTTGGCAGAGGCAATCAGTTATCGGAATTTAGATCGGGAAAATTGGGCCGGGTAATGTCAAGAATAAAAGCATTATGAAAAAGAGCTTTCTTATTATACTCTGTTTAGCTTTACTATCTTGTGTGACCGGATGTAAAGATTCAACTCAGACTTTACTCAAGAAGTCTGTAGAAATGGAAGGTATTTCTACAGACAGTATGCTATTTTATCTTCAACAAATACAGTCCCCCAATCACCTGAGTGACAAACAACGGGCAGAATACTGCTTTCAATTGTATAAAGCCACATTGTGGAAAACCCAAAAGCCCAAAGATTCACTATTAAAAGTCTGTATCCCACTTTTCCTACATGTTGGAGATACTGCCCAATGGTTGCAAGCCCAACTGGAACAGGCCAATAGTTTCTTTTATAAAGATCAGCCGGATTCTATTTTACATTCTGCCCGGGAGCTTCAGGACAAAACAGAGTATATGACTCCCACCCAACAAAGATATTACTATAACATACAAAAATTCACCTATTTCAATCAAAAAAAGTATCCAGAAGCACTAAAATTGGCTAATAAGGTGTTGGCCCTGAATAACCCTTCTAATGACACTCTTTCTTTATTTTATGATCATCGGACCCAATTGGAAATATTAAGAAAAATGGGAAAGACCGATGAAGTCATAGAAGGGTATTACAAAATGTTGGAATGGTTTGCTCCTTCCAAAGAATATCATTATCTAACTTACACCATAGCCGAAGACATTGTAAACTATTATCTAGGACAGCAAGACTTCGACAAGGCACTGGAATCTGTGCAAAACCTCCGCCTGTATCGTCGCAATCGCTATGATATACCTTACTACCAATTGATCCGAGGCCAAATATTCCAGTCCCTGCATCAATTGGACTCGGCCGGATATTATTATAAACAGGCAGCTACCTCAACTTCACCCTATATCGCCATTGAGGCTACCTCACGTTTATACCAGCTGACAAATGCGACCCAGCAACCGGAACAGGCATATTATCTTGCTAAAACAGAAGATATACTATATAAAGACCTCACATCAAACCTCAAAGCAAAAGAAACCACCAGAAAATATAATGAAGTAAAGCTCCAGAACGAACTCTATCAACTACGCCTTACCCAACAAGAAAAAGAGCTGTGGATGATGGGAATAGCAGTTATTTTATTACTTATAGCTCTACTAATACTCTTTTTCTATCATCAGGAAAAGAAAAAAAGACTAGTATCGGAACGAAGGCTACAAGCAGAACAGGCCGGAGAGGAAGCTCGTCGGCTACAACATGAAAATGAACTATTACATAAAGAAGCCGAATTAAGTGCACTGCGCGAAAAAGAGATCATCATGCGCAACAAAGAAAGCGAGATGCGTGAAGCTTTGTTCCGTCATATTTCTTTCTTTCAGAAACTTCCTTCTCTCCACATCGAGAACTCTACAGATGACAATCCGAATAGGAAGAAAATTACTGTAAGCGATGCAGAATGGTGTGAAGTGAAGCAAGCGGTAAATGACGCATTTAATAATTTTGTTGATCGTCTGCAAGAAGATTATCCGCAACTCAATGAAAAAGATATCTGCTTTTGTTGCCTGGTAAAGATTAACGTGAACATACAAGATCTATCGGATATCTATTGCGTCAGCAAAGCGGCCATAACCAAACGCAAATACCGAATTAAAACAGAAAAGATGCATATTTCTGACGAAACTCTCAGCCTGGATGCCATTCTTCAAAACTTCGGATAGTATTTGTCCGCCTATCCGAAGAGGATATATTTACATAACCATTTATAAAACAACAATTTAAACCATATTCATACAATCATTCTTGTCCGCCTGTTTTTTTGCCTTCTCTTACCTTAACACCTAATTTTGCTGTTACAAAACGCGTTTGATTATTCATCTAATTATTTATGCTTATGAAAACAAGAATGATCTATCACAGTTTGGCAATCTGTTGTCTATTGCCTGCTTTTGCTTTTACAACCGGTGAAAACGATCCATTTATCAAATCGCCTACTGTTGCCAAACTAACAAATACCCCTAACGGTCCGCTAATCAGTTGCGATCTGAAGGCACTAAAAGATACTGTAAACTTCCCATTGAGCCAGTTAACAGAAGAATTACAGATTGTAAAATTAGACAATCGGGACGAAGCACTTATTGGCGGCTGGATACGAACAACCGTCGGAGAAAAATATATTTTAGTGAGCAATAACAAACAAACTCCTTATAAACTATTCGACCGGACAGGTAAATTTATCACCAATATCGGATCTTATGGACAAGGCCCGAATGAATATCTAAACACTTATGCCGAACAACTGGACGAAGCCAATAATCGCATCTATATCCTACCCTGGCAAAGCAGCAAGATATTGGTATTCGACTTGAAAGGTAATGCATTGGATCCTATCCCCCTGTGCCTGAGAGTTCCTAAAGGAAAATTCCGGGTAAACACAGCTAAGTCAGAAGTCACAGTCACAGTCCTGCCATTCCCTAAATGGCCGGCAGTAGTCTGGACACAAGATTTAAAGGGTAAACGTAAAAACTTTGTAGCACCGGGAAGCCTTGCCATGCCACAAGACTTCAGCAACGAAGTGTCAATGGGGAATAACACAGCTGCCTACGATGTGATGTTAATGAAAATCATGCCACAACCAAGTGTAGATACCCTCTACCATTATAATGCCGCCAGCAACAAACTGGAAGGACGTTTCACCGTCAAGTATCCTTCAAATGATAAAATCCCCTGGCATGCATATTATGAAATCCCTAAATATTTCATCGGTGATGTCTCTTTCCCAATACAAATAGACGAAAGTACATTCTCCGGCTCTAAACCGGCTTATTACATGGTTGACAAAAAAACATTGCATGGCAATTATGTGCGGCTTTACAACGATTTTATCAGTACCCCGAGTCAGACGATCTATCCTTCGTTCAACAATGGATATTATGTCACTAATATAGAGCCTATGGCATTGAAAGAGATACTGGAGAAAGAAGTAAACAAAAAAGGACTGACCGCAGATAAAAAGAAAAAGGTACAGAACTTGATCAAGACGTTAAATGACAATGACAATAATATTGTAATGTTCGCCAAACTGAAACAATAACAAGATGGTTTATAGAAAAATCTCCCTATAGAAGAATTTTTATTTTTAGATACAGAAGACCGGTAATATTCCTAATAGAACGTTACCGGCCTCTGATCGTTTCACTTATTACTCTTTATTTCCGAAAAAACTGTTCTGCACGTCCCGGTGAAAACAGTTCCCATAAAGAAGCTACTGTCCAACCCGGAGCAAATATATCATTATAATATCCTTTCCCGTTTTTGCCATAATCCCAATTGGTATGTTGCACTACCTCAGGATAATATCCGCACTTAGCCACTCCACACAGATGCCCTTCATAAGGGAGTAACTGACGCATTGAAGTACTGATTACTTCGGCAAACTGTGAGAAACGAGGTTCGCTATACTCTTTGGAAAGCCAATTTAGTATAGAAGCAAATTCAAAGATAAACACATCGATGTGATTGTTTTCCACAGATACATTGCCCCATCCGCGCGTCTTGAGCCCAATATCTCCCAACATCTGTCCGGGCGCAAAAGGTACATCCCACAAATAATACCATGACAAAGCAAAATAAGCTGCTTTTTTTGTCAATCCCGTATAGTGTTCACGTTCTTTGCCCTGACTTACCAAAGCTAAATAATAAGTAGCTGTAGCCGCATATAAAGAGGCCTCTTTATCCTCACAGTTTGCATCAAGAGTAGACGAAAAATAATCCGATTTAGAGATTAATTCTTTCTCCAGATATTCGGCGGTCCGTTTAGCACTTTCCAGATAACGTTTATCCTTGAAATATTTATACCCCATCACTAAAGGCAGAGTAGCCGATGGCGTACTTCCGCCACTCTTATCTACAATAGAAAGATCATCCTTAAATTTACGGGGAAAACTTCCTTCCGGATTTTGCAACTGCAGGAATACATCAAGCATTTTACGTACCTTCGCTTCCCACTCAGGATGTTTACGTCCGTTTCTTTTCTCAAAATCCAGATAATGAAATATAGCATAAATACCTTCGGACTGACGTCGAATGCTAAATACCGTCTCCTCATAGCCGGTACGGTAGTCAACGAACTCTTTGAAAAAACCTGCAGGAGAAAATCCATTCACCAAATAAGTATCAAAGACTTTCGCTGCATTCTCTTTTAAATCAGCCCGATTATTCTTCCAGCCATATTCCCAGGCATTAAATGCGTTCAGCAAAACTCGTCCTACAAAACCAACCTCTGCCGAACCTGTATTTTGGCAATCATCAGTACGCATATGTACCCCTGAATTATAGTTCAGAGGACGATCACCTACAAAACTCTCAATAAAAAAATGGCTAAGAATCTCTTTAGTATAATCAGGAGTATAATCCGTTTCCACAGGTTTCGGTTGAAAAGTATCATAGCAATATTCCCAAGTATGACTTACAAACTCGGCAAAATCCTCCCCTTTTCCTTCATGAATTTCCCAAGTTAGTGAAATACTCTCTCCTTTCTTTAATAGTTGGAAAGCAGTGACTGAAGGTGCAAGTGTAAGTTTACGAATATAGGTTTTTGGAGCCTCTTTATACGGAAAACCAAATGCCAAAGCAGCCGTTCCATCCAGATTTTCAAATCCGGTGAAACCGAGTGAAGTAGTTCCCGAAAGAATCACCTCACCTTCCTTATGAGTACTCAAAGCGTCCTGAATATATTCTGCCCGGCGGACCACAGTCATGTATTTCTTTTGTTCTTCATCAAAAATACCGGTCAAAGGCGTGCTCAATCTATCTTCACGCACTACCCAGCTATCGGAAGTATGAAACGATGGAGCCTCTTTAGGTGAACGTAAATTACGACGATACCAGAAACCTGGCAAATAAAACTGGCAATCATCATGACGAAAATCCGTTCTGATTCGCTCTTCAAAATTAAAGTACACATCTTCCATAGCCGTCAGAACCACCGTTACCTGCTGTTTATCATCCACAGTTGATATCTGCTGAAAGATAGTTACCGGTATTTTCTCTTTTGCTTTCCACTCATAATCGAAATAACTATCCGATAGTTTACTGAGAGTAAGCGGATATTCCACAGCCGGATTCCCCGGGACTTTAAGTGCCAGAGAAGCTTGTGACTTTTCCGGAGAATAATTAGCTGCCCCTGCAGTTCCAGAAAAAGCTACTGCCAGACACACCATTGTCTTTAAAATCATTTTCATAAGGGTCTTTTCATTTTAGTAATTTCTATTTGTCGAATGATGATGACAAAGTTACCCTAACCGGCAGTTCTTTTATAAAACAAATAACCCAATTAATGACAAAAATGTCCTAAACATATAGATTCATAACAATATCCGACCTTTTTTTAGCATTACCCTATAAAGTCCTTTGGAAGTACCCCGAATTGTTTCAAGAAACATTTAGAGAAATAAGAAGGCGAATTAAATCCCACTGTATAACAAATTTCATTGACACGACTCTTGCCCTCTTTCAGTAATTGTGCCGCTTGCTTTAAGCGTTCCAAACGGAGGTACTCATTCGGGCTTAAGTCCAATACACCTTTAATTTTTCGATAGAAGCTGGATCGACTCATCTTCAATGCATCTGCCATATCTTCCATGCTGAACTCCGGATTATGCAGATTAGCCTGAATAATATCATTCAACTTCCATATAAACTCTTCATCGGCTTTGGTCAAAGCCATCGTATTGGCTGCCACAAAGGGTGACTTCGCAAAAGTCTGACGTAACTTTTCACGATTATGAATCAGGCTGGAAATATTTGCGAGCAGATATTCCACAGAGAAAGGCTTTTCAATATAAGCATCAGCCCCCAGTTCCAATCCTTCGATTTTCGATTGAATATTAGTCTTGGCAGTTAGCAGTACAACGGGAATATGACTATAACTCAAATCTGACTTAATAGTTTTACACAGTTCAAAACCATCCATCTGAGGCATCATTACATCACTCACCACCAGATTAACATAATGATTATCTAAAGCAGCAAGTGCTTCAATTCCATTCATAGCAGTTAGAACCGAATACTCCGTTGTAAGTTGCTTCCTGACAAAAGCTAACATATCCGGATTATCTTCTACCACTAGAATCATCGGTTTCTTTTCTTTCGTATCGGTTTCTTCCTGTTCCCATCCACAAGAGTTCTCCTCAACCTGTGATACGTTTTCAGCCGAGAGAGTAATTGTAGAATCTTGATTCACCGGCAAGGTCAAGCAAAAGCAATTCACCTCTTCACCCTTTTCCATCATCAGACTACCTTGATGTAATTCTGCCAAAGAACGTGATAGGGCCAACCCGATACCTGTTCCGGTAGTTACTTCATCTTCTTTATCCAACCGTACGAAAGGTTTAAAAATCTCCTCTTTCATTGTATCAGGAATCATCTCCCCATCATTAAAAGTGCGTATGTGAAATACTTTTTCGTCCGTTTCCAAAGAAATCCGGAGATAAGTAGAGGCATATTTCACTCCATTATTCAGCAAGTTACTGATTATTTTTGTCAAAGCTTCCTGATTGACATCCGCCATAAAGCACTCCTGTGGAAGTTCTAATATAAAATCCAATCCTTTTTGCTTGGCCAAAGAAGTAAAACGGAGATAGGTTTCACGAAGCACTGCAACAACGTCACATTCAGTAAAGTTCAACCGGAATCCCCGTGTTTCTGTCTTTCGAAAATCCAACAACTGATTGGTAAGATTCAACAAACGCTCCGTATTCTGCTTCATGATATACAAATCCTCTTTCGTTTCCGAATCCACTTCCTTTTTCAGGATAATATTTTCCAAAGGACCTTTAATCAGGGTCAGCGGAGTTCGTATTTCGTGAGCAACGTTGGTAAAGAAATCAATCTTAGCATGATAGACTTCCCGTTCTTTCTCTTGTTCAAGCATTTCCATTTGACGATGTTGCTTCCGATAATTCCGTCTTTTAAAGTAGAAGATGACACAGACCAGACACCCCATGAAAAATAATACATAGAAACAATATGCCCATCCGGACAAGTAGAATGGAGGAAGAATAGAAAGATGAAGTGAAGTCTCCTGTTCATTCCACACTCCGTCACTATTAGAGGCCTTTACTTTAAACACATAATCGCCATAGCCTAAATTGGAATAAGTCACCAAAGGGCTTTCTCCTATTGTCAACCAGCCTTCGTCAAAGCCCTCAAGCTTATACATCAGTTTATTCATCCTTGGAGCCTGATAACTTAGAGCAGCGATACGAAAAGAAAAAGAATTTTGATCGGCAGTGAGTACCACTTTGTCAGAAAACGTAATACTGCTCTTCAAGGGTGAATCGGTTTCTCCAACCGACACCTCTTTATTAAACAGCAAGAAATCAGTAATAGCTACTGCCGGCACCTGCCTGTTTTCAGCGAAAGTTCGGGGATCAAATGCTACAAATCCGTTAATACTACCCAAATAAATGTTACCAGCCTCATCTTTAAATCCCGAACGGTAATTAAACTGGTTGGTCGGTAAGCCATTAGCAGTAGAGAATACTTTCATTTCCATGGTTTTGGGATCAAAACGGACCAACCCATTATTTGTAGTAAGCCACAAAAAACGATCATCATCTTCCACAATCTGGTAAACCACATCATTGGGAAGTCCATCTTTCAGCCCATAGCGTGTAAATGTTTCCGTATCAGGATGAAATAGACAAAATCCCCCACCTTGTGTAGTTAGCCATATCTGGCGATACGAGTCCTCAAAAACACTCAGCACTTTATCATATGGCAGACTCCTTTCATCCTCGGCATCAAATACATAGTTTTTCCATCTTCGTGCACTTACGTCATAACAATAAGCTCCATTGGCATAAGTTGCCAACCAAAGATTTCCATAAGAATCTTCTTTAATATCATAAACAAACTTACCATTCAACTCCGGAATGCGGTCAAAATTATCCTGAGTACGGTTGTAACGCAGTAAACCAAACAGTGTACCCAGATAAATTTCTCCGGCAGAAGTCCGACAAATAGAGAAAATGCTATTATCGTTCAACGAATGTGGAGTATGACCTTCCGTATACGTCCTCAGAACCACTCCCGTCCGTGTATCAATCACCCGAAGTCCTTTAGAGAATGTTCCCACCCACAAATGACTGCCATCCATGCACAAACCATGGATATTAGTAAATCCGGCACTTGGCTCAAAAAAGTGGAATTCTTTCGTTTTCGGATTAAAGTGATTTAATCCGCCGTCTTCCGTTCCTATCCACAAAGTACCGTCATCCGCCCGACAGAATTCACGTACCCGCTTACCATGCAGACTATTTGCTATATTCTTAGGATAATATTTTGCAAAATAGGTATATTGTCTGGGATAATAATCCACTCCTCCGAAATAAGAACCGATCCAGAGCCCTTCTTCACGATCTTTATATAAAGCATAGATAGCATTGTCTGACAAAGAATAAGAGTCATAAAGAGAAGCACGTAAATGAATGAATTGCGCTGTACGCAAATTATAAATATAAATCCCGGACTCAGTCCCTATCCACAATTCATTATCAGAATATGGCAGCAGATCACGACAAAAAATAGATTCACCACTCTCATCGATAGCCAACAGGTTACGCACTTGCCCCGAAGTCAGATTCAACTCACTCACACCTTCCTTCACAGAACCAATATACAAACAATTATAGTTTCCTTGAACTATTTTGGTGATTACTCCTCCTTCAAATTCTCTTTTACCATCTTCTGGCGATCCATAAGGATGCACAGTTGCCAGATTATCTTTGGAGTAATAAAGACCGTCACCATAAAATCCGAGCCAAAGAGTTCCACCGCTATCGAAAGTAAAACATTTGATATTGGAAGAAATCTCACTTAACGGATAATTGCGAAGTAGTTTTTGACGAGCATCGTAACAGAACATTCCCTGAGCCTCCACAGCTATCCAAACCCTGCCTTGCTTATCCCCTGCAATCATTGAAACAGAACGTTCTATCCTTGTCTTCTCCAAGCTCTGGCAATCGAATTCCTCAAAAGCCTCCTTCTCAGGATAGTAAATATATACTCCTGCATCAGTACCGACCCAAATGTTACCATTGAAATCTTCGTAAAGCGAAGTGATAAAACTGTTTCCAATGCTGCGTGGATTAGCAGCATCATGCTTAAACTTACGAAAAGACAATCCGTCATACCTGTTCAAGCCATCTTTGGTACCAAGCCACATGAACCCCTTCCGATCCTGCAGAATCGCATTAACCGTATTCTGTGACAAACCGTTTCGGATACTCAGGTTCTTAAAATAATAATGTTCTTCAACCGATTGCGCCTGGCAAAAGATTGTAATGAAAAAACAGGCTAAAACGCAGAATGTATTCTTCATGATGGAGTGAAAGGATTACAACTCTACAAATATAGGCCAAATGGAGTCCGAAAAATAGAATAATTATCCCAATCTATGAAAAAATAGTCCTAAATAGTCTCTTAAAGTTCTACAATCCTTTTCTGATGACAAAACAAGAGGTCTCCATTGTCATTGTGCAAATGCATACCATTGCCCTCACAATAACGGAAAAAGCTACAATCAGCACACTCTCCCTTACGGGCCCACTCACGATTACGAAATACCTGAAAACGTTTTTCCCACACTTCCATAAAATCATCTTCATAAATATTGCCCTGATGGAAATTACTGCGAATACTGGGACACGATGAGATCGAACCATCTGCCAGAACAGAAGCTACACTGATACCTGCATTACAGGAATAAAAATGATCACGTACTTCACTTTCATATTTACCGAGAAAACCTTCACAACCATAACTCAAGTGGACACGCCCCTCTTTCCGTACCTTCTTAATGAATTCCAGGACTCCGGTAAACTCCTCGTCTGTTAGCTGGAATTCCGGATGATTGGCTGCACGCCCTACCGGAAAAATAGTAAAAATACGCCAATTACGTACTCCTATAGTGTACAGATAGGCTTTCAGCTCTTCCAGATAAGAGTAGTTTTTCCGATTGACACAAGTCACGACATCCCATGTCAGTTCCGGTTCATGCACTAACATCTTGATAGCTTCCAACGCTTTTTCATAACTATCCGGATTGCCGCGCAACCAGTTATGTTCCTCCGCAAATCCATCCAGACTGATCGTAACAGCATGCAGGCCGGCAGCCATCAGACTATCGAGCCGTTCGCGGGTCAAATACAACCCATTGGACACAATCCCCCATGGATAACCTTTGCGATAAAGAGCCATCCCCACCTCTTCAAGATCATCCCGCATCAGCGGTTCACCTCCGGTTATGATGATATTAACCTCATTAGGATTGACGTGCGGCGTAATCGAATCTACGACTTGAAGAAAATCCGCTGCAGGCATATCCTTCTGCTCCGACATTTTTCGACAATCACTGCCACAATGCTTACAAGCCAAGTTACACTGTAATGTACATTCCCAGAAAAGTTGACGCAACGGATGCAATTCCCTGAGGTTATTTCTTATCTTTAAGGCTATTTCCAACCCCAGGCGTTTGCGAAGTGACAATCGTCCAGAATTATTTTTCATTGTCTTTTGCTGTCTCCTTCTTGATTTCAATTGTTTTATCAATACTTGTTTCTCCACGGTACCAATGGCTGCCACCTGTAAATCCACCGGCTTCTACCTCGACACTATCCTTAGAATAAGTACCATTGGCATCACCATCCACATCGCGAACGATAAAACGATATTTTTTAGATGGAAACTCCGTCCTTTCAGTAGCAAAGGCTCCATCTTTATCAGTGATCAGCGTATCCGGATAACTGAGCCATTCTTTGCCATCGCCCGTATGCACAGCTCCGGTGACCACTTCTATACCCGGTACAGGTTCCTGCGTATCCGCATCAATCACTTTGCCCTTCACCCGATATTTAGCAGAAGGCATCCCATATTCTACAGGTATATCTCCACCTCCATTGTCACAAGACACAAATCCAAACAACATAAGTAATCCTGAAAGCGCCCGATTACTGTATCGTAGCCATTGTTCGTTTTTCTTTTTCATATATAGAATTCGCGTTTAAAGTCCATCTCATTTTAATAAACGCAGAAGTAAGTGTAATACTGCATCTGATATCCTTCTTTTTTATTCCGAAAGTAATGTTTATTTTTCTATGCGAATACGGGCATCAACGGCAACAACCTCCTTTTCTGTTGCCAGCAACGGATTTATATCCATTTCTTTGATTTCTGTCGCAAAACGAAGCAGTGTGGATAAGCGTACAATAATTTCTGCAAATTTATCCTCGTTTACTCCTTTTTGCCCACGAGTTCCCTGTATTATTTTATAGGCCCTGAGGGAATGAATCATCGAATAAGCCTCTTCATAAGATAAAGGAGCCAAACCGGACGAAACATCTTTCAAAACTTCCACAAAGATGCCACCCAGTCCACAGAGCACCACGTGCCCGAACTTTTCTTCATATTTAGCCCCGATAAACAACTCCGTTCCCTTCAGCATAGGCTGCACCATGATAGCACGTGCCTCAGGTATCTGCATCATGCGGTCAAACTCAAACGCCAAATGCTGTTCACCTTTAATATTGAGTACCACTCCTCCTACATCCGATTTATGAACCGGCCCCACAACCTTGGCCACCACCGGAAATCCACAGCGTCGCGCGAAAGCAAGTACTTCGTCTTTATTACCCGATACAAATTCTTCGACTACCGGAATACCGGCAGAATGAAGCAACGCCTGAACATAATGGGGTTCGATATAGCCGTTCTGCGGAATAGAATCAATAATCCTACGAATGCGGGGTACATCTACACCAAAAAGTTCAATTTCCGGAACAGCAGGTTTTGGAGCATTTATGATACGTGACAAAGCAGTTCCCAACATCACTTCATCAGCAAAGTTGACATGACCTTTCTCTAAAAAAAAGGCAACCTCTTCACCGGCCGTACGCACAGAAGGAAGAACCGGGAAAAGTGGCTTTTTACAAGTCAGCATCTTTTGATGCAATACCTCATAAGTCTCAAACATAGTCACTAACCCCGGTGTGCCGAATATGGCGAGAATCGCATCTATGTTTTCGAACTTTTCTTCACAATAATCAATGGCAATACTTAAGTGCTCGGGGGTTCCGGTTGCCAAAATATCAATCGGATTGCCTACGGAAGCCCCGGGAAAAAGCTTGCTCTTCAACTCTTCAGCGACCGGACCCTCCAGTTTAGGTACATTGAGTCCACCTTTCGAAAGAGCATCAGTCAGCATCACCCCCGGTCCACCAGCATGAGTGACAATAGCGAAATTCTTTCCTTTTAACTCAGGCAAAGTAAAAATACAACCGACGGTTGTCAATTCACCCCGCGAATAGCATCGCACTATACCGGCTTTACGAAACAAAGCTTCCACAGCTGAATCAGAACTGGCTATAGCTCCCGTATGAGATGATGCAGCGCGACTTCCGCTCTCCGAACTCCCTGCTTTAATAGCCGCGATTTTACAACCCTTACGAATCAATGAAGAGGCATGGAACAGCAGACGATCCGGATTCTTGATGCTTTCTATATAAATCAACTTGATCTTGGAGTCTTTCCGGACATCAAAATTTTCGTCCATATATTGCAATACATCTTCTACACCTATTTGCTTAGCATTACCCACCGACCACACAGAATTAAACTGAAGTCCTTTTGTCACTGCCGATTCAAGAATAAACACCGCAGTAGCGCCGGAACTGGAAATTAGATCTACTCCATGGGGATTCAGATTGGGAATGGGTTGCGTAAACACACTGTGATGCCAGGTATTCATTAATCCGATGCAATTCGGGCCAATTAATGACGCTCCATATTTATTAACAGTTTCAAGAATGCGCTCTTCCAATAAAGCGCCTTCCTGCGTTTCTTCTCCAAATCCGGCCGAAAGAATTATGAAAGCCCGCGTCTGCTTCTCTGCGGCCAGTGTTTCCACCACCTCCGGACAAAGAACTGCAGGAATAGCAAGAATAGCAAGATCTGTATCGGGTAACTCCTTTGCATCGGCAAAGGAAGGCACTCCCTGCACTTCTCTTTCTTTGGGGTTGACAGCCCGCAGTTCTCCCTGATAATCACCGTTAATCAGATTCTTCAGAATAGCGCCGCCCGGCTTATGTGTATTGTTCGAAGCCCCCACTACGACAATGCTCTGGGGACGGAGTAACTGAGTTGTAATCATAGATTGCATATTATACGATTATTCATTCACAAATATATTGTTTTAGAAACAACCGACAAACAAATCTCACCTAAAAGATACAAAGCAAGAAGATCTCCGAACTGGCAATATTATCAGAAAATGACTGTTTTTTCCACTACTATCCTTATATATCTCATAAAAAACAGATATTAGCAAAAGCCTCATCTGTCAATAATACACCGGCTTTCCATCCTCCAACAAGAAAGGACGCTGCATACGCCCCATATAAGTATTTCCACATACAAGAAACAAAGACCGGACAGGTACCTCTCCAAAGTCGAGCGTACGAGAGTCTTTAGAAGTCACTTCTTTAACCGGTTGCCAGCCGTCTTTCCAATAATACAAAGTATATGCTTCATCACCCAACTCTAAAACCCGCTTTACATCATACGTAAGAATACCATTCAGCACAGTGGTCTGCCGGATCGGAGTAATGAAGTGAATGCTATCCGGAGTCATCACAAACGGACTCCCTGTCGGAACCAACTTTCCTTTCTTATCCGCCATCTGAAAATAAAGTAATCCGTAAGGTAACACACGATGCAGCACACTGTTGCTTTCTACTCTTCCCTGCGACACTACTTTGAAAACTCCACGGTTAAAAGTAGCTATATAAGCCACCGTATCCGATGTATGTACAGGTAACCGGACACTATCAGACAAATAATATTCGTCAGTTACCTCTTTCAGTAAACGATTGACCAATTGTGCATTCCAACGGTTACGCCCTATTTTCGGCTCTGGCTGACGTTCATAGCAGACACGCTGTACCAAAGGAGCAATCCATTGATTCCGTTCCGGTTCGCGCTCATAAGGAGAAAAATAGAAAAATTTTCCATTTTCATCGGTAAAGCTGTTATAAGCATGTCCTCCATTCACTTTGCCATGGTATGGAAGAATATCAAGATTCAGGGGGATACCGACAGCACGCATCAACTGTACAGCATTCAACGCCAGATGATCACAGGTGCCCCCTCCCAGCTTTTCTATCAACTCGATAGAGAAGTCCCCCGGTATTTTGGCAGCATCATGAAGATATTTCTTTCCATGCTGTGAGTTAAAGAAGAAAACAATCTCTCTCATGGTAGCCCCTGCTCGTGCCAACGAGTCGACCGTCATTTTATAACGTGTATAATAGTAAGAACGCCATCGGTCCAAAGGCTCCTGTTTTAACCGATAAGGCAATATATTCCGACAAAACTCTCTAAAAGATAATTGTTTGCACCAAGGATACTTTTGCCAGACTTCAAAAGCCAGATCTATGTTTTCTATCAAATAGTCGGCTGTTATACACGTTAAGTCCGGCTCGGGTTCTTGTCGTATATAACAACTATCACTCTCCCGAAGCAAATAACGGATAGTTCCTTTACCAATCATATTTTCAATCAAAAAGCAGGCAGCTTTATGTTTCAACGAATCACCTTCGTAATGCCCTAATACTTGTTGAAGTTCCTTCCGATTGTCTCCCGCCAATGTGAGAGCCTGCTCCAATGGCGCATCATGTACCGGGGTGCAAGAGAAACAGAGAAGAAGTAAAAATAATATGCCGGTAAAATGCTTCATCAGGAATCAGTCTTTAGTCTTTTAAGGTTAATAAAATGATCTCTTCCAAAGATATATCGTTTTTTGCAATTATCCGGAGAAAATACAGCCTTTTTTATCCTGGCAGAAAAATTGGCATCATCGTTTTTGTGCTTCCATACAAAAAATGGTTCTTCTTCAAATTTGGTGGTAAATTTTCTTTTACTCATGGAATCTAATTCAGTTTTCGGAAGTGTAAGCCCTCTTTTATAGTTGACAAAAAAGCAAGTATCCCGGCTTTCGCCCGCAGAGTCCATCCGTGAGGTAAAGAAGCGAATCTCAGACTAAACCATTTGAAAATCAATATCTTAAAAAAGTAAAATTTCTGTCCTTAAAAGCTTTGTTTTAACACAGAGTTAAAACTTGTTCTTTGGATGTGAATAAGAAGTTCTTTAAATGCAAAAGACTTGTTATTTGCGCACAAGAACCTGACAACCTGCAAAAGGCGTTAACAATGTTAATTGAAAAAAGGTATAAGGATGAAGATACCGGTTCAGACGGCGTAAACTCGCTTCCGAAACTTAAGTTATCTTATTCAGCCGGTGTCTGTTTTTTCTTATTAAAGCAAGCAAAAAGGACAATTATCAACTTGAAAATAAAGAAATAAAGAATTGATCACCAAATTTGAAGAAGAACCCCCAAAACGCATTTCGACCTTCCACCCTCTGAGCCGTATGCAACTGATTTACAGAAGCATACTAGAATATCACGGAAGAGATCAAGCTTTCCAAAAAGACATTGCAATCAGCAATGATTGCAAGAAGATGGTCATTGCATACAGATTCCTCAATATGATAAGTATAGTAAATATTGAAAAGGAGGAAATTAATAACCTATTCACTGATGGAAATAAATTAAATTGGGAACAGGTAATAGAAGGCACTCCCAAACCTTATTATACCAAAGTACACTGCAATAATGCATATATCTGGGCCATGGCAATAGAGGGGGAAGACCCTTCAACATTCCGTTCTCGCCTGGATATCTTTGACTGGAAAGGCAATTATCTATGTAAAGCCCATCTGGACAAATGGGTTTCCTCTTTCAGCATAGACGAAAGAAACCAAACCATGTATGCTGTAACTGCAGATGACATGCTTGTTCGATACAACATCAAAGAACTACTGGACCAACTTCCCTAACAGCTTTTCTTCTTCATATAACAGCCCCATACTCTGCATTGAATTCAACGAAGAGTATGGGGTTATTATTCAAATCATCCATCTTATTTATAAAGAATTCCTCAGAAAGTCGTTATCTTTGCACGTTCCCAAGTAGATAACAATAAATACACGCAATATATCAATGGAAAAGAACTTTAAAAGAACTACCGTCACATCGGCACTGCCGTATGCGAACGGCCCCGTCCATATCGGCCATTTGGCCGGTGTATATGTACCGGCAGACATCTATGTCCGCTATCTGCGACTGAAAAAAGAAGATGTACTTTTCATCGGAGGCTCCGACGAACATGGGGTACCCATCACCATCCGTGCCAAAAAGGAAGGTATCACTCCGCAGGATGTAGTAGACCGCTATCACTTCCTGATTAAGAAATCATTCGAAGAATTCGGTATCTCGTTTGACGTATACAGCCGTACATCGTCCAAAACACACCACGAACTGGCTTCAGACTTCTTCAAGAAGCTATACGAAAAAGGAGAGTTTATCGAAAAAACTTCGGAACAATATTATGATGAAGAAGCACACCAGTTTCTGGCCGACCGCTACATCACCGGTGAATGTCCTCACTGTCATTCGGAAGGTGCCTATGGTGACCAATGCGAAAAGTGCGGAACTTCACTGTCGCCCACTGACCTGATTAATCCGAAAAGTGCCATCAGCGGCAGCAAACCGGTCATGAAAGAAACCAAACACTGGTATCTGCCACTTGACAAACATGAAACATGGCTGCGCCAGTGGATATTGGAAGAACACAAAGAATGGCGTCCGAACGTGTACGGACAGTGCAAAAGCTGGCTCGATATGGGTTTGCAGCCACGTGCAGTCAGCCGTGACCTCGACTGGGGGATTCCTGTTCCGGTAGAGGGTGCCGAAGGTAAAGTTCTCTACGTATGGTTCGATGCACCAATCGGTTACATATCCAATACAAAAGAACTACTTCCCGATTCATGGGAAACCTGGTGGAAAGATCCCGAAACCCGTCTGGTTCACTTTATCGGAAAAGATAATATCGTATTCCACTGCATCGTATTTCCAGCTATGCTGAAAGCTGAAGGCAGCTATATCTTGCCGGATAATGTACCGAGCAACGAATTTCTGAATCTGGAAGGAGACAAAATATCCACTTCACGCAACTGGGCAGTGTGGTTACACGAGTATCTGGAAGACTTCCCCGGGAAACAGGACGTATTGCGTTATGTATTGACAGCCAATGCACCCGAAACCAAGGACAACGACTTTACCTGGAAAGACTTCCAGGCACGCAATAACAACGAACTGGTAGCGGTCTACGGTAACTTTGTGAACCGTGCGATGGTATTGACACAGAAGTACTTCGAAGGTAAAGTACCCGCTGCGGGCAAACTCACAGATTATGACAAAGAGACACTGAAAGAATTCTCCGATGTTAAAGCCGAAGTAGAAAAGCTGCTCAATGTATTCAAGTTCCGTGATGCACAGAAAGAAGCCATGAATCTGGCTCGTATCGGAAACAAATACCTGGCCGATACAGAACCCTGGAAACTGGCAAAGACGGATATGGAACGTGTAGGTACTATCCTGAATATATCTCTGCAACTGGTAGCCAACCTGGCCATCGCTTTCGAACCATTCCTTCCGTTCAGTTCGGAACGCTTACGCCAGATGCTGAACATGGATAGCTTCGACTGGGCAGAACTGGGACGGAACGACCTGCTTCCTGCCGGACATCAACTGAATAAGCCGGAATTATTGTTCGAAAAGATAGAAGATGCCACAATTGAAGCACAAGTACAAAAGTTGCTCGATACAAAGAAAGCAAACGAAGAGGCTAATTACAAAGCCAAACCGATCCGCGCCAATATCGAATTTGACGACTTCATGAAACTCGATATTCGCGTAGGTACTGTTCTCGAATGTCAGAAAGTGCCTAAGGCCGACAAATTATTACAGTTTAAAATAGACGACGGACTGGAAACACGCACCATCGTCAGCGGCATTGCACAACATTACAAACCGGAAGAGCTAGTAGGCAAGCAAGTTTGCTTCATCGCCAATCTGGCTCCACGAAAACTGAAAGGCATCGTCAGCGAAGGTATGATCCTGAGTGCCGAAAATAATGACGGAAGCCTGGCCGTTGTTATGCCCGGACGGGAAGTGAAGCCGGGAAGTGAAGTGAAATAAATAACTAAAGTAAGGGTGTATTCAGGACTCTATGAAAGGAGACCGGATACACCCTTTATTTTTACTAACGGTCAGAAGCGGAAATATAATATGGCAGAACAGTCGCTAAAAGAGAAAACAGCCAAAGGATTATTCTGGGGTGGATTCAGCAATGGCATCCAGCAATTACTGAACCTGCTGTTCGGAATTATCATCACCCGTATGCTGGATTCGACAGACTACGGTATGATTGGTATGCTGGCTATATTTACCGCCGTAGCCAACTCTATACAAGAGAGCGGATTTACGGCCGCTCTGGCCAATAAGCAGACGTTCCGTCATGAAGACTACAATGCGGTGTTCTGGTTCAGTTTTCTAATGGGTGCATCGCTTTACCTGCTGCTCTTTTTTTGTGCCCCGTTTATCGCAGCATTCTATAAGACTCCACAACTTATTCCTCTATCCCGCTTCCTTTTCCTGGGCTTTCTGATTTCAAGTTGCGGAACTGCCCACAATGCGGTATTATTTAAAAAACTAATGGTGAAAGAAAAAGCGAAAGCAACCATTACCGCACTATTGTGTTCAGGCACCATAGGAATTGTCATGGCATACAATGGAATGGCTTTCTGGGGGCTGGCCGTACAGCAAATCACCTATATTTTCATCGCTAATGCGCTGTTATGGTACTTTTCTCCGTGGCGTCCTACTTTTTCGTTCAATTTCAAACCTATCAGGGAGATGCTTCCGTTCAGCAGTAAACTGCTTATCACCAATGTATTTCATTACATCAATGATAACATATTTTCTGTTCTGCTGGGACGCTTTTATACCAGTCAGGATGTAGGTTACTATACTCAGGCCAACAAATGGACCAATATGGGCTTCTCACTGATCAGTAACATGATCAACGGAGTGTCTCAGCCTGTCCTGGTCGAAACCTCTTCCGATGCCATGCGACAGAAAAATATATTTCGGAAGATGTTGCGCTTCACCGCCTTTATCTCTTTCCCGGCCATGTTCGGACTGGCATTGATAGCCAACGAGTTCATCGTAATTGCCGTCACCGCCAAATGGCAGGCATGTGTACCCATCATGCAGATTCTTTGCATCTGGGGAGCATTTGTCCCCATTACTTATATGTACTCCAATCTTCTGATCAGTAAAGGAAAGTCGAATCTTTTTATGTGGAATACCATTGCACAGAGCCTGGTTCAACTCACAATGCTTCTTTGTACTATCTCACAAGGCATACTCGTCATGGCCGTGATTTATACGGTTATCAACATCGGCTGGCTGCTGATATGGCATTATTTCGTAAACAAGCAGATTCACATCACCCTATGGGAAGTCATGAAAGATATCACTCCGTACCTACTGATCTCCGGAGGAGTCATAGGAACCAGCTATTTCCTCACGATCGGCTTCCATAACCTATATGTATTGCTGATTCTTAAAATAGGAATAGCCGTAAGCCTTTATGTGTTCATCATGTGGATCGGCAAATCGGTGATCTTTTTTGAAAGTGTACAATTTATCCGGAAAAAACTCTTGAAATAAGTCATGAACATCCTGATCCAACAAACCAAAGCATTTCCTCATCGTGCCAATAGCTTTTATTGGTTCTATGCGCAACTGACCGAATGGCTGACTGCACACGGAGTGAACAGTAAGCTTTACTTTTCGTACCTGGAACTGGCTGACAGCGAATTTGAGAACGGCCTCCTGTTGCCCGATCATTATTCTCAATTCTATACTCCCCGCAACATCGAAGCAATCTGTCGCTTCATTATCGACAAACAGATAGACGTGATTCTCGATTACTCCCATGTCATCACCGGAGATACACGCAAATATTACCTCGAAATCAAAAAAAGAAATCCCGGAATCAAAATATGCACGATGATCCACAACTGTCCCAGCCATACGACACAGTTAAAACAATACGAGTTATCTACACTCCGGTTCAAAGACGTGCATGGACCCAAGAAACTTTTTCAGTGGATGCTGCCACAACTCTACATCAGCTTATTAAAAAAAGTGGTCAGCCATCAAAACCGTTCGGCATACGACACGCTCGACGAAGTGGTACTGCTGTCACCCGCTTATATACCCGAATTCAAGAAACTTATAGGCAAAAAAGACGCATGGAAGTTATCTGCCATCCCTAATGCCATAAAACCTGTGCATAGTAACATCCCGATTGAGGAGAAGGACAAAGAAATCATCTTTGTTGGCAGAATGGCAACCGAAAAGGCATTACCCAAATTACTAAAGATATGGGGCATGGTTCAGGATAAACTGCCGGACTGGAAACTCACCCTTGTAGGAGATGGACCAGCACGAATGGAATGCCTGCAAATTATAGAAACCTACCAACTCAAACGAGTTCAATGGATCGGATATCAAATGTCTATTCCCCATATAGACCGTGCACGCATCCTCTGCCTGACTTCCGTCATCGAAGGACTACCCACTGTTTTCATCGAAGCTATGGATCTGGGTGTAATCCCCATAGGGTTCAATTCTTTTCAATCTATTTATGACATCATAGACCATGGCAAGAACGGATTTATCATCCCCAATAATGACTATCAAGCCTATGCCGACACTCTTCTCCAACTAGCTCAAAATGATGAATGGAGACAACGTATCGCAAAGAACGCACAAAGCAGACCAACAAAGTGTAGCATCGACCAGATAGGCGCACGATGGATGGAAGTTTTTAAAAAACATCACTTAATCCCCCAAAATCATAATATGGAAGATATAAAAATACACATCGCTCTTGCTGCGGATTCAAACTATATTATCCCTGTTACGGTAGCCCTACAGTCCATTTTCGATCATCATACGGAAAACCTCTTTATTTACCTGCTCTTCCTCAAAGGAGCATTAAAGCAATCCGACTTAGAAACAATCTCCGAGTTCGTAAAAAATCATGGAGCTATCTTTACACCTTTAGAAGTCGGATATGAGCAAATCGCAGGATTTCCGGCAAGCAGACATGGCAAATCGACCCTGCTTAGGCTTTGCCTCCCAACCCTACTCCCCAATTTGGATAAGATACTCTATCTTGATGGAGACATTGTCGTAATGGATAATCTGACCGCATTATTCCAAACTAACCTTTCATCCTATTACATAGCGGCAGCCAAAGATTCTACACGCATCTACCACCCCAACTATCAGACCGCTTTAGGCATAGAAAGCACGCATTGGTATTTCAATGCTGGGGTTACACTACTTAACCTCGACCAACTTCGCAAAATAAACTTGCCTAATGTAACCAACCAATTTGTCCATCAATACTATAAGCGAATAATCGCCCCCGACCAAGATGTACTCAATTATATCTGCCAAGGTGGGAAGACCTTATACATTCATCCCAAATATAACATGAACTATGCCGTCGAAAAGGATGTGGCTACCTTGGTATGGGGCAAACAAGCTATTAAAGAAGCTAAAAAGAACCCCGCCATCATACACTTCATCGGTCCGGTAAAACCATGGTCGGTTTTATCAGTCCATCCCGCAAGAAAGTATTGGTGGCGCTACCTGAAAAAAACAACATTTTCGGGATACAAGCCGGTAGATGCCAATTTTCGGAAGCGTTTACTCAAACTTTATCTGTCAATAACCAAAACCATCGAACGACAATTTTCTCTGGAAACAAAGAAAAAGATAGGAAAACTGATTCCTTCCCAACTTAAAAAACGCATTAAAAAATCAATGCTGAAATCAAGCTAAAAATAATACAGTAATGAAAGTACTCTATACATTCGGCGGCATGCCCCATTATCTGAATGCCATGCTCAACAAACTTCATAACAAAGGAGTGGAAATCACCGTTATCACTCCTCAAAAAGGAAATGCCACTATCGGTAAAGGTGTAAAAATGGTAGAGGGAGGAACATACAGGCACCTCACCGCCATTGAGAAGAAAGCATTCTACGGAAAAAGCGCCTATCCCTCCCTGCCGGAAATAGTACGTGAAGAGAAACCGGATATTCTGATAATGGGATGGCCCTATTTCCTGCAAGTGTTCTTTCAACCCCGATTGAGAAAGGCTATGAAAGAGTGCCGGACACGGTTGGTTATCCGTGAAATTCCCTTCCAGACCCCTCCCTACGGGAAAATAAAAGAATATTTCCATGAAAACCCGATGTATGATGAAAACATGCGGCTGGTCAGTACCGGAACCGGCTTTTATCTTAAACAATGGCTGACAGCGAAAATACGTAAATACTGCTACGCACGCATTACCGGAACGCTGAATTACTCGACCGCTGCATACGATATTCTTCCTTCCTACGGAGTGAAGCAGGAGCAAATACATGTCACTTACAACTCTACGGACACAGATGCCTTACTGAAGGAGAAAGAAGCCGTACTCACCTCGCCCCCGCTTCTTCCTCCTTCCTCCAAAAGAGCGCTACACATCGGCCGATTAGTGAAATGGAAAAGGGTGGATCTGCTGATCGATGCATTTACAAAGGTTATTGCCAGTCATCCGGACGCGGAACTGGTAGTGGTAGGCGATGGACCGGAGCTGGATAACCTGAAAAAACAGGCAGCCGACCTGAATCTGACAGAACAGGTTCGATTCATCGGTGCAGTATACAGTCCCAAAGAACTGGGAGCCTATATGAATGAATCGACTGTCTATGTACTCGCGGGCATGGGAGGATTATCCATCAATGATGCCATGACCTACGGACTGCCCGTGGTTTGTTCGGTATGCGACAGCACCGAACGTGACCTGGTAACGGACGGAGTGAACGGACTTTTCTTCAAAGAAGGCAATGCCGACAGCTTGAGCGACAAGCTCAACAAACTGTTTGCCTCTCCCGAACGTTGTGCCTCTATGGGACGTGAGTCGGAACGAATCATCCGCGAGAAAATCAACATTGAAACGGTCAGCGAACGTTATTTGCAAGCTTTCCGAACTTTTATGCAGTAAAAATGGAGTACGACCAAAAAGAATGATTATCTTTAGGCAGACATTAATCATTTAATAGCTCTACTACTATGACCGATCTTACCATTCTCATCGCAGTCATCGCATTGGCGTTATGGCCAATTGTATTCCTGATATCGCGTATCCTGCACGAGCGGAACAAACGTGCGAAGCCATCGGGTGACACTGCCTCTGCCGAAACGGAAGAAGTGACAGAGGAAATGACTACCTCCGCACTGATCATGAGCATCCTTCAACAGCTCGGTTGCCAACCGGAAGTGAATGAAGAAAATCATATCAGCTTCAAGTATCAGGGAGACGATTTCCTTGTCGCAGCCGAAGACGGTCTCCGGTTAATCATTGTATGGAATCCTTGGTGGGCGTCCATCAGCATCGACAATCAGGCATTACCCTATCTGAAAGAAATTATCAATGCGGTCAATATGAACTCATTAGTGACTACTGTCTATGCGCTGGACGAGGATGAGAAAACATTTGGTATCCACAGTAAATGCCATATGCTCTTTGCTCCCGAAGAAGAGGAGCCGGAAAAAAGTTTCACCGACCTGCTGGACAGTTTTTTCACTACCCACAATACTATTAAAGAAAACCTGAAACAATTGGGTAACGGAATGCCGGATATGGAAAAGAAAGAACGAGTAAGAATCAAAGGATTTGCTGCCTACAAGGACAACAGCACGGAACTGAAAGGGGGATGAACTTCCCCTCTTCCTCTTGCCCGTACAGCCTATAAACGAATCATGTAAGCTTTAACGGGTTAATGCCGACAGGATGCGTTCACAAGCATGCCCGTCACCATAAGGATTATGTGTTTCGGACATACGACGGTATAGCTCCTTATTACGGAGCAGCTCAGTCACATTACTGACAATCGCCTCAGCATCCGTCCCCACCAGTTTTACAGTTCCCGCCTCTACTGCTTCCGGACGTTCCGTGGTATTTCGCATCACCAACACCGGCTTGCCAAGTGAAGGAGCCTCCTCTTGTACTCCACCGCTATCGGTCAGCAGCAAAGTGGAGTGCTGCATAGCGTAAATAAACGGCAGATAATCCAACGGCGAAATAAGATATACATTGTCTACTCCTGACAGAAGTTCGTATACGGGTTTCTGTACATTCGGGTTCAGATGTACCGGATATACAATATCCATCTCGGGATGCAACGCGGCTAATTCTCTAATCGCTTTACAAATATGTAAAAATCCTTCCCCAAAGTTCTCACGACGATGCCCGGTAACCAGAATATATTCACGTTGTCCCACTTCGTAACCTTTGTCACGAAGTTCCTGATGCAACTTTTCTTTGATTCCCGGCTTCTTCGAAATAATGTCAACAGCCATCAACAAAGCATCGATAACCGTATTACCGGTAACAAATATCTTCTTTGCGTCGATGTTTTCCTGTAACAGATTCTGTTTCGATTTCCCGGTAGGAGCAAAATAGTAGGTACAAATACGGTCGGTCACCTGACGATTCATCTCTTCCGGCCAGGGAGACAGCATATCATAGGTACGCAAACCGGCCTCAACATGTCCCACGGCAACCTGCCGATAGAATGCAGCCAGTGAAGCGGCCATCGACGTAGTGGTATCTCCGTGTACCAGCACCGTATCCGGACAGAAATCTTTCAGCACATCGCGCAGGCCCAGAAGAACTTTAGTGGTGATGTCGTACAAGTCCTGGTTGGGTGCCATAATATTCAGATCGTAGTCAGGAATGATGTCGAACACTTCAAGTACCTGGTCCAACATCTGACGATGTTGTGCCGTCACACACACTTTCGTTTCAAAGTGTTCAGTATCTCTTTGCAAGGCTTTCACCAACGGGGCCATCTTAATGGCCTCAGGACGGGTACCGAAAACAAGTAATATCTTTTTCATTATGCGATCAGACTATTTACGATGGTTCATTAAGACGATATGCCAGTTCTCTTTCTACTTTCTTACTCCGCAGAAGTCCAACTCCAATTTACTTTCTTCACGGGGCAACTCCACAAACGGAGTGTGACGTACCAGCCATACCACGATATCCGCTTTCTGATAAGCCTCCCGATAGTCAGTCAGATGGAAACTGGCATGTGAAGCGACATTGGGTTCTACAATCAGCACCTCTGCACGCGACTCAGATACAATGCGGGAAGCAATATATTTAGCAGGAGATTCACGCAAATCATCAATATTGGGTTTAAAGGCAAGTCCCATGCAAGCCACTACCGGTTCACGATCGTTCTTCTCGACAAATTGCTGACAAGCTTCCATTACTTTGTTGGCACACCAATCAGCTTTATAATCGTTCGTCTCACGGGCACGTTTGATGATTTGTGCCTGTTCGGGATAGTCCGAAACAATAAACCAGGGATCTACGGCTATACAGTGTCCTCCCACTCCGCAGCCGGGTTGCAGGATGTTCACACGCGGATGTTTGTTAGCCAATTCTATCAGTTCCCAGACGTTGATACCCGCTTTGTCACAAATCATGGACAATTCGTTGGCAAACGCAATCTGAGAGTCGCGCGAAGAGTTCTCGGTCAACTTACACATTTCTGCCGTACGAGCATTCGTCGGGTGGAGTTTACCCTGTACAAAGGCAGAATAAAACTCTATGGCTTTAGCGGTCGACTCGGGATTGACGCCACCGATCACCCGATCGTTATGAACCAGTTCATAAAGCGTATTACCCGGCAATACACGTTCGGGACAATAGGCTATGTATATTTTGTCTTTCAGTTCCGGGCGCTCTTTATAAATGACTTCAGCCATACGTTCGGTCGTAAATACCGGTGAAGTGGACTCGATAACAAACAGGTTTCCTTCTCTCAGATAAGGAATTACGGAGCGGGTAGCCGATTCCACATAGGTGATATCTGCACGGTGGTTTTGTTTGAAAGGGGTAGGTACTACCACAAAAAAAGCATCTGCCTGCTCAGGTTTCGAAACGGCACGGAGATTACCTGTTCGCACCACCTCTTTTACAATCTGATCCAGTTCCGGTTCCACAATATGTATTTTACCCTGATTGATGGTTTCTACTACCGAAGGATTAACATCCACACCTACAACTTCATAACCATGTCCGGCGGCCACGGCAGCAGTAGGAAGTCCGATATAGCCTAATCCTAAAAAAACAACCTTTTTCATACGTATATCTCCTTATCTATAAGTGCCGCAAAAGTACAAATAATATGTGACTTTGTACGGTTTCTCACCGAAAACCACTACTTTTGCCAAAACATTTCGATCGAATGAGAGTTTTAATAATCAATACTTCCGAACGTTTGGGTGGAGCGGCCGTCGCAGCAAGCCGCTTGATGGAATCGTTGAAAAACAACGGTATCAAAGCCAAAATGTTGGTGCGCGACAAGCAAACCGACCAGATCAGCGTAGTAGGTCTGCAACGTAACTGGTGGCAAGTATGGAGGTTTGTGTGGGAACGCATTGTCATCTGGAAAGCCAACCGCTTTAAGAAGAACAATCTTTTCGCAGTCGATATAGCCAATACAGGCACAGACATTACAAGCCTGCCGGAGTTTCAGCAGGCAGATGTCATCCACCTGCATTGGGTGAATCAAGGAATGTTGTCACTGAACGATATCCGGAAGATTCTAAAATCCGGTAAACCGGTAGTGTGGACCATGCACGATATGTGGCCCTGTACAGGCATCTGCCATCACGCCCGTGAGTGTACCAACTACCATCAGGAGTGTAACCACTGTCCATACCTGTATGGAGGGGGAAGTAAGAAAGATCTGTCCAACCGTATCTTCCGTAAAAAACAACAACTCTACAAAGAAGCACCCATTACCTTCGTCACTTGTAGCCAATGGCTGAAGGGACAAGCTGAAAAGAGTGCTTTGCTGACAGGAGAAACGGTAATCAGTATACCTAACCCCATTAACACCAATCTATTTAAACCCAGAAACAAGAAAGAGGCACGCAGCAAATGCCATTTACCCCAAAACGGAAAACTGATTCTTTTCGGTTCGGCCAAAATCACGGATAAACGGAAAGGCATCGATTATCTGATTGAATCGTGTAAATTACTGGCTGAGAAGCATCCTGAACTGAAAGATTCTCTAAGTGTAGTCGTTTTTGGCAAGCAATCGGAACAACTCAAGCCGTTGCTTCCTTTTAAAGTATATCCACTCAACTACGTGAGTAACGAGCATGAACTGGTAGATGTTTACAATGCGGTCGACCTTTTCGTTACTCCCTCACTGGAAGAGAACCTGCCCAATACTATCATGGAAGCTATGGCATGCGGAGTGCCTTGTATCGGCTTCAATGTCGGCGGCATCCCGGAAATGATAGACCATCTGCACAACGGGTATGTGGCACAATACAAATCATCCGAAGATTTTGCCAACGGCATCTATTGGGCACTGACCGACCCGGATTATCCGTCTCTCTCGGAACAGGCCAACCGAAAAGTAATCGCCAACTACTCGGAAGGTATTATTGCCAAAAGATACATTGATGTCTACAATAAAATAACAGGAAGATATGCATAGCCATCCCAGTCCCAAATTCTCCGTGATCACAGTGACCTACAATGCCGAAAAGGTATTGGAGGATACTGTGCAAAGCGTAATTTCGCAGACCTATCATCATGTAGAGTATATCATCATCGACGGTGCATCGAAAGACGGGACTTTAGAGATTGTCAACCGATACCGCGACCGCATCCACCAATTGGTGAGCGAACCGGACAAAGGACTTTATGACGCAATGAACAAAGGAATCGCCCTGGCAACGGGCGACTATCTCTGCTTTCTGAATGCCGGAGACAGTTTCCACGAAGACGACACTTTGCAAAAGATAGTTCACTCCATCAATGGAAATGAGTTGCCCGACATACTGTATGGCGAAACAGCCTTAGTGGATGCCGAGAGGCATTTCCTCCGTATGCGTCGGTTATCGGCACCGGAGACACTGAACTGGAAAAGTTTCAAGCAGGGAATGCTTGTGTGCCATCAGGCTTTTTTCCCCCGCCATACACTTATCGAGCCTTATGATCTGCAATATCGTTTCTCGGCGGATTTCGATTGGTGTATCCGCATCATGAAAAAAGCACGTACTTTTCACAATACTCACCTTATCCTGATTGATTATCTGGCAGAAGGCATGACGACACAAAATCATAAGGCATCGCTTTTGGAACGATTCCGCATCATGACCCGCCACTATGGCCTGCTAAGTACCCTCGCACATCACGCATGGTTTGTGGTAAGAAGTTTCTCCCGCAACTCAGCTACTCCTTCCGATGCACCCTTCTGAATGACATGTATCGGACGGGAGCTATGTACATCCACCGGCTTCGGATCAATCAGATAGATTTCCGCGTTTCGGGGAACGTAGTTAAGCAGCCCCGCCGCCGGATACACATTCATAGACGTACCGATGATAACAAAAACATCAGCTTTCTCCACCCAATCGATAGCCGTCTCTATCTCCGGTACGGACTCACCGAACCAGACAATAAACGGGCGGAGTTGCGAACCATCTCCGGCAAGGTCACCTATCTTCACTTCAAATTCTTCGGGTTTCAGTTCTTTAATGTAATGCGGATTGTTTGGGTCGCGGCTTGAGCAGACCTTTGTCAACTCTCCATGCAAATGAATAATATGCCTGCTACCGGCCCGTTCGTGCAAGTTGTCGATGTTTTGGGTCACAATCGTTACCTGGAAATCTTTCTCCAGTTCGGCCAGCAGTTCATGCCCGCGATTCGGTTCCACTTCCAGCAACTGCTTGCGGCGTTCATTATAGAAATGGGTCACCAGTTCGGGGTCGCGTGCATAACCTTCGGGAGTGGCTACTTGTTCTACCGGATAACGATCCCACAATCCTCCTGCATCACGAAAGGTACTGATGCCACTCTCAGCGCTCATCCCGGCGCCTGACAATACAACCAGATTTTTCATACTAGCTTTTATTTTTAAGTAAACCGGCCTCACTCCCCACCTCTCAAAAGAAACGTGAAAGAAGGCCTTACAAATTTAACCAAAATCCTTGAATAAACGAATATATCGTCCAACATTCCATCATCCCTTAACCTACCTTTCATCACTTTCCGTCCTTGGCTGTACAGCCAGATATCATACGTTAACACACAATGAGGCCGTATGACATACTGACACGGAGAGATTTAACGTCCAAACAGGGGATGTCAATCGTTCTCTCTTCGCGGAAAAAGCGAAAAAAGACAGAAAGAAATACAAACGATGCTTTTTAAGGAACCTTATCTATCACAGTAACGAAGTTAGTCGATAATAAGAATTTTTAAAACCAAAAAGTAAAATCATTCAAATAAAACACTTACTTTTGCCGCTTGTTAATTTGCAACTGACTGAAAGTGAAATAGAACATTCAGTCTCCAACAAAAAAATATATGGATAAATTTAGTTATGCAATTGGTCTCGGAATCGGCCAGAATTTGTTAGGAATGGGTGCTAAAGGCATCGCAGTAGATGACTTTGCTCAAGCTATAAAAGATGTGCTCGAAGGAAATCAGACAGCCATCAGCCATCAGGAGGCTCGAGAAATCGTAAACAAGTATTTCGAAGAGCTGGAAACCAAAATGAATGCAGCCAACATCGAACAAGGAAAAGCATTCCTCGAAGAAAACAAAAAAAGACCGAACGTTGTTACCCTGCCAAGTGGACTACAATACGAAGTAATCACTGAAGGTACAGGCAAGAAAGCACAGGCTACCGACCAGGTAAAATGCCACTACGAAGGTACCCTGATTGACGGAACCCTGTTCGACAGCTCTATCAAACGTGGACAGCCTGCCGTATTCGGTGTAAACCAAGTAATCTCGGGATGGGTAGAGGCTTTGCAACTGATGCCGGAAGGTTCAAAATGGAAACTTTTTATCCCTTCTGAACTGGCTTACGGCGCACAGGGAGCCGGTGAAATGATCCCTCCTCACAGCACACTCGTGTTCGAAGTAGAATTAATCGAAGTATTATAAAAATAAAATCGTAAAGCAAAATGAAAAAAGTAAGTATTTTGGCTGCTGTAGCCATGGCAACAGGCTTGGCTTCATGCACGGCTCAGGCTCCTAAAGCCACTCTGAAAACAGATGTAGATTCATTGTCATACGCTATTGGCATCAGCCAGACTCAGGGTCTGAAAGATTTCTTGGCACAACGCATGGATACAGCATATATTGCCGAATTTTTGAAAGGCGTAAACGACGCTGCCAATAAAACAAGCAAAAAAGACGAAGCTTATGTACTCGGTCTCCAGATCGGATCACAAATGGCAGGTCCTCAGGCTATCAAAGGCATGAACCACCAGTTATTTGCTGATGATTCAACTATGACTGTTAACAAGGGCGATATTCTTGCAGGCGTATTTGCAGGCGTACTCAATAAAGATATGAAGATGCGTCCCGAAGAAGCTCAGGTATTGATTCAGAAAATGATGGAAAGCATCAAAGGAAAAGCTGCCGAAAAGAAATATGCTGATAACAAAGCTGCCGGTGAGAAGTTCCTTGCTGAGAATAAAACTAAAGAAGGAGTAAAAACCACTTCAAGCGGATTACAGTACAAGGTGATTACTGAAGGTAAAGGTGAAATTCCTAACGATACTTGCAAAGTGAAAGTAAACTACAGAGGTAAACTGATCGACGGAACAGAATTCGAAAGCACTTACGAACGTAAGGAGCCGTTCGTGACTAACGTCGGCGGAGTTATCAAAGGTTGGACTGAAGCCCTGAAAATGATGCCTGTCGGTTCAAAATGGGAACTTTATATCCCGCAGGAACTGGCTTATGGCTCAAGAGACATGGGACAGATCAAACCGTTCTCTACACTGATATTCGAAATAGAATTGCTGGATATTGAGAAATAAGAAATTAACAGGCCTTATTTAAAAAGAACAGGAGAGATGCCGGACGTAATCGTCCGGCATCTTTTTTATCCGGATAATAAAAATAGAAAGTATACGATTTTTCTGTTTTTTCTGACTTTTATATAGAGAAATTAAAATAAATCTCTATATTTGCTTACTATTTGATAACAATTGGAATTTACATTTATTATTATGGAAAAAATAGACAACCTTGACAGGCAGATTCTGGAGATTATTTCTCAGAACGCCCGTATCCCTTTTAAAGACGTGGCAGCAGAATGCGGCGTTTCACGTGCGGCCATCCATCAACGCGTGCAGAGACTGATCGATCTGGGAGTCATTGTAGGCTCTGGTTATCACGTAAACCCGAAATCTCTGGGATATCGTACCTGTACTTATGTCGGTATCAAACTGGAAAAAGGATCTATGTATAAAGCTGTAGTGGCCGAATTACAGAAAATTCCCGAGATCGTAGAGTGCCACTTCACAACCGGCCCTTACACCATGCTGACCAAAGTATATGCACGCGACAACGAACACTTGATGGACCTACTAAACAACAAAATGCAAGAGATACCGGGAGTAACCGCCACCGAAACCTTGATTTCTCTGGAGCAAAGCATCAAGAAAGAAATTCCTATTCACGCAGATAAGTAACCGATGGAGTGGTTGAATGAATATCACCTGTCAGGGCTGCTCATTGGTATTTGCACGTTCCTGATTATCGGCTTATTCCACCCTGTTGTGGTAAAAGCTGAATATTACTGGGGAACAAAATGCTGGTGGATTTTCCTGATATTAGGTATCGCGGGAGTAGCTGCTTCGTTGAGCACAGACAATATACTCGTTTCGTCTTTATTGGGCGTATTCGCTTTCTCTTCTTTCTGGACCATCAAAGAAGTCTTTGAGCAAGAAGAGAGGGTGAAAAAAGGTTGGTTTCCTAAGAATCCTAAACGAACATACAAGTTCTGAGACATACGGGAAAGAGTCAGTTTTTTGACTAAAATGCTTGCATAATTCATCAGAAAGCATTAATTTTGTCCCCGCATCCGATAGAAAGGATACATCGGGCTTATAGCTCAGTTGGTTAGAGCAACAGACTCATAATCTGGAGGTCCTAGGTTCAAGCCCTAGTTGGCCCACTGAAATCGACTATAGATCAAATGATTTATAGTCGATTTCGTTTTATATATACTCCAAACATTTTTTTCAATGATTCAGCCATAGTTTAAAAGCTGAAAGTTTCTCCTCGCTTATCGTAATTTTCTGTTTATAAGGAGGGCGCACAGTTACCACTATCTTTCCGTTAAAGAAAGGCTCGGCATGGTCAATGGCATCAATGCAGACAAGAACCTGGCGGTTGGCGCGAAAGAAACGCTCCGGATCGAGTTGTTCCATCAGTTTGTTTAAAGACAAATCTAGAATGTGTTCCTGACCTTTGCGGGTAACAGCAAACGTTACTTTGTTCTCGGAATAAAAATAGGCAATATCTGCCACTTGTAACGACCAGAAACGATCTACTCCGGAAATAAGAAAACGGGTACGGTAACGTTTCTCTTTGTATTGAAGTGCCTCAAGCAGAGTACCTAAGTAATCTTCCGGCCTGGGAACAGCATTGGTCAGCAAGCTCTCATATTTAGTGATTGCATCCGACAGGCGTTTTTCGTCTATCGGCTTAAGTATGTAATCGATACTATTGACCGTAAATGCACGAATGGCGTACTGATCATACGCCGTAGTGAAAATTATGACGGAAGAAGGGTGTGCGGCAGAGAGGAAGTCAAAAGCATTGCCATCTGCCAGATGTATATCGAGAAAGATCAGATCGGGATGCGGATGCTCGTCAAACCAGGCAACGGCTTCGTCTACACTCCCCGGTATCAGAGTAAGCTCCCATTGAGGGCGAAGTCCGGATACCATGGAATGTAGCAAACGGGCTGCCGGAATTTCATCTTCTATAATGGCTACATTTATTTTATTCATACAGTAAAGGTACTTTTACGATAAATACTTTTTCATCGTTGTGGACAATTATCTCTTTGCCGAGCATCAACTGGCAACGATTGGACAGGTTCTTCAGCCCTACACCCGGCGATTCATGACTTTTTTTAGGCTGTATGGGGTTACTCACCACAAGATATCCTTCCTCTAACCGAATATCTATCTTCATAGGCTTGCTGAGAGTAATAGAATTATGATTGATGACATTCTCTGCCAGTAACTGCAAAGTCAGCGGAGGCAGCATACAACTAGTATAGCCGGAAGTTATACAACAGTTACAACTAATGCAATCTCCCAAACGAACTTTATGCAGAAAGAGATAAGATTGCAGGAATTCCAGTTCTTCCGTCAACGTTACCAATGTTTTATCCTGACATTGCAAAACATAACGGTATACACTGGACAAATGCTTGGTGAAATGAACAGCATTACCCGGGTTATATTCTATTTCAGCAATCAGTGTATTGAGACTATTAAACAGAAAATGGGGATTCAGTTGACTTTGTAAAGCCGCATAACGTGCAGTGTCGTTCTCTGTTTGCAGTTTTGCGGCCTCCTGTTGCAGTTTCAGGTTGTTCTGAATGGAACGATTTGCCAATAATAAGCCCACAATAACAAGCTCTACGAGCCATACCACGATCAAGATACGCCAGCCTCCATTGGAGAAAGTAAATAGGTTGTCAATGCCTGCCAATAGCTTAGCAGCAATCAGCAGGCTATAGTTCAACAACAGGAATAACAAGATAACGGCAACATAAATAACTATTATCTTCCAACGATGGCGGATATTGAGTGCATACTGAGTGTTTATCCACGAACTGATCCGAAGCGTAGAATAACCAAGCACATTGAAAGCGGTAATAAAGAAGACGAATGCTCCCTTTGAATAGAGAACATCCGCTACTTTAGGAGTCAGCTCCGTATAGTTGACAAGCAGGAGATAGGAAAAGATACCTAATCCCGAGAATAACAGACCATATAACAGGACATTCCATTTCATGCGAACAAAGCTATCATATTTCGGGTAATTATCATAAACTATTTAATATTTATTCAAAGCTCTGATCAATTCCGAATAAGCCCCTTGTGCCGAGACTTTTGCCTGTACATGGTTCAGTTGGGAAGCTTGCCGGTACGTTTGGGCCTCAATCACCTCTATTACAGAGGCCTTCCCTTCAGTATACCGCTCCAATGCCATACGCTCATTTTCGAAGGCTTTACTCAGTGAGCCTTCGGTGAGGCGCACCTGTTCCATAGTCTGCGACAATGAAACACGGGCTGTCTCCACTTCCAGTTTCACCTGGTCGGTGACCTGATTCAAATAATCAGTAGCCATTCCTACTTTGAAAGAAGAGGCTCGCTTTTCATCACGTCTTTTTCCCCACTCAAACAAAGGAACGGATACTTTGGCATAAATGGCATAATTGGGATCCAAATCGGAACGGAAATCATAACCGGGAGCAGAATAACTTCCATCTACACCTATATAAAACTGTGGCTTATACTTAGCATCCGTTAATTTCTTCGAACTTTCTGCTATTTTAATCCGGGCATAGGCCATCTTAAGTTCCGGACGATCTATTTCACCCTCACCCCACAGATCTTTATCCGCCCTAACGGCAGAAATCGTATCTTCTATTTCAGTCGGAGCATGAAGTTCCACGCCAATCAGAGAATTTAGTGCCATACGTCCTGTTTCCAGATTTCTTTTTGCTTGCAACAGTTGGTATTCCGCTTCATTCAGTTTTACCTCCGCCATCAGCAAGTCCTGCGGATCAACCAATCCTGCTTCCACCCGCTCCCGTATGGTTTGGGAGAAGGTGGCAACCGAATTGCGATATTCCGTAGTTACACGGACTATTTCTGCACGCGCAACAGTGTTCCAATATTGCATATCCGTCTGATAGGATACTGCGGAACGGAAATAATCTGCCTGATGTATTGCCAGACTTTGCTGATGTTTAGCCATCCGGATACTTTCCAATAACCGCCCACCCGTATAAACCGGTTGTAACAAAGAGAGGGAAGCACCGTATTTCATATTTCTTCCTTCAAAAGCCAACGGAGTCTGCATCGAAGGCAAGTCGATATTCAACTGAAGAGGATTACCGGTATACTGAAAATTCGCCTCTCCCGACAGTTTAGGGCGTAGATCCTTCTGTGCCGCTTTCTCCAATTCGATACTTGCAGCTATATTTTTGTCCGCAGCTTTCAAGTCATGGTTATAATCTAAAGCCATCGACCTGTACTTTTGCAGCAAACTATTTTGCTGAGCAAAGGCAACTGTCGGCACACACAGCAAAAAGATAAGCCATCTATTTATTTTCTTCATCATCATTTCTCTTTTATCTTATAAAATATTGCATATAATGCCGGAGTCACAAACAAAGTCAGCAAAGTAGCGAATGTCAACCCGAAAATGATAGTAGCCGCCATCCCGCCAAATGCTATGTCAAACAGCAAGGGAACCATCCCCAGTATGGTGGTTGTGGCTGCCATCAGTACCGGACGGGTTCTTGAAACCGTAGATTCGATCACGGCCGTATAAGGAACGACTCCTTCCCGGCGTTGCACATCTATTTCGTCCAACAGTACAATCACATTCTTAATAACCATACCCAATAATCCCAACCAACCGGCAATCGGGAAGAATCCGAAATCAAATCCCGTCAAGAGCATACCGACAGCCACTCCGATAATGGACAGCGGAAGAACACATAGAATAATGACCGGATCGCGAAAGTTACCAAACAAGGCAACCAGAATAACGACCAGTACCAGAAAAGCCAGCGGAAAGAATTTACCGATTGCCTGCATCGCCTCTCTCTGATCTTTGTATTGTGAGTCCCAAAAAAAAGTATAACCTTCGGGCAACTTCATCGCTTCAATCTCTTTACGAATTTCCCCATGCACTTCCGCCATGGTATACCCGGATTTTACTCCACACATGGCAGCCATAGACAATTGACGGTTATAAGTACGCATCTGAGGCCACTCCCATGTCGTCTCGATTCGTTCGGTCACTTGCGACAAAGGTGCCGAATGCTCACCGTTCCATACAGAGAAATTACCTAAAGAACGGGCATCCGTAATGTCAGCTCCTTCCGACTTCAATAGTACAGGAACCTTTTTCTCATCATCGCGATAAACACCTACCCTGGTTCCGTCGCTGATCGATTTCACAGACTCCATCATCTGTGATTTGGTTATACCGAGAGCACCTGCCTTCACGGGATCATAAACCGGGCGCATCACCATCGACATATTTCCCCATTCATTGCGTGCATCTGCGACTTTTGGGTTACGACGCATAATCTCGATCGCCTCACCTGCCAAAGAGTCTAGAACAGCCGGATCGGGCCCCAGAAAGCGGGCTTCTATCATGGCTTCCGTCAGCGGGCTTAATTCGAACTTATTCACCTTAATCAGCGGTTCCGGATATTTCAAACGAATGGAATCCTGCAACAGAGCATTCAGTGCCCGCGACTCTTTGGAACTTTTACATTTCACTAGCAACTGGGCATAGTTGGATTGAGGACCGAAAGATATATTTGAAAGATAATAGCGAGGCGGAGTACGGCCGATATAAGACGAAACCATTTCGGTCTCTTCATGAGTACGGATATAATCGGATATTTCACCGGCTATCCGGTCCGTCTCCCCGATTGTTGTTCCCTCAGGCAGCCACATATCGACAGTAAAGTATTGCTTATCCAGAGCGGGCACAAAAACCTTCGGAATAAATTTGAAACTCCATGCCGAAAGCAACAACAGAACAACCAACGAAGCTATAGTCATCGTGCGATGCCGAAGTACCCAACGCAATGATTTCCTGAAAAGATGATAATATTTTCCATCAAACAGAGATGCTTTCAGCTCTTCAGGACGGGGACGTCTTACAAACTCCTGAATGAAGAACGGAGTCTGCGTTAACGCAAATACCCAACTGAACATTAACGAAACACCGATCACTACCACCAGTGAGGACAACAGCTCACCTGTGATATGGGGTGAATAGTAAATCGGAAGGAACGTGAGAATAGCAATAACCGTTGCCGCCAATAAAGGTAAAGCAGTAGACGAACATGCACGCATGATAGCAACCCGTTTACGCATTCCCCGTTCCATATTAATCAGAGCAGAATCGGACACGACAATGGCGTTGTCAACCAACATTCCCATAGCAATGATAATTGCAGCAAGCGACATCCGTTGAAGGGCAATATCACATGCCATCATAACAATTAGAGTAGCAAAAATGGAGAACACCAGCCCGCTACCTATCAAGAGCCCATTTTTGAATCCGATAAAGAACAGCAGAATCGCAACAACAGTAATAACTGATATGATCAGGTTCAGGATAAATCCCTGATTTGCTACCGCCGATTCATAGCCCTGATCGTAGATAGAAATCAGTTCGTAGCCATCAGGTATCGATTGTGACAATTCACCGATACGCATTTTAATATCTTCAGCCATGTCCACTACATTTCCTGTAGGTACGGTAGAAATGGCGATCCCAACTGCCGGACTACCATTTATGCGCATTTGATTAGCCGGAGGAGTCTGATATCCTTCCTCTATCTGTGCAATATCGGCCAGACGGAAATGCTCTCCGGTACGCGAAACAATGGTCAGATCACGAATATCATCCAGCGAATAGAAATTGCCGGTAGATTCTATACGGATGCGATTGGTGCCGGCATCGATACCACCGGCATCGACCATTTTATTCTGGGCTTCGAAAGCTCGCATAATATCCGCAGTCGTAACTCCACTTTGTGCCATAACAGAAGGGCTGATCAAGACATCGATTGTCGGTGTTTGTACACCATAAATCTCAATTTTCGCTACATCCTTAACTTTTAGTAATTCATTCTTTATAAATTTAGCCTGATCTTCCAGTTCCCTATATGTATGCCCATCACCGGTCAGTCCGTAAAATACACCGAGTACATCTCCAAAGTCATCATTTACGATAGAAGTTCCAGCCCCGGCAGGCAATTTATCTTGTACATCATTTACTTTCCGACGTAATTTATCCCATAATTGCTGCATCTCTTCAGCACGAATCTCTTTTTTCACATAAACCGTGATCTTAGAAAGTCCGGCACGATTCTCGGTTTTCAGATAATAAAGTTCTCCTAGCGACTGTATGGCTTCCTCTAAGATATCAGTTACTTGCGACTGCACCTCTGCGGGAGAAGCCCCCGGGTAGGAAGTCAGTACCAATGCTTGTTTGATAGTAAAGGGAGCATCCTCCAGCTTTCCCATTTTAAAATAAGAAAACAGACCTCCTGCCAGCACCAACACCAATAATAAAATAGTGACGGCTCTTTTCTGCAAAAAATACTTCACCAGCTTCATAATGAGTTTGTCTTAGTAGAGATTTCCACTTTCATACCATCCGATAAAAAACGAAGTCCGCTCGTAGCTACCGTTTCACTGGCCCTCAATCCTTCGGTTATGGTAACATAGCCACCGGGAAGCAGATTTCCTTTTTTCACTGTCCGTCGATTCACTTGTCGGGTATTCGTATCAATAACCCACACATATTCACCTTCCGAGGGACGATAACATAATGCCGTTTGGGGAATGGAAACACCTGTCAGATCCGTTGTTCCGGGAGCATCAAAGATTGCTTTTCCCGACATACCCGCCAATAATTTCCCTTCTTTATTAGGTAAAACAGCCGTTAGTAAATAAGAAAGATTATTGCGGGTTGTCCCCTTCGATACTTCCACAATCTGTGCCTTATAACACTTATCGGGCTGGGCATCAAAATAGATCCGGACGCTATCTGTGGGGTGTGAGGCAAACGCAATATTCTGAGTAACATAAATCTCTATCTTCAGCCGATTTATGTCAATAAAGGATATAACAGGCTGAGCTGGCTTCACATCCTGGTATTTTTCTATATAAACTTCTCCCACATAACCATCAAAAGGAGCTGTCAGACGAGTGTCTCCCAGTTCATTGGAAGCCGTATCGAAAGCAGTTTTGGCAGTAGTATAATCCGCCTTAGTCTTTTCATATGTACTCGCCGAAACATTATTCTTCTCATACAGCTTCTCTATCCGCTCAAATTCAGCTTTAGCTTGGTGATAGATAGCTTCAGCCCGTTCTTTGCGAATATGGAAATCACGCGGATCTATTTCAGCAATAATACTGCCTTGTTTGTAATGGTTACCGGCATATACATCCAAACGATCAATAGGGCCTCCGACACGAAACGATAGCTCAGAGGTACGAAAAGGTTGTGCGATAAACGGGAACTCCGTTGTCTTGATCCCAGAGGCCGAAACTGCTTGTGCTGTCTTGACAATTAAGTCCTGACTCTGCTTACTGTCTTTATCCGTGCAAGAAAATAGCAACAGGAGAGCAGCTAATAATACACTTATCTTCATATCTTATCTTTTAAATTTTCGACAAAAATAGATAATCGGATAATTCAATAGGGGAGTAAAGATACTGAAGCCGGAAAACTGAAGGTTGAATCTGGAATATACCGGATGAACCAAGAAAGAGGTGGTCGGGAATCCTTGTTAAACAGGGTATGGCATAAAACAAGTCATCCCCTCCGGTCTTTCGACCGAAGGGGATGAACCATCTGAAAAAAACGGCGACTACCTACTCTCCCACTGTTACGCA